>Ga0194131_10002002_pt1 | contig 33957 bp, 26 predicted proteins | sample TA2KigO120mmetaG_FD_148631 | JGI IMG/M metagenome (GOLD analysis project Ga0194131, IMG submission 148631) | Freshwater microbial communities from Lake Tanganyika, Tanzania - TA2015053 Kigoma Offshore 120m | ecosystem: Environmental > Aquatic > Freshwater > Lake | place: Tanzania: Lake...
TGGGCCGCCCGCGTCGCTCAGTTCTGGTGTTAGCCTCTTATGGAACCAGCAACCGGTTTAACAATCCTCGGCTCCGCGATTGGCGGTGCTAAAGTGGTAGAGAGAATCCTGGGGCCGACCGCAGACTATGTTGGTATTGGCCTTCGCAATTGGACTCAAAGACGAGTGGAAAACGTCAGCCGCATTTTCGAAATCGCAACGAAGCGGTTGGGAAATCAGATTGACCAACCCGGAAGCGTGCATCCCAAAGTTTTGAAGGAGGTACTTGAGGAGGGTTCATTTACTGAAGATCCTCTCGCATGCGAGAATTTCGGAGGAGTTCTGGCTTCATCGAGAAGCACAGTCTCACGCGATGATCGCGGAGCATCTTTTCTGAAGTTGATAGCCGAGCTCACCACATACCAGATTCGGACCCATTACGTCCTTTATTCCGGAATGAAGAAAGTTTTCGATGGACGCATGGTTTCGATGGGCGTCGAAGAGCACAGGCAGGGTTGTAATATGTTTATTACGTTGGAGGCCTATAGAAGCGTGATGGATTTTGGAGCGAGCGAGGACTGGGCGACGATTCTTGGTCACTCCATGTTCGGTTTGTATGAGCACGGACTTATTGGGACCTTTCTTTTTGGTGCTCTCGACGATATGCGGAGGCAGTTCCCGGATCTCAGAGCCGGTGGGATTCAGTATTTTCCGAGTGCCAGAGGAGTTGAGTTATTCATGTGGGCCAATGGCTTCGGATCATTGCAGCCACATCGATTTCTGGCGCGAGACCTTGAGATTCCAGTCCAGCAAGACATTCGGATTGAGGTTGGTTTCATGCCGTTTGGAGAGGCTAACAGCGAGTCGAGCGAACCGCCGCTGAGCGTCTCGGTTTTAACATGATCGGATTTATGAACACCACCAGACATGGCTGGAGGGCGCTGTCGGCGGCGGTCGCTCACCCGGTACGTTAGACCAGTAATGACTCCGAAATACCCCATCAAGCTTGTCGGACATTTGACGTGGCTCTATCCAGGCGAGCAGAGATTCGATCGCTTCAAAGTCCAGCGGGCTTTGTTTCGCTCACCGGACGAGTTCGTGATCGATTGTGATTGTGGTGCTCCTCAGCATTCGTACGTTTACACGATGAAGCTGTCGCGCGTCGGTCCTGACCAGTTCAGTGGCACATTTTCGGTTTGTCACACCACTGATCCCACAAGCGGGACCGTATCGTTCAGAGTTTATCGGCGCGATGGCGGGATTGCCCTTTCAGGTAATTGGATCGAGAAGGGTTATCATGACGAGATACTTGGTGAGCTGACGGTGGTGGATCGTTTTCCGGATGAGCGTTCAGACTGATGACTGGTCAACAAATCGCTCGATCCAACAGCCGTGAGCGTCTCGGATTTCATGCGTTTTGATTTCACCGGGGCTAATCGGCACCTCCGTTAGCTGGATGGAGCGGGTGAATGGCGCCGGGCCGCTCCGATTCCTGTTGGATTCCGGCGCGCAATTGGACCTGATTCAGGAGGCGCATCGGGTGGCGCTGGGGATCAAGAGAGTCGGCGCGATGCGCTTGAACGCGACTTCGGGGCACTCCCTTTGTGAAGGCGCGGCATTTGAGTTGGACGGCGCCAGTTACAGGCCCGGCCGAATTGGCGCGACCATTCTCACGAACCTGGAATCGGTCATCGGATGCAAGATTGACGGAATCCTGGGCGCCGGCTTTTCACCGCGTTCGTTGTGGAACTGGACTATCCGCGCCAGCGTATGACGCTTCATGACCGCAGACGCTTCCGCTACCGGGGCAACGGCGAGCGCGTGCCGCTGAAACTCCAGGCGCTGTTGCCTTACGTGCCAGCGACCCTGGTTCTGCGTGGGGCGCGCCCGCTCGCAGGCCGGTTTCTCGTGGACACGGGCGCCAATGCCACGGCGGAAACCCCGGCGCCTTTTCTGGATTCAAGCCATCTCTCCGCAAACAAAAGCCATCGTCTCGAAGCCAAAGCCATGAAGATATTGGAGCGACAGATTTGAGCGCGTCTGTGGCTATCGCGGAGCGGCGCGCCGCTCGGCCTGGAGGAAGGCTTCAAAGCCGCGCCGGACGGGAGCGGGAGCGGCTTTCAATTGGCGGGTGAATTCAGAGCTGTGCAAATCGGCGCCGGCTTTCTGAATCAAGCAGGCCGCTTGCGCCGCGACGGCTTCGTCGTACGGGGCGAGCGCCCGCAACAATCCGCGCGCGCCGGTTCCATGTCGCCGGACGAGCGTCTGCGCATAAGTTCGCGCGGAACTGAACTTCCCGTCTCCGTCCGCGTCGATCCAGATGGGATTGGTCGCGCCGATGACGCGTGGGTTCCAGACACGCGAACTCGGTTGATACGGTCGCGCGATGCCCCAATACGGCGCGCGAACTCCGGGTCCGGAAGCAATCGCGACCAGATGCACATCGTGCCGGGGCCGGGGAATGAGCCAGGTGACGCTGGTCTTGATTCCGTCTGCGGGCCGGACGGCGAGCCCCGCCGATGTCTTTCGCAAGTCGGAGGCTCCCTTGCCGCTTTTCTCCCCGCGAACGCGGCCCCTCACCCCATCCCTCTGCCCCTCCGAGGGGGAGAGGGTGTCTGTAACCGGGTCGATCTTCTGTTCCCGAATCTTCACGCCGTTGGCGTAAAGTTCGACTCGATCCGCCGTGACCCACGACGGGCCCAGCACGGTTGCTTCCACGCGAATGCGGCGTCCCAGGCCCGTTGCGAGATCTCCGACGCCGAATTCTCGATCGACTTTCATCTGGGCCAGCAATCCCAGGCTGACCAGAACGCGCCCTTTCAAAAAACTTTCGCAGGCCACGCCGACATCGATGCGGCCCGGCTCGCGATCCTCACACGCGACGTAGCTGCGGCCCTGCCCCACGATGTAGCGGCTCACATCGTGGCCGTCGCTGGAACCAACGGCCGCGACGCGATGTCCGTAATTCAAGAGCGCAAGCCAATCGTGAAAACCGAGCATCAAATCGGACTGCAACGCCGAGGAATTGCACACTTCAATGGCGTCGAAGCTGAATTCAAACCCTCGTTTGTTCTCGCCGGTGACCGCATTGAAATTCGTCGCAGCGAACGGCTGGAAATTGCTGTGGACGTTGCGCGGATGGTTCAGGATGACCACGCGGACGCCCGGCGTGGAACGGATCGCTTCCATCAAACGAGGCCATTCCACGATTCGAGCGTCGGGAGCCTTGCTCCCGGCCGTGATCGGGAAATGGTTGAAATGGCCCTTCGCCGTGGTGGTCTCGCAACCGATGACCGGCGTGAAGAATTTCTCCACCGCCATGCGCCGGGCCGGTTCCGCAAAGTCCGTGAGAGACTCGTGGTCGGTGGCGATGGGCAATTCGATGCCTTCGCCGGCCAGCGTGATGGCGCGCTCGTCCAATGTCGCATCGCCGTGCTGGCTGTGCGTGAAAGTGTGGATGTGAGTGTCGCTGCTGACCAGGCCGGGCGTGGGCACTTCGCGGCGGAGCTGGAGCTCGACCCGGCGAGTTTCCCTGGCGGCCAGAATCAGGTTCGTCGTGGCCAGGCTGTATTCGAAGCCGCGTGTGGCGTAGATCGTAATCGGGCCGGGCCGCGTGCCGACGCGCGCCTTGCCGTCCGGCGTATAGACCACTCCGGGCCGCACCGCGAGCCTGTGTTCTTCGCCCGCGGAAAGCGGGACCAATTCGCCCGTCTCCCTGACAATCGTGAGGCGGCACGGAAGTTCTTCGCGGCGAGAGTCTCCAGTGACCTGGATTTCCAGCCAGGATTGCTCAATGGCTTCGCGGCCGGGCCGAAGATCGAGTTCGAACTCGCCCACGATGATGTCGTCGATGGCCTTGGGCGGCAGGATTGCGAGAATGTTTTCGCCACTGCGCAAAGCGCCGGCCGGGATGCGGACCGCGTTAATGAGCGGCGCCTCCATCAAGACCAGACTGCCGACCCTTTTTCCATTGAGCGCGACGCCCCAATCCAGCTTCACGTCGTCCTGGTACACGAAGAGCGTGGCTTCGCGCTCGTTGGGCTGGGCGGAAAAGCGAACTTCCAATCCGCGGTTGTGCGGGGTTTTGCCCTCGAAGTAATCCCACTCCGGGGAACCGGCGGTGCCCAGATGATAGCTGCGCCCGTCCAGAATGCGGGGATTGTCAGCCGCGGCGGCTATGAGGACGCACAAGACCGATCCGGACAACAGGAGGAGCGCAGACAACCTGGCGCGATGGAATGAAACGAGTGAACAAGTTTTGGAGCAATGGGCTTTAGCGTTCTTCACAAAAGGAAACGAAGAGAACAAAGGCTTCGTTACCTTGGTTGCCTTCTGTTTAGATTTAGCCAGGCAGGATGCCTGGCCTACTTTTGGATGCGCAGTCATCGAGCGTTGAGGCAAAGGCTGGAGGCCAACACTTCTCAGGGAACGCCGACCGTCTTTGCGCTCGAATGTTCCCCAACGAGGCTCGGTCGCGATTGCCGAAAATGTTCGCTGAGGAACTCGACCAGCGAACGGATTTGTTCCTCGTCGAGCGGCCCTTCCGCAGATTTCGAAAACGCCGGCATCAGTGTGCCCGGCTTTCCGTTTCGCACCCAGGTCTCCCAATAGCTCGGATCAAATGGTGTCTTTACGGCCGCCAGGTCCGGCACCATTTCGGCGCGGTGTTTTGCTTCGTGACAGATGGCGCACGCGACTTTGTAAAGTTCGGCTCCCTTTTTGCCGATGGCAGGCTGGAGGTGGCATTTCGCGCAATCTCCTTTGAAAACCGCCTGGCGGTCCGCTTGCGCGACCAGGATGCCGAACATCCGCCGCCGTTCTTCCGAGGTGGGCTCAGGGATGTGGACGTTGATCGCGACCTCGAACACGCCGCTGGAAGTGACCACGCGGGTCATCTTGCTGAGAAGGCCCTGTTTGCCGCGCAAATCCACCTGGATCTCAAACTGGTCGGTCCCGCCCGGAGGGATCAGCCAAGGGGTACGGGCACGCTTCACCACCGTGCAACCGCAGGTCGTGCTGGCGCCATTGATTTCGACGCCCCTCCAGTGGGATCTGTTGGTGAGGTTGAAAACGAAAACCGTGTTCGTCTCGCCGCGTTTGGCCTCGTAGCACTTCGCGGTCGCGTCCCAGACGAGCGCTTGCGAAAAGGATTGCGAATCCGCGAAGCAGGCGCCTGCTGACAACAGGGCAGCCAAAAGCGGTTGGAACCAACCTTTCGTCATCTGGCCGCTTCAAGTCGTTCTGAGATCAAGGGAACTTCCCCCACAGACGTGGCAGGGCTGCGTTGCCGCGCAGACGGTCTTCAGTCGATGCGGCGGCGTCGCCAGCTAAACCGCCGGTCTCTGGGCCTTCGTCTGTAGATATTTTCGCGTGAGCAGGAACACCACCAGCACAACCAGGCCAATCGCCAGGATCGGCGCGACGATGGAAAGCACGGAGGCCACAATCGAGCCGCCAAGCTCAGCCGTGGCAAACACAGGGTTCGCCAGTCCCCCCGTCGAGACGGTTGAAGCGCCACGGCCCAAAACGGTCGTCGCCTGCACCAAACCCGCCGCGCCGCCGCCGGCGATGACCGCCAGCGTCCATTTCAGGAATGGGCTAACGTCCGTTATCATCGAGGCTGTGACGATAGTTCCCGCAACCACGGCGGCCGGGCTGGCCACCGTGTCCAAGAAATTATCGACCCAGGGGACATAATACCCCGCGATCTCCAAAACCGTCGCCACGCCAAAGGCGATCAGCGCCGGTTCGGAGCCGATCCACTGGAAGGACGACGCAAGTGTGAGGTGTCCCGAATACGACGCGATACTCATGACGAGCAGAGGGACAAAGACGCGAAAACCGCACGCGGCGCTCAAGCCGACGCCCACGCAAAGACTCAGAATCGTTTCCATATGGTTCTTAATGTTTAGCTCAGTTAGGCCTTCCGCAAGCCAGTCAGGTCGCCACTTTACGCGCGAACTGCCGCTTCAGCGTGCAACGTAATGCCCGGGCGACAAAAGTCCAGCCGAAGCGACCGAAGCGACGCATGCCGGACGCACGCAGAGAACACAGAGCCAACCCTGTTTGTTTCAGCTTACTCTCACGGCCTCGCGTCCGCCTGTTCCGGCCGGGGCGACCGCTCCACCAGTTTGAGCGCTTCGTCGATGTAAATCTGGCCCGTCATCTCGCCGAGGCAAACGCGCGAGACATATTCGTAACGCTTGAAGCTGCCCCAGTCCTCCCGGGTCAGGATGTAACCGAAGGCGTCGTTCGTCAGGCCGAACAGGAAGTTGTGTGCGCCACGCATTTTCCGTTTCAGATAGTAGCCGATGTTCGGCAGGGCTTCGCCAGGGATGGTAAGGATTTGCGCATTCCCCACGTTCACGAGGTTGATGCGAGTCGTGACCCGGCCCGAGTTGTCGGCATTGTGGCCCAGTGGCGACATTTTCAAGACTGCCAGGAGCATCGGGGATTCAACCGGGAAACTGACTGACCGGGAGGCGCAAAACAATTGCGGATCGCGCTGAATCGAGGCGGAGTCGGCAATGCGCAGCGCTTCGTCTGCGAGCAACTGGCCGATCCGCACGCACTCTGGCCAGGTCCGCATATCCTTGCCTTCGGGGCCGCGGTTGTCCGCCGTGACCATTCCGCCCTGCGCGCTGTTCATGAAGAGGGCGGTGCCGCCCCCTTTCTCGTGAATGCGCTCATAGAGTGGGCCTGCCAAATCCGGACTGAGAATGCCCTGTCCGGAACCCAGCACTTCCGGGTGCACCGCGTAATTGACGAGCGTGGCGAACGGTTTGCCGTCCCGGCCAATCGCTTGAATCACGTGGCAACGCGGGTCGTAAAGTTGCGGCGCGTAGTAGTTGTAGGCGATTCTTCCTTTGGCTTCGCCGGTGGCGATCTTCAAGCCCGCGGGTTGCAGCTTGGAAACCGCTTCGTTCATCGCCTCCGCCATCTTTGCGCAGACCCATTCGAGGTATTTCAAATCGGAAGCGAATCCCCCCTGGCCATCCGGGAACCCATAGCAGTCCGGCGCGCTGTGGGTGTGGGTGGCGCCGATGAGAATGTTTTCGCCCGGAATGCCCTTGACCTGGCTGCGGACTTTATTGCCGAGGGTGGCCGGGAAACCCAGGAAATCAGCCCCTACGATGGCGACGCGTGTCTCGCCATTTTCCAAAACCAAAGCGCGCACCGTGAGGTCTCCTTCCTTTCTCGTCGTCGGGTGAGAGGGCCCGACGCCCCCGGATACGGGCAGCAAGGGATCCGGCGTGACAATCCGCACCGCGATTCCCGCGCGAAATTCCGCCCAGAGTTGCAGCGGGAGGATCAACGCGACCAGAGAAGGCAGCAGAGTTTTTCGAAGACATCCTGCGCAGTTCATGGGGCGCGGTGTAACACGCGCGCAGGTTCATGTCGAGGTTTCGTCCAAAGCTCGCAGAGAGGATTGAGATTAACATGAGGATTACGAGGAGGAGCCTTTGGGCGGGTGGCGACGATTTCGGCGATACGGGTCCTGAAACTCGAATCGAGACGCGGTGTTTGAAACGGAATGAGTCGAATCTGGGAATGGATCGGCGAGCGGTATCGCCTCAGTTACTGCTAGGTCCGCGGGATGGACGACAAAGCTCGTAGCGCAGAGTTGCACTCTGCCGTATCGCAGAATTGTATTCTGCGGGGCGTCTCCCAGTCCGAGCACGCTGGGACTTGCCGGCGCCCTGCCGATTGGAAATCGGCGATAGAGCAGATTGAAAATCTGCGCTACGGTTCTCCGGTCGATCTGTCGTCAATCCCGCGGTCTGCACATTATGGATGCCGTAGGGAGTAATCAGTGATCAGTTGCCAGTTGTCAGTTGCCAGTTGTCAGTGAGCAGTTCATGCGTTCAACGTTCTTCGCTCCGGGGCGACGGAAAGGGTCCGCTTCCGGCGCGATTGCTTGAAGAGCATCTGCGGCGGCTCAGAGCTTGTCGGCTTTGCCCGCAGATGCACAAGCCCGTCGTCACGTGCGGTCCGGTCTTGAGCAAAGTGTTGCTCGTCGGCCAGGCGCCGGGGGACAAAGAACCGGTTCTGGGCCGGCCGTTCGCCTGGACAGCCGGGCGAACCTTGTTTCGCTGGTTTGAAGAAACGGTCGGGATGACCGAAGCGCAGTTCCGGACGTCGATTTACATGGCGGCGGTGTGCCGATGTTTTCCAGGGAAAAAGCCCACCGGCGGCGACCGCGTGCCATCCGGAGAAGAAGTGCGCAACTGCTCGTCGTGGTTGAAGAATGAAGTGGAGATTCTAAAGCCCGCATTGGTGATCCCGGTCGGGAAACTGGCCATCGAACAATTCCTTCCCCACGGCAAGCTGGACGAAGTGATCGGCCGCAAGTTTAGCGTGCGTCACTTTAAGCGCACGTTCGATCTTGTGCCGTTGCCGCATCCTTCCGGCGCCTCGCCGTGGCATCGCATCGAACCGGGCAAAAGCTTGCTCCGGCAGGCGCTGGCGTTGATCGCGGAGCAGACAGCTTTTCGGGAGATCCGTCGGAATTGGCCCAAACAGAAGGCAACAAAGGGAATTTTGTCCAACCACGGATGAACACGGATTCACACGGATAAGAAGAGAAGAAATTAAATCCGTGTTTATCCGTGTCCATCCGTGGTTAGAAATCCGGGAGACATTCTTCTGAGTTTTCAAAGTCAGATTCCTACTGTTCGCGTAGCTCAAGACTGCGCCAGCAATACCAGCTTCCCAAAGTTGCGAAGGGCCGCCAGGGCCTGGCGATTTCGTGCCCGGTTTCCTTGTCCGGCAAATCGGGCAACCGGTAAAGATTCCGCAGCGCCGTGCGGATGCCCAGATCCTGGTGCGGAAAGACGTCCACGCGGCCCAGAGAAAAAATCAAAAACATCTGCGCCGTCCAGACGCCGATGCCTTTGATTTGAACCAATTCCGCGACGACCTCTTCGTCCGGCAGGCGAGCCAGCTTCGCCAGGCGCACGCGGCCTTCCAGCACTTTTGCCGAGAGATCAGAAAGGTAGGCGCTCTTTTGAGGAGAAAGGCCGGCGCTCCGCATTTGCGCGGGCGTCAATTGCGCGAGGTTCTTCGGAGTGATGCGGCGAGGCACGAGGAGCCGGCGCAGCCTTTCGTTGATCGACCGCGCCGCGCTTCCGGAAATCTGCTGCGCGATGATGGAGCGAACCAAGGAGCGAAAGCGATTCCGTTGCAGCTTCAGCCGGAACGGCCCGACTTGATCGATCACGCCGCGAAGGACAGGGTCCGCGGCGCGAAGATGATTCAAGCCGGCTTCAATTGGGCGGGGATCATGCACGATGGATGCGCGAAGGAGCGCGGACAGCTTCGGACAGCTTGTCCGCACGGCGGTTTGGCGAGACTTTCGAGAAGCGGGCGGGCAGGCTGCCCGCGCTCCTTGCGCGCGATTCTTGGAGTCATGGCCCATTTACCACGTTTTGATTTCGGCCCAGAGCCGCTTGAGATCCGGATCGGATAGCGCCATGAGTTTGATGCCGGAGCGATCACCGCGCTCCAAAGCGCGCCGAAGCCATTTCCTGGCGTCGTCGAGCCAGCCCATTTGGCAGGCGTAACAGGAAAGGTTGTAAGGAATGGTCGGTTCCTCGGGGAATTGATCCGCCGCCGGCAGCAACGCTTCCCAGGCAGCCTGCAGTCCGCCATCCGACACGCGGCGCAGAGCATAGGCCTGGTGCAGCCAACCAGAGGAACGGTCCGGTTGCGCTTGAATCAGAGTGCGCGCCACGTCGAGGGCCGCTTTCCAGTTCTGCTCGCTGGCCGCGATGAGCCAGTTGACCTGGAGAACGTCCGGATGGTTTTGAAATGCAGGCGAAATTCGGGCCAACTCCGCGCGCGCTTCGTTGCAGTCGCCCAATTCGATCCAACCAATGGCCGCGGAGAGGAAATGGGTATCGGGCGGTTCCAACTTCGTCATCGGCGCACACAGTAATCCCTGGCCTTAATGGAGACAAGCATGGGCGCGCGTTTTTGAAAATCCGAGAGCCGAATTTGAAATCCGCTGCAACTTCCATTGCTGAATGCAAATCATTCGGAGTAACCGGAACGATTCAGTTGGAATCGGGGAGCACACGCGCCCCCGCGGGTTCCGGCTGGCGCCCTCGCCAGTCGGATTGTCGGAGAAACCATCTCATCAGACGATTGCTCTTTCGCATGGAAGACTTTGGTCGGCGGGGGCGCCGACCAAAGCACGCGAGGGCGCGTGCGCTCCCCATCTGATGTGAATCGTTCCGACGCTACGCCGAGGCGCGGCGGAGACGGTCCGCGATGGCTTGCCACGCCACGTTTTCCGGCGGCGCTTCCACGACGATCAGTTTAGCGCCGGCGGCATCACATCGGTGCCACTCCGAATACAGCGCGCGCCCGAAGGCTTCCGGGTCGCGTGGGAGCACGCAGATCTGGCCATAGCCCGTTTCGCCCGGGAGGCGCGAATGCGCGATCACAAACGTCTCATTGATTTCGAATTTGAGATTTGAAATTTGGGATTTCAGGTCGGCGTCGTTGGTCCAGGACCATACGACCAGTCTGGCTTTGGGAGCGTAATGCCTGTGCAACAGGCCGGGGCTGCGCAAAACCTCGTCCGGCCGGGACTCAACAGCAACCAGATCGCCGGTCACCGCCGCGAGGGATTCAACCGGAATCATCCCCGGTCGAAGCATTCGCGCTGGCAGGGTGGTCAGATCCAGCACGGTGGATTCGATTCCGACCTGGGCCGGGCCGCCGTCGAGCACAAGCTGGACTTTTCCGCACAGACCGCTCCGCGCGTCCTCCGCGGTGGTTGGCGAAACCTGCCCGGAAAGGTTGGCGCTGGGCGCAGCCAGCGGAAAACCGCACGCCCGAATGACCGCTTCGATAACCGGGTGACGCGGCCAACGCACGCCGACCGTCGGACCTCGCGCCGTGACAGGGTCAGGAATCCGATCCGCGCGTGGCAGGACCAAGGTCAGCGGCCCTGGCCAAAAGGCATTGGCTAACTTCGCCGCCAGCGGAGGCCATTCTTTGACGCAGCGTTGGGCCATTTCCAGGCTGACCACATGGACGATGATCGGATTGTGCGCTGGGCGGCCTTTCACGGCGAAGATCTTCTCGACGGCAGTCGCGTCGAGGGCATTGGCCGCCAGGCCGTATACGGTCTCGGTGGGCAAAACCACGACCTCGCCCGCGCGCAGGAGCCGAACCGCTTCTTGCACCGCGGCGGCGAGCAAACCGGGCGTGTGTGTGGCCAGGACTTTGCACTTTTCCATTGCCTGGGGAATAAACCGCACGTTAGTTTCGTCAAAGTGGTTCTATCGTCGTTATTGTGTTGAAACAAGTGTCAAACCAACTCCGTCCTGCCGAGGGCAGGGCGGTGCTGCAGTGCCGCATCGACAGCAAATCGTCTGCGCGGCAACGCAGCCCTACCGGGGTGTTCATGGCAAACGTCCGCGGACAAGAATCCGGGCATGCGGCCCATGAACCGAAGCCCGCGCGGACCGCGGCCTTCAGGCTGCTTCCGGCCTGGCTCTGGAGTTCGGCGTTGAAGCGGCCTAAAGGCCGCAGTCCGGAGGAACGGTTCATGGGAAGGCGTGCCGGGTTGGTTCTGTTGCTGGCTGCGTTCGTGACTGGTTGTAGCCGGGAGGAAATTCGAGTCTATCGGGCTCCCAAGGAGAAAACCGCCGTTTCGACCGCCTCGACGCACGAGCACGCGCCCCGCAACTTTCCCAAGCTGGGATGGCAGTTGCCGCCGAGCTGGGAGGAACGCGGTCCCGGCCGCATGAGCATCGCCAGTTTCTGGATTCCGGGAAACGAAGGCCAGGGCGCCGAAGTGTCGGTCATGCCCATGCCCGGCGAAAGCGCCAGCAATTTGAGTTTGCTGGTGAACATCGTGCGCCAGAGCTCAGGCCTGACTCCAATCGGCGACCAGGAGGTCGAAAAGCTCGCTGAAACCGTTCAAATCGGCGAATCCTCGGCGCGTTTGGTGGATTTGAGCGGCGCGACGGCATCGAGCGGCGAGGCTCAGACCAATCAAATTGTGCTGGCGGTCTTCCCGCGCGCAGGCACGACGTGGTTTTTCAAAATGGCCGGCAGCGCCTCACTCGTGGCGTCACAGAAGACCGCCTTTCTCGATTTCTTGAAATCCATCGAGTTTCACGAAGTCAGTGGCCAGACTGAGGTCGCGGGGAATTCGGCCAGCGGCACTTTGGATGCGGGTTCGAGCGCGTCGTCGCGCAAGCCAAAGTGGGAAGTGCCGCAAAGCTGGCAGGAAGTGCCGCCGACGGAGTTTCTGCTGGCGAAGTTCATCTTGTCCGGTGGCGCTGATTCCAGAGCCGAGGTAACCGTGAGCGTCTTTGGGGGCGCGGCAGGGGGAGTAGCCGGGAATGTGAATCGTTGGCGGAAGCAACTTGCGTTGCCGGAATTGTCCGAGTCTGAGGCGGCGAAGCAAGTCAGCCCTCTTGACCTTGCCGAAGGCAAAGCGATGTTAGTCGATATGAGCGGACAGGACGCCAAAACCGGACGCAAAGCGCGCTTGGTCGGAGTGATTTTTCCACAAGGCGGCCAAACGTGGTTCTACAAGCTGATGGGCGACGAAGCGGTGGCGGAGCAGGAGAAGGCAGCGTTCCTGAAGTTCATCCAAACGGCCAGGCATTCCAATGGAGCGTAACAAGATCATCCTGTTCCTGACATCACTGAAGCTGACGGTGGTCTGCCTGTCGCTGGGGATCGTGCTGGTTTTCCTCGGCACGCTGGCGCAAGTGAGCGAAGGGCTGTACATCGCGCAGAACCGCTGGTTTCGCAGCTTCTTCATCTGGTGGGGACCCACCGGAGCCGCGTGGCAAATCCCGATTTTCCCTGGCGGGTACCTGGTCGGCACGGTGTTGGTGGTGAACCTGGTGCTGACCCACATCAAACGTTTCCAACTGACCTGGAAGAAGCTCGGCATTCACGTGACGCACGTCGGCATCATCTTGCTGTTGCTGGGCCAGCTCGCGACGGATTTGCTGTCGCGCGAGACGCAGATGAGTTTCGCCGAGGGAGAGTCGCGGCATTATTCGAGCAGTTCGATGAGCACCGAGATCGCTTTCGTCACCAACTGCGAAAACCCGGACGAAGAAGAAGTCGTGGCCATTCCGCAGTCCGTGTTGGCTGAGAAGGGCGAGATTCGGCATGAAAAGCTTCCGTTCATAGTTCGCGTCGAGCAACTCCATATCAACTCGCGGGTGCGGCAACGGGCGCCGATGATGGATACCAACCCGCCGCCGGCCACGGCGGGGTACGGCCCGAAGATAACGCTGGTGCCCGTGCCAGAAACCAGGACGACAGACGAGCGGAATCTCCCGGCCGCGGTCCTCGAGTTGGTTGGTCCGCAAGGCTCGCTGGGCACGTGGGTAGGTCAAGTCACTCTCGACGAGCAAGAAGTTAAAGTGGGGGACCGCAGTTGGCGGATGAGCCTGCGCTTCGAGCGCGAGTATCATCGCTTCTCCGTGCAGTTGCTGAAGACCACGCACGAGGTTTATCCCGGGACGAGATCGTCCGCCAATCCGCAGGGTATTCCGAAAAACTTCCAGAGCCGTGTGCGCATTGAGAATCCCAAAACTCGCGAGTCGCGCGAGGTGGACATTTACATGAACAATCCGCTGCGCTACGAGGGTTTGACCTTTTACCAGTATCAGATGGGAAGCGACGAGTTGGATCGCAACCGAGGCACGAGCGTGCTGCAAGTGGTGCGCAATCCAAGCTGGCTGACGCCCTACCTGGCATGCGTGCTGGTCGGCGGAGGCTTGGTCATTCAATTCATGATGCATTTGGCCGGGTTCATCAAGAAACGGAGGATTGCATGAAAAAATGGTTGCCGGGAATCATCGTTGGCGTGTGCGCGCTCTGGGTCCTTTCGGCGTTCCGCGCGCCGCGCGACCCAGAGGGCGCGTGGGCGGTGCAGGAATTCGGCAAGTTGCCTGTGATATCGAACGGACGCTTTCAACCGCTCGATTCGCTCGCGCGCAATTCGCTGGCCCAGATTCGCGAGAAACAGACCGCGAACCTGGAGCCGTGGAAAAAAGTGTCCGAATCTCCGCGCATCCTTTCCGCCACGGAATGGCTGATGCATGTGATGATGGCCCCGAAACAGGCCGACGAGATGCCGGTGTTTCGTGTGGACCACCCGGAAGTGCGCAGCTTGCTGCGCTTGCCCGACGCCGATCCCGAGAAACGCCAGGACGGCAAGCATTATTCGTGGAATCAAATCTGGCCCGCCCACGAAGAGCTGCAGAAGCAGACGGACCGCATCTCCGGGATCGAGCCGGCGCATCGCTCGCCCTTCGAGCAAGCGGTGATGAAATTGCAGAGCCGGCTCTTCCTTTACATGCGGCTCAAGAACACGGTGTTTCCGGAAAACTGGGAAAATGTGTCCAAGGAACTGAACGGATACTTGAGCTCGGTGGAAGCCGGAATGGCGGCGTTCCGGGCGCAACAGGCGGAGAAGGATTACGACAAGAAAGCTTACGACCTGTTCACCGGCTATGTCACGCGATTCGACGCGATGACTCGGATGGGCACGCCGCTGCTGGTGCCGCCGATCCACGCCGAATCTGCGCGCGACCAATGGATGCGCATGGGCGAGGCGATGATCGAGATTGTCCACGGGCATTCCTTGCCCGCGGCTGTAAATGTCTATGCCTCGATGGCCGGCGCCTTTCGCGAAGGCCGGATCGCGGACTTCAACAAGGCGGTGGCGGATTACCGGGCGTCGATCGCGGACAAGTATGCTCCGGAACTCGCCAAGGCGCAGCGGGAGCATTACTTCAACGCGCTGGCTCTGTTCTACAAATCGCTGGTTGTTTATGTGCTGGCGTTTCTGCTCGCGTGCGCTTCGTGGTTCAACCTTTCGGATTGGCTGCGGCGCGCGGCTTTTGGATTGATCGGCGTGGCCTTCGTCGTTCAGACCGCCGGTTTGCTATACCGCATGTTGCTCGAAGGCCGGCCCCCGGTGACGAATCTGTATTCGTCAGCGGTTTTCATCGGCTGGGGCGCGGTGGTGCTCGGAATGATTCTGGAACGATTCTACAAGGACGGCATCGGGTCAGTGGTGGCTTCGGCCGTGGGCTTCATCACGTTAATAATCGCGCACAACCTCTCGCTGGGAGGGGATACCATGGAAATGATGCGCGCCGTGCTGGACACCAATTTCTGGCTGGCAACGCACGTGGTCGTCATCACGCTTGGCTATTCCTCGACGTTTGTGGCGGGCTTCCTGGCCATCGTGTACCTGGTGCGCGGGGTATTTACGCGGACGCTGACCGAGGTCGTTGGGAAGGCGCTGTCGCGAATGGTGTACGGGATTATTTGCTTCGCGACGCTGTTCAGCTTCGTCGGCACCGTCCTGGGCGGAATCTGGGCCGATCAATCCTGGGGTCGATTCTGGGGGTGGGACCCGAAGGAGAACGGCGCGCTGATCATCGTGCTTTGGAATGCGCTGATCCTGCACGCGCGGTGGGGCGGCATGGTCAAAGAACGCGGGCTGATGAACCTGGCGGTGGTCGGCAACATCGTGACGGCGTGGTCGTGGTTCGGGGTGAACATGCTGGGCATCGGCCTGCATTCGTACGGCTTCACCGACGCGGCGTTCCGGTGGTTGATGCTGTTCATCGGCAGCCAGCTTCTGCTGATCGCCCTGGGCCTCATGCCGCAAACCTACTGGCTGAGCTTCCGCGAACGCCTGAGTAACGGAACTTCTCCGGTGCGTCCGCCGGGCGGGCGTGGAAAGACGGCGCCGGCAAATGCCTGAAGGTCTCAGGCGGGCCGGTTCTTTCGGAGATATTCCCGGCAACGCTCAACCGTTCCACGGCGAAACTCATCATAGGGTCTGTGCAAAAATAACTTCCGGTTTTGGCGGGAGCGCCGCCTGGCCGGATGCAAGGCGCGAGGAGGGAGCATCCCCGTTTTGGGGCTGTGACCGACGAGCAACGCCGCAGCCGGCCAGGCGCCGCCCCGCCCCGGAGGGCTGGGGCGATTTCGCTTTCTGGCTTAAAATGCTCAAAACGGCGGCCAAGGCGGCTGTAACCCCTTTTAACGACGGTGGAGCGACGCTCCAGCGGAGCTTTTCTTCGATGGCATTGGCTCGGCAGGAGTCTCGCCCCACCTTTACTAACTCAACTGAGGGGATACAGGCGGCTACAGGCGGCCAGGCGGCCTCCAAATCCTTTTGACGCCTCTCGGCTCTTCCCGTAGCGTGTCTAGCCGGAAATTTCCGACGTTGCCATGATTGGTTTCATCATCAAAAAAATACTTGGGTCAAAAAACGACCGCGAGGTCCGAAAGCTCCGGCCATTCGTGACCCGGATCAACGAGATTGAGCAGCAGTATCAGTCGCTGACTGACGAACAACTCCGAGCCAAAACGGAGGAATTCAAGGAGCGCATTGAAAAGGCGTCGCAAGAACGCGGAGTCCCCGAAATCCTGGCGCAAGCGCGCCAGCTCGAATCCGAATTGCGCGCTGACGAGGCCAAAATTGAACGGCGTAAGGCCAAGGATATCGAGCAGCAGATTCTCGACGAATTGCTTCCGGAAGCTTTTGCGGCCGTGAAAAACGCCTGCCGGCGCCTCCTGGGACAGGAGATCATCGTCCGGGGGCACCCGCTGAAGTGGGATATGGTGCCGTTTGACGTGCAATTGATCGGCGGCATGGCGCTGCACCGGGGCACGATCGCGGAAATGGCCACCGGCGAAGGCAAGACACTCGTGGCCACGCTGCCGGTTTATCTGAACGCGCTGGCCGGATATGGAGTTCACGTGGTGACGGTGAACGATTACCTCGCGGCGCGGGACAGCGAATGGATGGGAGCGGTGTACCAATTCCTCGGCTTGACGGTTGGCTGCATTTTGCACGATCAGCCGCCGAACGTCCGGCGCGAGCAGTATCATTGCGACATCACTTACGGGACCAACGCCGAATTCGGGTTCGATTACCTCCGCGACAACGGCATGGCCACGCGCAAAGAGGAGCAAGTCCAGCGCGGCCACTGGTACGCCATCGTGGACGAAGTCGATTCGATCCTCATCGACGAAGCCCGCACGCCGTTGATCATCAGCGGCCCCGCGGTCGTCAACGTGGATAACCAGTACGACAAATTCAAACCGGCGGTGGAGTCGCTGGTCCGGGCGCAGGAGAAGCTCTGCAATCGGTTTCTGTCGGAGGCGGAATCTTTGCTCCGACAACTTCGGCCAACCGACGGTTCCAATCCGCAAAACCCGGGCGAGGTGGAGCACCAGATCGGTCTGCTGCTCTATCGCGTCAAGCTGGGCAATCCCCGATCCGAAGGCTTGCTGAAGGTTTTGGAAGAGCCGGAAAACCACCGCATGATGAACACGGCGGAGATGAAACTTCACGCGGACCAGTCCAAGAAGATGCTCTACGAACAAAAGGAGGAATTGTTCTTTGCGATCGACGAGAAAGGCCACGAAGCCGACTTGACGGAAAAAGGCCGGAATTTCCTGAGTCCGAAAGATCCCGACGCGTTTGTTTTGCCAGACCTGATCACTCAATTCCACGAGATTGACGCGAAGCAGGACGCGGAACTTCGCCAGCGGGTCGAGATGAAGGCGAAGTTGCAGGCCGACTTCGAGCGCAAGGCGCAGCAAATCCATACCATCTCCCAGTTGCTGAAGGCCTATTCTCTATATCAAAAGGACGTTCAATACGTCGTCCAGGACAACAAAGTCATCATCGTCGATGAAAACACCGGGCGCCTGATGACCGGCCGCCGGTGGAGCGACGGATTGCACCAGGCCGTGGAAGCCAAGGAATGCGTCGAGATCGAACGCGAAACGCAAACGCTGGCCACGATCACGATCCAAAACTATTTCCGCATGTACCAGAAACTGGCGGGCATGACAGGAACGGCGGAGACGGAGGCCTCTGAATTCTACGATATTTACAAATTGGGCGTGCTCGTCATTCCCACGAACAAGCCGGTCTGCCGCCGGGACGCCCACGATACGGTGTACAAGACCAGGCGCGAGAAATACGAGGCTGTGCTCAGAGAAATCCAGGCCATCCATGGCGAGGGCCGGCCAATCCTGGTGGGCACCATCTCGGTCGAGGTGAGCGAGCATTTATCCAGGTTGTTGAATCGCGTCGGAATTCCGCATTCGGTCTTGAACGCGAAATACCACCAGCGCGAGGCAGAAATTGTCTCGCTCGCCGGGCAGCGCGGAGCAGTCACGATCGCCACGAACATGGCTGGTCGAGGCACGGACATCAAACTGGGGCAAGGCGTTCCTGATCTCGGCGGATTGCACGTGATCGGGACGGAGCGTCACGAAGCGCGCCGGATTGACCGCCAGTTGCGTGGCCGTTGCGCGCGGCAAGGCGATCCAGGCTCATCGCACTTCTTCATCGGACTTGAAGATGACCTGATGCGCCTTTTCGGCTCCGACAAGATTGTGAAATTGATGGAGAGGATGGGATACGAAGAAGGCCAGGAACTCGAACACCCGTTGCTCAATCGTTCCATCGAAACCGCGCAGAAGCGAGTCGAGCAGCACAACTTTCAGATTCGCAAGCGGACGCTGGAATACGACGACGTGATGAACAAGCAGCGGGAAGTCATCTACGGCTTCCGCAATGAAATCATTCATTCCGACGACGTTCAGGACCGCTTGATGGACGTGATGGAGGAAGTCGTCCTTCAGAAGGTTCAAGAGTTTACTTCGCCCACCCAAGGTCCGGAGGACTGGAGACTGCGAGCTCTGGCGGATTGGATCAACCTGACGTTTCCACTGGGCATCCCCGAGAGCGAGATCACCAAAGCCGCGAACAGCGGGAGTGAAGAGCCGGTGCCGGGTTCGCTCTTCGACGGCCTGAGTGCCGCGCAATTCGCGGTCTGCCATTTTATTTCAAGCAAGGTTCGAGAGGCGTACAAACTGAAGATCAGTTTCGAGAATCCCGATGCGCTGAAGGCGATCGAGCGTTACACGATTCTCAGCGCGATCGATAAGCTCTGGCAGGAGCACCTCTACGGGATGGACAGCTTGCGGAACAGCATTGGCCTGCGCGCTTATGGCCAGCGCGATCCGCTGATCGAATATAAGGCGGAAGCCTTCAAGGTTTTCGAGGAATTGATGGTCAACATCAAGACCGAGATTTGCCACAACATCTTCCGCAGCGCATCCAGCTTGATGGCGTTCGACCAGTTCCTCCGGAACCTTCCGCAAAGGACCGTTCATCAGGAGACCAGCGCATTCGGAGAACGCCCATCCAGCACGGCCGCCCCCAAGCCGAGCGACATGGTCAGCGAAGCGACCGAAGCGCTCTCGAAGGCCAAACCAGTGCGGACGGGTCCAAAAGTGGGACGCAATGATCCCTGTCCGTGCGGCAGCGGCAAGAAATACAAGCAGTGCTGCGGCAAGAATGGCTGACTCGGCTGAAGGTAGTCTGATCAAAGGTCTTGCGGCTGCGCTTTTGGTCGGCCAACGCCAGATTCCTCTCGCGCTCGTCCGCAATCCTCGCGCGCGGCGTTATGTGCTGCGGCTGCGTCCGGATGGAGTCGCCCGCGTCACGATCCCCCGAGGCGGCTCGGTTCATGCCGCGAAGGAATTCGCCGAGCGGCACACGGCCTGGCTGGCGCGTCAGTTGCAGCGCCTCGAAACGCGGCCGGTGCGTCCTGCGGCGTGGACCCTTGGCTCGGAGGTTCTGTTCCGAGGCGAATTGGTTCGTCTCGAAGCCGGCGTTGATGGGACGGCTGCAACCATCCGGCTGGGAGGTGAATCGTTCCAGATATCAGGGTACGCGTCTGAGAATTCGACCTGGGGTAGCACAGGCGACCCGCCTGTGCCGCCCGGCGACTCGCCGGACGGAATGTCATCGACGCCTGGAGTCAATAATGACGGCCTTTCCGAGAGGCGGCCTTCCGCATTTCCGATCGGCGGGCCGCCGACCGTGGCAGGCGAGTTGCCTCGCGAGTCGCCCGCGCAAGATTTGCGGCCCGCGGTGGAGCGATGCCTTCGCCGATTGGCCGAGCGGGAGCTTCCGCCGCGCGTGTTCGAGCTGGCCTCGCGGCACGATTTGATCGTTCGGCGAGTGACAGTGCGCAATCAGCGGACGCGCTGGGGTTCGTGTTCCCGCCGCGGCAGCCTTTCGTTGAACTGGCGTCTGGTCCAGACCCCGGCCTTCGTGTCGGACTACATCATCTTGCACGAGCTGATGCACCTGCGCGAAATGAACCACTCCCGGCGTTTCTGGCGGGAGGTGGCCCGCGTCTGTCCGGAGTTCACAGAGGCGGAGCGCTGGCTGAAGCGGCATTCGTCGCTCCTGAGGATGTAGCAGCCGGCAATTACACTCAATGCGGCTTGAAGAGCCGACGAAACACACGAAAGGCACGAAAGGAGAGTTGTTGAACCCGGAGAGACGTTTCACCGGCTGGATGAGGACGCTTCTTTGGCAACGCGTTCAGTTTTTGTGTGTTTGGTGTGTTTCGTGGGCCTGGTTGCTTTTCCAGGCTTAGCTGGAGGACAATTTTCTGACGGCCAATGGCTTTCCTGATACAATCGCGTGCATGAAGAGATTTGCTTCGATTGCATTGGGTCTTTCCCTTTTTTCTACTCTTGTATCCTCGGCCGCGCTCGCGCAATCCGCGCCGCCCCGCACCCTGCGGCTGGATTATTTCCACACGGGGAACGCAAACCAGGAGCTGTTCAGCGTCGATCGCGTCGTGGTCGAGCCGCTGGCGTGGCCCGGCAATCCGGCCCGGCCCATCGACGAAACCAATCTCGGCAAATATCTGTTTGAAGTCCGCGACCGCGCGAGCAACCGCCTTCTTTACTCGCGCGGTTTCTGTTCCATTTACGGCGAATGGGAAACCACCGACGAAGCGAAGTCCGCGAACCGCTCCTTCCACGAATCACTGCGTTTTCCGGCGCCGCGCGCGCCCGTGCAAATCCTCCTGAAGAAACGCGACGACAAAAACGCCTTCCGCGAAGTCTGGTCCACCATCGTCGATCCAAAGGACATGTTCGTGGACAAGTCCACACCGCCTCCGCCTGCGCCCCTGATCGAAATCGAGAAGAACGGCGACCCGGCCGGGAAGGTGGATTTCCTGATCCTGGGCGACGGCTACACCGTGCAGGAGTTGAAAAAGTTTGAAACGGACGCGCGGCGGCTCGCCGAAGTCCTTTTCGCGACTTCGCCCTTCAAAGAGCAGCGCACGAACTTCAATGTCTGGGCGCTTTGCCCGCTGGCCGCCGAATCGGGCGTTTCGCGGCCTTCGACCGGGATCCACCGTGTGTCCCCGCTGGGCACGACTTACGATGCGTTCGGCTCCGAACGCTACATTTTGACTTTCGACAACCGCGCCTTCCGCACCGTCGCGCAGTTCGCGCCGTATGAGTTCGTCGAAATTCTCACCAACACGCGCACGTACGGGGGCGGCGGAATTCACAATCTCTACGGCACGGTTGCGGCGGACAGCGGGCAAGCGCCGTATGTCTTCGTGCACGAGTTCGGCCATCATTTCGCGGGGCTGGCGGACGAGTACTACACCTCGCCCGTGGCCTACGCGTCGCCGTCCGTCAGGGCCGAGCCGTGGGAACCGAACGTCACCGCGCTGCTCAACGCGAAGGAACTGAAATGGAAGGATCTCGTCGCCTCGGGCACGCCAACGCCCACGCCCTGGCAAAAGGAGGAGTTCGAGAAACATTCACGCGAGTATCAGAAGCGGCGGGCGAAGATTCGCGCGGAGAACAAGCCCGAGGAAGAGATGGAAGCGCTTTTCCGCGAGAATCGTGAGTTCGAGGTGAAACTGTTCGGTCAGGAGAAGCACGCCGGCAAGGTGGGCGCCTTTGAAGGCGCGATGTACGAAGCGAAAGGCTATTACCGCCCGGAGATCGACTGCATCATGTTCACGCGGAGCACGACGTTCTGCGCCGTCTGCCGCCGCGCCCTGGAACGCGTGATCGAGCTTTACGCGACTGGTAAAGGACGCGTTCCACCGCGTCCCTGATTAATTTCCGGCGCGTTGTTGTTTATCCGCAGACAGACGAACGCTGAGAAATCCTGATCCGCCTCTGTTCCATTGTCACCTTTCGAGGCCATCTGCGCTTCACGGTTTTCAGTGGGACGGAGTGGAATCCGTCCTTACCCGTTTAAGGGGAGGCTTGACGTGGTCTGCGGCTTGGAGTCAGCTTTGCGTTTAGCTCGTGCCAGAGTCATCAACAACATGAAGGAACGCGCCATGAAGACCATTGAACCCCAATCTTCTCATCCCGGACCGAGAACCTTTTCCCGGCGCCCCGGCTTCACCTTGATCGAATTGCTCGTCGTCATTGCCATCATCGCCATCCTGGCGGGGATGCTCTTGCCGGCGCTGTCTAAGTCCAAAACCAAGGCCCAGGGCATTGCCTGCCTGAACAATTTGAAACAGCTTAACCTCGCCTGGTACATGTACGCCGAGGACAACAATGACCGGCTCGTGCCCAACGGCACGGGCAACCAGATCGGCTGGATCGAAGGCTGGCTCATGACGGCGACCGACGCCACGAACATCAATCTCATCAAGGCGCCGCGCGGGATGCTCTGGAATTACAACCAGTCTCTTGACATTTACAAATGCCCGGCCGACCAGAGCTCCGTCACCCTCAGTGGCCGAAAGCATCGGCGCGTGCGCAGCATTTCGATGAACGGAAATATGAACGGGGACAGTTGGTACACCGCAGAGATCCGGAACACGCACTACACGTTCAAAAAATATTCCGAGATACTCAAGCCCGCCCCGGCCGAAGCGTTCGTGTTTCTGGATGAACACCCGGACGGAATTGACGACGGTTACTTTCTCGTCTTCGTCAACCGCAAGGAACTCTGGGCCAACCTGCCGGCCAACTATCACAACGGCGCGTGCGGTTTCTCGTTTGCAGACGGGCACGCCGAAATCAGAAAATGGAAGGACCCGGACACGTTATCCAAAAAGATCGTCGCCAACCCGAAAGGGCCGCGCGACGTGCCGTGGGTGCAGCTCCGCACGTCCTCGCCGATCAAGGATGGTGTTCCGTATCCGCCTTGATGCGTGCCCGAACTGCTTTGGAGACTTCCCATGAACTGCTGGTAGGGCGAGCCCCGGCGAGCCGCTCGATGTGACTGGAACACGTCCGACTCGGCTCGCTGAGGACAAGCTCGCCCTACCGTCTGGTTCGTGGGAAGCTTCCTTGGCCTCGTGGCCATGCAACATGGCCCTTGAACCGAAAACCGTGCGGACCGCAGCCTTCAGGCTGCTTCCGCGCACTCTCCGGAGTCCAGCGTTGAAGCGGCCTAAAGGCCACGGTCCACAAGAACGGTTATGCAATCCTGCGCCACAGGCCACCGCCAACTTGTGGATGCACTGCTGCAATGCCACGGCTGATTCAAGAATCTCGCGAAAGGAGCGCGGGCAGCCTGCCCGCGCTCCTTCTTGAATCAGCCGTGCAGCAATGCCGGGGGGGCGAATTCACGCTTTCCAGTGGCACCCGTTGTGCTTTAATTCGCGGACAAAAGCTTGAAGCCGAGCATTGCACCTTATCGAAACGATCCCGTTCGCTGCGCCGGACCGGATTTGCGGCCGGATGCGGTGGCCGAGCGCCCCTTCCCACGGGTCGCCGCAGAGCCGAGAAGCACGAGCAAGAATTGCGCGTCGATGGGGACGAACTCCGGCGTGGCGCGAGGCCGGCTCTGGTGATGCGGCATATGTCGGAAGACCGGCTTCAACTCCAACGCTTCGAGCTGAAATACATCGTCAATGAAGAAGTGGCATTGGCCGTGCGCGAATTCGTCCGGCTCTACCTGGAGATCGACGAGTACGGCGCCACGCAGCCCAACCTGTCCTATCCGATCCACAGCCTCTACCTGGATTCGGACGAGTTGACGACTTATTGGGAGACGATCAATGGCAACAAGAACCGGTTCAAATTGCGGCTGCGGTTTTACGAGAACCAACCCGCGGCTCCGGTCTATTTCGAGATCAAACGCCGCGAGAACGACGCCATTCTCAAACAACGCGGCGCCGTGCGCCGTGGCGCCGTGGACTGGCTGATCGCCGGCCACCTGCCCGCGCCGGAACACCTGATTTCCAATGAGCCCAAGCAACTGGTCGCGCTCCAGCGTTTCAGCCAGCTCATGAATCACATTCACGCCCGGCCCAAGGCCCACGTGTCCTACTTGCGCGAAGCCTGGATCAGCCCCCGAAACAACGCCGTCCGCGTCACCATGGACCGCGCCGTCAAATGCGACCCGGACCCGACGCTCAGCCTTTCGGGCGAGATGAAGAATCCCGTTTTGGTGTTTGGGCGCAACGTGGTGCTCGAGCTGAAATTCTCCGGACGGTTTCCGGATTGGTTCCGCGAATTGGCCCGGGTCTATGGACTGGTGCAATGCTCGGCGGCCAAATACGCGGATGGCGTGGCTTTGCTGGGCGAAAGCCGGCTGGCGGCTCCGGTGAGTTTTTCTCCCGCCCCGGAGAGTGTGGCAAATCGGGAGGCGCGCAAGTCCAGTTTCAAAAAACTGAGCGCTCCTGGCTTAATCAAGACGGCGGCATGAACGAATGGTTTTATCGCGGCGACTTCGCGCCCACGCCCACGGATTTGCCGATCTTGTTGCTCGGCTTGTTGCTGGCGTACCTGTGCGGGCAAGTGCTCGCCTGGGTTTACATGGTCACCCACTCCGGTCTGTCTTACTCCCGGTCGTTCGTGAATTCCCTCGTGGTCATGCCGGTGCTCGTCGATCTGGTGATGCAGGTGCTCAGCAATAATCTGATCACGGCGTTCGGGCTGCTCGCGGTGTTCGCTATCGTCCGCTTCCGAAACATTCTCCGGGATACGCTCGACACCACCTATGTGTTGTCGGCGATCGTTCTGGGCATGGCGAACGGGACCCAACGGTTTACGGTGGCGATTGTGGGTTGCGCGCTGGTCACGCTGGTGTTCTTCTTCCTGTGGTACTCGGCTTTTGGCAGCCGGCACCGTTATGATTTGATTGTGAATTTGCACTGGGCGCGGCCCTTGACGGAGTTGGCGGCGTTGGGCCGTTTGTTGGACCGGCATAGCCTGAAAACGCATTGCGCCAGCCAGCGTTCTAATGAAGGCTATGAAGGAGTTGATCTTTCGTATCGGATCCTGCTTCGGGATACCAATCGCGTCGAAGACCTGCTAAGGGAATTGGGCGAGCTGCACGGCGTTTCCCGAGTCACGAGTTTGAAAGCAGAAGATGAGTCGGAACTTTGATCCCTCCGGGCCGTTGCCCCGGATTCCTGTCCCGCCTGGCCGGCGGTGGCGCGAATTTCGCACGCAGGCCCTGCCGTGGGTCGGCTTTGTCGCCGCCCTCGCTGGCGTGTTCGCCATTTGGAGCGACCGCCTGGTCGCCCCCACGCTGCGCGGCAGGGTCGAAGCGATTCGCGCGGACGTGGCCAGTCCTCAGCCGGGCGTGCTTACCGAACTCAAGGTGGCGCGCTTCCAAAAAGTCGCCCGTGGCGAGCCGGTGGCCGTCATTACCCCGAATGATCCCCGGTTGCGTTTTGCCTTGGTGCAATCGGAACTCGACGTGTTGCGCACGCGGCTGCAGCCTCAACTCAATCAGCAACGCAACGCGACCGATTACGAGCGGCTCCGGCTGGAGTGGCTGCTCCAGAAGGTCGATCTGGCCACGGCCAAGGTCGATCTGGCGCGCGCCGAGAACGAACTTCGGCGCGACGAACAACTTTTTCAGGCCAAACTCATTTCCGAGCAGCTTTATGATTTTTCACTCAAGACGCGCGACGAGAGGCGCGTCGAAGTGGAGGAACGGACCAAGGTCATTGCAGACCTCGAACAGAGCTTGCAGCAATTGAAGAATCTGGGCGACCCGCAAACGCCGCCGCCCGTGGCCGACGCCGTTCTCTCCTCCCTCAAGGCCCAGGAGGACCGGTTGCACGCCGCCGAGGCTCAACTGGAGCCGATCACGCTCAAAGCTCCAATCGACGGCATGGTCAGCGCCGTGTATCGGCAGGCGGGCGAAAACGTCCAGAATGGGGAACTGATCATTTCCCTGAATGCCATCCAGCCCGATCACATCGTGGGATACCTGCGCCAGCCATTCCCGGTGGAACCGGCGTTGGGCATGGCCGTGGAGGTGCGGATGCGGTATCCGAAGCCGTCGGTGCATGAGGCGCAAGTCCTGCAAGTCGGCTCGCAGTTAGAACCGATCACCAATTCTCTGGCCATCCTCCGACCGGGTGCGCTCATGGATATTGGCCTGCCGATCAAGATCAGTTTGCCTGCCGATTTGAAAGCCCGCCCGGGCGAAGTCGTGGATCTGGTTTTCCGTCCGCAGACGCAATGATTCCCGGACTGGCCCTGGCCTGGGATTACTTTCGCCACCCCCGAAGATTCAAGGCCTTGGTCGGCTGCAAGAGTCGCTGACAAATTATCCGACTTTCTCCTTCACAACCTTGATGCTCTTCTTTCCTTCCTCGACTCCCTTCTCAATCCGGTCGGTAACATATCGCGTAAGCGTCGTCTGCCCGGAGGCGTCTTCAGTCAGCGAGAATGGAATCAGTGGATCACCGGTATCAGCGATGGAAAACACTGCATGATCAAGCGCCTTAAACATGAGGTCGTTGAGCTTTATCTCGTCAGGTGGCGTCTCGCTCATATTCTTGCCGAACGACCAAGCTGACCCGCAGCCGGGACAGCGCGGCCAGGATACGATTAGCACGGAGGTGCAACGTTGCAACGAATTCGGTTGCGGCTTTGCCGCGCTCTGTTCTAAGTCTCTGGCGAGAAACAAGAGAAAGGCCCGTATGCCCGGCATCTATGACAAATCACTCGATCGGAGACAGTTTCTTCGCCAGTCAACCACGTCCTTGGCCGGCCTCGCCCTCGCGTCGCAAACCCGGTTGTTCGCCGGCGCCGCCAAATCCGAGGAGTTGCGCCTGGCGCTGCTCTCGGACACGCACATCCCGGCGGACTTCAAAGGGGGCGAGCACCGGAAGTTTCTCCCCTGGCAGAATCTGAAGGCGGTGACGCCTCAGGTCCTCCAGGCGCGCCCCAAAGCGGTGATCATCAACGGCGACGCCGCCCGCCTGACGGGCGAATTGGAGGATTACGTGGAGCTGAAGAAATTGCTCGCACCGGTCGCAGAAGAAGCGCCGGTCTATATCGGGCTGGGCAATCACGATGATCGCGGGAACTTTTTCAAAGTCTTCCCGCAGCCTCCGAGTGAGCGCCAGACCGTTCAAGAGAAGCATGTGTTGGTCCGGGAGTGGCCCGGCATCCGATTCGTGATCCTGGACTCTTTGATGTACGTCAACCGTGTCGCCGGCTTGCTGGGCAAAGCTCAGCGCGATTGGCTGGTGCAGTATCTGGAAAAAGCCGATGGCCGCCCGACGATTCTCTTCGTGCATCATACACTGGACGACGGAGACGGCAGCCTGGTGGACGTGGATCGCCTCTTCGAGTTGATTCGCCCTCACAAGAAAGTGAAGGCCATTTTCTACGGCCACTCCCACAAATATGCCTTTGCCGAACAGCAAGGCGTGCATCTGGTGAATCTTCCCGCCGTAGGCTACAACTTCGCGGACAGCGAGCCAGTTGGGTGGGTGGACGCGCGCTTCACGTCGGAAGGCGCGGCGCTGACGCTGAAAGCCCTGGCTGGAAACCGCGAGGGCGATGGCAAGACCACATCGATTTCGTGGAAGAACTGACCGCGGTCAGGATAGTGATCAGCTTGATGCGCCGCCAGCCGGTCTCAGGTAGGTCAGACTCGTCATGGTGAGCAGGGGAATAACATGGACGAGTCCATCATCCGTGACCACAGATACAGCGCCGCCAGTCTCGACGAACGCAAGCTGGTGTGCCTGGTTCACCATGAATTTATCTCCCGCCGCAGTCGTGATTTCAAAGGGTAACCCTTCGCGGAGGGCGGTCTTGATTTGCTCGACTCTCATGCTTCGTATCTATCCGAGACATTTCCCACGCTCACTAGCGTAATCGCCGAGGGGACAGGAACAAGGCAAATCCCCTGAAATCATTTCAGCGGCGCGAAGAGCACGTCCAGGTCTTCAGCGCTGAGCTGCAATTTGTCTTTGCGCTCTTCGTTGAGCAGACCTTCGACCAGCTCACGCTTGCGCGCCTGCAACGCCGCGATCTTTTCTTCCACCGTGCCGACCGTCATCAGCTTATAGACGAAGACCTTTTTGTTCTGGCCGATCCGATGGGCCCGATCCGTCGCTTGATTTTCCACGGCCGGATTCCACCACGGGTCATAGTGAATCACGGTGTCGGCGGCGGTCAGGTTCAATCCGGTTCCGCCCGCTTTGAGGCTGATGAGAAACAACGGCACTTTGCCGGACTGGAAATCGTTCACGGGCGTGGCGCGGTCGCGAGTTTCTCCCGTGAGCTTCACGTAAGGAACGTTCGTTTTGGCCAGTTCCGCTTCGATCAATTCCAGCATGCTGGTGAACTGCGAGAAGAGCAGAATGCGCCGGCCTTCCGCGATCATTTCCGGGAGCAGGTCCATGAGCAATTCGAGCTTGGCCGATTCCTGGACGTGTTTGGCGGCGTCGAGCGGGACGAGCCTGGGATCGCAGCACACCTGCCGGAGCTTGAGCAGCGCATCGAGGATGATGATGTGGGAGCGCGAGAGACCTTTGTTGGCGATTTCGGCCTGGACTTTGGCGTGCATCGCCAGCCGGATGCTTTCGTAAAGGTCGCGCTGACCGCCGGTGATTTCGACGTTTTGCGCGATCTCCGTTTTGGGCGGCAGTTCCTTTTCCACTTCCTCCTTGCGCCGGCGCAAGATGAACGGACCCACGCGCCGGGCGAGGACCAAACGCCGGTCCTGGTTGTTGGCTTTCTCGATCGGGTTGCGGAACAACGCGCGGAACCGGTGTTCGTCGCCGAGAAACCCCGGCAGCAGAAAGTTGAACAAGGACCACAATTCGCCCAGGTGATTCTCCATCGGCGTGCCCGTCAGGCAAAGCTGGTGCCGCGCCTTCAACTGGCAGGCGACCTGCGCGAATTTCGTCTTCGGATTCTTGATGTATTGAGCTTCGTCGAGAATCACGACGTGGAATTCCGTGCCCAGGAGGACAGCTTCGTCGCGCGGTAACAGCGAGTAAGACGTAATGATGAGATCGAAGTCGCGGAGCTTCTCGAAATGTTGCTTGCGTTCGCCGCCGTGCGAGACCAGCACGCGCAAGCCGGGCGCGAAACGCTCGGTTTCCTGGCGCCAGTTGGTCATGAGACTGGTGGGCGCGACGACGAGCGAAGGCCGGTCCAGCCGGCCCGCCTCTTTCTCGGCCAGCAAATGCGCCAGCGCCTGGACGGTTTTGCCCAGGCCCATGTCGTCGGCGAGGATTCCGGACAAATTGTATTCGCGGAGGAACTGCAGCCAGTTGAGACCGTCTTGCTGATACGGGCGCAAAGCGGTTTGCAGTCCGGCGGGCGGAGCAGTCCGCTTGATGCCTTGGAAATTCTTCAGGCGCCGGCCCAATTCCTTCAAGGCATCGCTGCCCAGCCAGCGCCACTGATCGACGTCGCTGAGGGTCGCGACTTCCGCCACGCGGAGCTTCGGCATTTCGAGCCGGCCCTTCTTGTTGAGCGATTGCGGATCGTAAAGCTCGACCAGCACGGCCAGGATATCGCGCAGGCGTCCGGCCGGAAACGGCAGCATGCGGCCATCGCCGAGCGGCACGAGCACCGGGCGTTTGGCGGACATCTTCTCCAGTTTCTTGGGCGAGAACTCGTCACCGTGCGTTTGCAGCAGGTTGATCAGGACCGGCAACAAATTGATTTTCTCCTCCCCGACCTGAACGCCGAGTTCGACGCCGAACCAATCATTCTCGCTTTCGGGCGCAACGTCCGCATACCACTCCGAAGGCTCCGCCAGATGGAAGCTGAAGCTTTCGTCGTATTCGATGAGCCATCCGGCCGCGCGAAGTTTCGGCAGCGTTTCGACGCAGAACTTGAACCAGGCGTCGTCGTTGTTCTTGGGCAGCATCCACGCGCCTTTCAGGCGGGACTCTCCGTACATCGGCATCACTTCGTGCGAAGGCCGCAGACCAAATTGTTCGAGCTCATCCAGGAGTTGCTCCTCGCCCGCGAAATCCCTCTGCGCGCGGATCAGCTTCCCATCCTTGAAGCGCTCGATCTCCTCGCGGGTATCCAGATGATCGGCGCGCACGCCGCAATAATCGAAGCCCACGCGCGCCAGGTGCACGGGGTATCCATCCATGCCCGCTTGGCGAAATGTGTAACTCATTTCCCACCATTGAAAGCGCGCGGTGGACAGTGACAAAACCGGCGCCGGTTTCAAGGCCGGCAACCGCTCGACTTCGAGCGCTTTGGCTTTGGGCAAAGGCAAAGCCGGGAACCGTTGATCGAGCGCCTCGTTGATGAGGTGAGCCACTTTCGGTTTGACGGCAGGAGCTTTGAGCCAGGTCTCCGCCAAAGCGGCTGGAAGGCCGACTTCCAACGGGCCAACGCAGTTCTCGCCGGGATCGAAATACCACGGGGGGCGGAGCGGCAACAGCGCCGTGGCGGCGGGAGTGGCCGTGAAAGTCGGATGTTGCAGACCGTTCGCGTCGGTGGTCCACGCCGGTTGCGCGGGGCGGGGTGCTCCCAGAGTCAAAGGCGCGCCGTGTATCGTCTCCCAGTAGCAACGGCCCGTGTCGAGAATGAGCTGAAAGATTTCTGCGGCGTCCTCTCCGTCCAGGAGGCTCTCGGAGGAACTGTATCGGCCAAACGCCTCGCTCACGTTGAGGAGTCGCCGCGCGATCCGGACATCGGAGGATTGCACGAAGCGCGCGGGTTTCGGACTGAGAACATTGTAAGCCGAGTAGGGTTGGGCGCTGCCAAAACTTCCATTCTTCTTGCGGCGCACCTGAAGCCACTCCACGACCAGGACCGGACCATCCCCGCGATGTTCGACATCGAGCATGTAGATCACGCTGTGTTTTTGTTCCGCGGCGGACTCCCCTGGCGAGAGCGGCTGCGCCGTTTGCTCCAGGCGTCTCAGCCAGGGCTCGAATTCGGAAGGCAACGCCGGTTTGGGCGGGGGCGCCGGTCTGGGCGGCACGGGGGAGAATCGGTTTGGCGGTGGAACAGCGGGGGCTGGCTTGCCGTTGCCTAACAAATCCGGCGCTTGCCCCAATGCGGCAAAGATCGCCGCGGCGACGTGCTTGCAGTTGTATTCGACCGGGCACGAGCAAAAGCCATCGACGAAGACGCGGCCAGTCTTGTCGATCTTGATTCCCGCTTCGACGTCGCAGGGTTCCAGGTCCGATCCCCCAATGGCGGCGTCGATGGATTTCCGATCTTCAGAAATGGTGCAGGAGAGGACCTGATCGTTCGTGGAGTATTCGTAGCCTTTCCGGAGCGCATTCTTGCTGAAGCAATCCATCCAGGACGCGTGCGGAAACGGAATCGGATCGTGCGACATCAAGGAAAACTTTTTCGCGATGAAGAACTGATGTCAAAGGAATTGCCAAAAAGTTGTTGAACGGCTGTTCACAGGAAATTCACCGTGAAGGGAAGGAAACGAGAGCGGGCGGTTGTCCTCTCGTCCCATGAACATTCCTCTGGACCGCGGCCTTTAGGCGCCTTTAGGCCGCTTCAACGCCAAACTCCAAAGTGTGCGCGAAAGCAGCCTAAAGGCTGCGGTCCGCGCAGTTTTCGGTTCATGGCCGGTGAGCAGGGTCCTGAGGCCAAGCAAGCTTTCCACAACCCGGTAGGGCTGCGCTGCCGCGAGCCGGTCTTCGGTCGATGCGGCGCCGTTGCAGCACCGCCCTACCATAGACGGGTTCAAGGGCCGAGTGCATGGTTTTTGAAACCAGGCCGGCTTCGTTGAACCGGCGGGTAGGGCGAACCTGTCCCCAGCGAGCCGATCCGGACGTGTTCCGCGCCCGTCGAGGGGCTCACCGGGACGGACTCGCCCTGCCTTCGCCTGGTCACGCGAGAGCCGGCGACGTAACCGGCGCGTTAAATGTCCGGGCCAGCCAACTTCGATGGCGCATTCGCTCGTTGCTCAAGATTTTCTCAAGCCGCCGGGCTTCCTCAACGGAGAACGCAAAGTTGTCCGGCAGAGGCCGGCTGCATACCCCGCACAACTTGTGTCGCCGGCTATAGACAATGGAATCGCAATGGGGGCAGCGGAGGCCCGGAGCGTGCGCGGCCAACTTTCGCGCCCAGGGCTGACGTTCCAGGCGGGCAATCTCTCCTGCGAGATCGGGCGATCCCGGCGGGGTATCGGTCGTGAAGGGATCTGCAATCGGGTTCAATATTCTCGTGCTCATTTGCTTTGATAGACGGCGAATGAGTTACCGATGCATTTCCGAAGGATTACAGATTTGTAACGCTCCCGGCGACTTGACTCGGATCAGCTATTTCGCGCCGGTCGCGAATGGGAGCCGAGGGAGTCGTCCATTCGCGAAGCTGGTAGATGCTGCCGCGCCGCCGCCTCGGCGCCACAACGCATCAGAGCCGACGTTAACGGTCCGCCTGGGTCCGCAGCTTGAGGCGCTTTCATTCCGTCGCGGTGAGGCTTTCGATAATCATCTTGGCGACGAACGGAATGATTTCGCGTTCGGTGGCGTGGCCCGTGGTGAAGGTCACGAGCGCGAACTTCGGTCCGCGGGCGGGTTCCACGTAAGCCGCGTCGTGGCGGGTTTCGCTCGTCCATCCGGCTTTTGACCACAGCTTGTCGCCCGGAGCGAGCGCGATGCCGGTGAAATCACGCGCCTGGCTGTCAGTCTTCTTGTCGGCGGCGAACGGACTGCGCGCGAGCAGCTTCATCATTTCCGCCGAGCGTTGCCCGGAGATGGCTTTGCCGGTGGCGATCTCCGTCAGTAGGCGCGCGGTGGCGTCGGTGGTCAGCCAGTTGCGGTGATTCGGCGCGTGCAATTTCACGGACTGCATTTCGCGCCCATACGGGCCTTCGCACCAGGGTTTGCGGTTCACATTGATGTTTGTGTAGCCGAGAGAAGCGAAGTAGCGGTTCACGGCGTTTCGTTGGTGAAGCCAGGCCTCCAACTCGTCCGCGGCCAGCTCCGGGCCGCTCGTCGTGCCCGTCAACAAATCGACCAGGTAATGCGTGGGTTCATTGCCGGAATCGACAATCATGTCCCGCAGGGCGCGGCGGACTTCGTCCGTCTCTTGAATTCTGCCGTCCTCCAGCCAGCGGTGAACCGCCGCCATGTAAAACAGTTTGACGACGCTCGCCGGATAAATCTGGACATGGCCTCGATAGCTCGCCTGTGTGGGCCGGGTCGAATCGCGCAGATCGACAAGCGTAACAGCCAGTTGATCCGCCTGCAGGTTCTTCTCCGCGAATTTCTCGAACGTTTTTCGCACCGCCTGATCGACCAGGGATTGGAGCCTGGGCGAGCGGCTTGGACTGGCCGATTCGGCCGCGCGCGCTTCGGCGCCCACTTCGAGAAGCGAGGCGAGTGCGGCGAGGGCAAGCCAGCCCCGGATTGGGGTCACAAATCGACCGGCGAAGGATTGCACCGTGGCAACAGGTCGGTTTGGGGAACAAGGCAAAGTGTTCATGAGTATGACCTCACCGTAGGGAAACTGAGCCGCCAAGGAAAGACGGATTGAGCACAGCAGGGAATGCGCGGCGTGTGTCAGCGCGCGGACTTGTGATTCGAACGAACGATTCCGGCGAGAATTCATCGAGTTCGCGGTGCCAATCGGTGCTCCAAAAGTTACGCGATCCTTTGCCAATCTGTCTCCCCGAGAGTCCGGCTCACCTCTGCTCATGACCAGGTCTCTTCGACAGCAGCGTTCGATTCCATTCCGGAGGCTCCGCGGCCCTATCCCTTCGCCAAGGTGAGCCGGGTGATCGCGGTTCCTGCGAGTTCGGCCCACGAAAAACACTAAGTGGTCCATTTCATAAATACGCTCACGTTCGCGGCAAGGGATTTTTCGGCCAGACGAGGCGCGAGCGACGAGCATATCCCGAAGTGGATCTGTAAGGAGCAAGCAACGAAGTCTGGCGAAAAA
>Ga0194131_10002004_pt1 | contig 33948 bp, 28 predicted proteins | sample TA2KigO120mmetaG_FD_148631 | JGI IMG/M metagenome (GOLD analysis project Ga0194131, IMG submission 148631) | Freshwater microbial communities from Lake Tanganyika, Tanzania - TA2015053 Kigoma Offshore 120m | ecosystem: Environmental > Aquatic > Freshwater > Lake | place: Tanzania: Lake...
CGAGACCGCTTGGAACTTATGTCGAATCCATTTCACGATTGACCATGCATCCTGCATGCCCAACATATACACTATGTCAGCTGACGCAAGCAATCCGAATGTGACAGGTTATTTTGGCGCGACGCCTAACATCCTCTTCCACCCGGCAGGCTATTTCCAATCTCACGGAGGAGATTCATGTTTCGCTTCATGATCCCTGCGTTATTCATCTTGGCGAATGTCGGAGTCGTTCCGGCGCTTGACACCCGGTTGCTTCCAGATGACACCGAATTCCTACTCCTTGTGAATCTAGAGCAGATTCGCTCCAGCGAGATGTTCCGGGCCAACAAGGAGGAATTGGTTGCTCTCGAAGCGTTACTTGCTGCGCACCTACCTCCTGCCGTGCGCGATTGGCTTTCAAAGGCCGGCATCAACGTGTTGACGGATGTAGCTCGGGCAACGATTGCCCTTCCCGCCAAGAAAGATGGAAATGGCGGCGTCGCGATCATGGAAGGCGAGTTCAACGAAAGGCGCTTTTTTCAGGCCGCCGAGGTGGTTGCAAAAAATGATGCCGACAAGCTCAGAATATGTCGTGTTGGAGGACGGCGTGCGCTCGAACTCAAGACCCCGAACCGCTCGCTTTTTTTGACAATCCCAGACAGGAAGACGATTCTGATTGCCTTGAGTAGCGATTCATTGGCAGCGGCCATCGCGCGCCTCGATAGTGAAAAAACAGCGAAGCTGAAGAAGCACATCAAGGTGTGTCTCAATACCGTCGACAACAAACAGTCCATCAGATTCGTTACAACTCTTGGGGCAATTAAGAAACTAACCGCCACAAAGATGTCTGGCGGCGCCGTAAAGCAGGTTGACTTCCTCGATACGGAAATCAATAGTGCTGACGTCGCAACGGTTCAGGTGCGTGTCAGATGCAATGATGCAAAGCACATCTCTGAAGTCGCCGATGTCGTCTGGTTTTTTTCCGCAGTCAGTCGATCTCTGATCGACAAAGCTCTCAGCAAATCCAGGCCTCTCCGCGAACGAGATGTCTTTGGGCTTTTTCGAATTTCAAAGCAAGAGTCGACGGTGTCAGTTGACTTCGTGGTATTCCAGGACGCTGCATCCCAGTTAATCAAGTCCATGTTGCCCCCGAGTAAATAAGCGCAGACTCGATTGCCAGCACCTGATCGCCCTCGCCAGCGACATCTACCAGCAGTGTGCCTTCGAGCGCTTGCCGGAACTGGCGGCGGCGCTGGAGGCGAACGGCTGCCGGGACGCCGACTTGCTGGACCACCTGCGCGGACCGGGGCCGCACGTCCGCGGCTGCTGGGTGCTGGATCTGGTGCTGGGAAAAGTATGAATCGCCGGCAGTTCACGCCCGACCTGCCAGTTGACGACGCATACGGCTTTGCCGTATAATCCGGTGGTGTTCAGCTTCATTGAGAGCAAGCTCTTCACCGCACTGGTCGAGGACGACCTGACCGACGAGGAATATCAGGCCCTCCAGGCGCTCTTGATCGAGCAGCCGGAAGCGGGAAAAGTCATTCGCGGCAGCGGCGGCTTGCGCAAGCTGCGCTGGCGGGCACCAGGACGCGGCAAGCGTTCCGGCTATCGTGTCATCTACTACGTGGCCGAGCAAGATGTGATCTGGATGTTGACGATCTATCCGAAGAACGTCCATGACGACATTCCGAAGGACGTGCTACGCAAGATTCGCAAAGAGATCGACAATGCCTGACAAGAAACGCAATATCGGCGCCGAGATCTTGGCCGGGCTGCGCGGAATCAAACGCGGCAAGCATGGCCGCGTGATCAACGTACCGGACGTGGCCGCCATCCGGGAGAAGACGGGACTATCGCAGGCCCGATTCGCAGAGCTGTTGGGCGTGTCGGCGCGGACGCTGCAAGATTGGGAACAGGGACGGCGGGCGCCCTCCGGCGCGGCCCGCACCTTGCTCGCCATCGCCGCGAAGAATCCGCAGGCATTGCTGGATGTCGCTTGACTGTCTGGCTCGCAAACAACTCAAGGCTTTCCGCCGACGGCAGAGGAGACGCTGGAAATGACCAAACACAGATTTCCAAAAGGCTGGGACGAGGAGCGCGTGGAGAGGTTGATTGCGGAACTGGATGCACGCACGGACGAAGAATGGATCGCAGCCGACGAGGCCGCCAGCGCCGCGGACAGCGAGCAAGCGGTCATTACCGTGCCCACTACATTGCTACCCGAGATACGAAAGCTCCTGGCTGCTCATAAGAGCGTCTGATGCCATGATCGACCGCATCATGGCAGCGATCAGTCGCCGGCGGATGCACGGGTGACGCTGGCGCGGGCGGAGTTGCTGGGGTGAGGAGAGTCGCAGTAGCATGAAGCGGCGAGAAAATGCCATGACCGAGCAAGAATGGTCAAAATGCTCTAGCCCGGACAAGATGCTGGACTCATTCCTTCGTCGGAAACGACGCGTTCCTGATCTTGCGCGGTTCCATCCTGCTCACGTAAGTGCCAGAAAACTGCGTCTCTTCGCCGTAGCGTGCTTTCGGCGCGCCTGGTGTTTGCTTCCCCAAGAGCCGAGCCGCCGAGCTGTTGAAGTCGGGGAAATGCTTGCCGACGGCTACGCAGATCACGCTGAAGTCTTTTCATTGGTTGTGGCAACCTCAGCCGATAACTCATTTGAAGCTCAACTTGGTGGCGACGCTCTCAATCCGGATGCCATTGTCGCTGCACAGGGTAGTTGCAATGATGCGGTCTTTGCCATCGCAAGGATTCAAGATGTTAAGGACGGGCATAGAGTGGGCTCGCTGGCAACGGCAGCGCGCCGCGAGAGACGAGAGCAAGCCGACATCCTCCGCGACATCTTCGGCAACCCCTTCCGCCCACCGCCGCCCGTCGACCCATCGCTGCTCACGCCCACCATCACCGCTCTTGCCGACCGCATCTACCAGCAGCGTGCCTTCGAGCTTCTGCCGGAGTTGGCGGCGGCGCTGGAGGCGCACGGCTGCCGGGACACCGAGTTGCTAGGCCACCTGCGCGGAACGGGACCGCACGTCCGCGGCTGCTGGGCGCTGGATCTGGTGCTGGGGAAGCAGTGACTCAGCGATCATTGCAACCTGATGATTGGCCTGGTAGACTCCATAACCATGAGTGACAAAGGCAAGAAACTCCTGAAAGAGGCGTTGCGCTTGTCGGCCAGCGAACGTGAAGCCCTGGCGGGTGAGCTTTTTGAGAGCCTGGAGTCGGCGGACCCGGAAGCCGAACGAGCCTGGCAGAAAGAGGTGGCCCGGCGCATCGCCGAGCTGGATAGCGGCAAGGTCAAGGCAATCCCCTGGGATCGGGCCCGGCGAATGATCTTTGGGGATAGGGATGGCTCAGCTCATTCCTGAGTTTCATCCGGCGGCTGTCAAGGAAGCGCGTCGGGCCTTCCGCTGGTCTTGTCCTTCTTCTCCTTTGCAGCCGATCCCGGTCCGCCGCGGGCGAGATCGTGCCGCAACCCGGGCACCAGGCAGGCGAGGGTGAACGCGCCGTAGCAGAGCAGGACGCCGTCGAGCGGAAGGCGCGGGCCGGACAGGAGATCGGCGTGGCTCAGCAAGTACGGCAGCGGCAGCCAGATGACGGCGATGGCAGCGAGGCGGGCGGAGCGGCGCCACAGGTAGCTCCAGCGCCAGCCGATCAGGGCCAGCGGCAACATCGCCAGGACGGCGCCGGCGAGAAGAGCAGGGACAAGTTCCAGCAGCCAGTCGGGCGGCGGCGTCTCGGTGGCGCGGGCTGCGGCCGGCTCGACGAATGTGTTTCGCGTGAACCAGTCCTGTCCGAAGACGAAGTACAGGCCGGCCCAGAGCCGGCGCTGCAACGTCCCCCCCGGATTATCGACGATCTCCGGCAACAGATCCCGGCCAAGAAGAGTGTAGCGCCGGGCCTGGTTGCTTTCGGCAAGCAATTCTTGCAGTCGCTTCTCGGGCAGCGACTTGCGCAGGCCGGCTTCGCTCATTGGCCCGCCGCTGCCGGTCCGGCAATTGCCGATCCACAGGTGCAGCAAGGCCGAATCGGCGACCGGGACGGGGTGGCCAAACGTGCGGAAGTTGCGGACCGCCCACGGGGCCAGGCCATTGGCAAAGCCGAGGAACGCCAGCAGGGCGGCAAACCAGCCCTTCTTGATCTTGCGGCAACGCAGCAGATACCAGAGGACGGCCAGCGTCGCGAACGGCAACAGAGCGGCGCGGACCATTGCCAGGCCCGCGGCCGACAGGCCGAACAGCAAGCTGGTGACGGGCCCACCCTCCTGTCCGCCGCGTGTGCCCAGCGCCAGGGTGGCGGCCAGCAGAAACGTGGCGAGGACGCCGTCGTTCAGCTCCGCGGTGTTGAGGATGTAGAACGGATGCAACGCGACCAGCAGGCCGGCGAGAAAGCCCACCGCCAGACTCTGAAAGGCGCGACGCGCGAAGAGAAAGTAGCATGCTGCTGTCAGGCTGCCAAGAACGACGTGCAGCCAGCGCATCACCATCTGCGGCTGGTCCAGCCAGCGCGCTGCCTGGGCCGCAATCCAGCAGTAACCAGGCGCGCGATGGGCGGTCGTCTCCTCCTGATCGGCGAGTGGTGCCCGGCCGGCGAACGACTGCTTGTCCGTCAAGCTCTCGACGAGGGCGGCCACCTCCGACTTCTTGCCCGACTGGCCATCGACATACGGGTACGAGCCTTGCACTTCAAGAGGCGCCGGGCCGTCATCAGTGAAAGAATGCACATACCAGCCGCGGGCGCCCCCCGCCACGGCCAGGACCATCAACATCAGCAGGGCATCGCCCATGCGCCAGCGAGTTTCCATGCGGGTATCATAAGCGCGAAACCGCTCCCAGGCTCAATGGTTTTTCGATTTCCGTTTCCGCGCATGGATCGGCCGAAAACGGAACGCGGCAGGCGGAACACTTGTAAGTCTGTTTCCCGGCCAGTATTTTATCAGTCTCCGATTGCAACCGACCCTCAACTGGAGGTGATCATGGGACGACGGATCTTGAACCGCAAAGAGATGCGAGCCGACTTCGACGCCGCCGAGCGCCGCGGCAAGGAAGAGGAAGAACGCGACGAGGATGATGAGGACGAAGACGAAGACGAAGACGAGGAAGAGGGGGACGCTGGCGACGACGAGGATGAAGACGAGGATGAGGGGGAGGACGACGAGGACGACGAGGAGGGCGGCCCAAAGAAGAAAAAGAAGAAGAAGAAAGTTGCCGCCGCCCCGAAGCCCAAGGCCAAGCCGCGCACGCGCACGGCCAAGGTCACGCGCATGCGCGTCGTCTGGGGCGTCTTCAGCAATTCCAATCAGTGCGTGGCCACCTACGAGTATCCCAAGAAGGACCAGGCCGTCGAGCACGCCGCCAGGCTCACGGCCGACAAGCGCAGCACCCACTTCGTCCAGCCGGTCAAGGAGCCGATGGAAGTGAAGAAGGAAAAGGAGAAATAGCTCGGCTTCCGCCCAGACGCTTCATGCATCATGCGCCTGAAAGCGGTTCTTGAGCTGATCCAGCTTCGGCAGACTGTCGAGCACGGCCTGCGACGATGGGCCGAAGTCGATGAGGCAGGCGATCTCCTGCACGCCCGCGGCGACCAGCTGCTTGACGAGATCCACGCAACCGTCGGGCGTACCCAGCAAGGAACGCTGTCGCAAGAACTTGTCGAAGATCCATTCGATGGCAGCGTTCAGCTCGGCAGGCGAGAGCTTGCCGATGTCGATGGGCACGTTGCGGCTCTGGGCCAGCTTCTCCAGCAGCTTCATGTTCGACTTGAGATACTCGCAGTATGGCTGATAGGCGTGCTTGCGGACCTGTTCGAGGTCGTCCGCCAGGAAAGCGTGCAGCGTGACGGCGACCTTGCCGTGTTCAGCTCCCCAGCCGTGTTTTTCCAGCGCTGCCCGGTAAATGCCGATCTTCTCCGCCAGTTCATCCACGCCTTGATCGAACAGGTGCGTGAGAACGTTGGCGCCTAGCTCGCCGGCCTTTTCAAAGGTCTTCGGGCTGCCAGCAGCGGTCAGCCAGATCGGCAGCTTCTTCTGCACCGGCGTCGGGTAGGTGCGGATACTCACGGACTGGCCGGTGCCATCGGGATACGCCAGGCTCGCGCCGCTCCAGAGCTGTTCCACTTCCTTGATGCGCGCGAACATGGTCTCGTAGCGCTGTGCGTAGGTTCCCGGCGCGAGAGCAAAGTCCTCGGCGTTCCAGCCGGAGGCATAGGACAGCTCGACCCGGCCATTGGAGAGGTTATCGACGAGGGCCCATTCCTCGGCGACGCGAATTGGATTGTTGAGGGGCAGGACGACGCTGCCCGAGCGCAGGCGGATGCGCTTGGTCTCGCGGGCCAGGGCGGCGTGCAGCACGGCGGGGTTGGGGAACAGGCTGCCCATGCGAGTGAAATGCCGTTCCGGCAGCCAGACGGCGGCGAATCCATGTGCGTCGGCGAAGCGAGCCACATCGATGACCCACTCGTACTTTTCGCGGGCCGCGTCCCCCTCGTCGCCGCCGAAGAACATCAAGCCGAAGTCCATGGTCGTCTTCGCCTGTCGCGGCTTGACGCGGAGTTCGGTCCATGAGCGGCGCACATAGTCGAGGCACTCGCCGCGCGAGCGTGCGGCCAGGGTCTCTCGCCAGCCCGCCGGAACCTTCATCTCCGCTGGCCATAGCGAATGCCGGCCACGCTCGTTGACCACAACGCGAAACTGTCCGGAAGCGGGATGCATCATGGCCTCTCTTGAGATTGGATGCTGTTCCTGGTTCATGCCTGGTAGACGGCGCAGATCACTTGCACGCCGGCAGCGACTTCGATGAACAGGGCCTTCTCGCCCTTGCGGAGACCGGCGTTGTCGCGCAGGTGGGCGAGGCAGTGGGCCAGCGACGATGTGAACAGATCCTTGTCGCGGCCAAGGTCCAGGCAGCGCTCTGCCGGACTCTCGAGAGCATCGGCAATCGCCTTGCGAAAATCACGGCCGGCCTGCGGCGGCACGATCCAGCGGAAGTCGGAGAGCTTGCGTTTCTCCCGATCCAAGAACTCGGCCACGACGTCGCGCACACACCCGGCAACCCGCTGATGCCAGTCCGGTATCTGCTTCTGGAAGACCACCGGCAGATCGTTGTTGGCGCCGGTGTAGCACTCGCGTGCCTGGACCAAGTCCGGGAAGGCGAGGGCGCCGAAAGAGATGAACCCCTGGCCGGTGGCGCTGCTCTCCAGCACGAGCGCCGACGCCGTCTCTTCCAGGCCGAGCAGATGTTCCGGCCAGGTTTGCGCGTTGGTCTCCACCTCGGACGCCAGCAAGAGCGCTCGGCCATTCTTGCCGTGACTGATGAGTTCGCTGGCGATGAGCGCGGCCGTCAGCGCGCCGGCGGCGCCATTCATGAGGTCGAGAGCCAGCGTGCGCCGACCGTCCGGCGTTTCGTCGTCGTGATTGATCCTCAGTTCGCCGGCGGCGATGGCGGCCAGGGCCGGCTCGCTCAGGTAGTCGGTGCGGTACACGCCGGCATGCAAGACCAGGTCGATCTCAGCGCGTGCCCGCGATGATACCTGCAAGCACGCCTCGCCGGCCTGTCGAAGCATGGCAATGGTGTCCGCCGCTTCGCCGGCGGCCGCCGGCGTGCCATCCTGCTTGAGCGGACCGGAAATCGTGCCGATACTCTCCACCTGGACCGGGCGGGGAAGATTCAGGACACGCAGCTCGCCCGGCTTGTCGGTCTTCTCCGGCAGCGGTTGCTCGATGGGCTCGCGGAGCCGGACCGGCAGGTCATCGAACTTGTAAAGCGCAGTGCCGACCGTTTGCCCGGAGCCGCTGACAGCGAACAGGACGCGGTCCCCCGGCTCGATATCACCGGCCTGGATGCGTTCATAGACGGCAAGAAAGTGGGTGTTGGTAGCGGTGTTGCCGCGCTCCGCGACGTTGAACACGGTGTTGCCGCGACTGACCACCTGCTTGCCCAGGGCGCGGTTGATCTCGCGAACCGCGCCGTCCAGCGTCGTCTCCGAGGTCTGGTGCATGATCAGCGCGTCGATGTTTTCCGGCTCCCAGTGCATGCGCCGCAGCACTTCGACGGCGTGGCTGACCTCCTGCCGGATGGCGACCGCGGTGGCCTTCACGGGATCGGTGTACATCATGGCGCCGCCATGAGCCTCGCGCGTCATCTTGGCGACGCACAGGTCGTGATACTTGCCGAGTGTGTACAGCTCGATTTCCTGAAAGCCCACGTCCGTTGTGGGCGCCTGCTCGAGGATCAATGCGACGCCGGAATCGCCGAGCGTCAGGCACGGCAGCCGCGAGTCCATGAAGTTTTCAATCTCGAGCTGGGCGACGCGTGTCAGGTGCGTGATGTATTCGCCGCTGACAACCATGGCGCGGCGGATGACCTTGTTTCGCAACAGCCCATCCGCCAGGGTGAGCGCGGTGAAGGTGCCGGCGCAGGCATTGGTGATGTCGAATGCCAGTGCGTTCACCAATCCGAACTTGTTGCGCAACCGCGAGGCGGTGGTCGGCTCCATGCCGAAACGGAAATTGGGACCGTCGAAGCGCGAGATGTTGCAGCAGATGAGCAGGTCGATGTCTTCCGGCCGATGGCGCGTTCGGCGCAGACACTCGGTTGCCGCATTCTCGGCCAGGTTGATCGAAAACTCGTCCTCGGCCACCACGCGGCGGCTGCGGATGCCCGTGAGACGTTCCAGCGGAAAGTCGAGCTTCTTGCGGCAGCCCTCGATGACGTCCGTAGTAGTCAACACCTGCTCAGGCAAATAGACGCCGATGCTCTCGACGACGGCGCCAGCAACCGCAATGTCCTTTGAGCGCTCGCGCTGCGGACTGACGGCTGCTTCCGCCAGGATAACGGGCTTTGCCTGCGCGGTGGGCGCTGCGGGAGCATGCACGCCATTGCTCAAGGCCCCATTGACGGATCCACAGGCAGCGGCCAGGTCGGCGACCGTCTGATAGCGAAAGATCATTTCCGGCTCGAGGGCCATGCCGCGGGCGTTGGCCAGCGATACGACTTCGAGGGTCTGAATCGAGGCGCCGCCCAGGTCAAAGAAGTTGTCGTGCACGCCGAACTTGTCGGTGCCCAGAACTTGCTTCCAGACTTCCCAGAGCAGCGTTTCGGTCGAGTTGCGCGGCGCGACGATCTCGCGCTGTGCCGCATTGGCATCGGCACTCGGTTCCGGCAAGCGCTTGCGATCCACCTTGCCATAACCGGTGAGCGGAAACGACTCGAGCGGCATGATTGCCGCCGGCAGCATGTAATGAGGCAGGCGCTCGCGCAGGAAAGCGCGTACTTCGCCGATCGGAAAATCGGCGACGCTCCTGGGCACGACATAGGCGGCCAGCGCCGGCTGGCCGTTGTCCTGGCGGGCGAGCACGACGGCATCGGTGACGGCCGGATGCCGCCGCAAGACTTCCTGTATTTCTTCCAGCTCGACGCGATAACCGCGAATCTTGATCTGATGGTCTGTGCGGCCCAGGAACTCCAGTTCGCCGCATGGGTTCCAGCGCACCAGATCGCCGGTCCGGTACATGACGGCATCGTCGGACGCATCGAATGGATTGGGGACGAAGCGCTCCGCCGTCAGCTCGGGCTGATTGAGGTAGCCGGCGGCAATGGTCGGCCCGGCCACGCACAACTCGCCGGCCACGCCGATCGGCACCGGTTGCAGCCGGCGATCGACAACGTAGACGCGCACGTTGGGAATCGGCTTGCCGATCGTGGGTGGCTTGCCGTCGAAATCCTTCACCTCCTTGCAGGTGGCCCAGACCGTTGTTTCGGTGGGACCATAGAGGTTGAAGAAGCGCCGACCCTTTGACCAGGCCGCCGCCAGCTCCGCTGGACATGCTTCGCCGGCGACCTGAACATTGCGAACGGACGGCAACGCGTCGGGGGGCAGCGCCGCCAGCGCCGATGGCGGCAGGACGGCGGCAGTTATCTGCTTGTCGGCAAACAGCTTCACCAGTCCGGGACCGGGCAGCGTGGACGCCTGTGTCCCCATCACCAGGCTGGCGCCCGCCGTCAAGGCCTGCGTGGTCTCGAACACCGAGGCATCGAAGCTGAACGATGCAAATTGCAGCAACCGATCTGCGGCAGCAAGGCCAAGCTCACGCAAGGACCGCGACATGGCGCACAGTCCACGATGCCGCAGCAGCGTCCCCTTGGGTTGCCCGGTTGAGCCTGAGGTGTAAATGATGTACGCGATGTCGTCCGCCGACCGGCTCAGATCGAGATTCTCAGCCGCAAGTTTGCTAATCGCATCCCAGTCGCTGGGCAACATGACGGTCGGCAAGGACAGTTCCGGGACCTGCTGTGGCGCGATCAGCACGGCCGGCTGCGCATCGTGCACCATGCCCGCCAGGCGCTTTGGCGGATACGCCGGATCGAGAAACATGTAGGCGGCGCCGGCCTTCCAGGCGGCCACGATGGCGACGATGATGTCCGGTCCGCGCGGCAAGCTGATGGCGACTCTGTCGCCGCGCTTCGTGCCCAGCCCCTGCAGATGCCGGGCCAGTTGATTGGCGCGGCGGTTCAGCTCGCCATAGGTGATCGTCCGATCCTCGAACAGGATGGCCGGCGCTGCCGGCGATTCGCTGACGCGCTTCTCGAAAAGATCGTGCCAGCAGCCGTCCGGATACTCTGTCCGGGTCTGATTCCAGTCCACCAGCATTTGCTGGCGCTCGGCGGCGTTCAGGATCGGAATCTGGCTTAATGGCAGGTCAGGCCGAGCCAGGACCTCGTCGAGCAGGGTGTCAAAGTGGCCCGCCATGCGCTGAATCGTCTCGGCGTCGAACAGGTCGGAGTTGTAGCGGTAGCTGGCAGTGAGCGTGTCGCCGATCTCGAAGACGATGAAGGTAAGATCGAACGGCGCGCCGCGCTGCTCCATGAGCAGCGGCTCCATCTTCAGCGCCTTGCCGTTCAGCTCGGCGCCATTGCCGGACGAGGCGTCCAGCTCGCGCGGCTTGTCCCAGATGAACACCGTCTGGAAGATCGGCGACCGGCTCGGATCGCGCTGCGGCTGCAACTTCTTGACAAGCAAGCCGAACGGGAAGTCCTGGTGATCCAGCGCCTGATGCACCTGATCGCGCGTTCGCTCCAGCAGTTGCTCGAAAGACAGATCACTGGAGAAATCGGCCCGGAGCACAACCTGATTGAGGAAATAGCCGACGAGCCGCTCCCACTCGGGCCTGCCACGGTCAGCGACCGCAGTACCGACCAGCAAGTCGTCTTGCCCGGTAAGCCGGTGCAGCATGAGCTGATAGACCGAGAGCATCGCAATGAAAGGCGTAACGTGTCGCTCTTTCACCAGGGCTCGCAGTTTCCTGGCAGCGTCAGGCTTGATCGGCCGGGAGTAGGCGGTGCCGTTGTAAGTCTGCACGGGCGGGCGCGGGCGGTCCGTCGGCAGGCTCAGCACCGGCAATTCGCCGCCGAGCACCTGCTGCCAGTAGGCCAGCGCTTTCTGGCCGCGCTGTCCATGCACTGACACCGTCTGCCATCGTACGAAGTCGGCGAACTGCCCGGTGACGGCCGGCAAGGCGGCTTTTCTACCGGCACGCTCCGCGTGATAGAGCTCTTTCAGCTCCTGCACGAGCAGGTCCGCGGACCAGAGGTCGGCGATGATATGATGAAACACCAGCAGCAGGACATAGTCGCTGGCCGATTTCTTGAAGAGCTCGATGCGCAAGGCCGGCCCGCGTTCCAGGTCGAACGGCTCGTCGGCCCGCTTGCGGGCGAAATCCAGCAGCCGCTCGTCAGACCAGCCGGCCGTGTCGGTGATCGGGATGGGGATTTCGAGGCGCTCCTCGATCACCTGCGCTGGCTTGTTGTCCGGCGCGATGAAGCGGGTCCGCAGCGCGTCGTGGCGTTGCGTCAGGGCCTGACAGGCACGAACGAATGCGTTGTAGTCGAGAGCGCCCGGGATGCGCACCGCATAGAGAAAATTGTAGGCGGGACTCTTGGGCGCGAGCTGGTGTACAAACCAGAGCGATTGCTGCCCGTAGGAGAGCGGGATGGGGCCGCGAGCGTTGCCGTCACGCAGGCTCAGGAGATTTTTCAATAGCTCCCGCTTATCCTCGACGGAGAGCGTCTCCAGCCGTTGCGCTTCTGTCATGATGCTCCTCAAGGCACTCTGGTCGCAGCGCTCCTCAGCGCGGCTCCCTGGCGCGATTCCTTGATGCCCTTGATGCGAACGCGGGCGCGCTCTGGCTCGGGCTCAGTCCCTTGAGGTGCGTCCAGAACCGGCTATTTCGGGCGACAACGGGCGGGCCGCTGACAGGCCCTAGATCGCCGTGCGAGACTACCAATTATACAGCGGCGCGAGGCGTTTGAAAGTTGAACCGCCGCTTCGCGCATTTTTCCCCAGAATCTTCAGTCGTTACGATTTGCCGCCTAGCCATTTTCATCGGTTCCGTGGCTCGCCATACATTGCGCGTAATCGGCAGGCTCTGCAAAGGCCGGCAATTCTTTTCCATTTATCCCATTTAACCAGAATCACGCAATTTGACTTTATTGATTCGGCTTACTTTTTCCAGTCCCTGTGCCGCGCACGAATAGTTAGCATACTCCGCATATAAGAAGAAAAACTCCCCATGCCAATTTGGTGGCCGACCTTGACCCGCCAGGGGGCAAGGGCATAGGATTCCAGCGCTTGTCGGTGACTCTGGCTTTCGAGCCGGAGTCTTCGCCGCATCGTCAGCCCGGTCGTTCTTCGTGGTTGACCAATAACGAGGTATCCAAATGCTACGCAGCTTATCTCTTGGCGTTTTTGGCATGGTCATCGGTGTCGGCATGCTGATGCTCGTGGATCAGCGGGCGGAACCACAGCAGACCGGACCGATCGACGTGAAGCCCCAGCCTGTCGCACGGATTCCAGTGGGCACGGTCATCGGCGCCCAACCGCCAGCCGGCTGGAGCCACCTGATCTTGATCGCGACCCCCACGCTCACCGAACAGGCCTTGAAGGCGGCGCCGAAGCACGCGGAAACCGCCATCTTCTATGCGCGCATGTTCAAGTTTACCGTTCTGGCCGACGTGGCCAGCACGACCGTGGGCAACCGGCCAACCTACTACCTCAACAAGGTCGCGCGCGGCTTCGCCACGACCGTCAAGGGCCAGGAGACCATCGTCAGCCGCCAGAATACGCTCGGCGCCAACCTTGGATTCTTCGGCAAGATGATTCTTGATGAGAACGAGCGCATCCTCGACAACGACTTCCGGCAAGTGGCGCGCACCAGCAACATGATGATTCTGGACGCCCAAGCCGTCGTGCTGCGTGACAAGTCGCACCTCAAGATGATCATGCGTCACGCGATCGTTGTGGACCCGCAAAACGGACGGCTGCAATCGTTCATCTGGCTGCTGGACAAGGATTATCAGGCGGCCGAGGCGGTCATCCAGGCGTTGCCGCCGAGTTTCCATGAGCAACGCTGGCTCAGCATCCTGCCGGACAAATTTGGCCCGCTCGGCGTCCCCAGCCGTGATGCCTTCGCGTTGCGGCAAACTCCGCAAGGCAAGGCCATCAGCTATAACGAGGATCTCCGTCGCGTCGCCACGATTCCTACTTTCACTGCCGAAAACGTGCCGCAAACCGAGCGCGTCCTTCTGCACGTGGCCCGCTGGGTGGCCAACTCAAAGTGAGACGCTGCTCGGGTGCGCGCAGGCTGGACCGAGTGCTGACCCTGGCCGTTGCGGGAGGATTGGCCATGCGCGGCTTGTTCACTGCCTGCGTGTTGATTCTTGGTTCCCCTCATGCCGACACGCAAGAATCGGACGCGCGCGTCACGGCCAAGGAATTGCGGGCGCTTCTGGAAGAATCCCGTGCCCGGCATGACGTGCCCGCGCTGGCGGCGGGATTCATTCGAGGAGAGGAGGAGCCGCGCGTGGCCGTCGTCGGGGTTCGCAAGCGCGGCGCCGAGAATCCAGCCACGCCAAACGACCACTGGCACCTTGGCTCCAACAGCAAGCCGATCACGGCCCTGCTGGTCGCTCTGCTCATCGACCTGGGCGTGCTCGACTGGGACACATGCCTTGAGCAGATCTTTCCCGACGACGCCGCTGACTGGGACGCCGGCCTGAAGAAGATCACGCCAGCGCATCTACTGACCCACACCTCCGGTCTGCCTGCCAACTGGCCACGCGGCTGGTTCCTGATCGGCGGCAAAGGGGCGCCTGCCGAGCAACGGAAAGTAGTCGTGAAGAACCTGGGCACGCTTGAACTGGAGAAACAACCTGGTGAGGCGTATCAGTACTCCAACCTGGGCTACGTGTTGCTCGGGGCGATTCTCGACGCGCGTGGCAAGGCTTCCTGGGAAGAGCAAATTGGGAAGAGAGTATTCCGGCCGCTCGGCATCAAGAACTGGGGCTTGGGGCCTGTCGGCAACAAGCAGGCTGTCGTGCCCTGGCCGCACCATGCGAGCGGGAAACCGGTAGACCCTGACGGTGTGATGGACAACCCGCCGGTCATGAATTCGGCCGGGCGAATCCACATGTCGGTTGCCGACTACAATCGCTTCCTTGCCGAGACACTGAAACTGGCCCGCGGCCAAAAGGGACTGCTCAAGCCGGCCACGGCCAAGAAGCTGTTCACCAATCCCTATCCGGCCAGTCCTCACAGCCTCAGTGGCTGGCTCGGCTTCCGCAAAGAGCCGGGCGACAAAGGTCTCATGCTGGGACACGACGGCAGCAACAGCCTCAATTATGCAACCGCCATCGTCGTGCCGGATCAGAACCTGGCAATTTGCGTGTTCACCAATCAGGGCACTCCTGGGGGACCAGGCCAAAACGCCTGCCGTGAAGTTGTCAAGAGACTGGCGCCGAAGAATCGCTGATCATCCTCGGCTCCAGCGACTGGCACGATGACTCGATGCAGATTATCGCCAAGTCGCCACCCACGTCTCCCAGCTCAGCGGCGCAATCGGCTTCTCGTTGACGCGTGCCACACCTGCCAGCCGATAGAATCCATCCAGTGCCGAGTTCATGGCGTCACGCTGACCCGCTGAAAGCTGTTCGAACCAGGCGATACTGTCCAGCCGCGCGACCAGCGTGCCGGCACGGTCGTCGATGAACATGCGCAGGCAATCATCCGGCAGATCCGGGCAGCACAGTTCCAGGCAGATGCGGTTGGTCGCAAGACGAATGGCGACAAGCTCGATTGACAGGCCTTGCCAGCTGGAGCATTGCCGCAGGATTGCCAGCAACTCCCGCTCCACGAAGCGGCGGACCTCAGTCTCGACGTGGTGCAAGCCCTCATGAGCGCGTCGCGCCGCCCGACGGCGTCCCTTGCGTCGCGCCTTGCGCAGGCGTGCGAAGAGCTTGGGCACTGTACCGGAATGGAAGCCGCGACGTAGCAGCCGCGTCACCGTCTCGCCATGTGCGCCGACGATGACCGGGCTCAGGTCGCGCGGGCGGTTGCTGCGATAAAGCCGCCAGTTCTCCTTGAGCTCCCATACCAGGAAGCCGAAGATGCCGGGAATGCCGGCAACGATCAACCCCGCCAGACCGAAAGCCGTCGGCCTCTCCATGCTGAACGTCACATGGAAAAAGTCCCTGAGCAGAGGAATGAACGGCAGCAACAGCTTGTGCGACACCGTCACCACCGGAAAGTGCTTGATCGGATTGATTTGCGGCTCGATCAGCAAGGTGAGGCAAAAGCGCACGACATAGGTGACAAACCGCCAAACCGGGCCGAGCGCGACCTTGAGCGCAAACGTGAACCGGCTTTCGCCACTCTTGAACCGGAACCACTCGTCGATGGAATAGAGGATGCGCTCGACAAGATCCAGCAGATTCCGGAAAGAGTCCATCACAAAGCGAAACACATTGGGCAGCAGGCTGGTGCGGAGGCGCTGCCAGTTGTGCGCCAGCCAGTCCACGACCCATTCTTCGAGGTCGCGGCCCAGGCGCGAATTCAGCAGCAACAAACTGAAGGCAAAGACCGCTCCCGTGACCGGCACCACGACTTCCCATGATGGATCCGCCCACCAGCAAACGGCCAGCGTGAGCGCCCCGATGACGAACGGCTTGGCCAGCCAGCGATTGAAGAAGCGCACAGGCCAGCTTGTGACCAGCCAGCGCACCGCCGCCAGCCGGGAGACCGATACCGGCATGTCCACGAAGACTTTTTTCAGCCAGCCGCCGAGGCGCGACAGCAACCGTAACGTGCCGGTGCGGAACGCCGGCCAGTTCAAGATGCCGAGCAAGAACGTCCCGAGTAGGCCGACATTGACCGGCGTGGACAGATGAGAGTGGATGCCGAGAATGTGCAGCAAGTGACTCAAGCCGTCGAGAGCGACGAAGGCGCCGCCGAATGGCAAGGCCGCGAACTGCGTCAGGAAACGACCGACGCGCGTGCCGAAGGCCAGCGAGCTGAAGCGTTGTAGCCAGCGGCGATAGATCTCGCCGCGCCGGTACACGCCGTCCAGCAGCACGGCCAGCCGGCGATTGAGCCGGATCAGCTTGTCGCCCAGTAGGAACTCGCCCGGCCCGGCCAGGTCGGGCAACTTGAGCTGGTTGCGCGACAGGGCATCGCGCAGGTCGCTGATGTTCACGAAGCCGCGCTCGGTGACGCGGTCCAGCAGTTCCTCGATCAGCTTGTCGTGAGCAATGCGCTCGGGCAGATTCTCAGGCTGAAGGTTCACGTCGCGAAGCGCCTGGGCCACAACCGGTCGGAAGCGCTGTCGCAGCTTGTGTTCCATCCGCCTCAATGCATCGTCCAGAAGTTGCCGCAACAGCTGGCGCTCAGCATCGGCGAGGCTCAGTGCCGGCAAACGATGCTCTGCCCGAAGCAAGTGCCGGAAGCGGAGCACCTCGCGATGCGCCGGCATGGGCCGCGTAATCCCCAGTTTACCCAGCGACAGCGCCCACTCCACCAGGTCCGATGAATAGATCTCGCGTTCATGGTCGATGCAGACTTTCTGCAGATCGTAAAGCAAACGCGCCTCGACGCTGCGGAAACCGGCGGCGATGCGCGGCAGCAAGGCGGACAGGGCATGCCGCCACTGGTCCAGCGCGTCGCCGTTCAAGTCAAGCGCCGGCCGCAGTCGATCGACCAGAAGATCGATGTCGGCACGGGCCTCGGCAAGTGCGTGTTCGGCATTGTCGGTGGATGTCAAGGAGACCGCGCGGCAGCGCAGGATGGCGGCACGCACGACGTTGCCGCGGCCGCGTGCATGCTCGGCTGCTGCCGTCAGCGTGCGAAAAGCCGCCTCTTGCAGCGGCGCCGCCAGCCCCGCGCTGGCTGCCGCAAGCGGCGGCGGCGGTTCCGCGGGCGGGGCCACGCCGTCTTCCAGCCGGCATGCTGCCAGCAAGCCCGCCACGTCGATGTCCTCGGCCAGCAATGCTTCGACGTCGTCGGGCCTGCCGATGGCCGGGAAGTAGTCACCAACCAGTTCCGGCGCGAAATGCCGCAACTCGAGGAACAGCGCCGCAAACTCGATGACGACCGTGACCCGATCACGCGGCGGCAGCAGAAAGTTCTCTTGCGCCAGCACGCTTTCGATCTCCTCGAACTCCGTCAGGCCCACCTGTTCGATACGCTCGTTCCCCTCCGGCGTTCCCAGCTTGCCTCGTTGATGCAGCTCATCGAAGGCAACATGGACGCAGGCGTGGAACAGGAGCCGCTGACAATCGCGAAGAAGTGCTTGCTCGCTGCGGCCGATTCGCTCATCGGCCTTTGGCCGGCGCAGCAATATTACGATTGGCGGCCAGGGGCCATCGGCCGGCATGCCCAGTTCGGCTGGCGCCACCATCTCGGCGAGGTCGGCGCCGCTGATGACATAACTCTTGTGATGTGGAACGCGCAGGCCGATGCCGGGAGGATGGGCGTGGCTCTTGATGACGCGGCGCAGGATGCGTTCCGGTACAAGGAAAGCGGGCGGGTCGGCGGCCCGCAAGCGCCGCTCCAGGTCGGTGTGCTCGATGGCCCGCGCCGGCTCGGTGAGATGCTTGGTGTCAGGGAGCATCAAAAGCCACGATAACGCAGGTGACGTTGTCCTTCGAGCCGCGCTCCAGGGCCAGCTTGACGAGGACCTCCGCCCACTCCTGCGGATTGGGATGGGCCTGCCCGCCCAGCGCCAGATCGTCGTCGGTCACGTGGTTGGTGAGGCCGTCGCTGGCGAGCAGCAAGCGATCGCCCACGTGCGGCGTGAAAGGCTTGACCTCCGCGCTCTCGGTCAGTCCGGCGCAGCCAAGAAACTTGTGCAGGACGTGCTGGTACGGGCTGTGGCGAGCTTCTTCCTGCGTGAGGGCCCCGCTGGCAACCAGAGCCTGGGCCACGGAATGATCGACGGTGAGCTGCTCGACCTGACCGTCGCGAATGAGATAAGCCCGGCTGTCGCCGAGTCCGGCGACGTAGACCTGGTTGTCGTCTTCGAGAGCGAGCACGGCGGTGGTGCCCATGCGGCGGCCGGCGGGCTGGTTCTTGCCCGCGGACACAATGGCGTCGTTGGCCTCTTCCAGAGCACGCTTGACCGCGTCGCAGGCGGCGTCCTTGGCGGCCAGGCGATCACTCACCACGCGCGGAATGATGTCTGCCGCCATGGCGCTGGCCTGCTCGCCACGATCCTGCCCACCCATGCCGTCGGCGACGAGAAAGATCTTGCGCTCCAGGTCTGCGACGAAGTTGTCTTCGTTGTTGGGACGCAAGCCCTGAGCCGACACTTTGCCAACGCGCATGATTACATCAGACATGGCTTCACTTGAACTGGGACGAGTCACGGCCCCCGTCACGGAGCGCGCAAGGGACCTATTCCATTGTACCCGCCTTTATACAAAGCAGCCACGCCCGGAGGCAAATGTAGCACGCGAACTTTTCCGGAAATGCCGGTTGTGCGCATTGAATCGTGGCGAACGGGGAGCATTCGCCACCGCCGTGCGGGAAAGCAGGCGGCGTCGCTATTCCGGTCGCTTACATTACTTTCCCGGCTGCCAGGTTGGTTTGCCCGTAAACCGCCGCCGCAGCATAATACTCCATCATGAACCGCGACGCCGCCTGGCAACTGCTGTTGGAATACACGAAGAGCGCTAGCCTCATCAAGCACATGCTGGCCGTCGAGGCGGCGATGCGCGCCTACGCCCGCAAACTCGGGCAGGATGACGAGCGCTGGGGCATCGTCGGCTTGCTGCACGATTTCGATTACGAGCGCTGGCCCGATCCGCCGGACCATCCGCTCCAGGGGAGCGCGATCCTCAAGGAACGTGGCTATCCCGACGACGTGATCTACGCGATCTGCTCTCACGCGGACTACCTGGCCGATCGATTCCCGCGCGTGAACCCGACGGACAAGGCCCTGTACGCTTGCGACGAGATTACGGGGCTGGTCACGGCCACGGCGCTATTGCGGCCCAGCGGCATCACCGACCTGACGGCTGCCAGCGTGAAGAAGAAGATGAAGTCGAAGGGCTTCGCCCGCGGCGTCAATCGCGACGATCTTGTCCGCGGCGCGGCCGACTTCGGCGTCGATCTCACCGAGCATATCCAGTTCGTCATCGACGCCATGAAGGGCATTGCCAGTGAACTGGAGTTACTGCAAGGGGAGGCACGAGAGAGCACTTCATGAACGTAGACATCGGTCAACGAACGCACCGTCCGCCGCTTCCCAAACAATCGAGGCACCAATGATAGGCTCCATCGTCTCCATCTGGCGTTACCCGGTCAAGTCGATGCAGGGCGAGGAACTGAATGCTGCTGCCATGACGGACCGAGGCTTGCTTGGCGATCGTGCCTTTGCCCTGGTGGATGCTGCGGACGGGAAGGTCGCCAGTGCCAAGAACCCGCGGAAATGGCCGAACCTGTTCGAGTTTCGCGCCCGCTATCGCGACCTGCCGCACGCTGGCAAGCCGTTGCCGGCTGTGCGCTTTACGTTGCCGGATGGCGTCGAGGTTGACAGCGACGCCCCGGACATCAACCAGATTCTCTCCCGGACAGTGGGCCGGCCGGCGACTCTCGAGTCCAGGCCGCCGCCGGCGCCTGCGCTGGAGGAATACTGGCCGGATCTCGACGGCCTGCCGCACCGCGACGCCGTCACCGATGAAAAGATGCCGGGAGGAGCGTTTTTCGATCTCGCGGCCGTGCACGTGCTGACGACGGCAACCCTGGAGCGCCTGCGCGAACTCGAACCGGCCGCACGCTTCGAGGTGCGCCGCTTTCGGCCCAATATCGTCATCGCGCCGGCGACAGGCGGCTGCGACTTTCTGGAAAACGCCTGGCTGGGTAGAACGATAGGGCTCGGCGAGGCCGCGCGTCTGGAGATCACCGGGGCGTGTCCACGCTGCGTGATGACGACGCTGGCCCAGTACGACCTGCCGCGTGACCCAGCCGTCCTGCGCAGCGCCGTCCAGCACAACCAGGGCAACGTCGGCATCTATGCTCGCGTCACCGCCTCGGGCATCATTCGCCGCGGCGATCCGGTGAGGCTGGAATGACTTCGAGAGGCAGTCGATCAGCGCCGCCGAGCGCCGGTGACGGCACCGACTCCGGAACCGACGCTGCGACTCGAACCGACTCCTCCGACTCCTCCGATGCCGCCTCCGAAGCTGCCTCCGCTGGAGATGCCCCCCTGTTGACCAGAGCCAGTCTGGCCGCCGCGGGACATTGTGCGCCCGCCGCTCGAACCTCCGAGGGTCATGAAATAACGTGACTGCGTCATGTAGCCCGAGCGAATTCCTGTGGCTGGCATGGCGATTTCCTTGCCGGCCATGGATGCGTCCTGCAGATTGCTGACGCCCTGCTGCAGCTGACCGATGGCAGCCTGCGCCGGGAATTGCGGCTCCACGAGCCCGTAGTAGTTGAGAAACAGCGGCACATCGTTGCGGAACAGGTTCAGGTAGGGGCTGAACATCGGCCGCGGCACGTACGTCTGCCGGTACAGCGGAAAGCCTGCCCGATACTGGGCGTGGCTGACGCCGGCCATGGCCAGACTCATGACCACAGACAGGACCCAGAGACCGGTTGCTCGTTTCATGGCCAGCACCTCGCTACCAATCGTGAATGGTTGTTTGGTATGTCCAGTGCGGAGAAGGCGAGGCTCCTGCCGAGTCGCAGAGCCTCGCCACCTCGCCCTCCCCAAACTGGCCCGATTACTTGAGTTCATTGGAACGGCCATTCAGATACTCAGTTCCTTGGCAAGCTTCCTCAGCGTTGGGCGTTCGAGGACATGTACGCGCTCGATCGCGCGATTCAGATCGGGGATGCTCAAAAGGGCCTGACGGGCCGCGGCCCGGTTGCCGAGTTGCAGATGAACCTGGGCCAGGTGCAGAAACTTCGTAGCATTCGGCTTGTCTGCGATGGCCGCCTGCAGATCGGCCAGCGCCAGCGCGAGCTGATCACTTTTGAGGTAGACCAGCGCCCGGGTGTCGAGCAGTTCCGCCGCGGGTCCGACCTGACGGATAACGCCCTGGATGAGTTCCAGCGGTTCGCTGCCGGCGCCCCCCTTCAGGGCCAGGAGGTAGGCCAGGTTGTTGCCGGCCATGACGCTGTCCTTGCTGAGTGCCAGTGCCTTGCGATAGCCGGCAATCGCCTGGTCGATTCGACCCTGATAGTCGCGCAGGCTGGCCAGGATAAGGGGAAGCGCCGGCAGACTGGGATGTTTGGCCTCGGCGCGGGCGATCGCCATTTCAGCTCGCGGTTGATGATCCTCGCTTGCCTGGCCAGACTGGATGATGACCAGGCAGGTCTCGGCCACGGCCTCGGGCTTGCAGGTCGCCCACGCCTTGTCGCAAACGTCCAGTGCTTCGGCGACGCGTCTGTGACGACCCAGAAATCGGGCCAGGGGCAGGACGCTTTCAGATACCTTGGAACTCGTCGCCAGGGTGCGGAAGACCTTTTCCGCCTCCGCCGGCTGACCCAGTTCTTCAAGCAAGAGGCCGGCGGGAGCCAGCGTCGCGCCTTTTTCCTGAACGTAGCTGGTGAGCAATTCCGTGGCGGCATCGACTCTCTGCCTCGCTTTGAGGAGGCGTGCCTGCAACTCCACGGCTTCGAACACCCTGGGCCCGGGCCTGACCTGCTTCACGAGCTTGTCCAGCCACGACTGGGCCTGATCCAGTTTCCCCTGGCGCAGCAGGCCGCGCACGTAATAGGCGACGTAGGCAGGTTTTTCCTGCTGGCGCAGGATCGCCAGCATCTGACCCTGGACCTGGTCCCAGCTGCCATACGTCTCGTACAGTTGCGCGAGCAGGAAGCGGGCATCGAGTCCAAGGGCGGCGTCGCGCGGCGACAGGGTCTCGAAAAGCTGGATGGCTTGCCGGCCATGGCCCGGCTGGCTCGCCAGCACCAACGCCTTGGCCTGCAGGTCTTCTGACGCCGCGCCATTCCTGAGGTTTTCTTCCACCAGCGCCATGGCCTTCTTGAATTTTTGATAATTGCCTCTGTAGGCGAGGCTCAGGGCCAGGCTGCGGCGTGCCCAGCGAACGAGGGCATCCGGCATCTTGGAATCGATAATGTTCTGCAACACCGCGCCGGCCCGGTCTTGCTTGCCGTGCCGCAGGTAGAAGCTTGCCACGTTGCGCAGCACGAGCGGATCACCTGGCTGGGCGGCCAGCGCTTGCTCATAGAGCTTTTCGGCCTGCTCCACACGGTCGAGCGCTTCGTGGCAAGGTGCCAGTGCCATGGGCTTCTGCCGCTCCGGCAATTTCCGCTCGGCCCGCGCCAGCTCATTATCGGCCTTCTTGACATCGTGCCTGGCCAGGAACAGAATGAGTGTCACCCAGGTGTCAGCAATATCGCCTCTGAGTTCCACCGCCTTGCGCAGGGCCCGCTCGGCTTCGTCTGGTTGCGCCGCGGCCCAGGCCATCTGGCCCAGCCACAGGTACTCGCGATGGTCCGTTGATTCCTTGGCGACACTCTTGCGGGCGATCTGCAAGGCGCGCTGGCGGCCCAGCATGCCGTCCTGGCCCGTTTCCCTGTCAAAGAGGAACGATTCCGCTGCCAGCCGGCCCCGCTCCGGACTGGTCAGCGCTGCCTCGGGCAGGTCCTTGATCAGGGCATGCGCTTCCGAGTAGCGCTGGTGCTCGAAGAGAAGCTGCAGCATTCTCCGGTAAACCGACAGCTGCTTCACTCCCATGGCGAGGGCAGCCTGGTACTTTTCCAGGGCCTTGTCCGTGCGCTTCTCCTGCTCGTACACCTCGGCCTCGAAGAGGGGCACGCGCGACCACGACGGCCGCAGAGCGGCCGCCGTCGCCAGGCGCTGGTGGGCCTCGGCGCAGGCCTTCGTGTCGCCGTCGCGGGCGCGTGCCAGGCACAGCACCGCCTCGCCATACGCCGTCCAGGCGCCGCTTCCTTCCAGCTCCTCGATTTCCCTGAGGACTCGCTCCGCTCGCTTCCGGTCTTTTTTCTTGTAGGCAAGCTCGCATAGCAGGCAGCGGACGTTGAAATGGCTGGGCTGGCGCGCGGCCACGGATTCTGCCAGCCGGGCCGCGGTATCATAGTCGCGCAACAAGTAATGCGCCTCAGCCAAGGCGATGCGCAAGAGATCGCCCTCGCTCTCCGAATAGGCGGACAGTCGGGATTCCATGCGGATCAGGTGCGGCTGAGCGTCCTGCTTCTCCTTCCCCGCCCAGTCGCGCGTCCGGGCCAGATCCCATTCGATGCGCCGGCCGGCCAGCTTTTCGGCCAAGTCCAGAAGTGCCGGAATGCCGGCTGCCTTGCCGTCGCTCTCGGCAATTCCGGCCAGGAAGAGCCAGGGCCCGACCTTCTTCGGCTCCCGATCGCGCTCGGCTTCCGCGACCTGTCGAGCCTCGGCCGATCTCTGCCGCGCCAGCAACAGATTGGCCCGCAATAGCCGCACCTCAGTCAAGTCCTGCGTTTCCTTCGGCAGGTCGGCAAGGACCTGTTCCATCTCCGTCCAGTTCCGCTCTCCCACCGGCAGCCGCAGGGTGCGTGCGAACAGGACGCGCGCAAACTCAAGCCTTAGCTCGGGAGCCTGGGTCAACAGCTTGCGGTATTCCGCGATCGCCTTGTCCCACTTGCCCAGCGCGGCCAGGCTGGCGGCCATGCCCCGCCGCGCCGGCAGCATGTGGGCATCATCGGCGAGGGCACTGTGGTACGCCAGCAGCCGTTGATCCGAGTTTCCCATATGCTCGTGGCACTCCGCCAGCGCCAGCCAGACAGGCTTGACGAGCCAGGTCGGGGTCAGGCGGTTGCCGCGGACTTGCTCCAGCATCTGCCGGGCCTTGCCCCAGGCGTTCTTCCGCATCAGCTGCTGGGCTTCGAGGTACACAACCTCCGGCAACTTCCCTGGCTTGCCTAGCTGGGCTATGGCCGTGCTGGCCTGTTCGTCAGCGCCGGCATCGATCAGGAGTTTGGCCAGTTCCCACAGGAGGGCGCGCTCCTCGGGCCACGGATTCAGGAAGGGCTGCAAGATTTGCCGGGCCTTCTTGCTCCGGCCATTCCGCAACTCCAGCCGGGCTGTTGCCAGGGACATGCGCAGATCCCCGGGAAACTGCTGCTGACCTCGCTCCAGGTACGCGCGTGCCTGCGCCGTGTTGCCGAGGACGCGGGCCAGGTCGGACGCCAGCAAGAACAACTCCGGATCCTGGACCGTTGCGGTGCGCAGCGCTTCTTGCACATGGCGGTCGGCCTGCTTCCACAGGCCGAAGTGCTGATAATAGCGGACAGCGGCCAGCTGCGCCGGCAGGGCGCCCTGGTTCGCCGCCACCATCACCTCGACAACCTCGTCCGCATCTTCCGCCTTGTTGAGCTTGTCGCGCAACAGAAACGCGTACTGCACGCTCAGCGTGTGATCCCTCTTGGCATGCTGAAAGGCCCTATCGAAGGTGTCGGCAGCCTTCTGGTAGTCCTTGGCGCCGACCTCGCACTGGGCCTTGAGTCGCAGCAACTCGACGTCATTGGGCGCCACGGTCAGTAACTCCGCCAGCCGGACGCGCGCCTCGGCAAATCGACCCAGCTGCAAGGCCAGCCGGGCCACTTCGCGACGGATGTCCTGCCGATCGGGGCTGCGACGCAAGGCGTGCTCGAGGATTCGAAACGCATCGGCCCTGGCCCGGAAGCTGTTGTGGGCCAGCTTGTTCAGCAACAGTCCATACTTCGCCAGCACATCCGCATCGGCTGGATCGAAGCCCAGGTACTGTCGCAAGTAATCGGCCGCCTGTCTGTCGTTTCCCTGCGATTCTTCATGCGCGGCCTGTTCGAGCAGTCCGCCGGCGTTGCGCTTGACCTGAAAGGCATGCAAGAAATGGATGCCCCCGCCCAGAAGCAGCAGCGCGAGGGACAGAATCAGCAACGCCTTGCCGTTCAATCGCTTCTTGTGGCGTGCTTTCATGGAATCACTGCCGAAGGAGAGTCGTGAGGGCGGTCGCCCGTGCGGAGGGCAAGCTTGCCTGTTCGCTGTGACCGAGATGTCGTTGCGCTTCTGGTAGGAATTGACGCAGGAAGGTCATGGCCGGATCCGTTTCCAGGGGCTCCTCGACATTTTCCATGCGATGGATGACATAGAGCTTGTAGAGGGCAGGATAGCGGGCCAGGCTGAAGCGGGCGTTGTCAGGAGCCATCCAGCGGCCATCGCCGTTCCAGGACCAGAAAATCCGTAGCGCTTCTGGAACCGCGGCCCGCGGCTTGTGAAACTTGCCAACCTTGAAATCGACCGGTCCGGGCAGCGAGGCCACTTCCAGCTTGTGGGACAGCGCCGGTCCATCCTGGCTGAAGCCCGCTCCCGGATAGCAGACCTCCGGCGTATGCAATGACGTGGGTCCGGCACGGCCGCACACCAGCAACAGCGACAGCTGCTGGCCCGTCACACGATGGACATAGCGTCTCACCAGGTAGCCGTCGATCTCGCCCTTGGCGACTTGCCGGGCATCGAGTTCGCGTTCCTCGCCGCGCCAGTCGCCGACATGCAGCGGGACGCTCTTGAGTCGCTCCGCCGCCAGGCGGACGGCCGCGGATGCCTGCCAGCGATGCGTCCAGCGCCCTTCGACGACGCCGTAGCCGGCTACCAGCCCGATCGCCAGCAATAGTGGAAGCAAGCGCATGGATCAACCCGTTGCCTTTCCGCCGGTCATGGTCGCGCTGCTTGCCCGGGCCATCATGGTCTCTTTCGCCGCCATCCTCGGCAAGGCGGTCCTCGTCAACGTGCCAGGGATCCTCACGATTTCCGGATCCCGGACAGGAAGATCCACCACCAGCCAGGCGAACAGCCGCATTTCCGCCCACAGCATTGCCAGGGCCAGCGGCATCATCAGCCAGCCGAACAGGTCGTGAAAGACGTAATCCGCCCACGCGCTGCTGACCGTCTTGTGCAGCACTGCCGTGACCACGATGCGAATGATGTTCGCCGCCAGGGCGATCGGTATGGAACTGGCGAAGATCAACGCCTTCTCGCCCCATGGTCTGTCCACGACCAGACACACCGCGGTCGACAGGGCGAAGAAGATCATCAGCATGCTCAGCCCGCTGCAAGCCTCGACCACGCCGATGCGGACCGGCCCCATGCAAATGACGTTGCCTTCGGAGAAAGCCGCCACGCCCAGCGTTTGCAGGATGTACGTGCTTGCCAGCGTGGCCACGCGCTGCAGTGGATAGGCCAGCCCCGTCTCGATGCGGTGCGGCAACGGCAGCATGAAGATCAGGAAGGCAATTGCCGGCCAGGACCAGTGCAACGCCCGCCAGCCCCCCGCGAGCAGGCACGCCCCCGCCAGGCATGGCAGCAACGCGAGGCCCTGAAGCCAGTCAAGATAGATGTAAGTTCCGAAAAACCGCAGTGCCAGCCCGCCAGCAAGGATCAGCAGGCCCCAGCCAGTCGGCTGCAAGGCGGCCAGCAGGTCGCGTCGCCGCCACAGCAGGTACAGCGAAAATAACGGCACCGCGTAGCCATGCGAGTATTGCGAATCGGTCCGCCATCTCCCGGCCACGTCCAACAGCGTCGGCCAGTAGACCCACAACAGACCGACGCCAAGAACAAACGTTGCCAGCTTCCGCGGACAGCGGCCAAATGAGGCAGCGGCCAGCCAGAGCCGATCGGTCTTCAGAGTGGCGACGCTCATGACGGCACGGCAAGACTGCGGGGCGGATGTTCGGGCAACACGGCAAATCTCCGTAGATCAAATTTCATGCCGCCGGCGAGCGCAAAACGCGAGTCGTTTGATTTGTAGGGCAAATCGAGACTTGCAACGATGCCGCAATCATCGGCGCTGGTTGACATGTGTCACGGTTGGTTGACAGTTTGCCGTGGTTGGGAAGATTGTAGGCAGTGGATCCATCTTCTGGATCCGCTATCGAGTGAAAAGATAAGTCACGGGCGGGGCCGTGGCTCCAGGAAAATGTCGCAATCTAGCTCGATCGTATCCTGGTGGCTAATCGTAACATGCCCCTTGACGGAGGCGCCATGCTCTGGAGATCGCGGCAAGTGTAGTGCCAACTGCAGCAGGTTGTCCCGGTCGAAGCGGATGAGGACGGTATCGCTCTCTAGCTGCACTGTTGCGCCCTTGGCCAGGACGCCGCGCGATATGCCCTTGTCGCGCAGCAGAGCGCACTCCGCCGGTTTTTCCGGCAGCGACAGATCGTAGTGCAGATAGGGATAGGGCAACGGCTGGCCGTCGCCCGCTGTCATGCCCCAGTAGCCACGATAGCACTCAGGAATCAGATCCAACTCGGTCCTTTTTTTCACTTCGACGGGCACGGGAGCTTGCCGCGGCTGGTTTGTCGGTGCGCAAGCCACCGCAATCATGCCGGCGATGATTGGCGAAGACAGGCGTACGTTCACGCGGCCATCCTCATACGCCTTCGTCTGATCCACAGCAATCCACTGCCGGCGGCCAGCAGTGCGATGGTTGACGGCTCCGGACATGGCGTCAGATCGCTGTCCTTCTCGGCCGTCCAGTCGCCGAAGCCGCTATTCGCCAGCGCAGTCGCGATGGTGGTCATGTCGCCAGCAGTGGGCAGACCATCGCCATTCTTCTTCTTGAGCGATGTGATATCCCCCTTATCGCCGGTGGCCCATTCGTAGCCGGCGATGACGCTGAACTTCTTGTCGCCGAGTTCGACGATCAGCCACGTGTCAAACTTCGCTCCCACGACCGTGGGCGCATCACTGATGTGGTATTTCTTTGTCTGACCTGCCGTCGTGTTCTCGGTTTTTTCCTCTTCCGCGTTCCAGTACCATGGGAGGAAGTCATCGGTGGCCTTGCCGCCCTTTGTGGATTTATAACCTCCATAAACTGGATCGACGATTGGCGGCTTCAAAGCGTCGCCATCGAATTTCGGATTGGTGTCACTTGCAGTCAACGCGGTGACGACCTGGAACCAGTGAAACTTGAAACAATCCAGCAACGGCAGCACCGCTGCGTTCGTCGTGAAGAGCCCCTCCATCACGACATTGTCTTCGGTGCCCTTGGTGGTTGTGGCTGTGATCTTGCCAATGTCGGTCGACACGCCGCCGATTTTCAGCTTCACGGGATCGATTGTTATCGAGTCCGCGTGAACGCTGCCGACGACGGCCAGAATGACTGCGAGGGCCATGGTTGCGACAACGGCCAGCCTTTTCCGGTGCATGATCCTTCTCCAAGATTGAGAGTCGCGCGTGCATAAGCGCAACGGCTCCCACGGGGAGCCCAACGCGTCTCCGGTCCGATATGTCGCAGCGAAACGGTAAGTAGACTGGCATTTCCCGTGCCGGACATGGACCGAATTCGATCCTCGGCTGCTGCCCGCGAAAAACCAGGAAGACATGAAAACGTCTCGCCCAAGCAACTCCGTCGTAGCGGCGAAGTGTAAAGAAAACATGTCAAGGACGCTTGACACATCAGCTCAGGGTGAACGGTCGCCAACATCAGGGGTCGATGGCTGCTTCTTGCAAATCCGCGGCCATTCGCAAGCTGCGGAACCTGGTCAAAGCAAGCAAGGTTGTCCTGACTTGCCTAGGATAATGATTGAACAAATCGTTCGCGAAGTTCCGATAACGACAGCAGAGTGTGAAAACCCTTGGGTTTCTGGGTCAAAAAGGGTAAATCGCCATGCCATTCGCTCGTGCCTGCCGCCGCTTGCTTCTCAGGCTGGTGGTGCTTGCTTCCGTGGGCCTGACGGGGTGCCAGTTGATGAGCAAGCAAGTCGATCCGACCCTGCCCAATGAAAAGGCCAAGATCGCCCTGCCGCCCTATGTCATCGAGCCGCCCGACGTGCTGCAGATCAACGCCGTCCAGCTCGTTCCCAAGCCGCCGTACAAGATCAAGCCATTCGACGTGATCCTGGTGCAGTTTCCCTCGACCGGCGACATCTTGAAAAAGGAAGACCTGGAAGACCTGGACAAGGCTGGCCGCCGCATTGGCGCCAACTTCGTCGTCGAGCCGGAGGGATACGTGAACCTCGGGCCGGTTTATGGCAACGTGCCGGTTGCCGAGATGACCATCGACAAGGCCCGCGAGGCCGTCACCGAGCGCATCAAGATGTACACCAAGAAGGACCTTGTCGAGGCCGGCAAGGTCCGCGTGGAACTGGTGCAGAGCCGGGCCATGCAGCAGGTCCTGGGTGATCACCTGGTCCGGCTGGACGGCACGGTGGGCCTGGGTACCTAGGGCGGCGTCTTCGTGTCTGGGCTGACGCTGGACGAGGCCAAGAGGGCCATCGAAGGCCACCTGTCTCAGTTTGTCGTGAACCCGGAGATCTCGCTGGACGTGAGCGGCTTCAACAGCAAGGTCTACTACGTCATCTTCAGCGGCGGCGCTTATGGCGATCAGGTGATCCGCATACCGGCGACGGGCAACGAAACCGTGCTGGATGCCATCGGTCAGGTCTACGGCCTGTCCCAGGTCGCCTCGCGCTGCCATATCTGGATTGCCCGTCCCAGTCTCGGTCTCGAAGAGGGCGAGGATGCCATCTTGCCCGTGGACTGGAACGCGATCACGCGTCGCGGCTCGTCGGCCGCCAACTACGAGATTGTGCCAGGGGATCGTCTGTTCGTTGAAGCCCGGCCGATCATCTGCATTGACGAGAACATCGCCCTGTATTTGGCGCCCTTGCAGCGCCTGATGGGTGCGACGATTCTAGCCGTCGGAACCGGCAACGTCGTCAAATTCGCTGGCAGAGGAGGCGCAGGCGGACTGGGCGGGTTCGGTGGTGGCATTTGAGAGAAAGTCGTGTAGAATAACTCCACAGCAGGCCGACAACGGGTTCTGTACCGCTCAAAGCAATTCCCGAGGTGCTGACCATGAAACAAGCAACCTGTCTCTGGGGCTTGTCCCTGGTGCTGTTGGCGACAAGTGCCGCGCCAGGCCATGCTCAGTATCCCGGCGGGTTCGGCATGTACCGGCAATCGTACATGCCCCGTCCAATGTTCAGTCCGTACCTGAACCTGTTTCGCAACGACGCGCCGCTGTTTCTCAACTACTATGGTCTTGTGGAGCCGCAATTCCAGGCGCAAGCCGCCATCGGTCAGTTGCAGCAGGGCGTCAGCAATCTCCAGGATGCATCCATGGCCGGCAAGGAAATCGCCATGCCTGCCACCGGCATTCGCTCCGGCTACATGACGCAGTCAAGGTATTTCATGACGCTTGGTGGTCCGAGCGGCGGCAACACCTTTTCGCGCGGAGTGCAAAACCGACTCAGCAGGCAAGGCGGCACCGCCGGCGGGGGCGGTTACGGCAGCGGCGCCGGCACGGGCATCGGCTCCAACATCGGGATGGGAAGCGGTAGCGCTGCCGGAGCAACTACGCCGAGACGGTAAGGGCATTCCGACCATTCCGTGAAATCTGCGGCATGGCGATCCGCGTCGCAGCCCTGTCGCCAACCTCCTGTTCAGCTCCACGCCGTGCCGCGTTCGGCCTCGTCCAGTTCAAAACGTGGGTTAGCCAAGCAATTCGGAGATTGGGTTGCCGCCGGGCAGGATGGGCAGCGGGCGGCCCGCGTGGTTGCGAAACTCGTGGCGTCGGTCGATGCCCAGGAAGTGATACAGAGTCGCCAGGAGATCGGTCGGGTGAAGCTGTCGCTCGCGGGGCCGCTCAGCCCGGCTATCGGTCGCGCCGATGACCTGGCCGACGCGCATGCCGCCGCCGAACACCAGCACCGACATCGCGTATGGCCAGTGGTCGCGCCCCGGCCGGCCGTCGCGGGTGTCCAGCCGCGGCGTTCGACCAAACTCACCCATGACGATCACCAGGACGCGTTCGCCGAGGCCACGATCGTAGATGTCTTCCACCAGGGCAGTCAGCGCCTGGTCGTAAACCGGCAAGCGCCGCCGCATGGCGTCGAAGATATCACGGGCAGTCGAGTGATCGTCCCAGCCGCCATCCACCCCCTCGTAGCTGGCGATCTCCGCCGTGACGAAGCTCACACCGGCTTCCACGAGCTGGCGCGCGAGTAGTAGTTTCTGGCCGGCGTTGCTGCGGCCGTAACGGTCGCGCAAGCGTGTATCCACGGCGCTGAGGTCGAAGGCGCGCCTGGCGGCCTCGCCCGTGAGCAGTGCCACCGCTTCGCGCTCGTAGCGATCCATCGCCGCCATTGTGCCGCGCGCGTCCAGATCCCTGCGCATGCCATCGAAGCCGTGCAACAGCGCGCGGCGGTCGTCCAGCCGCGCGACCACGTCGGCGGCCACTGCGATGTTGGGGACGCGAAAGGTAGGGCTGCTGGGGTCGCCAGCCGCTACGAACGGCTCATACCCGCGACCCAGGTAAGCAGGCCCAACGAAGCCTATCGGGTGCGAGATTGCGACATAGGAAAGCTGCCCTTCGAGTGACGAGGGGCGCATCCGCTTGATCACCGAGCCCACCTCGGGATGAACCGAGGTGGTGGTGCCGCCCCCCGTCAACACGGCCGGCCAGCCGGTCAGCACGTGCTGTGCACCGTCCTGATGGCCGGTGAACTCGTGTGTCAACGATCGGATCAACGTCAGTCGGTCGGCAATGCGCGCGTGGCGTGGCAGCAACTCGCAGACGTCCAGGCCAGGGACGCAGGTGCGAATCGGCCGGAAGGCGCCACGATACTCCGCAGGCGCCTCGGGCTTCATGTCATAGGTTTCGAGGTGACTTGGTCCACCGCCCAGCCAGACGAGGATGCAGGCAGTATCCTGCACGGGACGACCCTGCGCCACGGCGCCAGCGCGAAGCCGCAGCAAGTCGCTCAGTCCTAGCCCCGCCAGGCCGAGCAAGCCTGCTCGGAGGAAATCTCGTCTTTGCGGGACTCCGAGGCGAGTGTGCATGGTGACTACTCTCCGGCTCCTGAGGCCATGAGCGCCGCGGTGACGATGCTTCAACCTGTGCCGCACATTATAGCGTTCCCTACGCTTGGTGCGCCGCCAATGGCGTCTCTGCCTGGGCCGCGAACGCCTTCAAGTCCTGCCCCTTGAGCACGGCAGCCAGCAGGTCGGGCAACCGATCCGGCACGCAACCGAAGCAGGGCATGCCCATGTTCGAAAGTTTCTGCGCGAGGTCGTGGTTGTACGATGGCTTGCCATGGTCGGTGATGGCGAGCAGTGTCATCGCCTTGACGCCGCTGGCGAGGATCTCCGCCATCTTCTGCACGAACTTTTTCTCGTTGGGGCTGGTGTCGTAAAGGTCGGCGAGAAGGATGTACAGCGTTCGCGCCGGCGTGTGCATGAACTGCTCACAGTAGCGCGTGGCCATCCAGTAATCCTCCGCTCCGCCCAGCTGGATGCCGAACAGGAGATCGACCGGATCGTCGCACTGGGCGGTGAGGTCCACGACATCCTGTTCGTTGAAGGCGACGACGTGCGTCTCGACGGCTGGCATGCTGGCCAGGATTGCCCCCATCACGCCGCCGTAGATCAGCGACGGCGCCATCGATCCTGATTGATCCATGGCGATGATGACGTTCCATTCGTTGCGGCGCTGATGCCGGCTGAAAAACGACAGGTGTTCCGGGATGATCGTCTTCAGTTCGGGCAGATAATTCTTGAGATTGCGGCGGATGACGCGCTGCCAGTCGAGGTTGGCGAGACTGCGAAACGACGTGTGCTGGTTGCGGTTGAGGGCGCCGCGGATGGCCTGCCGCATGCGCGATTCGAGCCGCTTGCGCAGCTCCTCGACAACCTTGCGGACGACCTCGCGGGCGGCGGCCTTGGCCTTTTCGGGAACCAGGCTCTTCAGCGACAGGATCATCGACGCCAGATCGACGGACGGCTCGACTTGCGAGAGTATCTCCGGCTCGAAGAGCAGCTGCTTGAGCCCGCGCCGCTCGATGGCGTCTCTCTGTACCAGGACGACGACGTCCTTGGGAAACAGCCGGCGAACCTCGCCCAGCCAGCGTGCCACCTTCGGCAGGCCGCGTCCCTTCACGGGACTGTGCTTGCTGCCGGGGTCGCGCTCCCACTCCTCGCGCGTCAATTCGCCGCTGTCGTCGGCCTCGCCCGCGCCGGGGTAAACCAGTTCGAGTGCCTCGTCGATGGCCGTGCCGTCGCCGTCGAGCAGGCTGGCGTCGCGCAGCCAGCCGGCGAGCCGGCCCAGCGCGCACAGCTCGTCATCGGCAGACTTGCCAAGGATGAGACGCCAGCGAAGAAGTTGATCGTGGGACATGAGCTTCGTTTCGCTAGGCCTGACATTCACGCTGCGAGACATTTCCCGGGGCCGCAACTCCGAGGGTGCTCGTCAACCGCCGCCACTTGTGCTGAAAGGTCGGCCGGGCGAACACGTCGCGATTGACGACGCCGGCCGGCTGTCGCCCCTGGGACACATCCACCATGCCCTGGCAGACGGCCCGGCCGATGTCGCGAAAGAGCTCGTGAGTCCAGGCGATGCTGTGCGGCGCCAGCAGCACGTTGTCCAGCCTGGTGAAGCGATGGTCGGCGCCGATCGGCTCGCCGGCGAAGCAGTCGAGCGCGGCACCGGCAATGCGCCTGGCAAGCAAAGCGGCGTGGAGCGCGTCCTCATCGACGATGCCGCCACGCGCCGTGTTTAGCAAGTATGGCCCGTCGCAATAAATCTGCAACATCTCTATTGACACATAGAGCCTGTCTATTGTCTAGTTTGCGGTTATGGAAAGCAGTAACCAAGGAAGGTACTCGACCCTTGATGTACGGGTGCGAGCTG
>Ga0194131_10002006_pt1 | contig 33944 bp, 24 predicted proteins | sample TA2KigO120mmetaG_FD_148631 | JGI IMG/M metagenome (GOLD analysis project Ga0194131, IMG submission 148631) | Freshwater microbial communities from Lake Tanganyika, Tanzania - TA2015053 Kigoma Offshore 120m | ecosystem: Environmental > Aquatic > Freshwater > Lake | place: Tanzania: Lake...
GGCCGTTCATGGCGACGAGCGCCACGCACCCCAGGCAAGCCAGCAAGAACGCCCACCGAAGAAAGTACATTTTTGTTTAGCCTAACGTAAAGCTAACCGGCACGACGCGGAAGGGCAGCCAGGCCCGGTCGGCGAAAATGCACCGGGTGCCGCCGACCGGGCCTGGCTGCCCTGCCGTGGCGTGTCCGGTTGAGCGCCATGTTAGGCGACGATTCGGCGATGAGCCCAAGATCAATTGCGGCCAGGGGGCGAAAGCTGCTCATACTGCGTCTTCAAACCGTCCATCTCTCGAACTTGCTTCGCCGTCAGCCGAATGGACCAACCTTCGTCCGTGCTTGCGGCCGTCTTGAGGACGACTTTTGCGACGTTGCTGTAGTCAGGTGGGTAGACGTACGCCGGCCCTCTCGACGTGTGCGCCGCGTACACGGCATGCGAAACGCCTCGCCAGACGCTCCTTCGTTCGACGCCAGTGATTGCATGGATCCTTGGGGCTGGAGGCCACTCGCCCTTGCTGATTGCGAGCAGCTGACGATTGCATAGGGTCGCCCCAACATGCTCAGAGATCTTGAGGAGTCGTACTCCTCGCGGACCCAGATGCTGCTGCTCAAGGGAACTCTCAACTTCTGGCGACGAGCGCCTCAAGCGACCCGAAATTTCTTGGTCCTCCCCGTCTCGATCGCAAACCCATTCAATTAGGCGCCTCGTGCTGAATGTGTCCGTTAATGAGGTGCAGGAGAGATCGTCCGTTGAACAGAACTTCCACCTTCCTGCACCGAGGAAGCAAACGGATTCGGTCCAACGTCCTTCGTACAGGATGTACCAATCGGAGGGTGTGCGAGTTGCCATTCGTCGCCTAACAGGTGAATCTGCGGTTTTCACGAGAACCGCCTGCCTGCGTCAGGATACCCGTTCCGCAGAACAGTCAAGAGTCTTGTGTTCTCCCGTCCAGTTCCCGCCTCGCCCATCCAAACGGAGACGGGCGAGGGAGGCCGACGCATCGAGAGTCGCGTGACGCCGCGAGGTAGGACCGCATCGCATCTCGGACGGCCTCGGGTGCATCGGAGTTGGGAACATGACCCGCATCGGGGAGCGAAACCACCGTGGGCCTCCTCTCGGCCTTGCCGCGGACGATCTTGCGGCCGAAGTTGATCGCGGCCAAACGACTCGCCCGTGCGCTGCTGGTCATGTCAATACGATCTCAGCGAGCTCGCCGAGCATCGATGCCCGGAGTGCGGCCGGGACTTCGATCCGAACGATCCCGCGACCTTCGACGCCGGTGGCATGCGGCCTGGAGAGAGCAAGGCCTTCCGCATCGCGGTTTGGCTCTTCGTGATCCTGGCCATCCTCGCAGGGATCGTGTCGGATCGCGTCGGATTGCGTCTACTGGGCGCTTTCAACCGGCCTAGGCAACTACAAACCCCGACGATTCGCGGCAGGGCGTGGCGCATCAAGGAAAGACTGCATCGCATCGCGAACAGCCTCGGGTGCATCGGAGAAGGGGACATGCCCGGCATCGGGGACCACGACCACCGTGCTCAAGCGGATCCCATCGCCGAAGACGTGGGCCATGCTCGGATCGGTCACGCGGTCCTCGGCGCCGTAGAGCACGAGTGTCGGCGCAAGCACGCCGCCAAGCTGGCCATCGAGCCCGCCCGTGAGGAATGGTCGCAGCGCCGCCAGGATCCGCAAGGTCGATGGTCGCAAGCGCTGCGCACGATCGACCATGGCCCTCATCAGGGGTTCGGGGACCGGTGGGGGATGCTCGAACACCAGCCCCATGATCCGCACCAGATCATCACGCGACTGGATGTCGAGCGGATTGGCACCAGTGTCGGCGAGCTTCATGAAGTCGTTGAGCACCGGCGGCGTCACACCGGCCGGGGCGAGCAGCACCAGCCGGTCCACACGCTCAGGGTGCGCGATGGCGTAGGCGGTCGCGAGCGCGCCGCCCATGCTCGTGCCGCCTAGATCCATGTGCTCGATCCCCAACGCCGCGCGCAACAGGTCGACCTGCTCGACATACCACGCCACATCCGGTGTGACACCATCGGGCAGCGGATGGTCGCCAAACCCAGGCAGATCCGGCGCAATCACGCGTTGCCCCGGACGCATGGCGGCAAGAAGCGTCATCGCTTCCTTGCTCGTGCCGAAGCCGTGCAACAAGAGCAGCGGGGGAAGACCCGGCGAACTGCCGTCGGCGCCGCGTTCCATCACGGGCCAGTTCTGCTCGCCAACGACGATCGAAGTCGTCGACAGGCCAAACGCCAGGCCACTGAGCCGCCGCACGGTCCACTCGAACCCCGCAGGCCAATTCCAGAGCGCCACGAGTCCGACGACGATGGCCACGATGGGTGCGAGCAACGCGACCAGGATCTTGCGACGCATGACGAGATCCTAGGGGCGTGATGCGGGGGGAGTTCGTTCGAGCCACCCTGATCCCACGAGCTCGTCCGCGCGCTCACGGAATCGCTCCGGTACGGGCATGGTCACCCTCGCACGTTCACCGGTCACGGGGTGATCGAACGCGATCGAGTGCGCGTGCAGGAAGAGCGTGACCGCCTTGTCCCGAAGGGCACTCGTGTTGGGTGGCAGGAGGCTTCGATACACACGGTCCCCGAGCACCGGCGCGCCGAGCCATGCGAGATGGGCGCGGATCTGGTGCAGGCGACCAGTCTCGATCGAGATCGAGAGCACCGCATGCTCGCCCTTGGCGGCCAGCGTCGTCCAGTGCGTGATCGCCGGCTCGCCCGCCGTCGCGATCACGCTGACCTTCGTGCCACCGCGCAGCGTTTCGGCGAGCGGTTGCCGGCATGTGCCGTCCTTGTGGGGGAGCCGACCCTGCACGACGGCCAGGTACGACTTGTCGATCGTGCGCCGCTCGAACTGCCTTCGGATCCCGTCGTATGCGGCAGCCGTGCGCGCCACGATCACGCATCCGCTTGTCTCTCGATCAAGCCGATGCAAGAGACCCCAGTCGCGGTCGTGCCCAAGTCGCTCGAGCGAGCGCCCATCGTGAGCGAAGAGCGCATTCATGAGCGTGTCGCGCTGGTGACCCATCCCGGGCTGCGTCGGCATGCCGGCAAGCTTCGCGGCGACCATCACATGCTCGTCCTGCATGAGCAGTTGCAGGTCGAGTGCCGGATTGGCGACCGGGGGTGGTGGCATGCCGCTATCTTCGCGCAAAGCGCGCACTCGCGCACGACCCGCCATGCCGCACACGATCCATCCTCGGCTCGCCGCCTTCGGCGAGAGCATCTTCACGACCATGAGCCGGATGGCTGCCGAGCGCAAGGCCGTGAACCTCGGGCAAGGGTTTCCTGACTTCGACGCACCCGAGATCGTGAAGAAGGCCGCCATCGACGCCATCACCGCCGGTCACAGCCAGTACGCGCGCGGGGCGGGCCTGCCGCACACCGTCGAGCGCATCAGCGAGCGCATGCGCACGACGCATGGCTTCGCGCCCGACCCGATGGCTGAGATCACGCTCTGCGCAGGCTGCTGCGAGGCACTCACAGCCACGATCCTCGGCCTGTGTGGCATCGGCGACGAGGTCATCCTGCTCGATCCGTGCTACGACTCGTACGCCGCAGCGGTGGCGATGGCCGGTGCGACGGCCGTGCGCGTGCCGATGCAGGCTCCGGGGTTCCGCATCGAGCGCGATGCGCTTGCCGGTGCCATCACGCCACGCACCAAGCTCATCCTGCTGAATTCGCCGCACAATCCGACCGGTCGCATCGCGACGGATGAGGAGCTGCGCATCGTGGCCGAGCTCGCCATCGCACACGACCTGGTGGTGATGAGCGACGAGGTCTACGAAGAGATCCGTTTCACCGCGCCGCATCGATCCATCGCGTGCCTGCCGGGCATGCGCGAACGCACCGTGATCGTGACCAGCATGGGCAAGACCTTCTCGGTCACCGGTTGGCGCCTGGGCTGGGCGGTGGCGCCCGCTCCGCTGACAGCCGCCGTGCGCGCCACGCACCAATTCCTGACCTTCTGTGCGCCAACGCCCTTCGTGCACGCTGCCGCAGTTGCCATCGACACGCTGAGTGATCCCAACGGATACGCCGCAGCGTTGCGGCGCCTCTACACCGCGCGCCGAGCGATCATGCACCGTGAGCTCTCGAGCGCAGGGCTCGATCCGCTCTGGCCAGAGGGCGCGTATTTCATGCTCGCCAGTGTGGAGCCTTGGGGGTTCACCGACGATGTCGAGGCTGCGACCACACTGGTCCGCGAGGCTGGCGTGGCAGCGATTCCCTGCTCAGCGTTCTACGACACCGCGCATGCCGAGCGCCGCTATCTGCGCTTTGCCTTCTGCAAGCAGGAGTCGACCATGCTCGAGGCCGGCCGTCGGCTCCGGGCCTGGGCATCCCGGCGCAAGCGTTGAGTCGGTTATTGCGCCAGAATCAGCACGCGCCGCAGCCATCAGCGCGTGACCCGGGGGCATGACGCCGGCGGGGGCTTGCACCGTGCTTCGGAATCGATATGCTTGCCGATTCCCCACTCCTGACCGAGGATTTCACCGTGTACGCGATCATCGAAGACAGCGGAACCCAGATCAAGGTTGCCAAGGGCGATGTGGTGCAGATCGATCTGCGCGAACTCGCCTCGGGCGGCAAGGAACTCACCTTTGACCGCGTGCTCGCGGTCAACGCCGGCGGCAAGGCCATCATCGGCGCCCCGTACGTGAAGGGGGCTTCGGTCGTCGCGACCGTGCTTGGCGAAGAGAAGGGCGACAAGACCATCGCCGTGAAGTACAGCCGCCGCAAGGGCTACCGCAAGAAGATCGGCCACCGCCAGGGCTTTCTGAGCGTGCGGATCGAAGACATCAAGGCCTGATCTGGCACCGTGGGTGCCGCGGCAGCGATCGGTCCTGAATCCATCGAAAATCCTCGCGCCCCGTCGCACTTCTGCGGCGGGGCGCTACTCTTTGCACTTGGTCAGGCGATCGCTCGCGGGGCAACCCGCGGGAGGAAAGTCCGAACACGACAGGACACGATGGTGGCTAACGGCCACCGACCCCGGCGCAGGGGTCAGGGACAGTGCCACAGAAAACAAACCGCCACCGCAAGGTGGTAAGGGTGAAACGGTGCGGTAAGAGCGCACCGCTCCTCTGGTGACAGAGGAGGCAGGGCAAACCCCATCGCGTGCAAGCGCAAGCAGCCCCCGCCGCAAGGCACCTGTGGTCCGCAGGATGGGGCGGGTTGCGTGCTCCGAGCTGTCCGGCAACGGCAGCCTGAGAGAAATGATCGTCACCCGCAAGGGACCAGAATTCGGCTTACGACCAGACCTGCGCCGCATGGGCCAACGCCCATGCCATGGTGACGACGCGTGCACGCGCGGTCGGAAGCCGGGCTGGTCATGGTTCTCCGGATGCCGGGCAGGTGGCCGCGAGAGCCCTGCAGGGCCACCATCGGCATCCACGGGCCGTGTGCAGGTCCATTCAAGGACAACGCGTGGGGACCCGCCCTCCTAAGTTTTTCCCTGAACTGAACTTGCAAGAAGGGGTCGGCGTACAAACCCCGTCACCAAGTTCCGTGTGATGTGCGCGGGCTGGTGTGCCGAGTACCACATGTTGTGGACGGTGTCCGAGAATGACGCAACAGATGGGCTGAAATCAGCAGAATTGTGTTGAGTCTGGTGCCAGACTCGGAAACAATCTCCCCTCAATCCAAGGGCGATCAGCATGCGGTGGCTAGCCTCGCCCTCGGGTGCCCGAACTTGGGCTGTACGACGGAACTCCCATGAGCATCACCCCCAAGACCAACAGCATCCAGACCTACACCTCGCTGCTGTACCGCAAGGCGATCCACCCTGAGTTCTTCGGCATCGAAGGGCGCAACCGGATCGAGCACTGCGGCATCGAGGTCGAGGGCTGGATCTTCAGGGGCGGCCACTGCGCCCGTTTCGCCTTCGGCAATGCGGTCCTCGTTGAGGCTGTCGTCGAGAACCCGCAGACCATGCCTGAGCGCGGCCTGATGGCCTCGCTGCTCTGCAACGGCGAGCGCGACCATGAGGAGCGCCTCTCGGATGACGCCATGTTCATGACGACGATCCAGACCGAGACGCTGAGCGAGCATCTTTACCTTGGGACCTACAAGGAAATGGTCGCTCACGCCCGCGAGAACGATTCGCTGGCCAGCATGTGGACCGACGAGGCCGGCAAGCCGAACCTTTCACTGCTTGATATGCAGCGTCTGGGCAGTGAGTTGCACATCCAGGGTTACCACCTGCGCTCGGACTGCTCCATGGTGCTGCGCACGCAGTCCATGTTCCAGGTCGCGCTCAACGGCAAGAAGCTCGGCTGATGCACGGATCCCGGCTCGCGGCGCAGCAGCGCGCCATGGACCGGGCATTCGGCGTCGATTTGCTTGATCACGCGCAGACCGTCCAGGCGATCGCAGCGCCGGGGCCCAGCGCCGGTGGCCAGGGCGCTCCATCCTTGCCCAAGCCTCGCCCCCTTGCTCCGCTTGGCTCACCCACCAGCGGTGCGGCGGCCGCTCCTCGAACGCGCCCCGGCTTGGCCGCATCCATTGACGCCGTCGGCATCGGGGGTACCGGCCGCCGTGTCGAGTTGCAGGGTGAGCGCCCGGCACTCCTGGACGCGCTGCGCGAACGGCATGCCCGGGAGTGCCCGCACTGCACCCAGGCGACTGGCCACACCAACCTCGTCTTCGGCGAGGGGGCACCCGATGCCTCGCTGGTCTTCGTTGGTGAGGCTCCAGGCGAGACCGAGGACCAGACCGGCCGGCCCTTTGTCGGCAAGGCGGGGCAGAAACTCGACGAGATGATCGCGGCCATGAAGCTCCGGCGGGAGCAGGTCTATATCGCCAATGTGCTCAAGAGCCGACCGCCCAACAACCGCACGCCGCTGCAGAGTGAGGTCGATGGCTGTGGTCCGTACCTCATCGAGCAGTTGTGCATCCTCCGCCCCAGGGTGATCGTGACGCTTGGCGGGCCGGCCGCCAAGCTCCTTCTGGGTACCGATGTGGGCATCACCCGCCTTCGGGGTGCCTGGGGTACCTGGCAGGCTCCGGCATGGACCGGGCTCGACCTTGCGGTGCCGGTGATGCCGACATACCACCCCGCGTACCTGCTGCGGAACTACACCGCGCAAACCCGTGGCGAAGTCTGGGCCGACCTTCAGGCCGTCATGGCCCGAGGCTGCACCTAGAACCGGGGGCTCAGGCAACTCCAAGACGGCCGATGCAATGGCCTGCCATGGCCCGGGTTGTGGCTGATTTTTAATCAAGACGGAACCGAACTGGCGGATGCGGCGGATAGGCCACATGGAGGGATGGAAAAGGGAGCGGCACCAGTCCTTGAGGGAGGACCGCCGCGTCGGGAGAAGTCTTCGTTTGGGTCGTGTTCCTCAAGCTCACGACCCACGGCTTGACGCCACTCAAGCCCCCCACGAGGAGCCTGTCGATGCTTCGCGCTCGATAGGCTCTTTTCCTTTTTGGTCGCTCATCCAACCTGACACGCGTTCGGCCAGGCAGCGGGGGCTGGCCGAGCCCGAAGGGCGGGGCCGCGGGGCAAACCCGCGGGTCAAGCCCGCAGGTTGATCCTCACTCGCAGCACGCGAGCACGGCGTGGCTCACGAGCATCTGGCGCTTGTCATCGGTGACTTGTCGGTAGTCGAGCAGTTCCAGGCCACCCTCGCAGGATGCACGCATTGCCGACAACGCGCCGACGATCATCCAACGCTGGGCGTTGTCCCGCCGCAGGGCTTCGATCAGTTCCTTGCCGCCTCGGTCACCGCGGATGAAGAGCGCCAGAAGATCGCGGTCGCGCTTCTCGATGGCATCCTGGTGCTGCTCGTCGATCGGCGCGGGAGGATCACCGAACTGGGCGCCCACATGGCTCAGGTCGCCGCTGGCGACGATGAGCGTGCGTCCGCTCCAATCGCCAACGAGATCGGTGAGCGCCGAGCAGAATTCGGCATGCGACACACGCGCCCCGTCGTCGGAAAGCAGGGGATTCAGCGGGTTCGGCAGGAGCACTGCGACCACCGGCACATCACCGAGCACCAACTGCAACCAAGGCAATTGGACTTGAACGGTGGCATCGGTGAAGAAGTCGAGTTCATCCTTCAGGAGCCGCTCGCCCAGCCGCGAAACAAGGCTGTTGATCGCCGATGCATCCGTGCGCACCACGCCAAGCGGCGTTTCGAAGCCATGGCGGCTCATGACGACGCCGTCACCGAGGCCAGAGAGGTTGCTGCCGAGGATGACGATGCGATCAGGCCTGGGACCCTTGGCGACTGACTTCCACGCCATCGCGTAACTCTCCGATGCCTGTCCGTAGGCCATGCTCGGGACCACGAGCCCGGTGATCGGGGACTCGAGTTCTGGATCCTCCACCTCGCTGAGTGCTCGCTCAAGGTTGGCCTTGGCTTCAGCCGCATCCTTGCCCGCCATCGCTGAGGCGCCGATCGGGAAGTGGCCCGCCGCGGCCACGCGCTCGAGCACCTGCTGTTCGAACCGCTCGGAGGTCGGTCCCCACAGAAGTCCGGAGTCGTCCAATCGCTGCACCAGTTCCTGGAGGAACTGCTTGGGGGCCTTGGTCTGCTCCGAGATTTCGTCGAGCGTGCGCTCGCCCTGGAAGAGCCCCAGCAGGGGAAAGACCTGCGCCGGGATGACCAGCATCTGCTCGGTCATCGGGACGAGGTTGCGTAGCGCCACCATCTGCTGCCCTTCCTGAGTGCCGGCAAGGGGCTGGAACGGGCGGATATGCGGACGTTGGAGGTGGTCCGGGGTGGCGGGGGCGCTCATGGGGGGTGGAGCATACTGCGCCCTCGCTCAATTCTCTTGAACTCAGTTCGCTCCGTGCCGATAGTCAATGGTCGCCGCGGACACCCCGGGCGGGTAGAGTGTGCGATTCCCACGACGGATTCAGGAGACCATCCATGAAGTTTGCCTTACCAGTCTTGTTGGCCGCAGCGTTGGCTGCCGTCGCGCTTGGCCAGGTACCCGAGACAACCAAGCCCGTTCCACAGCCGCCGCCAGCCGACGCGCCCAGCTTGGATACATCGCCGCAGGCGTTACCGTCGGACCTGTTGAACACCACCCGCAGGGTGCAGGGCACAGCGATCAAGCCCACCGAGGGCGCGCTCACCGGTCCGCCGCCGATCCGCTTTGAGCCCGAAGTGCTCAATCTTGGCGAAATGCAGGCTGAGGTCCCCAAGACCGGGAAGATCAAGATTTGGAACATCACTGACAAGCCGATCAAGATCACCCGCGCCATCCCCGGGTGCGGCTGCACCACGGCGCAGGCACCGACCGATCCGATCGAGCCAGGCAAGTTCGCGGAGATGGACATCACCCTGAAGCCCGCCTCCAAGCAGGGCATCAAGCTGAGCAAGAAGGTCACCTTCCAAATCGAGGGTCATGCGCCTGTCGTGTTGACCGTCGAGGGTGATGTTGCTGCCTATGTCACCATCTCGCCCGACATCATCGACGCCCCCAAGGACGAGGCGCTCCAGTCCACTGACACCCAGATCCGTCTTGCGTCCGCTGATGGTACGGCGTTCAAAGTGACCTCGGTCAATCCGCCGATCATCAAGAATGTGCCCGAGGCTGCGGGCACCGAGGCCCTGCTCAAGGTGGACTGGCAGAAGTGGCAAGAGATGGGTCGCACGATCAAGCTCACCTTCACGACCGATCACCCCAAGGCGCAGACGTTGAGCGTGATGGTGAAGCGCCCGTTCAACGCCGCCGATGCTGCAATCGCCAAGGCCCCGTTGGCCGCGAAGCCCATGAGTTCGCTCATCATGGCTGCGCGTGACGGCGATGCAGCCAGGATCAACGCGGAACTTGCCAAGGGCGGTGCGCTGGTCGACGAACTTGACACGGGCAGCGGCCGCACTGCGCTGATGTGGGCTGCCAAGGGCAACAAGGTCGATGCCGTCAACGCTTTGATTGCGGGCCACGCGAATGTCAACGCCAAGGACCGCACCGGCAAGACGGCGCTGACCATCGCTGCAGAGAGCAAGTCACTCGATGCAACCATGCTCCTGCTCGGCAACGGCGCCGATGTCGCCGCGCGTGACCAGATCGGTGGAACGCCGCTGACCTGGGCAGCGGGCTTGGGCTCGGTCGAGACGGTCGCCGTGCTCGTCGATGCAGGTGCCGACATCAATGTCATCGATGCCAACGGGCTCAGCCCGCTGCTCTGGGCCGCTGGCATTGGCAGCTCCGAGACCGTCAAGTTCCTGCTCGACCGCAAGGCGAACATCGCGGTCGCCGACAACATCACCGGTGATACTCCGCTCATGCGTGCCGCTCGCAGCGGCAAGCCCGACAGCCTCAGGCTCCTGATCGGCGCCGGCGCCGACGTGAATGTGGTCAACAAGCAGGGCCTCACGCCGCTGCTCGTGGCTGCACAAAGCGGCACGCCGGAGAAGGTCCGCATGCTGCTGGACGCCAAGGCTGACAGCGCTGCCAAGGGGCCGCTCGGCAAGACGGCGCTCGAGGTCGCCAAGGCGCGGTCGGATGACAACGGCAAGGCCATTGCGGCCATGCTCGAAGCCAAGTGACGCCCGTGGGCTGAGTCGGCCAAGGGGCCACCTCGCCAAGGATCGAACCCAGAGGCCGCCCTGTACGGGCGGCCTCCTTTCGTTCCGGCGATGCACCGCCCGGCAAGCCACCGCACGCCGCAATGACGCCGCTGCATTCCCTAGACTCGGGGGCATGAGCACTGCACTTGAGCGCGTGATCGATGCCTCCCGCGAAGCGTCCCTCCTGGAGTCGACCTCCAGCATCCTGGGCTGGGACCAGGAGACCATGATGCCCGTCGGCGGCATCGAGCTTCGCTCGAAGCAATTGGCCCAACTGGCCCGCATGCGCCATGAGCTCTTCACCTCCAAGGCGATGGGGGACATGATCGGCTCGGCCGAAGGCACGGTCGGCAAGGGATCTGCCGAGGCCGCGCTCGTCCGTGAACTGCGTCGCGACTACGACCGGGATACGAAGCTCCCGGCCACGCTGGTCGAGGAGCTCGCCAGCGTGAGCAGCAGCGCGCAGCACGAATGGGCCGAGGCCCGCAAGGCAAGCGACTTCAACCGCTTCCGCCCCTGGCTCGAGCGGCTCGTGCACCTGAACCGCGAGAAGGCTCGTTGCTACGGCGTCCCCGCTGGGGGCGAGACATGGGATGCCCTGGCTGATGGCTACGAGCCCGGGTGCCGCGCTGCCGACGTGGAGCGCGTCTTCCGCCCGCTGCGCGACGAACTCACGGGGTTCATCGACCGGCTGATGGCGAGCCCGACCAAACCGAGCAACCGCTTCAACGAGACGGCGATCCCGATCGATCGGCAGGAGCGTTTCGTTCGCTTGGTGGCCGAGGCGATTGGCTTCGAGTTCTCGCGTGGGCGGCTCGATCGCAGCACGCATCCCTTTTGCGGCGGCAGCCATTGCAACGATGTTCGCATGACCACGCGCTACCTCGAGACCTGCGTGAACGACGCGCTCGGCAGCACGATGCATGAGGCCGGCCACGGCATGTACGAGCAGGGCCTTCCGGCGTCGTGGATCGGCACGCCGCTCGGACAGGCCGTGTCGCTCGGGATCCACGAGAGCCAGAGCCGACTCTGGGAGAACCAGGTCGGGCGCAGCCATGCCTTCTGGTCCTGGGTAGCTCCGAAGTTGCCTGAGCTGCTTGGCGATGCGGCCCGCGGCTTCTCGCTCGACGAGCTCTACGGTGCCGCCAACATCGTCGAGCGGGGCTTCATCCGGGTCGAGGCCGACGAGGCGACCTACAACCTCCATGTGATGGTGCGCTTCGAGATCGAGCGCAAGCTGATCGGGGGGCAGATGGAGGTCGCCGACCTGCCGTCAACCTGGAACCGGCTCTACCGGGAGATCGTCGGCGTCGAGGTGCCTGATGACCGACGCGGCTGCCTGCAGGATGTGCACTGGTCGATGGGTGCGTTCGGGTACTTCCCGACCTACACGCTCGGCACGCTGTATGCCGCCCAGTTCTTCGAGGCGGCAACCAAGGCGATGCCGGGGCTCGAAGCGGGGATCGTCCGCGGCGAGTTCAAGCCGCTGCTGGCGTGGCTCAAGACGAACATCCACGCACACGGCCGCAGATACCTGCCAGGGGAGCTCTGCGAGCGCGCGACGGGCAAGCCGCTCTCGAGCGAGCCGTACCTGGCGTACCTCAAGGGCAAGCTCTCGCCGCTCTACGGGCTCTGAGCAGCAGCGTGATCAGGGGAGCTTCGGCGGGCTTGGTGGCGGGGTGGTACCACCCGATGCGACCGGCTCCCCGACCCGACCCCGGCCCGGAATGCGGCCGAAGAAGGCGAGCCCACAGGCAACCAGTGTCCAGAAGGGCACGCTGCCCACGATGGGCAGCGCTTCGGCGATGAAGACCGGCAGCAGCACCATGGGCCGGCCGAGCACCAGCCACAGCAGGACGGCCGTGACGATGTCAATCCCGATCACGATGGGTGGTGCCCAGGTGAAGATCGCGTTCACGATGTCACTGACGACGGCGATCGCGATCGCGGCGATGCGCCGTGGCCACGAATAGGGCACCGAGAGTGGGGTGTTCGCTCCATCGTCCATTTCGGATAGCCTCGCCGGACTCGGCACTGCCGAGCCCGGACCAAGCCTACCAATGCCCGACGCCTCGTTCATCCGCAACGTTGCCATCATCGCCCATGTCGATCACGGCAAGACCACGCTCGTCGACTCCATGCTGCATGCTTCGAGCGCCGCGCGCGAGGTCGAGGGCGAGTGCGTGATGGACTCCAACCCGCTCGAGCGCGAGCGCGGGATCACCATTCTGGCCAAGAACTGCGCCGTCGACTACACGATGCCCGAAGGGCCGCACCAGGGCGAGCGGATCCGTGTGAACATCATCGACACGCCGGGCCACGCCGACTTCGGCGGCGAGGTCGAGCGCGTGCTGCGCATGGCCGACGGCTGCCTGCTCTTGGTCGACTCCCTCGAGGGGCCGATGCCGCAGACGCGCTTCGTGCTGCAGAAGGCGCTGGAGGTGGGCCTGAAGCCCATCGTCGTCGTGAACAAGTGCGACCGCCCCGAGGGCCGGCCCGATGCGGTCGTGAACGAAGTGTTCGATCTGCTCGTCGAGCTTGGTGCCGATGACCTGGCGCTCGATTTCCCGGTGCTGTTTGCGAGCGGTCGCGACGGGTGGGCCGCCTTCGACCGCAACGACCGCAACCGGGGCGTGTCGGATCTCTTTCATGCGATCCACCAGCGCGTGCCGTCGCCGAAGGGTGACGCGACGAAGCCGCTGCAGTTCCTGGTCACGAACCTGGACTACAACGACTATGTGGGCCGCATCGCGATCGGCCGCGTCTACCAAGGCTCGGTCAAGCCGGGCCTGGCGATCGTGGCGACCAAGCAGGATGGCAGCGTCAAGCGCGGCCGCGTCTCGGGCGTCAAGCGCTTCGAGGGTCTCGGCCGCCAGCCGGCCGACCTCGTTGAGGCCGGTGACCTCTGCGCGATCGAGGGCATCCCCGACATCGAGATCGGAGACACGATCTGCCTGCACGACCAGCCGCTTCCCATGGAACGCGTGAAGGTCGACGAACCCACGCTGCACACGGTGTTCCGCATCAACGACGGCCCGCTCGGTGGCCGCGAAGGCAAGTTCGTGACCAGCCGCCAGATCTGGGATCGGCTCCAGAAGGAACTCGAGAAGAATGTGGCCCTCAAGGTGTCGATGGGGGACACGAGCGACGAGTTCCATGTGTCGGGCCGCGGTCTGCTGCACCTGGGCGTGCTCATCGAGAACATGCGCCGCGAGGGCTTCGAGCTGACCGTGGGCAAGCCTCAGGTCATCGAGAAGGAGATCGATGGCGTGACCTGCGAGCCGTTCGAACGCCTGGTGCTCGACACGGCGCTGAGTGGCATGGGGCCTTCGCTCGAACTGCTCGGGCAGCGGGGCGCCGAGATCCTCAAGGTCGACACCCGTGGCGAGCGCATGCATGTCGAGGCCGAGATCCCCGCGCGCGGCCTCATCGGCCTGCGCACACGCGTGCTCAATGCGACCGCCGGCGAGGCGGTCATGTACCACTCGTTCCACTGCTACAAACCGCTCAAGGGTGCGATCGCCAAGCGCCAGAACGGCGTGATGATCAGCATGGAGTCGGGCACCGCCACGGCGTATGCGCTGCTGGGCCTCGGCGACCGCGGCTTCATGTTCATCTGCCCGAGCGAGGTCGTCTACGAGGGCATGATCGTGGGTGAGCACAACCGCGACAACGACCTCAATGTCAATGTCGTGAAGGCCAAGCAGCTCACGAACTTCCGCGAAGCCGCCAAGGAGGCGACCGTGGTGCTCAAGGCCCCGCGCCTCATGTCGCTTGAGGCAGCGCTCGAGTACATCGAGGAAGACGAGCTGGTCGAGATCACGCCCACACAGGTCCGAGTGCGCAAGAAGATCCTCGATGAGGCCGAGCGTCGTCGCCACGCCCGCAACGAACGAAGCCGGGCCGAGAGCGTCGGCACCTGAGCCGGTCGGCTCGTTCGGCCAGTCGCAGGTTCGTCGGACCACGGTGGTTCAGTCCGCTCTGCCCATGGGTCTTCCAGGACGCCCAAGCCCGGTAACATCGGCCATCCCATGGCTCGCGTCGTGATGAAGTTCGGTGGCACCTCGGTGTCGGATCCCGATCGGATCCGCCGATGCGCCGTGCGCGTGGCGGACCGCCGCGGCGAGGGACATCAGGTAGCCGTCGTCGTGAGTGCCATGGGGCAGACCACCGACGAACTCATTGCGCTCGCGCGGCGACTGAGCCCGGCACCCAATCGCCGTGAACTGGACATGCTCATGGCGACCGGGGAGCAGGTTTCGGTCGCGCTCATGGCGATCGCCCTGCAGGAGATGGGGCTCGATGCGGAGAGCTTCACCGGCGACCAGGCGGGAATCGTGACCGATGGCCACTACGGCCGGGCGAAGATCACGACCATCGATCGCACGCCGCTCGAGGCGTGCCTGGCCAAGGGCGCGATCCCGATCGTGGCGGGCTTCCAGGGCCGCAGCCCGCGTGGCGCCATCACCACGCTCGGTCGCGGCGGCAGCGATACGACGGCGGTGGCCGTGGCTGCAGCGATCGAGGTCGGCCGCTTTGACGGTCACTGCGAGATCTTCACGGATGTCGATGGCGTCTATACCGCCGACCCCCGTGTCGTCCGCAACGCCCACAAGCTTGAGCGCATCTCGTACGAGGAAATGCTCGAGCTCGCCGCGCTCGGGGCAGGCGTGATGCATGTCCGCGCGGTCGTCTTCGGCGAACGCTACGGCGTGCCGATCCACGTACGCCACAGCCAGAAGCCCGACCGGGGCACCGTCATCTGCAAGGAGACACCAGACATGGAAGAGATCGCCGTCGTCGGTTGTGCGTTGAAGGAGGAGCTCGGCCGTCTCACGGTACGCCGCGTACCCAACGCGGTGGGCCTGCAGGCGCGGATGTTCGAGCGTGTGGCGGCCGCGGGGGTGGTCGTCGATGACATCGTGCAGACGGAGTTTGGCGACATGACCAGCCTGGCCTTCACGGTCGAGCACGATGACCTGGCTGAAACGCAGGACATCGTGGCGCGGCTGCTTGGGGAGCTCGGCCATGGCGAACTCGAGATCGATGTCGGCCTCAGCAAGGTCAGCGCGGTGGGGATCGGCATGAAGAGCCACGCGGGCGTCGCCAGCCGCATGTTCCAGGCGCTCGCACGGGAGGGGATCGCGATCCACAACATCTCGACCAGCGAGATCAAGATCTCGTGCATCGTGGCTCGGCTCGATGGCCAGCGGGCGCTGCAGGTGGTCCACGACGAGTTCAGGCTCGGCACCGGCGGGGATGCGCCCATGCGGGTCGAGGGTCAGCCGGGGGTGGTCTACTCGCCCTGACGGTCTGATCGGCCCGGGGCCCGTCAGGTCAAGCCCGTCACGGTCGGGTCGTCGCGGCCGGGTCGTCACGGTCGGGTCGTCACGGTCGGGTCGTCACGGTCGGGTCGTCACGGTCGGGTCGTCACGGTCCAATCGGTCGAGGCGGGGTCGCGCCACGGAAGTCGGCGATGAGGGCGGCGGACACGACGCCGGTGACTCATTCAAAGCCCTGATCGAAAATCACGCGAATTGCCATTGACAGGTGTTCGGGCTGTCCTAGCCTGCGTGAGCCTGATCGGTCACGGTCAGGCACGCACAAAAACAACGGTTTGGCAAGGGCTTTTCGGGCCGCGTCGCGCGTGCGATCGCTGCGCGGATCGCGCCGACTGCCGGCCGCATGGCACGGAGGCCAGCATGGATCACCACCCGCATAGTGGCTCGGACGGTGGCTCGGACGGTAGCTCGGAGGGTGGTGCGCAGGATGCGCACCGCAGCGATGAAGCCTGGTCGTCGTCGCGCGATGGCCGCATCGGTTCGCCCCGCCCGCACAGCGCATGGTCTGCGCGTTGGGCATCGTGGTCCCGATGGTCGCGCACCCCAGGGGCGGGCATGTTCCTTCTGGGTGCAGCGCTCGCCTTCGGGGTCATCGCCGCAAGCGGCGAGGTCTCGGGTGCCGTGCGCAGCATGCGCCAGGCCAATGTGATCCGCGTCAAGGGTGTGGGGATGGCGCCCGTCACCGCCGACCAGGCGTGGTGGACCGGCACCGTCACGGCCCGCGCCGGTTCGCTGCCCGAAGCCTTCCAGAAGCTCGACGCAAGCACCCTGGCACTCAGGGGTTTCGTGCTGGGCGAGGGCATCACTTCGTCCGATATCGAGGTCGACAGTGTGCGAACCAGCATCGAGAACCGCCGCGATGCCGAGGGCAACCTGACCAACGAGATCGAGGTCTACACGCTGCGGCGCTCGGTCACGATCTGGTCGAAGGATGTCCGCCGGGTCGAGCGGATCGCCATGCGCTCGACCGATCTCATTCGCGAGGGGCACGAGGTGGGCAGTGCCCTCCCACGCTACCTCGTGAGCACCATCGAGTCGCTCAAGCTCCAGTTGATCGAGCAGGGCACGGCCAACGCCCGTGAGCGTGCACAACTGCTGGTGGATGGATCGGGGGGGCGCCTTGGTCGGCTCATCAGCGCCTCGCAGGGTGCATTCGACATCGTCTGTGCCGGCAGCGCTGAGTACGACGGCATGGGGTCCTATGACACCTCCTGCATCAACAAGGAGGCTCGGGTGGTCGTCACGCTCGAGTACGCCGTGGAGTGAACCAACATCGCGATCATCGCCGCGCGAAGGTGAGCGCGCAGGCGGCATCGCCAGGGGGCTGCCGAGTCGGAGCCGGCAGCCCCCCCCGAACATCGGGGGGGAGGAGGGGGAGATGGAGCGTGGAGATGAGGAAGCGGGGGGAGTTGGAGCGGGGAGAAGATGACCGGCTGGGGAGGTGAGTGCTTGGTGTGATGCAGGGTGGGTGAGCGCGTTGCGTGGGCAGATGGGGAGAGTTGGTTGGGCAGATGAATGGGGTGATGGATCACGGAGTGATCGGGGGATCGATGGGGAGATCGATCGAGCCGCAAACGGGTTCCTCGTGGGATGCCCAAGGTCGTCTGGGGCACTGTGGTGAGCGGTGACGCGAACAGGTCCGGCGCGGCGTGCGGAGGGGCATGCCGCGTCGGACCCGTCGTCCTGCGTCCTGGAACCAAGGCCGCACGATCCCCCGGGGCGTTTCCCGGGCGTGCGTCCTCACGCCGTGCGTACGAGTGCGAGCGCACTCATGCCGCGATCACATCGCCGCGGTCGATCATCAAGAGGGTGACCGAGATGCTGGCTGGCGGGAGCCCGGTGAGTTCGGCCAACGCAGCTCGATAGTCGCTCATCTGGTCCTGGTAGTGCTCGAGCACCTCTTCCCGGGGTTGACCGATCGAGCCGGTCTTGAAGTCAATCACCTGGGCGTGCGTGACGCGCGAACCATCGGTGCAAAGGACCACGCGGTCCATGCGACCACCCAACCGACCACCCTCGCGGCCGCGTCGCAAGCGCTGGAAGGGCAGCTCGCCGTGCACTGACCATCGCCCCGAGCCCTTGGGCTTCGCCAGCGCAGTGCCGACGGGGCCGGCCAGGGAGCGCCGTGCGAGCTCGACGGCTGCCGCGAGTTCAGTCGCAGGGACCGGCGAGCGCAGCTCGGCCTGCACGAGTTCGTGAGCCCGGGCGATGGCTGCGTCATCAAGGCCAGGGGCCCGAGTCGGATCAGCAGCCTCGTTGGACCAGGTGACCTGCCGCAGCAGCGCGTGCACGATGGTGCCGCGCCGCATGGCGATCGGATCGCTGCCAGCCTCAGGAAGCACGACCCGAACTGCTTGCGCAGCCGGATCGGACGGTCCGTGTGTGACGGTTGGAATCGTTCGCGTGGTTGCGGTGGCACCTTCCTGCTGGCCTCCGTCAGGCTGCCGGCCGGAGGCACCGCCACTGGCCTCAACCAACGCGGCGGCAACCTGTGCGGAGGTGGTGCCGTTGCCCCAGAAGGGCTTGGTACGGTCTCCACCGACAGCGAATGCACCCCTGTAGGCATCTCCGAATCCGTCGATCGACACGCGCAACAACCAGAGTGGCGTGAGCTTGGGTTCATCGGACTGCGTTGGCTCAGTACAGACCAAGTGCACCCCGGACTTGGCTCGGGTGAGCGCGACATAGAACGCCGAGAGGCCGTCGAAGAGTTCGATGACGCGAGACTCGGTGTTGATGGCGGACAGCAGTGGACTGCGCTCGGCAAGGTCCTTGCGCACGACCGGCCCGATGACCAGCGGCGCACCGCCCGGGCCATCGTTGATGGAGGCCCACGCACCGCTGGTCGCCGTGACCTCGTCGAGCGCATCATCGAGGGTGGGCAGGACCACTTCGTCGAACTCGAGTCCCTTGCTCGCGTGCACCGTCATCACACGGATGCGATCGCCACTGACGGTGCGAGAGCCCGTGGACCGAACCAGGCGGACGAAGCGCTCTGGCCGGCTTGCCATGTCGGCTGGTGCCGTGGCCGCCAGCGCAAGGACCTGCTTCACGCGCACGCGGTCGCGTGCGCTCGAGAGCGGCGAGAGTGCGTGGGCGATCTCTTCCAGCCACGGCATCAGACCGCGCTCATGCAGGGCTTGACGAATGGACGCACCAAGGCGCTCACACGCGAAGGCCGAGCTGTACTCGGGAATCTTCACGATGCCGTCGAGCGCCGTGCGGGCAGCCTCCTGCGTGACCATCAGCAGTGCGGCCTTGTCGAGCGGCTGCTCGGCAATCCGCAGCAAGGCCATGATCACGAGCACAGCCATCGAATCCATGAGCGAGCCACGACCCTCGTCGCTGGAACCCACGCCGAGCTGGCGCAGCGCTTGCACCACTTCCCCGATCTGCTTGTTGGTGTTCACGAGGATGGCGATCGTGTCCTGCGGGCGCTGCTGGCTGGCAGCCACGGCCACGCGTGCGGCTGTTGCCGACCACGACTCCTCGGGCAGTGTTCCCCAGGCCGAGATCGCCGATGGCTTGCCCTGCAGGCGCGGTGCACTCTCATGCGGCACGAAGGTCCAGTCAGCCACGACCCGGTCGATGGGGAAGCTCGCCACGGTGCCGGGGGCGTCGATCCCTGCCGCCTGCAGCGCCGCGTGGTGCTGACCTGGATCGATCGCGGCACGGTCGATCGACTGCAAGCGATCGGCCAGCGTGAGCGTGGCGGAGGAGCCAAAGACCGCGTTGACGAGCGCCATGACTTCCGGATGCGAGCGCTGGCTCACCGCAAGCTGCACATCCGAATCGAGTCTGCTGGCGCGCTGCTCGCGGATCCCACCGATGAGTGCTGGCGTACCCCCGCGCCAACCATAGATCGACTGCTTGGGATCACCCACCATGATGAACCGGCGCTCGTTCTCGCTGGCGAAGATCTCGTCCATGAAGGGCGCGAGCACGCTGTACTGGTTTGGGCTCGTGTCCTGGCATTCGTCGATGGCCAGGTCCTGGATCGCGCAGTCAAGGCGGTATCGCATCTCGTTGAGGCCATCGCTGCCTGCGCCCCCCAGCCAGTGGGCACGGGCAATCGCAGCCCCGATCTCTTCGAAGGAGTAGCGCCCCTCGGCGTGACGGATGGCAGCGGCGTGCTCGTTGAAGCCGCGCGCGAGCTCGACGCAGCCGGCGATGCGCTGCTTGATGAGCTTGGTTTCGATGGCCAGCGCATGATTCATGAGCCGCTGCACGCACCGGACGAGTTCGGGATCGGGATCGATCTTGGAGTACGGCCCGCCAGCGGCAATCGATGCTGCAAAGTTGATCCCAGGCACCTTGCGCCAATGGCCGCGGGTGGCCTCGGTCATGAGGTTGTTGCGGCCCTTGACCCAGTTCTTGTTCGGGGAACCGCTCTTGGTCATGGGCAGGGGCGCGGCAGCAAGATCGCGCAGGGTGGCCTCGATCTCGGCCGCGGTCAGCAGTGTTGCGCCCTCGAAGAACTCGATGTGATCTGCCGTCAAGACTCGCCACGGGGCATCACCAACGCCATGTCGCTCACCAAGATCGAGCAACGAGAGCGGCGTACGGATCGAGGTGAGCAAGGCATCGTGCAGCCGTGCCTTCGGTGCGCCGTCCGTGACCATGCGGACGAGCTCCCAGACCGCATCGGGCTTGGCTTCAAGGAGCTGCGAGAGCGCGAGCGCGCGTTGGGCGTGGTCCTGGTCCTCGCTGGCGATCGTCCATTCCGCCGGCAGGCCAAGTTCAGCGGCGTAGGCCCGGCCCAAGCGTGAGAAGAACCCATCGATCGTGCCGACTGAGAGCCGGTCGAGGTGTTCAAGCACCTGCGCCAGCACGGCGGTGTATTCAGCCTCGGTTGCGGGGCCGATCATGCCCGGTGTCTCGAACTGCTTGCGGCTGTCTGCGCTCGTGGCACCAAGGGCCAAGTGCCGCAGCACACGATCCAGGATCTCGCCGGAGGCCTTGCGCGTGAAGGTGATGGCGAGGATCGACTCTGCGCTGCATGAGCCATCGGCGTTTCGCCGCAAGTTCTCGATCATCCACCGGATGAGGCGATTGGCCAGGAGATAGGTCTTCCCGGAGCCGGCGTTGGCCGTCACGATGGAACGGTGGCTGGAGTCAGGCGAGTGCATGGGATGCGAAGTCATGCCGCACCCCCGATCATGGTGGCATCCTGCGTGGCTGCCGCTGCGTCCGGCGCAGCGGGCGCCAACCCGCGAACCCCGATGCCATGCATCGCTTGGACGAGAGGATCGTCGCTCAGGGGCGGCTTGCCGCTGGGGACAAAGTCATCCGCGCTTTGTGCAGCCTTCACCTTGGCAACGATGGTCGCCGCCATGTCGACGGCTTCCGCGAGCTGGTCCTCGGACCACTCCGCCAAGTTGATTTGTGCCAAATCCGGCTGCGCGGGCAAGGCGACCAGGCCCAGCAGCAGTGTGTCGCGAGGTATGTCGATCGTGGCCAGCAGTTCGCGATAGAGCGGCAACTGCAGGTCGGTCCAACCGGACCTCGTGCGATGCTTCGACGGATCCGCTGGCTCGGAGCTGGTCTTGTAGTCGAGCGCGGCCCATTGACCGGTGCGGATGTTCTGATCCACGCGATCGATGCGGCCGGTGAGGTGCAGGCCATCCTGATCGGGGAACATGGGTGCCGCGTGCTGACGCGATCCGAGCGATGCGGCCCCATCATCACCGATCGGCTCAAGAGCCATGGTTTCAGGATCGACCTCCGTCCTGCTCTCATGGGGCCCTGTCTGCACGGCGCGGGGTGCCGTAAAGGCCAACTCGACATGCTTGATCGCCCAACCTTCCTGGGCCCATTCAGCCTGAACCCGCGCGAAGGCGGCCAGCCGCTCGCGAGCCATGCGCACCTGCACGACCACGGTGCCGTGCACGGATGCAGGGAGCCGCTGCGCGAGCACACGATCAAGCGCTGCATCAAGTTCACAGGCGATGATCTTGGGATCGGTCGTTGGTGTCGTGCGTGCCGCCTCAAGGTGACCCCACTCCTGAAGTGCACTGTGCACCAGCGTCCCGAACGCCATCGCATCGAGCTCAAGCTGAAGATCATCGCGACGATCGGCCTTGAGGACCCCGGTGCGCAGGTACTCGTAGGGGCACCGAAGGTAGGTGGCGAACTGCGTGACCGACATGCGGGTGATGGCTGGCAGTACAGGTACCGAAGGGTGCGCAGAGAACCCCGATACGGCCTTCGACTCAAGCGGCCATGCAGCCAGCGATGAACGGCCATGATCCCCGGTCAGGGCCAGGGTGCGCCGAGCTTGGTCCGTGGAGCCGATCAGGAACCGTGAAGGTCGCAGCGGCTCGCCATCGGCGTTCGTGGCCGGCACCCCGAACCACACCGATGTCTTGCGCTTGAGGAGACCATCCAGGATCCACGCATCGCGCGCACGCCGGGCGCGTGCACACGGCAGGCCGAGCGACTGGCGAAGCGAATCCGGCAACCACGGATCGACCGCGGCGGCTTCGGGAAGCAGGCCGTCGTTGGCTGAGAGGACGATCACATGCGGCGCATCGCACACACCCGCCTCGAGCCAACCCATGCATTCGATGCCCGTGCGTTCAGTGCTGGGCACATCCACTGCGCGTGCACTGGCCATGATCACCTCCACGAGCGTGCCAAGTGAGCAGGCAGAGAGCAGGGAAGCGGGCAGCTCGGCGAGCGTGAGGAGTGATCGGGCGACTGCGACCGAAGCCGTGGCATCTCCCAGGGGAGCGTGTGGAGGCTGCAGCGTGATGAGGGCCGCATGCAGGGCGAGCAGACGCTCGCGGCCTGTCGAGGCAGCGACGATGGTCGCCAGCAGGGGCTGCATGGCCCCCAAGACTGGCTCCACGGCGCCATCGTGGTCTGGCTTGGGGAAGGTGACCAGCGGCTCATCGAGCCGGCGGACACCGGTCGAGGCGACATACAGCGTGAGTTGACGCAAGGCTGCATGGAGCCCAAGGCCGTGCAGGTGACGCTCGACCCAAGGATGACGAACCAGCGTGCCGAGGTTGAAGGCGGTTGGTTCTGCGAGCCACGCACTGATGGCACAGAGCACGAGTGCAGCCGACCCCTGGTCAGCCGTGCGTGTGGGCGGCAGTGCCACGGGGATCCCGACCGGCGACAGCGTGCGCGAGACGATGGCAGGATCCGTGGGGCTGAGTGCAGCGATTGCGACGGATCCTGCAGGGACGGGTTGCTCAAGGGCATTGAGCGCCTGAAGCACGACCGCAGGCTGGTCATCAAGACCGCCGACCCGGACGATGCGTTCAAGGCTGATCGGAGGACGCATGGCGCTCCATGCCGCATGATCCGGGAAGCCGCCGTCAAGATTCGGAAGATCGGCATCGTGCACCACGATCTCGACCGTGATGCCACGATCAGCAAGCGCTGCCAGCAGCCGTCGCTCCATGGGATCGGGATCGGCAAGCAGGACGACCACACGCTCAAGGCCAGTCGTGGCGAGGTGCCCGCCATCGATGGCGCGTGCAGCGATCGCGTGCGGCAGGTCGAGCCCGTGGCGGGCAAGTTCAGCCATGGCTCGATCCATGACGGTCGCCAGAGCTGACCAGATTGATGAGGGGAAGAACTCGCCGAGTTCACCCGCTTCGCCGCGGTCGCGGATCTGAGCACAGGTGAGCCCCGCGCGCGAGAGTTCCTGCGCCACGGCACTGATCCGCGTGGCCAGTGCAAGTGCGTTCGATTCGGGTGCAGCACTGCCCACGAGCGGTGCCACGACTTGGGGCGACTCCACGGTGAGTGAGCGAAGCGCTCCCAGGCACGCGAGCGTGATCGCCGCGTCGCTTGCAGCGGTTCGATCGGGCACGATGAGTTGGGCGATGGATCGGCCCGGTGTCAGGATCGTGGGCAGGAGCACCGGGCGGCCGGCACCCTCTTGAAGATGGTGGGCCAGCGCCGACTGGGCACGCGAAGCCGGCACGATGACGATGGTCTGGGTGAGATCAAGGAACGCACCACCGGGCGCACCCGTGATGAGGTGACGCGCCAGCGCGCGCGTGAGCGATGGGTCGGATGGCAGGGGAGTGACCTGGACAGGCATGGGGAAGCCGGAATCTCCTGAACGCGCGTGAACCCGATCCGTGACTGGGCCGGGGCACCGTACATTCCTGCTGTGGATTCCGATTCGGTCAGCATCCTGTCGCTTGTGGTCGCCGCCGTCCTGGGGGTGGGCCTCAGTGCCGCTGCGGGATTTCGGGTCTTCGTTCCCCTCCTTGGGGCAGGGGTCGCCGTTCGGGTGGGGTGGCTGTCGCCCGGCGAGTCCCTGGAGTGGATCGGCTCCACGCCGGCTCTGGTTGCCTTTGGCCTGGCGTGCTTGGTCGAGTTGACAGGCAGCCTGATTCCAGCGGTTGATCACGCCATCGATGCCATCGCGGCACCCATGTCGGCTGCTGCCGGCAGCATCCTCATGGCCGTCCAGATGTGCGACCAACTGGGGCTGGGTGTGAGCGAGCAGCTGGCCGGCATGGAGGGCGTCCGTGAACTCAGTCCACTCGTGCTCTGGTCGGTCGCCATCATCGTTGGTGGCGGCTTGGCGCTGGGCACGCATGCTGCCGCCGCCGTGGGGCGAGCAGGTTCGACGGTCTCGACGGCAGGGCTTGCCAATCCGATCTATGCCGCTGCGGAGTCGTTCACCTCGGTCGTCGCGACGGCCTTGGCGATCACGCTCCCTGCATGTTGCGTGATCATGGTGCTCCCGCTGGCGATCGTCCTCGTGCTCATCGTGCTGCGCCGACGCAAGGCCAGGCGTGCGGCCGCAGCGGCAGCCGTCACGGCACCGACATCCACACCGAACTCATGATCCTCTACCTCAGCGCATGCGCGAACGCAAGCGCTGCACGGTCTGCTGGCCCAGGGGTGGGGCATCCTTGGCCGTGGTCTCGATGAGCGGGCCCTCGTGACGGGCCTCCTGCATCAGACGCACCAAGTGGGCATCAAGATTGAAGAGCCATCGTTTGTGGAAGACCTCAAGCTCCTGGCGATTGAAGCGTGTCAGCGGATCGTCCAAGCCACTCTGGGCCACGGCCCAATCCACCAGGCGTGCCGCCGAACCATCGAAGCGATAGAGGTTGAGCGTGCGCTCGAGCCGGGTCTTGATCGGCGCAAAGGGATCCGTCGCATCGAGCGGCAGGCTCGTCATCAGGTCTTCGGGCCTGCGGAAGGCGGTGTCGGCGGCGAGTCCGCCCTTGGCGGCATCGACCTCCGTGATCGTGGGGCGGGCATAGACCGAGGGTGTCTCCTCGCCGGCAACCTCGACCAACTCGAGCTTGGCGACGCTGGCGATGAGCGTGCGTACGCCGATCGATGGGAACTTGACCCAGAGCCGTTGGTCGGCCCCGCCGTCACTGGTGAAGACTTCCGTGCGCGTGATGATGCCGACGCCCCAATCGGGGCGGGCTGGGTGGCGAACCTTGTCGCCGGTCTTGGTGGAAACGCAGGTCATGGAGGCCGAACCGCCGCACAGTGCCCGGCGGGGCCGGGCCTGTCATCCCACAGGGACGAAAGCGGTACAGGTAGAGTGTAACCCATGTTGAGCCCGATGCGAATCGCCTTTCTGGGAGATGTCGTGGGGCAACCGGGAAAGCGAGCGGCGATTGCGGCTGCCAAGGACCTTCGTACGGGCTGGGGCGAAGCCGGCGGTGTGATCGTGGCCAATGGCGAGAACATCCGAAACGGATCGGGCATCACCCCGGAACTGCTCGGCCAGCTCGTCCAGGGGGGCATCGATGCCGTGACGCTTGGCGATCATGCCCTGCGCGAAACCAAGATCGTGCCTGCTCTGGAGCGAGCGGACGAGCCGATCTGCCGACCCGCCAACATGCCCTTCCGCGCCCCCGGCAAGCGATCGGTCCGCATCGATCGCGGCGCAGGTCGTCGCGGGGTGACGATCTTCACCGTGCTCGGCCGGACCTTCATGCCAATCCCCGGCGGTGATCCCTTCGAGTGTTGCGAACGCATGCTCGTCGAGCGATCCCACCCTGATGACATCGTCATCGTCGAGGCGCACATGGAAGCCACGAGCGAGAAGATCGCGCTCGCCTGTTTCCTCGATGGACGCGTGGCTGCCGTGGTCGGGACGCACACGCATGTGCCCACGGCCGATGCCCGGATCCTCAAGGGAGGCACGGCCTTCATGACCGACCTGGGCATGTGCGGGCCGTACGACTCGATCATCGGCCGATCGACCGAGGCCGTCCTGCGCCACCTCACCACCGGCCTGCCGACGCAATTCGATGTCGCCGAGGGCGGCACGCTCGCGTGTGGTGCAGTGATCGAGGTCAGCGAGGACACTGGCCTCGCTCGCTCGATCGAGCGCTACGAAATGTCGTTCTGATCGTCGCTGCGCGCGTCCGCGTCGAGCGATCCCCAGCCACCGCCGCCCGGCGTCGAGATCTGCACTCGGTCTCCCGCCTTCAGTGCTGTGGTGCCCACGCCTGCGAGCGGCATGCGAACCGTGCCACGCACGAGCCACTGCTCGCCGACGGCACCCGCCCGGCCACCAGCCATGCCATAGGGCCCGCTGGCCCGGTGCTGGCCGATGATGCTGCAGGTCACTGGCTCGAGGAAGAGCAGTTCGCGCTCGATGCCCTCGCCGCCATCATGGATCCCTGCGCCACCGCTGCCATGGCGCAGAGCAAAGCGCATGAGCCGCACCGGATACCGCGACTCGAGCACCTCGGCATCCGTGATGCGCGTGTTGGTCATGTGCGTGTGCACGCCGCTCTCGCCCGGGCCGAGGAAACTTGCGCCTGAACCACCGGCGATCGTTTCGTAGAAGCCAAAGTGTGCTGCACCGAAGATGAGGTTGTTCATCGTGCCTTGGCTGCAGGCCGAGGCACCGAGCAGGCGCAACAAGGCATCGACCACACGCTGGCTGGTCTCGGTGTTGCCCGCACCGACCGCGGGGCAGGCTGCAGGATCGGCATGGAACGGTGGGTTCAGGAGTCCCGGCGGCACGATGAGCTCGACTGCATCGAGGAAGCCCTCGTTCAGGGGCAGGACGCCCGCCCGGATCGGATCGTGTGCGCCGGCCATCACCCGGAGCGCGTAGAGCGTGGCGCTGCGGATCACGGCCATCGGAGCGTTGAAGTTGCCTGCATGGATCGCACCTGACCCCGTGAAGTCGATCGTCACGCGCTGCTGCGCCTGGTGGACGGCAAGCGGTCCGTCGGATGCACCATGCGGGCGTCGCGAGAGCCGCACGCAGATGGGTGTGCCATCATCGAGCAGCTCGGTCACGGTTCCCTCCGGCACCTGGGCGAGGGCACCGAACGCGGCGTGGCGGGATCGCGAGCGCAGGAGTTCGAGGGCCGGCTGGAATCGATCACCGAACCGCGTGGCCGTCGCGCGCATGCGCTCGACACCCGTGTGGTTGGCGGCAATCTGGGCCCGCAGGTCATCGAGGTTCTGCTGCAGGGCGCGGGTGGGATGGGGCGCATGGCGCAGGAGCCCGGTCACCGCATCAAGGCAGTCGACGCCGCCGCGCACGACATGGGTTGGTGGAAGGACGACCGCCTCCTCCGCGAGGGACCGTGCGAAGGGCGGCATGCTGCCCGGTTCGATGCCGCCGAGCTCCGCGTGGTGCGCTCTCGTGGCCGCGTAGCCAAGCAGGGTGCCGCCGTCCGAACGCTCGAAGATCGGCGTGACGACCGTGACATCGGGCAAGTGGCTGCCGCCGAAGGCCGGGTGATTGGTGACGGCGACATCGCCGGGACCGAGTTCGAGCGTGGAGGCGATCGCCCGCACGCACGCACCGAGTGCACCCAAGTGCACCGGCAGGTGCGGGGCATTCACGATGAGTGCACCGTCGGCATCCAGGAGTCCGCACGAGTAATCGAGCCGGTCGCGCACATTCACGCTGACGGCGGTCGCACGCAAGGCTTCACCCATCGATTCTGCGGCGCCATGCAGGGCAGCGGCGACCAGGGCTTCAGTCGCGATCGCTGGTGCAGCGTGGGTCAGTGGCGTGGAGCGTTCAAGGACGACGCCACCATCGAGCGTGCGAGCGGTCCATCCCTCCGGCACGACCACCGTGCAGTGGTCGAGCGCCAGACCATGCGTGGTTGCGGTCGTGGTCACCGATGCCTCATTGGGCAGCGTCCAGGCATCGTCGGCCAGGTCTTGGTGGCGCACCCACTCGATCGTCTCGTTGCCATGCGGCGGTTCGAAGCCGAAGATGGATCGGTACTGCGCACGGAACGCTCCACGCAATTCAGGCAGGCTGGTGGTCGAGGCCGGGATGTCGATGATCGCTTCCTGATTCGCGGGGCGAACGCCGAGCGAGTCGCCGGGCGCCCGGTCTGCCGTGGCAGCCCACTCGGCGAGTCCCATGCGCAGTGAGCGCACCTCGATCGTGCCGGTACGGCTGGCACCGATCCCTTGCGCACTCAGGAGCCCGGCGCGCGCAGGGACCAGCACGCGACGCATGCCCAGGAGTTCGGCGAGTGCGCAGGCATGCATGCCACCAGCGCCACCGAAGGCGACCAGCGTGTGCGTCGATGGATCAAGTCCTCGCCGCGCGCTGACCCGGCGGATGGCTTCGGCCATGCGCGCATCGGCCACGGTGAGGAACGCCCGCAGCATCGTGGGCACATCCATCGATTCCCGGCGATCCACGCGCCACCGTTCGCAGAGTTCCTGCGCGCGGGCGTTGGCCGCATCGCGGTCGAGTGCGAACGGGAAGCGTGCGCCGTCCAGATGACCGAGGACCAGATGCGCATCGGTGATCGTGAGCGGACCACCCATGCCGTAGCAGGCCGGTCCTGGTGAACTGCCCGCGCTGCGCGGACCGACGCACACCTGGCCATCGATCAGATCGAGCACGCTTCCGCCGCCGGCGGCCACGCTCTCCACGGCCACGCTCGGGCTGGCGAGTTGCGCGGTCCCGAGCCTCGTGGTGGGGTTGAGCTCAAGATCATCAATCAGCCGGGCCACATCCGTGCTCGTGCCGCCCATGTCGAAGGCGATCGCCGGCAGGAGCCCGGCCGCACGCCCGGCAGCGCGCGCGCCAGCGACGCCACCGGCTGGTCCGCTGAAGAGACTGTCCTTGGGGGTGAAGAGATCGGCAGGGGCAAGGGCACCGGCGCTCGTCATGACGCGCAGCGGTGCGCCATGGAGCTCCTCACGGACCTGGTGCAGGTACTCGGCTACGGGACGCGAGAGCTGCGCATTCACGCAGGTCACGCGCGCGCGTGCTTCGAACCCGATGGTTCGACTGAGTTCGTGGCTGAGGCTGATGGACTCGATGCCCTCTTCGACCAGGAGCTTCCGGATGCGCAGTTCATGGATCGGATTGCGCCAGGCGTGCAGCAGGCAGACCGCCACGGCACCCACACCGGTCTCGCGAGCGAACCGAGCGCAGTCCTTGATCTGGTCATGATCGATCGGTTCGAGTTCGTTGCCGGCGGCGTCCATGCGACCACGCATGCCCATGACGAAGGCATGCGGTGGTGGATCGCGTACGACCCGCAGGGCGAAGAGGTCCGGCCGGCGCTGATCGCCGATGCGCAGCAGATCCTCGTGCCCTTCGTTGGTCACGAAGAGGACCGGGGTGATGGCACCTTCGAGCAGGGCATTGGTGCCGCGGGTCGTGCCGAGCCGAACCTCCATCGCTGGCAGTCGCTTCCAGAGGGGCGTGCGGGTCAGGAGGTGCGCGGCCAGGGCGGGGGAGCTGCGTCGTGGATCGATGACGGCTTGGCAGGGGGTACCGCGCGGCCATTCCGGTGGGATCGCTTGCGCGAGGCGGAGCATGCGGCGACCATCGGCTGCAGGTTCGTCACGATCGATGAGCAGGGCATCGGTGGTCGCCCCATGCAGCACGCTGATCGTGGTGCGGCTGAGGAAGCGTGCGATCGGAGGAAGCGTCGGCAGTTCCGCCACCACGCCGCGGTCCTCGACCGTGATGGTGGTCCGGATCAAGCCGCTCGACAGCACCTTCGCCGAGCGCGTGGATCCATCCGGTGCAACCGCCACGGCATCCGTGAAGGTGCCTCCGACATCGAGCGCAATCTGCCAGGGACGGGTCATGGGGATCACGCCATGCTGCGGATCGGGAGTGTACGAGCACCATCCGTGGGCGAGCGTACAGCCCATTCCTCCTGCCGCAACGCCGTAGACTCTCCCCATGGGCCTTGGACTGGACCTGATCTACGGAGGGGCGGCGCTCCTCAGCAGCCCGGTCTGGGTCGCGACGATGGCGGCGCGGGGCAAGCTGCGCACGGACTGGCTGGCGCGGCTGGGCCGGTGCGAAGCATGGCCCCGAACCCGCCGTGATGGCCAGGTCGTGCCGCGGGTCCTGATCCACGCCGTCAGCGTGGGCGAGGTCAACGCGGTGCGCGAACTGGTCGCGGACCTCGCCCGGGACCACGAGATCGCCGTCAGCGTGACCACCGACACCGGCATCGCCCGAGCCCGCAGCGTCTTTGCCGCGCCCGTGCGTGTGGTGCGGTACCCCTTTGATGTCTCGTGTGCCGTCCGCAGCGTGCTCGATGCCGTGCAGCCCGACGCGGTGGCCCTGGCCGAGCTCGAACTCTGGCCGAACTTCACCCAGGCGTGCGAGCGCCGCGGCATCCCGATGGCGATCGTGAACGGTCGGCTCTCGGAGCGCTCGTTCCTCCGGTCCCTCAGGATCCTGCCGCTGTTGTCACCGATGTTCCGCTGCGTGGCTGCTGTCGGGGCGCAGACCGATGACTACGCCGAACGATTCCGTGCGATGGGCGTGGCGCACGACCGTGTGCAGGTCGTGGGCACGATGAAGTGGGATACTGCCCGGATTGCCGACACCGTCGACGGTGCCGATGCCCTCGCCGCCGCCATGGGCGTTGATCGCTCGAAGCCGCTCGTCGTGGCGGGCTCGACCGAGCCGCTGGAGCACGCGCTCCTTCGCGATGCCGTCCCCGCCGGGGTGCAACTCCTGTGCGCCCCGCGCAAGCCGGAGTGGTTCGACGATGCCGCGCGCGAACTTGCCGGGTGCGCGCGCCGTTCGACCGGTGCATGCGGCAGTTCGACGGGGCGTTTCCTCCTCGACACGATCGGTGAGTTGCGTATGGCGTATGCGTTGGCTGATGTCGTGGTGGTTGGGCGCAGTTTCGGCGAGCTCCACGGCAGCGACATGATCGAACCGGTCGCCTTGGGCAAGGCCACGATCATCGGTCCGCGCTGGGGCGATTTCGCCGAACCGGCGCAGGCGCTGCTGGCGGCCGGCGGTCTGAAGCAGGTCGAGCGGGGCGAACTTGCCGCGGCGCTCTCGGGCCTGCTCAACGATCCAGCGCATCGTGAGCGCATGGCAGGGGCGGGGCGCACCGTGATCCGCGCGCGCCAGGGGGCCACCGCGCGCAACGCGGCGCTGGTCCGGGCGGTGCTGGCTGCACGGCAGGGGAGCACCACCCATGCGCGAGGGTGACCTGCATGCGCTGATCGCGGCCGCGAATGCGCGCCTTCCGAAGGGGGTCATGATTCCCCCCGGCGATGACATGGCGCAGGTTGCGATTGCGGGCGGCAGCGTGCTCATCGCGTGCGATCAGGTGATCGAAGGCCGGCACTTCGTCCCGAACACGCCGATCGAGCTCATCGCGCGCAAGGCGATCGCGCGCAATGTGAGCGATGTCGCGGCGATGGCCGGTCGGCCGCTCGCGTGCCTGTGCGCAGCCACCTTGCCGAGCGACCTGCCCGAGTCAGCCGTGCGTGCGCTCACGGCGGCCTTGCAGCGTCATGCCGAGGACTTCGGTTGTCCGCTTGTGGGTGGTGACACGAGCTGGCACGGCGAGCCAGGTCATCCCTTGCAGCTCTCGATCACGATCCTGGCGCTGCCGCATGCAAGCGGTCGCGTGGTGCGTCGGGACCAAGCCAAGGATGGTGACGCGGTGATGGTCTCGGGTGCGCTCGGTGGATCCTTCGGTGCCGATGGCCTTGGGCGGCACCTGCGCTTCGAGCCGCGGGTCCGGCTGGCGCGCGAACTCGTCGATCGGTTCGGGGACGAGCTCGGTGCGATGATCGATGTGAGCGATGGTCTGGGTCGCGATCTGGACCGCATGGCGTGCGCGAGCGGGGTGGCCATCCACATCGAGGGTGATCGGATCCCGCTTCACGAAGGCTGCTCGATCGATCAGGCGCTGCGCGATGGCGAGGACCATGAATTGGCCTTCACGCTCCGTGCCGACGCGGCCAAGGGCCTTCCGGCCACCATGGCCGGCGTGCCGCTCAGCGTGATCGGCGGGGTGCGTGCAGCGAGCGATGTGCATCCTGCGGGCGCACGCGTCTTCCTGGCGGGCGCCTGGCATGCGATGGGATCGATGGGCTGGGAGCACGGGCCGAGTGTGGGCGCGTAGCCTTTCGCCATGACCAGCGTGCAGGACAGGACCGTCTCGACCGCCGAGGAAACCGAGCGTGTGGCCGCCGACTTGGCGCGCACGCTGCGCCCGGGTGATGTCGTGGCGCTCGATGGTGAACTTGGCAGCGGCAAGACGAGCTTCGTACGCGGGCTGGCCGGAGGGCTGGGCTGCGAGGGCGTGGTGACCAGCCCGACCTTCGTGCGCATGCAGCGCTACACCGGCGATGGCGGCGAGTTCGTGCACATCGATGCGTACCGCTTCGAGGGCGATGCGGATTTGGCCCAGCTCGGCTGGGATGAGCTCGTCGATGACCGTAGGGCGGTGATCGCGATCGAGTGGGCGGTCCGCGTGGCGCATGCGCTGCCGGAGCGCCGGGTCGATGTGACGCTGGCCTACGCCGAGGGCGATGCCAGGATCATCCGCATCAGGGACCGGCGGCAGGAGTTCGCGACCAAGGTGTGCGGTGTGTGCGGTCAGTCGATGCCGGCCCGCGCGGAGGGTGCCTTCTGCAGCGAGCGATGCCGCGGTGCCGATCTGCGGCGTTGGCTCGACGGCGTCTATGCCATCGGCAGCATCCCCGAAGACCAGGACGAGTGAGGCAGGCTCAGGCCGTCGGTTCGTTGGGCTGGCGCTGGCCTTCGGGACTGACGGCGTAGATCTGGAACTTGTGGCCCACGGGTGACCAGCCGAGCTGGCGGCAGATGCGGTCGCGCAGCGCGGTGAGTTCCGCGCTCTGGAATTCGACGAGCCGGCCGGTCTTCATGCAGACCATGTAGTCGCGCGGTTCCTTGCCGTAGATGAGCTGGTAGTGGGCCTGCTTCGAATCAAAGAGCGCCTGCGTGATGATGCCGGCATCCTGCAAGAGCTTGATCGTGCGGTAGAGCGTGGCCTTGCTCACGCGGTGGCCGCGCTGGCGCATGGACAGCAGGAGTTCCTCGACCTCGAAGAGCCCATCGCGCGCGATGATCGCGTCGAGCACATCGGCGCGTTCGACCGTGTACTTCAGGCCCTTGGTGCGCAGGAAGCGCCGGAAGACGCTGCACAAGGGTGCCATGACCGGGCCGCTGGCCGCTGCACCAGGCAACGATGCCGGCGTGGCGACGGTGGGCGTGGATGGGCTCGAGCGAGGCATGGAGTCATCGTAGGACTCGGTCCCAGCGTGTCACGGTGTGGTGCTGCGGGCAGGGTGACGGCGTTCGAGGAGTGGCGCCCGTGGATCGCGGCGGAGGCCTTGGATTGAGGGATTCAGGTCCCCGACCGCCGATAATATGTGTTATGTAAAATCGCATGGGGAGTGCGGGTTCGCCGAAATGATCCAACGCATCGACTCCGACGGAGCTGATGGGAATGCGCCGTTGAAACGCCTTTCGACGCGCCCGCCTTGGGTGCGGCGCTACGAGTCTTCACTGCTGTTGACTGATCGTGGCGCAGCGCATGTTGAAAGCGGCCTACCAACTATCCTCACCTCTGGGCAGGACAGTCACTCCTGGTTCCCGCAGGTCCCCCTGTGAACCCGGTAGGCCGAACGACCATGCTCACCTCGGAAACCAAGAACCGAATCAACGCCTGCCGCAACATTCTCGTCGGCAAGCTCCCACTGCCCACCGACCAGGTCGAGCTCATCACCCTCGCGCTCATCTACAAGTTCATGGACGACCTCGACGAGGAATCCGTGACGATGGGCGGCAAGCGCAGCTT
>Ga0194131_10002008_pt1 | contig 33936 bp, 28 predicted proteins | sample TA2KigO120mmetaG_FD_148631 | JGI IMG/M metagenome (GOLD analysis project Ga0194131, IMG submission 148631) | Freshwater microbial communities from Lake Tanganyika, Tanzania - TA2015053 Kigoma Offshore 120m | ecosystem: Environmental > Aquatic > Freshwater > Lake | place: Tanzania: Lake...
CCCAAGCCTTTGCCCCTGCCATCGGAGGTTTGGATCAACAAGCCGGTCGACACCAGCCCAACAGACAGAGAGGAACGTCAGTAAATTCCCATGCCGGGTGTCTCAAAGTTGTTGACACGCGCCGGCACGCAAAAGTGATACATTCGTCCAGTCGCGCTTCGGTCAGAGTATCCGTCGTCGACGCAACCTTAAGGAGGTAAAGGAATATGAAGTCTTTCGCGCTCTCTCTCATGTTTTCGTTGGCGGCCTCGACGGCGGCCTTCGCTGGCAAGATCCACGTCACCCTGCCGAACAGCGGCACCAACATCCGGTTTACGGTGCTCAACGACGATGGATTTGACATCACCAAGATCAAGTTCGACCTCTCGACGACCTTTTCCGACGCACCGGGCAATCCGCCTCTTGTGGTCGACAGTACGTACGGCGAAGTCGGACCCACAGGCGGCACCGCGACTGCGTTTTCCATGGGCCAATTCATCTTCGGGTACGACTTCACCAGCTTTAACCACGGCGAGACCTTTGGATTCAACCTGGATCCCGACATCGCGGGCGACCCGTCCTACGGAGCCGTTACCACGGAACTGATCGGCGCCGGAGTGTGGGTGACCACCACCGGCGGCACAGTGCACGGGACCATTGGGATGATGGGCCGGGATCTCGGCGCCTGGATCGACTCCCCGGACGTCCCCGAACCGACCACCTACGCGCTGTTCGCGCTCGGCTTGGCTGGAATCGCGGCGCTGCGGCGTAAGAAGTAAGGTTTCGAAGGCTAACGCAAGGCCCCGCACGGTTCGCCGTGGCGGGGCTTTTTCTTTTCCCTGGCGGGGCCTTTTCTTTTCCGCCGTTACGCGGATCTCCAGAGCAGCCATCCCAGTCCCAGCAGAAAACCGAAGAGCGCGTTGTACTCCTCATTTTTCCGGTACAGCGGCCAGGAAAAGCGCGCCGCGCTGGATTCGCGGGGCCGGGCGGGTATGAGCATGGGAACGTTGCGTTCGTACTCGGCAAATTCGGGAAACAGCTTGCGCAGGTGCTGTTCCTCAAGTTCGATCACGGGCAGATAGATCAGGCCAAAGACGCCGGCGAACAGCGCCGCAAGCGTCCACTCCCGGGCGGCAATCACCAGCCCCGCGGCCACGGTGAGCGTACCCAGGTAGAGCGGATTCCGCAGCCAGGCGTAGGGCCCGCCGCGAGCGAGCGTGGTGTTTTTCGCCAGATGGCCCGCCGCCCAGCCACGCAGGCACAGACCGAGGATCGAGACCGGAACGCCCAGGGTCAACGAACCCACGGTGGGCGCGGCCAGCCATCCGAACGCGGCCACCAACAGAAAACCGCCCGGCACGCGCAACTTGGCCACCGCATCGGCGTACCGTTTGGGAAACCTTGCCACCTAGGCTCCCTCCAGGCGGGTCATCAGAGCACGGAACACGGCGGCGGGTTCAATGGCACGCATGCTGGGGTGGATCTCGCCAGCGCGGCGGTAGGTGGTGGCGGCGCCGGGGGCGCGCAACAGGCCGAAGCTTCCGCCGTAGGGTCCGTTGCGCTCGGGGTCGGTTGGGCCGAAGATGGCGATGCCTGGTTTGCCGAGCGCGGCCGCGATGTGGAGCGGTCCGCTGTCAATGCCCACCACGGCGCGCGCCCGGCGGGTGGCGGCGATGAGACCGGGGATGCTGGAGGCGTGCACTCTGACATTTTCCAACTCTCTCAACTCGGGCAGAGCCGCGGCGGCGTTCAAGACCAGATCCAGGCCCTGGCGGCGCAGCATGCCGCCCAGCGTGGCGTAGTTCTCAAGCGGCCACTGCTTTGAGACCCAGCCGCCCAGTGGATTCGCCAGAACAAAGGGACCTTCCGGCAGGGTGCCTTCGTCGACGCCTGCGGGCAGCGCGAAGCGCAGGGTCCGGTTCCCTCCGGCGGCCTCGGCCAGATCCAGGTTGCGGTCCACCACGTGGCGCGACGGGGCCGGCACGCGGCGATGGTAGAAGAGCCGGGCCAGGCGTTCGCGCACGTGCTCGAACCCGATGATGCGGCGTGCTCCACCCAGCCAGGCGGCGGCGGCCGATTTGATGAGCCCCTGAAAGTCCACGGCAAGCGTGACGGGCGTGCTCCGCAGCGCACTGAGCGCGTCCCGAACGCTGGACCATTGGCGGCGGTTCAATGGAATTGCCGTGTCGACGTCCGGATTGCCGTCCAGAAGGCAGGCCCAGCGCGGCTCCACCAGCCAGTCAATGCGGGCTTCGGGGAAGGCTGCGCGCAGGCTGGCGGCGGCGGGCAGCGTGTGCACAATGTCGCCCATGGCGCCCATGCGAACCACCAGGATCCTCATTCCGGCTGCGCCAGCGCCTGCCGGGCGCGGATATGCGCCATGAGGGCGCCGCGCCGGGCCAGGTCCGCCGCGCGCTCATCCACGGCATGGAGCGGCAGTTGGCCGACTTCGGAGAGCCCTGCCGCGGCTTCCACCATATCGAGCGCGGCAACCAGTTCCAGACGCGCCCCGGCGGGCATCAGCGGATCAGGCGGGTCATCCACCAGCACCAGAAGTCTCCCGCCCCGGGCCAATTCGTTCAAGCGTTCGGCGTGCGCGGCGGTCAACGGGTCAAAGTAGCCACAGACGACGGTGCGCCCGGAGGCGGCCAGCGTCCGCGCCGCCTCGCCATCCACCAACTTGATGCGTGTATCCAAGTACTCTATTTCAGCAGGTCGAGCGTGGTGCGCGCCACACGATCCGCCGGGACGCCGGTCATGCAACGGTGGTCAATGGGGCATTCGCGCAGCAGGCAAGGACTGCATTCCACCGGTTGCCGGACAATGCGCGCCAGAGGACCCGTGGGTCCGGTGGCCACATGATCGGTGGCCCCGAAGACGGTGACCGTCGGGATGCCGAGTGCGGAGGCGATGTGCATGGCCCCGGAATCGTTCGTGAGGAACGCCTGGCACGCGGCGGCCATTTCGATGAACTGCCGCAGCGTGGTTTCGCCGGCGAAGTTGTGGACCGCGTGGCCGCGTTCAGCCAGCATCACCCGGACACGCTCGCAGAGTTCGCGTTCGTCCCGGGAGCCGAACAGCGCCACGCTGAACCCGCGCGCCAGTGAGACCTGTGAGGCCGCGGCGGCGAACCGCTCCGGCAGCCATCGTTTGGCGCTACCGAAAGCCGCCCCGGGGCTCACCCCAAGCACTTCACGGCCCAAGCCGGCAGATTCCAGGCGGGGAACCCCGGCGGCGGCGCTTTCCGGCGCGCTGGCCAGACGGATGACGATCTCCGACGGCAAGGCGCCGGTGAGCCCGGCGCGGCGCAGCAGTTCCAGATAGTAGAAGCTCTGATGAGCCGGAATGGCGCCGGGCGCGGGCGGCGGAATGGCATGGGTCAGCATCCAGCCGCGGCCATCGCGGTTGTAGCCGATGCGAACCGGGATGCGGGCCAGAAAAGCCGGCAGCGCCGAATCGAATGAGTTGGGCAGAATGACAGCGCAATCGAAGTGGGGCCCGGCCAGGTCGCGGCCGGCGGTCCATTTGGCGGCGAGACCGCACCACCCCCGGGGAGCGGTCCAGGGGATCATTTCATCGCAAAACGGTTCCCGGGCATAGAGATCGGCTACCCAGGGCATGGCGAGAATGCTGATGCGGGCGCGGGGAAACCGCTCACGCAAGGCACGAAGCGCGGGCAGCGACATCACCGCGTCGCCCACCCAGTTGGTGGCTCGAACCAGGATCCGTTCGGCGGAGTTCACGGTCATGGCCTGCCGGTATCGCCCCAAGATAGGTCAGCCAAAACGCGCTAACCCACAACCACGCGACACCGGGGGGTGTCCGTGCAGGCGGCGGGCAGAAACGCCGGGAGCGGTGATGGCGCAGTCATATCCGTTCCTCAGTCTAGCGAAAAAAATTTGTCCCTTTTTCGAAAGTGCGAGCGCTTGTCTGGTCAGGAAGGACTGAATGATACCGACACCGCCCCTCACGGTCACGCTGACGCCCTCGAACCGCGCGCTGCTCACCGGCTGCGCCACGCAGGACCCCGAAGCGTGGGCGGAACTTTACCGCCGCTTCCGGCCAGTCATCCAAGGCCGGCTGGTTCGTATCCTGGGCGCAGCCTCGATCCAGACCGAGGACTTGAGCCAGGACGTGTTTCTGAAGGTGATCGAACACTGCGGGCGGCTTGCGGAGGAGGCCATGGAACGGCCCGATGCCGGGCTCTTCGGCTGGATCGCCACAACCGCGAGCCATGCGGCGATCGATCAACTGCGGCGCCGGCGCGATCCGCGCGAACTGCCGCCGGATCTGGCCCAGCCGGGCGACTGGAACACACCGGCGCTGAACCGGCTTGAGTCAAAACGGCTGCTGGAACAGATCGACGAGCATCTGATGTCCCAGGCCCACGCCCAGGCGGCGCGCGACCGGACGATCTTCTGGCTGCATTATCGCGATGGAGTGCCCGCCCGTAGGATCGCCGAACGGACCCCGTTTGGGCTGACTCCCAAGGGCGTGGAGGCAGTGATCCGCCGGCAGGTAGCCTATCTGAAAGGCCGCCTGGTGCGGGCGAAGCATACCACCCAGCCTGTCGAAGCAATATGATGGGAGTGCATGGTACGCCGATCTTTCCTCGCCGCCGCCGCGGGTTTTGCCGCCAACGCATCCGCCCAGGACCGGCTTCCGGTCCGCAAAGCGATCCTTCTCAGCATGCTGCCGCAGAGCCTTTCGATCAAGGACCGCTTCCAACTGGCGAAGGACGTGGGGTTCGACGAGATCGAACTGCCCACATCCTCCGACCAGGCCCGCACGGAAGAGTTTAAGAAAGCCTCCGAGACCAGCAAGCTGCGCATTCATTCGGTGATGAACAGCGACCACTGGCGCTACCCGCTCTCTTCGGGCGACCCCGAGGTGGTGCGCAAGTGCGTGGCCGGCATGGAGACCAGTCTGCGCAACGCTCAATTCTGGGGCGCCGACACGGTTCTGCTGGTGCCCGCCGTGGTGGACGCCAAGACCGGGTACGGCGATGCGTGGAAGCGGTCCCAGGCGGAGATCCGCAAGATGATTCCTCTGGCGCGGGAGTTGAAGGTGATCATCGCGGTGGAAGAGGTGTGGAACAAGTTCCTGCTGAGCCCGCTTGAGTTCGCCAACTACGTCGACCAGTTCAAGAGCCCGTGGGTGCGCGCCTACTTCGATGTGGGCAACGTGGTGCTCTACGGCTACCCCCAGGACTGGATCCGGACCCTGGGCAACCGCATCGTCAAGCTGCACTTCAAGGACTTCACGTTCCGCAACGACCCGGCCATCCGGAAGCGCGTCGCCGATTTCGTCAACATCCGCGATGGCGAGATCGATTGGAAGGAGATCCATGCCGCTCTGCGCGAGACGGGCTACAAAGGGTCGGCTACGCTTGAGATCGCCGGCGGCGACGAAGCCTACCTGCGCGATGTGTCGAAGCGCTTTGACATGATCCTCACGGGAGCGTAGGCGGAAGCGGCCGGACATGAAGAAGTTTCTCATTGGTATTGCCTGCGGGTTCGCGTTCGCGGGGGTGGCGGCGCTCATCGTGGCCGCGGCGCTGGTGCGGTTGGCATCCTCAGGCCCTGCCCTGCCGGTTCCGCGGAACGCGATCCTTGTGCTGGACCTTTCAGGTGACGTGCCGGAACAGGCTCCGGCCGAGATCCCCATCCCCGGATTCGAAACGCGATCGCCCTTGACCACCGTTGAAATCTGGAATGCCCTGAAGCGTGCGGCCACGGACTCGAACATTGAGGGGCTGGCGATCATGCCGGGCAGGATCGGCGCCGGATGGGCCAAGCTGGAACAGATCCGCCAGTCGGTGGAGGACTTCAAGGCGCGGTCCAGGAAGCCGGTGCTGGCGTTTCTGAAGTCGCCGGGCAATCGCGAATACTACCTGGCCACGGCAGCCGACGCCATCTACGTGACGCCGGAAGATCATCTGGACCTCAAAGGACTGCGGGCCGAACTGACATTCTTCCGGGAAACGCTGGACAAAGTTGGGGCGCGCATGGAGGTGGCCTACGCGGGCAAGTACAAGGACGGCCTCGACAGCTTCGTCGAAAAAGGGAGCCGGGTGTCATCGCGTGAAGTGATCAATTCGATTCTGGACACGATTTACGGGCACTTCACGGAAACGGTGGCCGGCGGACGGGACCTGGACGTGGCCAAGGTGCGGGAGTTGTTCGACGACGGGCCCTACCTGGCGGTGCAGGCCAAGGAAAAGAGTCTGATCGACGACGTGTTGTACGAAGATCAGTTCTTTGAAAAGTTCACCAAGGTGGAGAGCCGGCGCGCCGACGGGCGCCGCCTGAGCCTGCGCTCTTATCATGCCCGCGCCGGGGGCGGATCCGGTTCGGGCGCCCGCGTCGCGTATATCGTGGGCCAGGGCGCCATCCTGCGCGGATCGAACGACGACGCCGACGATGGAATCTATTCAGCCGATTTCGTCTCCATGCTGCGCGGCCTTCGCTACGATTCATCGGTGCAGGGGGCGATCATGCGCATCGATTCCCCGGGTGGAGACGCCATCGCCAGTGACGACATTCTGCGTGAACTGAAGCTGCTGAGCAAGGCGAAGCCGCTGGTGATTTCCATGTCGGACGTGGCGGCCTCCGGCGGCTACTTCATCGCGGCCACGGGGGACCCGATTGTCGCCTACCGGACCACCATCACGGGTTCGATTGGGGTCTACTTCGGCAAGATCAACCTCCGCGGCCTCTACGACAAGCTGGGCATCCGGAAAGAGATCTTCGAACGCGGGCGCAATGCGGCCATCGACACCGATTACCGGCCGCTCACCGGCGCCGGCAGCGCCAAGCTTGTGGAGGGCGTGGCCCATACCTACAAGGGATTCGTGGATCGCGTGGCCGAAGCCCGGAAGAAGAAGTTCGATGAGATCGACGCCGTGGCTCAGGGACGCGCCTGGATGGGAGCCGAGGCACTGAAGAACGGACTGGTGGATGAGGCCGGGGGCATCGACCGGGCGGTGGAGATGATCCGAAAGCGGCTCAAGCTGACGGCCAGCCAACCGCTGCAACTGGTGCCCTATCCAGCCCGGAAGAGCATCTTCGACCGCTGGCTGAGCGCGGCGTCCCGCTACTCCCGCCAGGACCCGCCGGCAGCACTGGCGCGCCAACTGGTGCGTGAACACAATCTGCAGCCCCTGATCGACGGCGGCATGCTCGCCCTGCTACCCTATTCAGTCACAATCAAGTAATGCCGTCCGAGCCCAAGCCCCCTGCCACGGATGCCCGTGCCACGGATCAATTCGACACGCCCCCTCCACCCAAAGTGTCCGTGCTGATCCTTTGCCGCAATCAGGCTGGGCCGTTGCGAAAGACGCTGGCCTCGCTCGAACGGTCTGAGCATCGCCAGGCGATCGAGGTGGTGGTTGTCGATTCCGGCTCAAGCGATGGCAGTGAGGCGATGGACGGGGAGTTTCCCGGCATCAACATGCTGCGCCTGCCCAAGAACTTTGGCGCCACCAAGGCGAAGAACATCGGGACGCGCACCGCCACCGGTGAGTTCCTGCTGTTTCTGGATCCCGGCTATGAAGTTTCGCCCGACACCGTCCATGCCCTGGCCGCATCGCTTGAATCCCAGACAGGCGCCAATGCGGTGTGTCCGCTGGTGACGGGCCCCAATGGACCGCCTCCTGTGTACGCGTTGCCCGATGCAGCCTGGTTTTCGCAGCCCCGCACCACGGCGGTGACGTTCGCGGGCCCCTCGGCCGTGGAGTTTCCGGCGGGCTGGCCGATGATGGTGCGGCGGCAATTGATCGCCGGATCGAACTACTTCGACGAGCGCTACGGGCACCACTGGACGGATGCCGATCTGGCCATCCGCATCCACAAGGCCGGACGCAGGATTCTGGTGCTGCCCGATATCGCGGTGGCCGCGCCGGAGGGGGGCGTGGCGCCGGTGGGTTTGCAGGGCAGCACCGCGGAACGGTCCGATTATCTGCTGGGAGCGGCCCACTATCTGGGCAAACACAGAGGCGCCGTGGCCGGCCTGCTGTTCCAGGCGAAGTCGATTCTCCTTGCGCTGCTGACCCTGCGGCTGCCCCTGTTCTTCGCGCTGCTCAGCGGGCGCAAGATCGATAGGACACAACCCGAGTAAATCGGCAGACATCGCTGCCTTGCCCTGTCTTCGCTACACTGGCGGTACTATGGCTGAACCGAACCCCGGCCTGGTCTGGGAGACCATCAATGGCCATCAGCGCACCGCGGCGCTGAGGGCCGCCGCTGAGATTGGCGTCTTTGAGGCGATCACGAAAGGCCACCAGACCGCGGCGTCCATTGCCGCCGAATGCGGCGTGCCCGAACGCGGCATCCGGATTGTTTGCGACTATCTGGTGATTGGGGGCCTGCTGGCGAAGAGCGGCTCGGTGTACGCGCACACACCCACCAGCGCGGCCTTTCTGTGTCCGCTATCGCCGCACAGCATGGCGCCCGTGCTGCCGTTCATGCTGTCACGCAAGATCCTGCGCGGTTCGGACGTATTGACAGAGACCATCCGGCGCGGCGCGACGGCGCTGGAGGAACCACTGGCCGGCGAGGAAGTGAGCGAGTGGGTCACCTTCGCGCAGTCCATGCACCCCATGATGGGCGCTGCCGCCGAGTTCCTGGCCGATGTGGGCAGCCGCCGCGGCGCGCCGGCGAAGGTGCTGGATGTAGCCGCCAGTCACGGGCTGTTCGGCATGGCTTTCGCGCGGCGCAGCGGGTCGACCCGGGTGGTGGCGCAGGACTTCCCCAGTGTCCTGGAGGTGACGCGGGCCAAAGTGGAAGCGGCCGGGCTCGCGGGCCAGTACGAGTTCCTGCCCGGCAGCGCCTTCACGGTGGATCTTGGCGCCGGGTACGGCGTCATTCTCGTGACCAATCTGTTTCATCATTTCGATCAGCCCACCTGCCAGGTGTTGATGCGCCGGTTCCACGCGGCGCTCGCGGACGGCGGCACCATGCTGACGCTTGAGATGGTGCCGGATGAGGACCGCGTCTCACCGCCGCCCGCGGCCACCTTCCCGTTGATGATGCTGGCCAACACCCCGGCGGGCGACGCCTATACGCTCTCGGAGTACCGGGACATGCTCGCCGCCACCGGATTCCGGGATGTCGAGAAGTTCGACGTGCCGCATTCACCGCAGCAGTTGGTGGTGGCTTCGAGATAGCTGGCCCCGGCGCCTCGCCGTCTCTCTACACGACCTCTCTACACGCCCTCTCCACACGGGCCTCGCTACACTAAAAGTTTCCATGTCAACCGCACTCCTTTTCCCCGGCCAGGGGTCTCAGTTCCCCGGCATGGGCAAGTCTCTTTTCGACTCCTTTGAAGTCTCCCGCCGCGTCTTCGAGGAGGCCGATGACGCCCTGGGCGTTTCGCTCTCCAGGCTCTGCTTCGAAGGTCCGGAAGACGAGCTCAAGCTTACCTGGAACACGCAACCGGCGCTGCTCACCGTTTCCATCGCGGCGCTGGCGGCGTTGCGAACGGTGGGCGTGGAATACTCCGTGGTGGCCGGGCATAGCCTGGGCGAGTATTCCGCCCTGGTGGCGGCGGGATCGCTGGACTTTGGCGCCGCGGTCCGGCTGGTTCGCCGCCGCGGCCAGTACATGCAGGAGGCGGTACCGGCCGGCGTGGGCGCCATGGCGGCGCTTCTGAGACTGCCCGAAGGCGAGTTGGACCGTGTGCTGGCGGAAGCGGCCCAGGGTGAGGTGCTGACGGCGGCGAACCTCAACGCGCCCGACCAGGTGGTGATCGCCGGTCACGCGGGCGCTGTTGCCCGCGCGGCCGAACTGGCCAAGGCGGCCGGCGCCAGGCGGGCCGTCATTCTGCCCGTGAGCGCCCCGTTCCACTGCCCCCTGATGTCACCCGCCCAGGAACGTCTGCGCGCGGACCTGGATGCCACGGCGTTCGCCGATCTCACCGTGCCGCTCATCAACAACTGGCAGGCACGGCTGGTGCGATCGGGCGCCGAGGCGCGGGAGGGACTCTATCAGCAGGTGCCGAATCCGGTGCGCTGGACCGAGTCGATGAAGGTGCTCGAACAGACCGGCGCCACGCGATTCATCGAAGTGGGCGCCGGGGCCGTGCTGAACGGACTGGCTCGCGGCACCGCGCCGGTGCTCACCGGAGCACGGTGCGGCGAAGCGGCGGATGTCGAAAAACTGGCCGGGAGCCGGGGAACGGCCGTCTAACCTAAAAGAAGAAGCGCAGACCAAGCTGGATCTGGCGCGGGCTTCCCAGTTGCGTATTGTTGCGGTCGTAGTTGCCGTCGGCCGCGCGCAGACGCATGAAGCGCGGGTCGATCGGCAGATTGTTTCCGGTGGCCGGATCGGTGCCCAGGCCATAGACAAAAGCGGCGCTCCGGGCGTTCGAAGGATCGCCGAACACGACATTGTCGATGTTGAACAGGTTGAAGAACTCGGCCGAGAACTGGATCTTCGACGTCTCGTTCCAAAGCTTGAAGCTCTTCATGACACGGAAGTCCACGGTGCGAATGGGCCGGTTGAGGAAGGCGTTGCGTTTGAAGACCTGGCCCGGGGCGGAATACGGCCGGTCGATGGCGATGGAGCCATCCGCGTTCGTATCCGCGCCTGTGGTGGCGTTGATCGGCCGGCCGCTGTAGGCGCGCGCCAGGCCCGCCAGTTCAAAGCCCCACGGAAGCTGGCCCACGGCGTTGGCGACAAACTGGTGCCGGACATGCAGGTTTGAGTAGTTGTAGTCGGGGCGCAGGTTGAACGTGTTATCGTACTGGCCGCCGGTGGTGTCGCGCTCGTTGTCGTCATCGGAGAAGGTGTCTGAGATGGTGTAGAACGCGCCGAACTGAGCGCGCCGCGCCCGGTACTGCGACTGGAACGTCATGCCGCGGTACAGGGACCGGGCCGTGGACTCACGAACGTTCATCACGGCGGCCGACGGAACGGGCCGCGGGATGCCGCCGTAGAAAGGCCGCTGGGAGCGGTCCGTGGGCCGCAGAATGGGCCCGGGCAGGTTGTAATCCCGGTTGCGCTGCAGGCGAACCGTGTTGACGTAGTTCAGTTGCACGCCAACAATCAGGTTGCGCGCGGCTTCGGTCTCGACGCCGAGGCCGGTCTGGAAGGACCGCGGATTGGTGAAATCGTTCGCCATTCCGAAAACCGAAGCGCCACGGAACGGGTCCGGCGCGCCGCCGCTCTGCAGGGCCGCGATGCGCTGGGTCTGTTCGATGGTGAGCACCGGGAGCTTGTCCAGCGCGAAGTCATTCAGGTTGATTCCGGCGCCGCGCAGAAACAGATCGTGCAGGCTCTGGGTGGGCGTGGGGAAGATGGCGAGGGAAAGGTCGCCCGGCGGGTTCCGGTAATTGTTGTTCGGGCCGGCAAACAGCAGCATCGGCGTTGAGGCGTAGAACAGTCCGGTGTGGCCGCGCACGACGGTGCGGCGGCCGCCCTGGAACGGGGTCCAGGCAAAGCCAAAGCGCGGTGCGATCTGTTTGGGAACGTTTGGCACTCGCGTGGGGTCGAAGGTGACGCCAATCGGGAACCGCACCCCCTGGAAGCGGCTGATCAAAGCCGTGTTGTCGGCTTCCGGCTGCGGGTTCCACTGCCCTTCCCAGCGCAGGCCCAGATCGATGGTGAGCCCGCGCGAAACACGCCAGCTGTCCTGGGCGTAGACAGCCGCCTGGCGCATGGCGAAGGCGGCCTTCAGGTTGCCGATCTGCCGCTGATACCTGACGTTCGGCGAATCGAAGCGGTTGCGAATCTGCCCGCCCACGGTGAGCAGATCGAGGATGGTGTTGACATCGGCGCCGAGAATGGTGAAGCGGCCAAACTGGTTGAAGCCGAACTCCTGGCCGGTCCAGGTGCGGTTGAAATCGAAGCCCACCTTGATCAGATGCGTGCCGCGCGTGATGGAGAGCCCGTCGGTGATCTGGAACCGCATGTCTTCCTGTGTGGTGGGCAGGAAGGAACGCGTGCCGTAGCTGCCGATGACCGATGCCTCCACCAGCGGCGTTGAGGAATTTGCCAGGCGCGGCCGGATCTCATAGGACTCCGTGAACTTCAGATCATTCACTACCGACGAGGAAACCAGGTGCGTGTACTGCACGGTTCCGATGTGGTACCGGTCCGCTTCAATGCCTTCATTGTTCAGCGCATTGTTGGTGAACGGGTTGAGCGCCCCGCCAACGCTGGCCGCGTTCACTTCCCGGGAATTCGAATGGTTGTAGCGGGCCGTCAGGCGGTGGCCACCGGCGAACTGGTAATCGCCGCGGCCCAGCAGCGCCGTGGAACGGTTGGTCTGCTTGAACGGCTCTTCCAGACGCTTGAAGTAGTCGAAGGCGTCGCGCGTGTCGGGTGTGGCGGCCCGGCCCACCAGCTGCGCGAAGAACACCTGGCGCGGGGTGTTCGCTTTCTGCGATTCCGCGGAGACGAAATAGAACAGCTTGTCCTTCCGGATGGGCCCGCCCACACCGCCGCCGAACTGCTGCAGGGTCTCCGATGGTTTGACATTAAAGATGGGGTTCTTGGCGCTCAACGACCGGTGGCGAAGCTGGTAGAACGTCTCGCCATGCGTATCGTTCGACCCGCTCTTGGTGATTGTGTTGAGGACACCGCCGGTCGACCGGCCGTATTCCGCCGAATATCCCGTCGTCACCACCTGGAACTCCTGCACCGCGCTCTGGGGCACGGTGAGAACCGTGTTCGAGCGTTCGCCGCCGCGCACGCCGCCGAAAAACGGCTGGTTGTTGTCGGCGCCGTCGAGCATCACGTTCGTGTTGATGCCACGCTGACCGGCGAAGGAAAGCTGGCTGCGGCTGGGCTCCACCTGCACGCTGGGCGTGAGCGTCGCGAAGTCCTGGTAGCGCCGGCCGTTGATGGGCAGGTTGGTGATGGCCGCGTTGTTCAGCACCGCCGACGGCGAGGGCATAGTGATGTTCACCAGCGTTTCTCCGACATCGACGGTGGTTGTGGTGGCCTGCAGTTGCAGCTTGATATCGATGTTCACCGTGGAGCCGACGTTGAGCGTCAACCCCGTAACCGTGGCCTTTTCAAAACCCTGCGTCTGCGCGGTGATCTCATAGGCACCTGGGTCAAGCAGCACGGCCCGATACTGGCCTGCTTCGTTCGACACAACGTCGCGCGTAAAGCCGGTGCCCATGTTTCGCAGCCGGATTTGGACGCCCGGCACCACGGCCTGATTCGGATCGAAGACCGTTCCGGTGATCTGGCCCTTGTTGGCGTCAGCCTGGCCGAAAACGGCGGCTGCGCACACGACGAGCGTCAGGAAGAAGCGGGTTATGGTTCGCATCGGTACCCCAAATGAAGTGATTCTATTCGAACAGGGAAGGTGAACTCTCAGGATACCCGATTGCCCCCGCGTTCTCCACTCTGCTTCCTCCCGGAGCCGCCAGAGCCGCGCGGCAGACAGCAAGCCCCGGGCGGCTATCATCAAAGTGCATGCGACTTTCTCACGGCGAGGGCCACCGGGGCGGTAACCGGCACCAGGGCGGCGAGGCGGCCGCCGGTCAGAAGGCTCCTGCCTCCCAGCGGTTGCGCGACATCTGGCCCGATATCCGGGACCTCATCCTGCCGCGACGGCTTCTGCTGGCGGCGGGATTCAGCCTGATGCTGGTGAACCGCATCGCCGGGCTGGTGCTTCCGGCATCGACGAAGTTCCTCATCGACGACGTCATCGGCGCCAGGCGTGTGGACCTGTTGACTCCGCTGATCGGCGCCGTGGCTCTGGCAACCCTGGTGCAGGGCATCAGTTCCTTCGCCCTGACACAGTTGCTCTCAAAGAGCGCCCAGCGCCTCATCAGCGAACTGCGGCGCAAGGTTCAGGCGCACGTGGGCCGTCTGGCCCTGCCCTTCTACGACGCCAACAAGAGCGGCAACCTGGTTTCGCGCATCATGAGCGACGTGGAGGGCGTGCGCAACCTGATCGGCACGGGTCTGGTGGAGTTCGCCGGCGGCCTGCTCACTGCCGTGTTCGCACTGGTGATGCTGCTTCGCATCAGCCCGCTGCTGACTGTGATGGCTCTGGTGATTGTCTGCGGGTTCGCGGCGGTGCTGGCACGGGCGTTCCGAACCATCCGCCCCATTTTTCGCGAACGGGGGAAGATCAATGCCGAGGTGACCGGGCGCCTCACGGAGTCCCTGGGGGGCGTGCGTGTGGTGAAAGGCTATCATGCCGAAAGCCGCGAATCGGAGGTGTTTGCCGGCGGTGTGGAACGCCTGCTGGCAAACGTTCTGAAAAGCCTCACGGCCATGTCCACCATGGGCGTTGCCGCCACTCTGCTGATGGGCGTGGTGGGAACCCTGGTGATGTACGTGGGCGCGCTCCAGATTTTCGCCGGCACGTTGACCCTGGGCGGCTTCGTGACCTTCACCGCGTTCCTGGCGTTCCTGGTGGCGCCGGTCTTCCAGGTGGTGGGCATCGGCACGCAGTTGACCGAAGCCATCGCCGGGCTGGAACGCACACGCGAGATCCTCAACGAGCAGCCCGAGGACCGCGATCCTCTGCGCACCATCGCCCTGGATGAAGTGCGCGGCGAGGTGGAATTCATCGATGCCGGTTTCTCCTACGAGGCCGGAAAGCCGGTCCTCAACGGAATCAGTTTCCGCGCCGCGCCGGGTACGGTGACCGCTCTGGTGGGGTCCTCCGGCTCCGGCAAGTCGACCATCATCGGGCTGATCGCGGCCTTCTACCGTCCCAATGACGGACGCGTGTTGATCGACGGAACGGACCTGGCGCGGGTTCGCCTTGATACCTATCGCACGCGGCTGGGCGTCGTGCTGCAGGAGACCTTCCTGTTCGATGGAACCATTCGCGAGAACGTGGCGTTTTCAAAGCCATTCGCCACCGAAGCCGAGATTCTCGAAGCGTGCCGGATCGCGTGCGTGAGCGAGTTCGCGGAGAAGTTCGAGAAGGGCTACGACACGGTTGTTGGTGAACGCGGGGTGAAGCTTTCCGGCGGTCAGCGGCAGCGCGTGTCAATTGCGCGCGCCATCCTGGCCGATCCGCGCATCCTGATTCTGGATGAAGCGACATCCAGTTTGGACTCCGAATCCGAGGCCTTGATTCAACAGGGTCTGGCCCACCTGATGCGGGGCCGGACGACCTTCGTGATCGCACACCGGCTTTCCACCATTCGCCGGGCCTCGCAGATTCTGGTCATCGAAGGGGGCCGCATCGCCGAACAGGGAGCGCACGAGACGCTGATGGCCGCCCATGGCCGGTACTTCGAGTTGTACACGCGCCAGCACGGGCTGGAGTCGAACCTGTTCCTTGCGCCGGGCGAAGGCGACGCGGTGGCGGACGATTCGGCTTCCAATGCGCGCGCCGCCCAGGGCGGAGGAGGGCTGGGTGAAGCGATGCGGATTATCCGCGGCGGATGATCTGGAAAAATTCGCGCCTGCGTGAGGTGTTCACCTGAACGCATTACGCCTGTATGAGTGAAGGGCGGCCCCGAATGGAACCGCGGAGGGATTCCATCCGTTTGTGGCTGCCATGTCTGGAAGCTCCGTTTGGGGCTGCGTCGCGGGCGTCTGGAGGGATCGCCCGCGGCCCAGGCATTTCAGGCCCTCGCGTCTACATCTTCCTGGCGTAGACACGCCGTCCGCCCAGCCACGTCTCATCCACTTGTACCTGGCGCACCTGTTCAAGCGGAACCGTCAGCACATCCCGATCCAGCAGGATGAAGTCCGCCAGCTTCCCGGCCTCAAGCGAACCCTTTTCCTTTTCCGCGAACGTCAGGAAGGCGTTGTTAATGGTGTAGAAGCGGATGGCCTGCTCACGCGTCACGCGCTGTTCCGGATGGACCGCGCCGGTCATCCAGCGGGGCTCGCGTGCCAGCATCATCCACATGCCCAGCCAGGGGTTGTAGGGGTTCACCGAACGGAGGCTGCCGATCTTCTGCATGTGGTCGGAACCGCCGCCCACCATCACACCCTCGTCGAACAGAGTCTTGTAAGGCTGAAAAAACGCCATCCGCTCATTGCCGAATTGCTTCAGCAGGGTGGCCCCATCCAGATAGAACCAGATGGGTTGAATGTCGGCCACGATGCCCAGACGCTTCATGCGGCGAATGGCTTCAAGCGTCATGAAATTGGAATGAGTGATGGACGGGCGCGCCTCGCGCACGGGTTGATCGTGCTCATTCACCCGCTCGTAGGCGTCGACAAGGGCCGTGACGGCGCCATCGCCCACGGAGTGCGATGTGGGCTGAAGTCCGTTGCGGATGGCGAGCCGGGCGATCTGATAGAGCTTTTCAGGCTCGATGTAGCGCATGCCGCGATACGCGGGATCGTCGATCGAATAGACCTTGCTGACGCCCCAGGGCTTCAGCATGTAGGCGCTGCCCGTGAGCATGCCGCCATCAAGATAGGTCTTGATGCCGCGAAGCCAGAGTTCCTGATTCGGCTTATGAAGCGGATCGGCGGTGGCGCGCCGGATGCGGGCTTCAATGTCCGGCAGAGGCGCTTGAGCGTCGACGCTCAGGTTCAGGAAGACACGCGTCGTGAGTTCACCACGGGCGTGCACGGCCCGGAAGACAGCCACTTCGGAATCCGACGTGTCACGGTCGGCAATGGAGGTAAGGCCAACGGAGTTGTAGTCAGCCAGAAGCTGCTTGAGCAGCCGCTCCTTGTCGGCTTGCGCCGGCTGCTTTGTGGATGGCGTGTAGCGAATGAACCGCGCGCCGCTACGGATGATGCCTGTCGGCTCGCCGCTCGCGTCCCGTTCGATGCGGCCGGGTTGCCCGTCGGTGATCTTGAAGTTCCGGTCGATCCCGCTTGCCTTGAGTGCCGGGGAGTTGAGGGAGGCGTCGGGTCCGGTTCGAAACACAACGGGGTTGCGCGGCGCCGCCTGGTCGAGTTCGGCACGTGTGGGAAACCGCTGATCCCGCAACCGCGTGATGAAGATCTGGGAGAGGAGGATCCACTCGCCGGGCTTGAGCGCGGCGGCGCGGGAGCGCACATAGGCCAGCACATCGGCGATGGTCTCCATCTCGGGGACCTTGTGATCGAACTCCCAGGTGGCGGACTCAACGGCGTGGACATGTGTGTCCATCAAGCCGGGCAGGACCGTGCGGCCGCGGAGATCGACGCGGTTGGTGCGAGGTCCGGCCAGCTTCAGGACGGCGTCACTGGACCCCGTGGCCGTGATGCGGCCGCCGGTGACGGCAAAGGCTTGAACAATGGTGAACGCGGAGTCCACGGTGACCACCTTGCCGTTGTGAAACACGGCATCGGGGGTCTGGGCTGTGAGCGGTAGAGCCGCCAAGGCGAGCAGACTGAACATGCCAGTGATGGTACATCAGAGCCCGCGCATCGCGGGCGGCTGCCACTTGAACCAGTCGTCTTCGGAGGCGGGCTCGCCAGGTGGAACGGCCATCAACGGTTCCGGCCTTGCCGTTTCCAGGCGGAGTCCGGGGAAAGGCTTCTGAAGGGGGACGCGACCGGCAGGCTGACCGAGGCTTCCTTCACCCCGGTTTCGAACGTGGTCTTGAATCCGGCAGCCTTGCCGCCCGCCAGTTCCAGATTCTCGGCGGCCAGCGCCGTTCATCTCGCTGCTCAGCCGGTCAACAAGCTATGCCCGAGCCGGCCCATATCCGGCGTTCGGCGGCCGCGATTGTTCTTTGTGCTTCATTTTGTTGCCGCCACTCAGTCCGCATCTGTGATCGCAGTGTTTGTGCCGCGAGTGCGGTGATGGAACTGATCGAAGGCCGGGCCATGATCCTTGGACTCAATTCCACCGCTCCATCGTCGTCCCAGGGACAGACTCTAAACACGACGTCAGGCATTGCCTGAAGCGCTATCATGCAATCAAATGAGAGCCGCCATCCTCGCCGGCGTCTGCCTGGCCACGTGGCTCGCGCCCCCGGCGCGCCCCGCCTGGACCCTGTACCGTTCCGGACCCTTCGACGTCCTGACCAACACGGACCGCCGCGCCGCGCGGCAGGTACTGAATGAACTCGAACAGATCCGCCATGTCCTGGGCCAGATGCTCGGCCGCCAGGACCTTATGGCGCCCTGGCCGCTGCGCGTGGTGATCGGCGGAAAGAACGGAACCGCCATCCAGCCCGCCCTCTCCCGCGATAGCTTTCGTGCTTCCCTGCCCGGAGCCACCCTGCCGCCGGCCTGGCGCCGCCCGGCGATCCGCCTGCTCCTCGAAGGTGCTCCGGGCCGTTTGCCAGAGGCGTTCGAAACCGGACTCGTCGATCTCCTTTCAACCATTGATGTCAAGGAGACCAATATCTTCCTGGGAGCGCCGCCGGAGGTCTCGCGGCGAACGCCGGAGTGGGCCCGGCTGCAATATCTCGCCACCGCTCCCGAGTATCAGAGCCGGTTCCGCGTGATTCTGGCCAACCTTCAACAGGGCAATCCCTTTGGGGTGGCTTTGCGCGCCGCCCTCCAGTTGTCCGAGGCGGAACTCGCCTCCGCGCTCACCGGGCACATCCCGGCGGCCGTCCGCTATTCGGCCCGGCCACTCAATGCTGACAAGGACTTCTCCCCCCGGGAGCTGACACCGGAACTGGCCGCCCTGGCCGAAGCCGAAACGCTTCTCGCCAGCCCCGCGCACGCGGCGGAAACCCGGCGGGCATGCGGGGCGCTCGGAACGCCGGAAGGCCAGGAGTGCCTGGGGCTGCTGGCCCTGCGTGAGGGCAACGCGGCGGAAGCGCGCAGGATGCTGGCGGCGGCTTCCGGCCCGCGTGGCAAATTGGAGTTGGCGCGTCTCACCCGGGACGCGTCGCACGCCGCGACTGCGGCGGCACTCAAACCCGATTGGGCCGAAGCCTACTCGCTGCAGGCCGAACTGGCAACCGATGGAACGCAGCGTGCCGCGCATTGGAAGAGGGCCTATTCGTTGGCGCCGCGCAATGCCCAATACGCAGTGGCCGCGGCGCTTGCGCTGGCGGAAGCCGCCGACCATCGCGAGTCCGTCAAGGCGTGGGCCCAAGCCGAGCGCGCCACGCCGGATCCGGAGGCGCGGCAAAAGGTACGCGCGGCGCGGCTGGAGGCCGACGACCGGCGTCTGGCCGCGGAAGGCGAACAACGGCAGGCCGCCGCGGAGCAGAAGCAGCGGGAGCTTCAGCAGGTGAAAAACGACTCCATGGCCTCCATCCTCCGGGCCCAGAACAAGGCCAATGAAGGGCTAAAGCCCATGGACCCCAACCAGAAAGTGGAAGCCTGGTGGGATGGGCCCCAGCCCGATGCCCGCACAGCGGGCGTGCTCGAACGGGTGGACTGCCTGGCCGCGGGCATGGCGCGGCTCACCGTGCGGTCCGACAGCGGCAAACCCGTCTCGCTGCTGATTCGCGAACCCGGCAAAGTGGTCATCCAGGGAAAAGGCGAGTTGACGCTGGGCTGCGGACCGCAGCGTCCGCCGCGGCGTGTGAGTGTGCAATACTTCGCTAAGCCCGATGCGAAACTGGCCACCGCTGGCGACGCCGCGGTGATCGATTTTCCATGAAAAACTTTCCCATCCGCTGGTTCGTTGTCGCCGTCTTCGTTCTTTCCTCCTCGCTCAATTACCTGGACCGCCAGGTGCTGGCGGCCCTTTCACCCGCCATCATGGCGGAGTTCCAGTTGACCAATGAGGACTACGGCAGAATCCTTTCCGTCTTTTCGCTGGTCTACGCACTGGCTTCGCCCGCCGCCGGCCTGCTGCTGGACCGTTTGTCGCTCAACGTGGGAATCTCGGTCGCCGTCGGGTTCTGGTCGCTGGCGAACATGGCCCGCGGACTGACCAGTGGCCTGCCCGGCCTGATGGTGGCAAGCGCGGCGTTGGGGCTTGGCGAGTCGGGCGGGATTCCGGCCACGGGCAAGGCAGGCAACACGTATCTGGAGCCGCGCGAACGGGCCCTTGGCGCCGGGCTCAGCCAGATTGGGCTCAGCATTGGAGCCGTGGCGGCGCCGTTGCTGGCCAACTACTGTCTGCGCAACTTTACCTGGCGCGAGGCCTTCCTGCTCACGGGCGCTCTGGGTTTTCTGTGGATTCCCCTTTGGCTGGGTGTCTCGCGTCTGGCGCCGAAGCAGTCCGCCGCGACGCAGTCTAAACCGGAGCCCATCGGCGATCTGCTGCGCAGCCGCACCTTGTGGGGCTTTGTGCTGGCCAATCTCATGGCCATGGTGGTGTATTCGTTGTGGACGAACTGGACCACCATCTACCTCACACGCGTCTTCAAGCTGCCCACCATTGAGGCCAACAAGCTGGCCGCCTGGCCCCACTTCTTCGCCTACTTCGGCGCCCTGACCGGCGGGTGGATCTCCTACCGGCTGATGAGCCGCGGCTGGGCGGCGCTGGACGCGCGGCGCCGGGCCTGTCTCATCGCGGCCATGGGGATTCTCACCACGGCGGCAGTGCCCCGGTTTTCCACGCCCACGGCGGCGGCGCTTGCCATCTCATTCAGCTTCTTCTGCTCCTCGGCCTGGAGCGTCAACCTCTACACGATGCCCGTGGATGCCTTCGGCGGACGGGCGGCGTTTGGAGTCTCGCTTCTGACCATGGCCTACGGGGTCCTGCAGTTTCTGATCTCACCCATGATTGGCCGCTCCATTGACCGGTACGGCTTCGAAGGTGTCTGCCTGGTGGCGGCCGTCATGCCGCTGGCGGCCTACGGAGTGCTGCACCTGACGCGCCGCCGTGAAGCATGACCATCCGTGAAGCGACGGCGGAGGACACAGCGGCCCTGGCGGTGATTCAGGCTGCCGCTCCCGAGGCCTCGCACTGGCCCCCGGCGGACTACCTGGCGGGCATCTGCCTGCTGGCTGAGGATGAGGGTTCTGTTCAAGGATTTCTGGCGGCGCGCCTGCTGGCCCCACCCGAGTACGAACTGCTCAATCTTGCCGTAGCCCCGGAGTACCGGCGCCGCGGGGTGGCACAGGCGTTGCTGACGGCGGCTCTCAGACGCTTTCCAGGCACCTGGTACCTGGAAGTGCGGGGGTCCAATGAGGCCGCAAGCCGGTTGTACCGCGGGATTGGCTTTGAGGAGATCCACCGCCGGAAGGACTACTACCAACACCCCGTGGAGGAGGGTGTTGTATTCCGCCGCGAGGCATGCTAAAGTCAGGGCGTCGGGAGGCCGACGGTGACCTTCCGGCTTTGGAAACGAATGCCTGCCAATCCCGCCCGCCGGACCCCAACCAAACAATCAAGAGAGCCCGGTGCGGACCCTAAAGGAGAACACCGCTTATGGAAGTAGCGAATCAGGAAGAACTGAAGGCGCACCTGATGGCCACCGATGAGGAGTTTCGCCGCATAGCGACTCAGCACTCGGAGTACAAGAAGCTGATCGAGGCCCTGGAAGCCCGCCCACACATGACCGAGCAGGAGCATCTGGAAGAAGTGCGGCTCAAGAAGTTGAAGCTGCGCCTGAAGGATCAGATGTCGGACATGATGGCGCGGTTCAAGTCCCAGCAAGTCCCGGTCTAGCTGCCATCAGGTGCGCCTGCACCGCGATCTGGCCCTGGCCCCTCCGCTTGAGGGCGCCGGGGCCTTTTCCATTTGGGGGCTCAGACGTGCTGATCCAACAGAATGGGGTTGCCATCAGGGTCCACCGCGACAAGGCTTGCAGGCCCGGTGGTGGACTCGTCGGCTTCGCTCACCAGCGTCACGCCGCTGGCCTTGAGCTGGCGCTGGAGTTCGCGCACATCGGTGAACCCGGGAATCTGCCTGGCATCGGCATCCCACCCGGGGTTGAAGGTGAGAATGTTGCGATCGAACATGCCCTGGAAGAGGCCGATGATCGCTCCGCCGTTCCTGAGGATCAGATAGCCCTTGCCATCGCCCGCCATGACTGAAAATCCGAACTTCTCATAGAAGGCCTTTGAGGCTTCCAGATCCTTCACCGTCAGGCTGATTGAAAAAACTCCAAGTTGCACCCACGCCTCCTTACTGTGTCCAGTCGCCTGGATCGCGGCCCTGCTTTCGCATGTAGACCTGAAACTTGCGCCGCGCCCGCTCGACGCGCCAGCGCTTGTACATCGCCTTGGCGGGAGCCAGCAGGTTGCCCGTCTTGAAGCCGCGCCGCGAACGGATGGCGATGTAGCCGAAGATCATGCCACCCAGGTGCGCCACATGGCTGACGCCGCTGCCTGAGGCGCCAAAGGTCATCAGGAACGAGATGCCGCCCATGATCAGCACCAGGTACTTGGCCTGGATGGGAAACAGGAAGCTGAACAGCACGGTTCGCGTGGGGAACAGCATCCCGTAGGCCATCATGACGCCATAGACAGCGCCCGAGGCGCCGATGGTTGGAACGCGGGGATCGCCGAACAGGAAGTTCGCCGCCACCACGCAGACGCCGGCGCCCGCTCCGCAGAGGAAGTAGAAGCGCAGAAAACGCTTCATGCCCCATTCGCGTTCCACGTCGGCGCCGAACATCCAGAGCCCAAGCATGTTGAACAGGATGTGCATGATGTCCCCGTGCAGGAACAGGTAGCTCACCAGTTGCCATACCATCAACGCCTTGACCACCAGGATGGGGTATAGCTTGAAGTGGCTCAAAAACTCCACGGCGGGAGCAATCCGCAGTGCGGCCGCCATGTAATCCACCACGAAAACAGCGGTTGTGATGATCAGAAGGTATTTGATGCCGAGGGGAACATATCCGGAGTAAGAGTACCCCGTATACCGGCTGCGCATGCCATACGCCATGAGGGTGAACCGACAACGCCAGGATATCAGATCGCCGCCCGTGCCCCAATTCAGGCTTTCGCCGGGTGAGCTTCCTTCACGCCCGGCATGCGGTCCACGAAGCCGGCCTTGGTGCGCCGCAGTTCGGCGATGGCCTTCTGGCGCAGGCGCCGCAGCGTCGCCTGATGCTCGGGTTTGACGGCCAGGTTGTTGAGTTCATCCGGGTCCGTCTTGAGGTCGTAGAGTTCCTCGTAGTCGTGGATGAGCGGCCGGATGTACTTGAGATGCCGGTCGCGGATCATGACGTACCAGGGCACGCCGCCGTGCATCGCCTTCTCGCCGGTGGGGATGTTGTTGGTGTTTGACCCGAAGGTCTGGCCCGTGGCCACCATCATCATGGTGTGAGGCCATGGCGCCGCCGGGTTCTTGAGGAGCGGTGTCAGGTCATGCCCGTGCATCTCCCACGGCAGATCCAGCCCGGCGAACCTGAAGATCGTGGGCGGAATATCCACACCGCTCACCGGCACGTCGCAGGTCTTGCCTTCGGGCACGGTGCCCGGCATGGAGAAGATGAGCGGCGAACGGACATTGGCGTCATAGCCCGCGATCTTCACGCCCTTGAATCCATGCTGGCCGAAGGCGAGCCCCTGGTCCGAGGTAAAGATCACCAGGGTGTTGCGGCGCTGGCCGGTCTCTTCAAGCGCGGCCATGAGGCGCCCCACGCCTTCATCGATGGCGTAGACACCCTGATGATACTGGCGCACCCAGGAGGTCAGCGTGCGGCCCTGCGACATGGGCGTGCCGTCGGGACCCTTTTCCCACTGCGCGATTTTCTGCGCCCAGTCGGGCTTGCCTGGCCGCGGCGGAAAGACGTCTTTGGGTGTGTCGAAGTCGATGCCCGGCAGTTCCTGTTTGTGGCGCTCGGCGGGTTGATAGGGTCCGTGGACGGCGCCGTAGCAGAGCCAGAGATACCAGGGTTTCTCCTTGGGGCGGCCGTTGCCGCGGATGAGGTCGAGAGCCCAGTCCGTGTACTGGTCGGTGGAGTAGCGCTTGAGGATCTCGGTCTTGCCGCCGTGATAGGTGATGGGCTGGTCGTAGTAGTAGTGGGTGCTGGTTTCGGTGAACTTGGGGCGGTTCCATACCAGTTGGAAATCCCAGTCACGGCCGTAGCCCGTGTCGGTTCCGGTGTGCCACTTGCCGATCTGCGCGGTGAAGTAACCCTTTTCGCGGAAGACCTTGGGCCAGAACGGGCACTTGTCGGCCTCGTAGACGCAGCCCGGATACGGCCCTTCCATGCGCATGGACTCGACGGCGAACTGGTGGTGTCCGGTGAGCATCACGGCCCGCGACGGCATGCACCAGGCGGCATTGTAGGTGGCCGCGAACCGGACGCCCTGCTTTGCCAGCTTGTCAATGTTGGGCGTGCGCACCCAGGGGTATGCCTCCGGCCACGCCGAGATGGTGCGGCAGGAGTGGTCGTCTGTGTAGATGAAGAGGATGTTGGGGCGTTCAGGGGTGGCGGCGCCGCGCGCCAAAGCGCTGCCGGCCAGGGCTCCGAGAGCTTGGCGGCGAGAGAGATTTCCAGTGTTCATCGAGGTGCCTTCCGGTTGAAGTGGAAGTTATTGTAACACTAGAGATTTCGCAGGAAAAACGACACGATATGGTAGCCGTCGATGAACTTGAACGGCGTTTCGCCCAGGGTGTAGTGGCCGCAGGGCAGGACGACGACCCGGTGATCGATGCCGTGGCGGGCCACAAATGCGAGAATTTCGCGCGAAAACTCGGGTAAAAACGTCGTATCGTAGCGTGTATAGACGAACAGCGAACGCTTGCTGTGGCCGGCAAAGCGCTGCATGTAGCTCACCGGGCTGATGGCCTGCCAGACGTCGCGCAGGGAGTCGCGGTCGAGATTGCCTTCAATGCTCTGCCGGATGTGGCGGGTGGAAAGGCCGGTCCAGACCACGTCGCCGAAGTGCGAGGAGCAGTGGTTGAAGACGTTAACCCGAAGCCGCGGGTCGTGGGCACTGGTGAGGAACGCGTAGCAGGAGCCGAGGCTGGTGCCAACGATCCCAATGCGCTCATAGCCCTGCAGTTCCAGCCAGTCCGCCGCGGACCGCGTGTCGATGACGGCCTGACGGGTGGCATCGATGGTGCGGGCGATGTTCGATGAGACGGCGTAGTCGGCGCGATGCAACTCCTCCGGCATGCGGTGATCGTGGTACGGCAGGCTGAGCCGCAGCGCCGACAGGCCGAACCTGGCGAGCCCTTTGCAGAGCCCGGCATGCTGTCCGGCATGGGCATTCCAATGCGGCAGGACGATGACAGCCCGGCGCGGGCGGCCCGGCTTTTCCTCGGCCGGGAACCACTGGGCGTGCACCGTGTTGTTCTTCCGGTGGGGTGTGGGCGCCGCCGTGGTGAACCTGACCATTCCATCGTCCAGGCGAAAGTCCGTGGGTGGTGTGTAGCCGTAGAAATCGCCGCTCTGGGCGATGGCGCGCTGATTCAGTTCGCGCAGCCAGGCGATTTCGTCGTGGCCATTGCGGTGCGCGCCGTTCGAGGTGGGCCAGTTGCCTGCCCAGTCCAGCCCCCATTCAAAGGGCCTCACCACGCGGTCCGTTGAGCGGAAGCAAAGTTTGTTTTCCCAGCGTTCGATCCACTGGCTGTAGATTTGTCCGAGCATCGATTGAGAAGTGTCGTGAGGGCTCCGGCGGCGACGCGATGCATGCCGCCGGAACCCCCATTGTACCGTCTTACATCCGCACCGCTCGCGCATAGGGGCGCGGTTCGGCGATGGAGAGCCCATAGATGCAGACGTGATCGAAGGCCCAGAGGTTGACGATGGGGATGCCCACGCCGCGAGCCATGCGATACTCCTTCTCCCAGGCATAGCCTGCCCGGAAGACGGGAATCAGGTGCCGGATGGAGTCCTTGGGCCATGCGAGCGCCAGAGGAAAGCCAATGGTGGACATGGCGAGATTGAGGTTGCGGGACCACGCCCCGAAGTCGAGCGCCTCCATCTTGAGGCGGTCGAATCCGCTGGTGGTTTTCTGTCCCCACTCGGCCGGGAAGTTGACATAGGCGTTCAGGCGCCCGCCGAGGTTGTTGGCGCCGGCGGGCGTGGGGTGGTTCACGTCGTGGGGATAGAGAAGTTCGATTTTCGCCGTCGGGTGAAGGCCGCGGACGTGCGCACCGAGGGCCGCGGCGTAGTCGCGCAGGCGATTGCGCAGGAAGAGCGCGTCGGCGCTTCCGTTCACGCCTGGGTCATTGTCGGGCCCGGTAAAGAGATGCAGCGGACGGCCCAGGGCGGCCTGGGCGGCGGTGGTGGTTTCCGAGTCGTAGAAGCCCATGCCGCCCGCCGGGTTCATCGCCGACTGGTTCGAGAAAGACCACCAGACGAACTCGCCAAACTGGACGTTGGGTACCAGGAGCGAATCGGCCATCAGCCCGGCGATGCCCGCAAAAACCTGCTTCTGATAGTCGAGCATGGGAGTGGAGAAGGCACAATGGGTGGACATCAGACTGCCGAATCCCACCGAGGTGATGACCGGTTGATTGTCCGGGAAGCGCGCCGCGAAGGTGAGGGGCGGGTTCACCAGTTCCATGGACGAGGCGACGACAATTTCGCGATTGCGCAGCTTGCATTCGTCGAAGAGGTTGCGATGCCAGTCACGCGCGCCGCGGTTGAGCGCGGGGCTTTGCGACGGGTCCACTTCCCAGGTGCCGGGCTGGCCGCCGGAGAGTGACCCGGCCACGGTGACGGAACCGGAGGAGCCGGTGCCAGACTCCTTCCACGCCGCGATGGTGAAGCTATAGGCCGGCGAAGCCGAACGCTGATGAATCGTTAACACTCCACCGACAGCTTGCGCCCACACACCGACAAAGGTCTCATTGATGAAGTAGGCAAAGTGCGAGGCGATGATGGAGTTGTTCTCGTTAGGGAAGACGCTCTTGCCGATGACTCGGCCGCCGATGTTGACGAAAACGGCGTCGCCGGCGTCGAATGTGCCGGCGAGAGTGACGGTGGCGCTGGCGAGCATCCCACTGACCCGCTTCCGCTGGTTCCACCAAAAGACCCCGATGTATTCGTTCATGGGGCCGGTGAAGCCGAGTTTGTCGAAGTTCCAAAGCAGGCGCGCCGGCGTCAGCTTGTAGGTGTGATCGGTGGAGTAGTCGAGCGCGGGTGAGATATGGTCGCGCGCGGCGGGCGCATCGGGCACATCGCCGGGGACGGCGGCTTCAAGGAAGTCGAAGTAAAAGACCCCGGCCGTACGCTGCACGAGGGTTACGGAATGGATGCCGGCGGGAACGTTGGAACGAACCCGGCGGCGGGTGTTGACCTGGGAATCGGTGTCGAGATAGCAGTTGAGCTGGGTCTCGGTGTCGTTGTCCAGGCGGATGCCCACGGCGGCACGGTCCGTGTAGAGGGATGTGCCGAGATAAAGGTCATGGGTGGTGGCGCAGGAGTACCGGATGGTGACGGCCTGGCCAATGGCGTTGGCGCGGCGGGCCCAGCCCTGCGAGTAGAATCCCACCTCGGGCACCCAACCGGAGGTATAGATACACCAGGAGTCATCCTCTTCGACTCGCGTGCTGGCGGGTCCGGCTACCTGGAGAGTCTTGAGGGCCTCGGTGCCGGAAAGGGTCCAGTTGGTGAACTCGGCCTGCCACTCGGTATCGGCATAGGCGGCGCCGTTGGCGAGCCGCGGGGCGAAAGTGAGCCACATCTGGCGAATGCGCGGCACACCCAGGGCGGCAAAGTTGAGGGTGACACGCCAGGTGGCATCCGAGATGCCGCCGGAGAATTGCGAAACGAACCCGCCACCAGGGGCAAGCGCCTGAAGGCGCGTGTTCTTGGCCACGGAGTAGAGGGTGATCATGTTGCCGTCGTAACCCGGTTCGGCGGCGGTGATCTGTACCGTGGCGCCCGAGGCCACGGCTGTGATGGGGCCATCGACGCCGAGCGCAACCCAATTGACCTGGTTGATCTGGAGAGCGAGGTTGGCGGCGATGGTGGTGAGGCCCACGCTATAGAGCGTGAAGACGGCGGGGCCGGCCGTCGAAGAAACCGTGAATGCCGCGCCGTCCGAAGTGCTTGCCCGCAGGTTCACCTGATTGGCCGGGCCGAGTTCCGGGGAGCCATCACCCTGGATCGCCGAGACCAACGGGCAGGCCGCCAGCGCCGTGACAACCTTCAGGGCGACAGCGGTATTGGTGTCTCCCGAGGCTTCCACGGCCGAATACTGGACACCAGCCACGGTAACCCGATGCACGGTGCCCGCGCCTTGAGCCGTGAAGGCATAGGCGCATTCGATCTGGGGCACAAGGTAGTCAAAGGCGAGGTTCTTGTACCAGAGGGTGACCCGGTCGAACTGCTTGAACGCCGCACCGGTGATGGTAAACGAACCCGAGGCGGCGGTGAGCGTGCCACCTACCTGCGTGGCGTTGGGCCGGAGCGGGATGGTGTGGCGAGTGCCGGATTCGGCGATGACGTCGAGATACGGCCAGTCGATGGTGGGGAACTTGGGCGAATCAAGCGGCATGAGGCCGGTGGAACGCATGTCGAACTGGAGGGTGAGTCCGTCGAAGTCGAAGTCGGGCAGGTAGCGCAGGCGCGGATGCTCGAAGAAGTTGTCGGCGTCGTGCAGGATGAGCACGGCGAAATCGGCCGGATCGCGGAAGACGCCGCTCACCTTGAACGAGTTGGCGGTGGCGGTGTGAACGGCCGCGGCCGCGCCGAGCGAATCGAACCCACGAAGGTGGAGGGTCCGGTTGGGTTGTAGTTTGTAGATCCGTTCTGGCATGTCTGCTCCGAACCGAGTCTAGAAATGCCCTCCAAACGCGTTACGCGAAATCGCTTATTAAGTGACTGATTTCATAGCCAGAAGATTTTTTTGCGCGAGGCGTGAACGGCGAAATCGGGTTCCCACGGGCGGGGCTGACGAGGTGCCCGGCAAGCGGGCCTGGGGCCGGTCCGGGATCTCGTAGGAACGAACCCGGCGGGGGGAATTCCGGCCGCTACCATGAAGGCCTTGTTGGAAGACACGGCCGCGCGGGCGGGGCGGTACCGGGCGGCGGTGGGCGGCATGCGGGTTGCTCCTCGGCCCGCCCGGTTGGAGGAGTTTGGCGGTCCTCTGCCGGACGGTCCCTCCGACCCCGGGGCGACGCTCGCGTTGCCGGATGACGTCGGTTCACCGGCCACGGTGGCGGCATCCGGTGGACGGTACTCCGGACTCGTGATCGGGGGCGCGGTGCCCGCCGCCACGGCGGCCCACTGGCTGGCGGGGATCTGGTACCGATGTCACCGGTTGCCGCCAAGGTGGAGGAAGTGGTGCCGGCCTGGATTGGCGAGTTGCTGGGTCTTCCCCGCTCCGCCGGCGCGGGCTTTGCGACCGGGACGACCAGGCCAGTTTTTCAGCCTTGGCAGCGGCCCGAACCGCGTTGTTGCAGCGCGTCGGGTGCGTGGTGGTGGGAGAGGTGGCTCACGTCACGGTGTTGAAGGCGCTGGCGATGCTGGGACTGGGCCTGCGCGCGCGGGAGGCGGGAGCGTGGGTGCATGTAGATGGCGCGTTCGGGCTTTGGGCGGCGGTATCGCCCCGCTATGCGCCGTTGGTGGCAGGCAACGGCTTGGCCGATTCGTGGGCGATTGACTGTCACAGGTGGCTCAAGGTGCCCTACGACTCGGGGTTGGCGTTGGTGCGTTCACCGGAGCACCTGCGGAAGGCGTTGGCGCTGACGGCGGCCTACCTCTTCGAGGCGCGCCCGGGGTATCGAGATCCGGGCCGCGATGCGCTTGCTGGGGCGTGCGGGGTTGAGGGATCTGATCGAGCGCAACTGCCGGTTCGCCCGCGTTTTCGCCGAGAGACTTAGTTAGGAATGCTGGATTCGAGGTCTTGAACGACGTGATGCTCAACCAGGTGCTGGTTTCCTTTGGCAGCCCGGCGGCGACTCAGCGCGTGATCGCCGGGGTGCAGGCAGACGGGACATGCTGGTGCGGCGGGACGCAGTGGCAGGGGCGTGCCGCGATGCGGATCAGCGTTTCAAGCTGGGCGACCACGGAAGAAGATGTGGAGCGCAGCCTGGGGGCCATGCTCAGGATTGCGGGCGGCCGGGAGGCGCGCTAGTCCCCGTCCCGGCGGAGCGCAGCTATCGGATCCAACGTGAACACCTGGCGCGAGGGCCAGTAACAGGCGGCGAGAGCCGCGGCCAGCATCAGCAGCGCCGCGCCGCCAAGGACGCCATGGTTTGAAGGTGGGACACCGAATAGCAGGCTTTGCGCAAGCCGGCTGAGAGCCACCGCGCCCGCGGCACCCGTGGCGGCGCCCACCGTGGCGGGCCTAAGGACAGAGAGACAGACGGACTTCACGATGTGCGCGGGCGGCGAACCAAGGGCAAGGCGAATCCCAAACTCCTTGGTGCGTTGCGCCACCGAATAGGCCGTAACGCCATAGATTCCAAGGCACGCCAGCAACAGAGCGACGGCAGCGAAGGCCGTCAGGAGCCGTGTGTAGAGTTCCCGCGTTTCCCACTCCGCGCCGATGACATCGGGCAGGGGCCGTATGTTCGAGATGGTCTGCTGTGGGGCGACGGCGAGGATCTGGCGCCGGACGGCCGATGTCATGGCGGCAGGGTCGCCGTGTACCCGCACGGCGAGCCAGGATGGCGCCGAGAACATCGCCTTCACCTGGCGGGGAGAGACATAGAAGATTGCTTTCGGCGGGACGGCGAGCCCCATTTCGCGCACATCCGCGACGATGCCAGCGATGCGCATCCAATGCCCTTCACTCGTGCGAATGCGTTGGCCCAACGCCTCTTCACCCGGAAAGAAATGCCTGGCCAACGTCTGGTTCACAACGACGACGGGCTCCGCCCCGGCGGAATCGGAATCGGCAAGGCCTCGCCCGCGCAGGATGGGGATGCCCAGCGTCTGGAAGTAGGCGGGAGTTACCTGGCGGTGCAAGGCCTCCTGCCCGGGCCGGGCAGGGCCCCGGCCTTCGATTTCAAAACCGCTGGTGCCGCCCTTCCACATGAGCGGAATGGCAGACATGTAGGCCGCCGACTCCACGCCGGGCAGCGCCTGCACGCGTTCGAGGACTGCGTCGTAGAACTGGTTGCGGCGTTCGAACGTGATGCTATCGGGATTCAGCGCGGTGAGCATGGTGAGGACACCGGCCGGCCGCACGCCGGGGTCGACTGACCTGAGGTGAAAGAAGCTCTGAATGAGGAGGCCGGCCCCGGTCAGTAGCACAAGAGCCATGGCTGTTTCCAATCCGATCAGCACGACGGATGCGGACCGCGTGGTTCTGGCGGAATGCGCCGCGAGGCGTGCGCGCAGGCCTGACCGCGCTGACCGCCAGGCCGGCCACCAACCGGAGAGCAGGGCCGCGGCAAGGGTGGATGTGGCCAGGAAGCCGAAAACCCGATAGTCGAGCGCGAGTTCGGTGGAATGAGAGAGACCGCCAGGGATCAGCTTCCTCAGCAGAACAAATCCCGCCTGGGCGATGAGCAATCCCGCGGCACCGGCGATGGAGGCAAGCATCAGGTTTTCGGTGAGAAGCTGCCGGATGAGGCGGCCGGCGCCTGCCCCCAACGACGCGCGCACGGCCAATTCACCGCCGCGGCGCATGGTTCGGGTGAGCACCAGATGGCTGGTATTGGCGCAGGCAATCAGGAACAGACACGCGACTCCCCCCAGCAGAGCAAGATAGCTGGGCCGCACCTGGTGCGTGAGTTGATCGCGCAGGGATGTGAGCACGGGCTGAAGGTCTTCATTCTCACGCGGGTGCTCGCGTTCCAGCCGCTGCGCGATGGCCCGCAGGTCCTGATTGGCGGCTTCGAGGGTCACTCCCGGTTTGAGCCGGCCCACGGCATGGAGGTAGCGATTGCTGAATCGTGAATAGCTTCTTTCCTCGAGCGCCAGGGGCACCCAGAATTCGGTGTTGCCATCGACGAACTGCCAGCGCCGCGGCATGACACCAACCACGGTGCGCGGGCGCCCGCTCATGAGCACCTTGCGTCCGATGAGTGATGCATCGCCGCCGAACCGGCGTTGCCATAGGCCGTGACTCAGAATGACCACACCGTCGCGGCCGGGGGTCTCTTCGTCCGGCGTGAACAGGCGGCCGATGGCGGGCTGTACACCGAGCAAGGGGAAGAGACCCGGGCTGATGATTTGCCCGTCGAGCCGCTCGGGCTCTGCATCGCCCGTGAAGTTGGCGGTCATTTGGTAGTACGCGCCAATCCCTTCGAGTGTCGTGTTGCCCTCGCGCCAGGCGCGGAAGTTACCAGGGGAAAAATCCCCGCGGGGAAAGCCGGTTCGTGCGTGATCCTCGTAGAGATAGACGAGGGCAGCGGGATCGCGAAAGGGGAGCGGACGCAAGAGCACGGCATCGATGAGGGAGAAGATCGCCGTACCGGCGCCAATGGCGATGGCGAGCGTTCCTGAAGCAAGCAGGGTGAATCCTGGCTGGCGCACCAGGCCGCGGAGGCCGAAGCGCAGATCCCGCAGCAGGTGATCGAGAGCCGTGAAACCCCACGCCTCACGGCTGCTCTCCACCAGGACCGCGGCCCGCCCGGTTCGCGCCGCGCCGCGCTGTTCGATGTGCAGGGCGATCTCTTCCTCAAGCTCGGCGGTGAGCTGCTCCCGTCGCCGGAAGGCGTTCCAGCGCCGCGCCCATTCGTCCCACAGGGGCATCTTAAGCCTCGCTTTCGATGACGCGGCCGATCGCCGCCATGACGCGTGAGAAGCCCGATAGTTCGCGGGCCAACTGCTTTCGCCCCGCCGGCGTGAGCCTGTAGTAGCGGGCACGCCGGTTGTTTTCTGTTTGCCGCCATTCGCCGAGCACCCAGCCCTTGATCAGCATGCGCTGCAATGCGGGATAGAGGGTGCCTTCCTCAACGCGGAGAACATCTCCCGAGGTCTCCTCGATGTGCTGGGCGATGCCATAGCCATGCATGGGCCCAAGGCGGGCGAGTGTCTTGAGCACGAGCATGTAGAGAGTACCTGGCGGAATTTCGGCGTCATGTCTTTGCATAGTTTGTCTACCCTCGTTTACCTATGGTACGGGAGAAACGCAAGGGCCAATTGAAGCAGCGCGCTGGTATCCTTCACCTATGAGTTCCGCCAAGAATGCTTCCATGATCCTGGTGATCGCAGCCACTGCGCTCGCGCAGGGCTCGTCGGGCCCCTCAAAGGGGGTCCTGGTTGTGGATGGTGGCGGCACATCGCAGTTGGTTGTCGAGGAATTCGTCCGGCTGGCCGGCGGCCCGTCGGCAAAGATCGCGGTGATCCCAACCGCGGCGTCCAGCCTTCGGTTTGGAGGGCAGAAGACGATTCTCAATCCGGACTGGCCACGCAGCCGGCCGGAGTGGGCCCTCTACGAAAAGCATCTCGAGGGGATCTTTGGCACCGAGTCCATCACGGTGCTGCACACGCGGGACCGGCAAGTTGCCGACTCCGAGGAGTTCGCCGGGGCCCTTCGTTCGGCGACCGGCGTGTTTCTTGGCACCGGCAACGCCGGCCGCCACGCCGCCGCTTATCTGGGGACAAAGGTGCAATCGGAGTTAGCGGCGCTGCTGGAAAGAGGCGGCGTGATCATGGGCAGTTCCGCGGGGTCCATCATCCTTGGGTCGTTCATTGTTCGCGGGCGTCCCGACAAGCCGCTGCTGATGGCGAAGGGCCACACGGTTGGCTTCGGGTTCCTCCGGAATGTCGCCATCAATCCGCACCTGACGTCGGCGAAGCGCGATAACGAGTTGGTGAACGTGTGTGACGAGCACCCTTCACTCCTGGGCCTTGGCTTAGACGATGATGTGGCGCTCATCGTGCGCGGGAACAGGTTTGAGGTGATCGGCAAGGGTGGGGTTGCCGTCTACGACAATCTGCCGAAGGAAGGTGCGTGGTATTCGTGGCTGAAGCCGGGGGACTCGTTTGACCTCGCCACTTGGAAAAAGGTGCAGTAGGTTCGCCTGTGCAAGCGCTGAAGCCGCGGTTCGGGACTGGCAGGGAAGGCACTACCGGGTCGCTGGAACGAACAATAAGGCTGGTACTAACTCCGAAAAGCGTTGGGCTATGCTGGGAGCAAATGAGACAAGCCGTGGTTCACAAAGGCGAAGATGGGCAGTGGGTTGCGGAGTGCATGAGCCTGCCAGGCTGCGTGAGCCAGGGGCAATCCCGCAAGGAAGCAGTGAACAACATGCGGGAGGCCATCCAACTCTACGTCAGGTGTCGGAGCCAAGTAGAAAGTTCCTATTCCCGGCCAAGTAGAAAGTTCCGGTTTTGGGAATCCGTTTCGGGACCCCATGGTATGTTCGCATAGCCACGCCGGGGTCGCGCCTGGCGTCGTTACCCAA
>Ga0194131_10002009_pt1 | contig 33931 bp, 33 predicted proteins | sample TA2KigO120mmetaG_FD_148631 | JGI IMG/M metagenome (GOLD analysis project Ga0194131, IMG submission 148631) | Freshwater microbial communities from Lake Tanganyika, Tanzania - TA2015053 Kigoma Offshore 120m | ecosystem: Environmental > Aquatic > Freshwater > Lake | place: Tanzania: Lake...
GGCCTGCCGGCCGGTGCGGCGTCGCTGCCGCCGGCAGAGCTGCGGACGCTCGCGCGCGAACGCTTCGTCGCCGCACAGCGCGACTACGACGCCGCGCTGCGCGACCTCGCGTCGCCGGACGCGCGCCGCCGCGCAGCGGTGTTGCGCCACCGCCGCGACGCGCTGCAGCGCCTGCTGCTCGCCGCCGCCGGCGTGCGCGTCGAAGCGTGGCTCGCCGCGCGCAACGTCGCGTTCGGCAGCAGCGGCAAGGCCTACGTCGTCGTGCACGGCCACGAGCAGGTGCGCGACCTCGCGGTGCGCTGCGGCGACGCCGTCGGCGAACCCGCGCAGGTGCGCGCGCGGCCGACGCCGTTCGACGGCATGGGCGGTGGCGCCGCGACGCCGGCGGGTGCGGGCGCGGAGGCGCCAGCGGGCAATGGTGCGGCAGGTGGCGCGGCGAGTGGTGCTGGCGCCGACCCGGGCAGCCGCCTGCCCTTCCACATCCCGACGAGTCGGTCCAACGACGTTGCGCCGACGCCCGGCGCGGCAAGCGGTGCGACCCCGGCGGCGCCGTCCGCGACCACACCGCCAACGACCGCCACGCCCGCTTCGCCGACCGACGCCACCCCCGCGCTGCGGCCCGCACCGCGTCCGGGCTGCTTCCAGGTCGCCGTCGCCTGCGCCATCGCGGCCGATGGCGGCGACGCCGCCAATGACGTCGTTGCCAGCGGCCTCGTGCCGGCGGTCGCCGACGTCGACGTCACGTTCACGCTCGACGGCGTGCCGCTGCGCGTGGCGATCGCGCTCGACTACGACCCGACGCCGCCGATCGAGGTCGCGTGGGACCGCGAGGTCGCGATCGTGCGCCGCGGCGCCCTCGTCGATCGCACGTTCCACGTGCGCGTCGGCAACCGCTCGCCGTACCTCGTCAGCGATCCGGTGGCGCTGCGCATGGGGCCGGGCATCACGGCGACGAGCGTGCCGGGCCGCCTGACGCTGTCGGCCGAGCACGCCGAAGCGCGCGTCTTGGTCAAGGCGCGCATCGAAGCCGACGAGCTGACGGCGAGTGCGGGCCTCGGCTTCGCGTTCCAGGACGCGCAGGCGCGCCTGCCGGTGCGCGTCGTCGACGTGCGCGTGCCCGACGGCCTCAAGGTGCTGCTCGTGCGCGGCCCCGACGACAGCACCGAGCAGGCGCTCGCCGACCTTGGCGTGCCGTACGCGGCGCTCTCGCGCGACGAGCTGATGAGCGCGCGGCTCGAAGACTTCACCGCGGTGCTGCTCGACATCCGCGCGTACTTCCATCGCCCCGAGCTCGCCGAGCTGCGCGACCGCCTGCAGCAGTACTGCCGCGGCGGCGGCCGCGTGGTCGCGATGTACCACAAGAGCGGCGAGTGGAACGAGAAGGATGGCCGGCCGTCGCTGGCGCCGTTCCCGCTGACCGTCGGCGACGAGCGCGTGACCGACGAGAACGCGGCGGTGACCTTGCTGCGGCCGGGCCACGCGCTGCTGCGCTACCCGCACGAACTCGGCGAACGCGACTTCGCCGGCTGGGTGCAGGAGCGCGGCCTCAACTTCCCCAAGACCTGGGACGCCGCGTGGACGCCGCTGCTGGCGATGCAGGATCCCGGCGACAAGCAGCCGCACCAGGGCGCACTGCTCGTCACGCAGTTCGGCCGCGGCGACTTCGTCTACTGCTCGCTGGCGCTGTATCGCCAACTGCGACGCGGGCATGAGGGCGCGCTGCGTGTGCTGGTGAATCTGCTCGCGCGCGGGTGAGCGGGGCGGCGGGGCGGGCGCGTGCGACCTGAAAATCGCGCCCGCTCGTCGCAGGATTTCGAGATGGCGGTTCGTGCCACCTCAACCTGAGATGCAAGTGCGGCTTACGCGCAGCGTCCCGGCTCGAAGCATGTCCCGTCGGCAGCCGTAGGTGCTTGGCCGCGCCTCAGCAATCCGCCCCGCTCACTTGCCGGCGGCCGGCTTGTCGGCGTCCTTGAGCTTGCGCTCGAGGCCATCGATGCGGCGCTGCAGTTGCTCGACCTCGCGATCGCGCTCGCGGCGCAGCGCGGCGGTCGCGGCCTCGGGGCGGTCGACGGCGCGCAGCACGGCGAGCGCCTGCGCGATCTCGGTCTGCAGGCCGAGCATCAGCAGCCGATTGCTGTCGCCGAGTCGCCCGACGGTGAGGCCGATGCCGATGCCCTTGCTGCGCGCCACGAACGGCTGCATCGCCGACAGCGCCTCGCCGAGGCTGCAGTGGCTGACGTCGACGACGACCGTGGCCGGCATGGCGAGGTCGGGGCGCGCGAGCACGTCGTCGACGGTGCGCGGCGTGGCGCGCTGCAGCGCGCGTTCGGCGCTGTACGAGTTGAGCTGCAGCGCCTCCATCGTCGTCTGCTTGCTGTCGACGTAGGTCAGCGTCATACCGAAGTGCGCGAGCGCGGTGGCGAGGAACTCCTCGCAGCCGGCGCGATCGGTCTTGAGGCCGCGTTGCAGCGTCAGCGGCGCCTTGCCGGCTTCGGGCAGCGCGCCCTTCTGGATCAGCACGTTGCAGCCGAGATACGCCGACGCGCGCGCGACGACGTCGGCGATGTCGAGGTCGCCAGCGGGCAGCACGAACGGATCGGCGGCCGGCGCGACGACGGCAGGCGCGCTGCGCGAAGGCTCGCCCTGGCGCGCCAGCTCCGGCACATGCGTGAAGGCGTTGCAGATCGGGAAGAGGAGCGCCGCGGCGGCGAACGAACGGACTTGGTGGTGCATGTGGTTCCTTGTCTTGTGCGCGCAGTCCGACGCAGGTCGCCGGCGCGCTATTCCGAAGGATTCGCGGCAGCCGTACCGTGCGACGATGGCCTCGATGACGTCGCGCGTGCTGCAGTTGTCGCTGTTCGCGATTTCTGCGTGCGCGGCGGGCGATCCGATCCTTGGCGACGGCGATGCGGCGGGCGCGTCGGCAGCGTCCGAGCCGGAAGCCCACCGCGCGGCGGGGGAAGAGCGCACGAACGCGGGGGCGACGACGCCCATCGCGACGGCGCCGAGCACTGCTGTGCCAAGCGCGACTACGCCGAGCACCGCCGACGCCAGGGATGGCGCCGCGCGCTCGCCGGTCGCCAGCGCCACCACCACCGCCGCCACCGCCATCCTGCACGGCCACAACGACTACCTGCAGCCAGCACCGCTGCATCGCGCGCTCGCGCTCGGCCTCGGCAGCGTCGAAGCCGACGTTTTCCTCGTCGACGGCGAACTGCGCGTCGGCCACGAGCGCTGGCAACTGCGCTCCGGCCGCACGCTGCGCGCGCTCTACCTCGAACCGCTGCGCGCGCACGTCGCCGCGCACGGCGCCGAGTCGCTGTCGCGCGACCCGCTGCGGCCGTTCGTGCTGCTCGTCGACATCAAGGCCGACGGCGACGCCGTGTACCGCGCGCTGCGCGCCGAGCTCGCGGACTTTGCGCCGATGCTCACGCGCTTCGTCGACGGCCGCGTCGAACGCAACGCCGTCACCGTGATCCTCTCCGGCAGCCGCCCGCGCGCGCTGCTCGCCGCCGAACGCGACCGCTGGTGCGCGCTCGACGGGCGGCTACCCGACCTCGACGCCGTGCCGCCGCCGCCTGCCGACCTCGTGCCGTGGATCAGCGACGCGTGGTCGCGCGTCTCCGACTGGCTCGGCCGCGACGAACTCACCGCCGCCGAACGCGACCGCCTCGCCGCTCTCGCCACCCGCGCGCGCGCCCAAGGCCGCGAACTGCGCTTCTGGGCCGCCCCCGACCGCCCCGAAGCGTGGCAGGCCCTGCGCGAACTCGGCATCGCCCGCATCGGCACCGACCGCCCCACGCAAGCCGCCCGCTGGGCCACCGGCGCGAGTGCCGCCGACACCGACGCGAAGTAACGCACCGCTCCCGCGCCGTCGCCGTCACCGCGAAGGAACGCACCGCCGCCGCGAAGTACCGCCGCCGCGAAGTGCCGCACCGTCGCCCACCGCCGTCCTCTCGCATCCGAGGTCCGCCTTCGGCCCAGCTCCGAGTTCTTCCGTCGCCTTCCGTTGCGTCGCCCTCCCGCCCTCCCAATCTCCCGCCCTCTCCGCCCCTGCTGCTCTGCTTCTGCTTCTTCTTCTTCTGTTTCCGCCTTCCGTCGAGACGTCCTCCCGTCCTCCCAATCTCCCGCCCTCTCCGCCCCTGCTGCTCTGCTCTGCTCCGTTACCCCACCCCAGGCCGCCACGCCGGCGCCACCAGCCGCCGCTTGCCGTCCGCGCTCCGCGTCGCGCTCGCGCCGTCTTCGCCGTCGAAGTCCCGGTCCCAGAGCTGGCAGGTGACTTCCTTGTGCTTCTGGTCGAGGCCCTCGCAGTAGTTGGTGAAGATGCAGCGCCGCACTTCGCTGCCGCGGCCGCGCCGCATCTTCTCCCACCAATCGGGATCCGCGAGGCTCTGGCGCGCCGCCGCGATGTAGTCGGCGTCGCCGCGCGCGAGGATCGCCTCGGCTTGCCCGAAGTCGCAGATGCCGCCAGCGGTCACCACCGGCGTCGCGCAGCCGGCCGCGCGCACGGCGGCGCGGATCGCGGCGGCGAGCGGCACGTTGCGGCCGAATGGCCCGCGCGCGTCGCTGCGCACCGTCGGCATGCACTCGTGGCCCGACGGCCCGGTGTACGGATAGGCGGCTTCGCCGACGTTGGGCTGCTTGGCGTCGTCGAACTTGCCGCCCTTGCTGATCGACAGGAAGTGCAGCCCCGCGCGCGCGAACGCCACGCCGTGCGCGCAGGCGTCGGCGAGGTCGCTGCCGCCGGCGATCGCTTCGTCGCCGAGGAAGCGCGCGCCGACGCCAAAGCGTTCCGACACGCGTGCGCGCACCGCGGCGATCACTTCGCGCGGCAGCCGTTGGCGCGCTTTGACGTCGCCGCCGTAGCCGTCGCCGCGCACGTTGGTGCGCGAGAGGAAGCTCGCCATCGTGTACGCGTGCGCGAAGTGCAGCTCGACGCCATCGAAGCCGGCCGCCTCGGCGCGCGCCGCCGCGCCGGCGAACAGCCCCGGCAGCGTGCGCGGCAGTTCGCGGATGTGCGGCAGGTGCAGGTCGTTGACCTCTTCGCGCGCGCCGTAGGCAAGGTCGCGGTACGCGCGCGGCGGCAGCACGGCGCGCAGCGTCGCGTCGTCGGCGGCGGCCAGCGCCGCGCGCACGCTCGCGTCGTCGGCCGCGGCTGCGGCGCCCAGCCGCGCGGCGACGGCGTCCTGCAGCGCCGGCGTGACGACGAGAAAACGTTCGCAGTACTTCTGCTGCTCGGGCCGGCGGCGGATCGCCAGGAAGTCGAGGATCTGCAGCAACAGCCGCGTGCGGCCGCCGCTGCGCGCGCGCACGACGGCGGCGAGCTCGCGCAGGCCGGGGATGAAGCGGTCGTGGCCGACGCGCAGCAGCGGGCCGCTCGGCACGTCGCGGATGCCGGTGGCCTCGACCACCAGCACACCCGGCGCGCCGTCGGCGAAGCGGCCGTACCAGTCGAGCACGTTGCGCGTGACGAGCCCGTCGTCGCTCGCGCGCCACGGCACCATCGCCGGCACCCACGTGCGGCTCGTCGTCGCGACCGGCCCGAGCGCGCCCGGCGAAAACAGCCGCGAGCGCGCGGCTTCGTCCGCGGTCGGCCAGTGCGGCGCGGGCAGTTGGTGCCGCACGACGGGCCCGCCGGGGCTCGCCATCGTCAGCCGCGGCCCTTTGGCGGCTCGCGGAAACCCTTGGGCGCGCGCCGCTGCTGCGTCATGCCCTGCACCGGCAAGCGCATGCCGCGCATGCCCGCGGCCTGCTGCATCTGCTGTGCTGGCATCGGCTCGAGGCCGAGCGCAAACCACTCCACGCCGAAGCCGTGCATGGTCATGCGCGTGCGGTTCTGCAGGCGCAGCATGTTGTCCTTGGTCGGCTCGTTGGTCGCGTCGCGCTTCTGGAAGTTGGCGAGCACCTGCTGCGCCTCGTCGTTGCGCTCGGACTTGTGCAGCATCCACGCCCACGTGTTGTGCAGCAGCGCGTGCTTCTTGTTGACCGCAGCCGCGACCTGCAGCACCGACAGCGCGCGCGCCGCGTCGCCGTTCTTGAACAGGATCGCGGCCAGCAGCAGCCGCGCGTCGCCGGCGCGCAGGCTGGCGCCTTCGAGCAGGCCGAGCGCCTTGTCCTTCTTGCCGCCGTGCCACGCGATCATGCCCATCTGCGCGAGCAGTTGGCCCTTGAGCATCGGCATCCACTTGCCGTACGGCTGCAGCGCTTCGAGTGACTGCATCGCCCCGTCGAGGTGGCCGGCCTGCATCTGCTGCTGCACGCGCGCCATCGCCGGCATCAGCTGCGCGCTGATGCGGCGGACGACGACGATCCAGACGCCGACGAGCACGACCAGCGTGATCGGGATCGCCCAGTACCACGCCCACCAGTCGAGAAGGAGTCCGCCGAGGCCGACCAGCAGGGCGGCGGCGAGCGAGAGCAGGACGGAGTGCACGCGGGGGAGGGTGGGGTGGGGTCGGTGGAAGGGGGCGCAGGGCGCGGGCGGCGAGCGCCCGGGCGGCTGCAGGGGGGCGAGGAGGATAGGCGCGGGGCCGGGGCGGGGCGAGGAAAGGGTGGGGTTGGGGTCGAGCGGTGGTCGGGGCGAGAGGTGGAGCGCCGGTATTGCCAGGGGTGCTGGGGGAAGGTGGCGGCGGTGAGGCGGCGGTTCACGATCCGCCGGCGATGCGCTGGCGGCCGACCGGTCGATTGCGCAGGCCGGCTTCCTGGCGGCGCAGGCTCGTCTGCAGCGCAAGGGCTTCGCCGGCGCCGCGCGCGCCGCCAACGAGGCGCTGCGGGGCGACTTCGGCAACTCGGCGTCGCTGCAAGCGCGGCACGAGGCGTTGTCGGCGAGGCCCAAGAACGGCGGTGAGCGGCGCGCAGGCGGCGCCGTCACGGATCGTCCAGTTCGGCCTGCAGCACCTGCGAGCCGCGAGCTCGCCGGCGACCTACTGCTCCGCCGTCGCCTCGACCCACGTGCCCACGAAGCGGTGGGCGACGAACGACGTGAACTTCTGCGGCGAGATGAGGTTGATCTCCCAGTTGTGCAGGTTGCCGTCGTCGCGCTGCGTGTGCTCGACGAAGTGGCGCACGTCGCTGATCGTGGTGCGCTCGCTGGCGTCGTAGATGGCGTCGACGGCCCAGATCGGCGCGCCGGAGTGCACGGAGACGAGTTGCGTGCGCATGCCCATCTGCTGCGGCTGGTACGGCCGGAAGGTCGTCACGGTGCCGAGGAACACGCCGTCGACGGCGTAGCGGTTGCACAGGCGCACGAGCGCGTCGCTGGAGACGCGGCCGCGCGAGAGCGAGCGGTTGAGCTGCTCGTTCTCGTTGGCGTCGCTCGGCAGCGGGACGACCTCGAAGCGGCGCAGCTTCTGCAGCTCGGCGACGAACGCGTCGCGGACCTTGTTGCAATCGGCCTGCACGTCGGACTCCTGGCCGAACGGCAGCACCATGATGCGGCGCACGGCGGCGAGGTCGGCGGGCTCGGCGAGCCAGCTGTTGATGACCTTGGGCTCATGCGCGGCCGAGCAGGCGGCGAACGCGAATGCGATGATCGGGAGCAGCGTCTTCATGGCTGGCCTCAGCGGTTGCTTGGCGGTGTCGCCGGCGTGTTGACGGGCGGGGCGCCCTGTTCGAGGGCGATGTTGAGAGCGTCGATCTTGGTCTTGAGGTAGGCCTGCTCGAGCTTGGTCTTCTCGAGCGACAGGTTGAGGATGCGGGTCTCGAGATCGCGCCGCCGCGTGCGCAGCAGCTCGGTCTCGGCCTCGGACTGCGCGCGCAGCGACTTCTCGCGCTCGAGCGAAGTCGCCTCGTTGGACAGGCGCGTGGTCAGATTGGCGTTCTCGGCGACCAGCTGGTCGACGCGGCTCCTGAGCTTGTTGTGCGCTTCCTTGAGCGACGTGAACTCGCTGAGCAGGAGGTTCTGCTTGGGACCCCAGTCGACCTCGGTGTTGACGCCGACCTCGGCGTAGCTGCCTTTGTAGCCGTCGAGCGGATCGATGGCTTTGGGCTCCATCAGGCCGGTGGAGGCACAACTGCCCAGCAGCGTCAACAGGGCGAGGACGGGCAGACGGAACGTGCTTGCGATGGGGGACATCTCAGGACTCCTTGGCGTAGACGCATTCGATGACCGTCGCAGCGCCGCAGCCGCAGCGCACCTCGAAGCCGGCGATGCGGTCGCCGTCGAGCAGTGGCACGACGGTGAGCGCGTGCGCGGCCTTGCCATCGGCAGGCGCGCCGCACGCGACCATGGCGGGCTGCGCGACGACGCGCACGGCGTCGCGGCGGATCACGCCGGGCTTCTGGGTCTCTGCGGTGGGGGTCATCGTGGATTTTGGTCCGTCACGCGTAGACGTCGATGCGCCGGACTTCGTGGTCTTCCTTTCGGCTGGCGGGGGCCTGGCGCTGTAGTCGCGTTGGCGTCGGCGGTTCGGTCGCGCCGGCGGGCTGCTGCTGCGGCCGCTGCTCGTCGCCGTGCTCCTGCATGGCGCGGCGGAACTCCTCGGCCTGCTTCTGCCCGGCCTGCCGCTCGCCGACCGTGAGGCCGTTCTGCCCGCTTGGGAGGCCACGCAGCGCTTCCACGGGCTACTCCTGCTCCTTGAGCTTGAGCCGCATGCGCTCGGTCGCGCGCGTCAGGATCTGGCTGACGCGGGATTCGGTGACGCCGAGGATCTCGCCGATCTCCTTCAGGAACAATTGCTCGTGGTGGTAGAGCACCACGACGTGCCGCTCCGTCTCGGGCAACTCGGCGATCGCCTTGGACAGGCGGACGAGCTGCTCCTTCTTGTCGGCCTCGGCGACCGGATCGACCGCGTCGTCGTCGCCGATCTGGCTCATCAGCGTGTTGCCTTCGTCGCCCTTGCCGCCGCAGCTTTCGTCCAGCGACAGGGTGCGCGCGGTGTGCAGCGCCTGCAGGTCCTCGTCGAGTTCCTGTTCGTTGCAGCCCATCGCCTGCGCGAGCTCGGTCAGCGTCGGTTCGCGGTCGAGCTCCGACCACAGCGCCGAGTTCTTCTTCTCCATCTGGCGGAGACGGTCGCGCCGATTGCGCGACACCGAGTCGTGCTTACGCACCTCGTCGAGGATCGCGCCGCGGATCGCCGTGTACGCGAACGTCTTGAACGACGCGCCGCGCGTCGGGTTGTAGGTCACCGCGGCGTGCATCAGGCCCATCACGCCGACCGAGTAGAAGTCGTCGCGGTCGAGCGAGCTCGGCATCGTCACCGGCAGGCGAGCGGCGACGTAGCGGACCAGCGGCAGGAACTGCTCGACCAGGCGGTCGCGCTCCTGCTGGCTGCGCAGCGCCTTGACGCCGAGCGCGGTCACGCGTCCTCCTTGGCCTGATCGGCGAGGCGCTTGGCTTCGTCGCGGGCGATGGCTTGCAGGACCGAGTCGACGACCGGCGGGGCCAGGAACTGGCCGGCGACGAGCGCTGCGCCGAGCGCCAGCACGCTGCGCCAGAGCGCGGTCAGGCCATCGACCCCGCACAGCGACGCGAACAGGAACGACGTCCCGAAGGCGATGCTGCCGAGGTAGGCAGTGAGTTGGCGCTGCAGATTCTGTCTGGCCGTGCCTGACTTCATGATCCTTGCCGGGGAAAGTCATCGGCAGCCGAAGGGTTGCAGGTTGAGTCGGCGTGCACGGAACCTGCGGTGCCGTGAGGCCTTCTCGCGCGCATACAAAGGCTGCTGACGACCGTGGATACGCGGTGGGGAGCCGGCTGGCCGGCGGCGCGCTGGCTGGCCTGGGCGCGGCCGTGGCCATGCTCGTCAGCGGTCGGCGGATGCGGCATCGCGCCGGGCCGGCGACCGGCGCCCGATCAGCGGTTGGTTGGCGCGGCGGCGGCGCCGGACACCGCACGGGCATCCTGCCCGTAGCCACGCTCATCAGCAGTTGCGGGGCGCAGGGCGACGATGCGCGGGGCCGGAGCGGCCGCGGCTCGCCGGCCCATCGCCGGCAGCAGCGCCTGCGCCGCCGCGAGCACGGCCCGCAGGTCGTCGAAGGCCTCGCCGCTGCCGAACAGGCCGAGCGGGCGCTGGTCGCGCAGCGCTGCGGGCACGGCGGCGTCTTCGCGGACGAAGCCGCAGGTGCCGATCTCGGCGCCGAGGAACTGGCGCACGACGGCGGCGAGCTTGGCGGCGGTGCGCATCGCTTCGTCGCGCGTCTTGACCCGGTTGACGACGAGGCTCGGCAGCCGTTTGCCGCGGCCGCGCAGCGCCTTGCACAGCGCGTAGGCGTCGGTGACCGCGGCGATGTCGGGCGTGGTGACGCTGAGCACGAGGTCGGCGCGCTCGGCGACCATCAGGGTCGTCGAGCCGACGCCGGCGCCGGTGTCGACGACGATGGCGTCGAAGTCGCGGCGGGCCTCAGCGACGGCGCGCAGCGCGCGTTCACGCGGGGCGCCGTCGTCGCCGGCGAGCACGCTGGCGCCCGAACGGCCGAGCACGACCGACAGGCCGCCGGGGCCGGCGACGATGGCGTCGCGCAGGCTGCACGCGCCGGCGGCGACGTCGTCGAGGTCGTGTGCGCCGGCGAGGCGCAGGTGCACGGCGACGTTGCCGCAGCCGGGGTCGAAGTCGACGAGCAGCGTGCGGTGGCCGGCGCGGGCCAGCAGCGTCGCCAACTGCACGGCGATCGAGGTCTTGCCGACGCCGCCCTTGGCGCCGGCGATCGCGAGGATCGGCGCGGGCGAGCGCGGGATCTGCAGCCCCATCGCCTGGTGCGGCGCCTGGCTCACGACGCTGCCTTCTCGGCCTGGAGGTCAAAGGCCGCCTCGGCGAGCGCTTGCGGCGCGGCGGCGAGGATGTCCTGCGGCACTTCCTGGCCGACGCAGACGTGGCTGAGCGGCAGGCCGCGTTCGACGACGGCGCCGAGCGCTTCGCCGGGCGCGGTGGTCTCGTCCCACTTGGTGAGGCAGACGGCGTCGAGGCCGAGCGGCTCGTAGGCGTCGAGCACGAGGCGGGCGTCGGCGGCGCGCGTGCCGGCAGCGAGGCACAACAGTGTCGCGCACTGGCCGGCGCGCAAGTTGCCTTCGAGCAGCGGCAGCGCGTCGCGATCACGCGGGCTGCGGCCGGTGGTGTCGACGTAGACACGATCCTTGTCGGCGTGCTGCTGCAGCGCGCGGCGCAGGTCGGTGGCGGTGAAACACACCTCGAACGGCGCCGCCATCAGGTCGGCGTAGGCGCGCAGCTGTTCGACCGCGGCCATGCGGTAGGTGTCGAGCGTCAGGATGGCGACGCGTTCGCCGCGGTCCTTGGCGCGCGCCGCGAGCTTGGCAAGCGTCGTGGTCTTGCCGACGCCGGTCGGGCCGACGAGCGCGAGCGTGCGGAACGTCGCGTCCGCGTCCTCGACGCGGCGCTCGCGGCGCAGCAGGCCGGCGAGCACCTTGGCGGCGAGGCCTGGCACGGCGGGATCGCCGGGGCGCGACAACTCGACGCGGGTGCCCAGCAGCGCCTTCTCGACGGCGCGCAGGACGGAGTCGGGCAAGCCGAAGGCGGTCGCGGCGTCGGCGAGCGACTGGAAGCCGCGCGTCCACTTCGACAGCAAAGCAGCGCCGCCGGCTTGGTCGAGCGCGCGCGGGGCGGCTGCCTGCGGGCTGGCGGCGACGATCAGGTAGCCGCGGGGCGTTTGCTTGGTTTCGACGAGCAGCGCGTCCCCGCCGCACTCGGCGCGCACCTTGGCGAGCGCGTCCGGGAGCGTCTTGGCTTCGATTCGCTTGAGCAGCATGGTCGTGGGGGCGTAAGACGTGGGGGCGGATCAGCCGGCGACGGCGATGCGTTGCGTCGTCTCGACCTTGCGGGCCGGCGACGTCTCCTGGTAGCTGAGGACGGCGGCGTTGGGGATGACGCCGGCGATGGCTTCGGCGAGGAACGGCCGCAGGCTGGCGCGCGTGACCAGCACGGGATCGCGGCCGCTGCGCGCCATGTTGGACAGCGCCTCGGCGGTGCGATCGACGAAGCGGCCGAGGAAACCGGCCGGCAGGTTGGCGGCGCCGTCGTTGCCGGCGAGCGCCTCGGCGAGGTTGCGCTCGAGGTCCGGGTCGAGGAACGCCGCGTGCAGGGTGCCGATCGGGTCGAGGTGCGGCTCGACGATCGTGCGGGCGATGCGCGCGCGCACCTGCTCGACGAGCTGGCGCACGTCCTTGGTCTCGCCGCAGGCGTCGGCGAGGCTCTCGAGGATCGACTGCAGGTTGCGGATCGGCACGCCTTCCTTCAGCAGGCCGGCGAGCACGCGTTGCACCTGGCCGATCGTCATCTGCGACGGGATGAGCTCGTCGACGACGGCCGGCGAGGTCTTCTTGAGGTTGTCGACCAGCCGCTTCACGTCGTCGCGCGTGAGCAACTCGCCGGCGATCCTCTTGAGCGCCTCGGTGAGGTGCGTGATCAGCACGGACGCGGCGTCGATCACCGTGTAGCCGAGCAGTTCAGCGCGGTCCTTGTCGCTCTCGGGGATCCAGCGCGCCGGCAGGCCGAACGCCGGCTCGATGGTCTCGACGCCGCCGATCGGGCCGGCGGCGCCGCTCGGGTCCATCGCGAGGTACTGGCCGGCGCGCAGCGTGCCGCGGGCGACCTCCTGGCCGCCGAGCACGATGCGATAGGTGTTGGGGTCGAGCTGCACGTTGTCGCGCACGCGGATCGGCGGCACGACGAGGCCGAGGTTGGTGGCGAACTGGCGGCGCAGCGAGCGGATGTGGTCCAGCAGGCCGCCGTGCTTGCCCGGTTCGACGAGGTTGATCAGGCGGAAGCCGAGCTCGACGCCCAGGCGATCGACGCCGAGCAGTTCCTCGACCGGCTGCTGGCTCTCGTCCGGCTTCTGTTCCTTGGCCTCGGCGGCGGCCTTCTTCGCGGCTTCGGCCTTCGCCTTGGCGGCGTCAGCGGCGCTCGAGTAGACGAACAGCGTCGCGGCGATGCCGAAGAACAGCAGCGTCGGCATGCCAGGCAGCAGCGCGAAGACGGCGATCACGCCGGCGACGAGCCGCATCGTGCGGCCGTTGGCGAGCACCTGGTCGCCCATCTCGTCGCCGAGCGAGTTCTCGCTCGCGCCCTTGGTGACGAGGATGCCGGCGGCGGTCGAGACCAGCAGCGCCGGGATCTGCGCGACGAGGCCGTCGCCGATGGTGAGGATCGTGTACTTCTCGAACGCCGCGCCGGCGGAGATGCCGCCGTATGCGATGCCCATGATCAGGCCGCCGACGATGTTGATGCCGGTGATGATCAGGCCGGCGATGGCGTCGCCGCGCACGAACTTGCCGGCGCCGTCCATCGCGCCGTAGAACTCCATCTCGTTGGTCAGCGCCAGGCGCCGCGCGCGCGCGTCCTCGGCGGTGATCAGGCCGGCGCCGAGGTCGGCGTCGATCGACATCTGCTTGCCGGGCAGCGAGTCGAGCGCGAAGCGCGCCGACACCTCGCTGATGCGGTTCTGGCCCTTGGTGATCACGATGAACTGGATCACCACGAGCACGAGGAAGATGACGATGCCAACGAGCGGTTGGCCGCCGACGACGAAGTCGCCGAAGACCTTGATGACGTGGCCGGCGTCGCCTTCGAGCAGGATCAAGCGCGTCGAGGCGACGTTGAGCGCCAGCCGGAACAGCGCCGTGAACAGCAGCACGCTTGGGAAGGTGCTGAACTCGACCGGGCGGCCGGCATTGAGCACGGCCATCAGGATGAGCAGGCTCGCCGTGATGTTCAGGCAGAGCATCGCGTCGAGCAGGAGGCTCGGCACGGGCACGAGCATCACCGCGAGGATCGCGACGAAGAACAACGCCAGCAGGGTGTTCTTCCGGCTGCCTTTGCGGACTTCGACCATGGGGGGAGGGGCCTGGGGGGTCAGGGCCGGTTATCGGCCGACAGCGGTCTTTCCCTTGATGCGGTAGACGTGCCCAAGCACCGTTGCCACCGCTTGGTAGAAGCGCTCGGGGATGGTCTGGCCGACCTTGACGGCGCGGAAGAGCGCCCGGGCGAGCGGCGGGTCCTCCATCAGCGGCACGCCGTTCTTCTTGGCGATCTCGCGGATGAGGAAGGCGACCTCGTCGACGCCCTTCGCCACGACCTTGGGGGCTGCGTCGCGCTTCCGGTCGTACCGTAGCGCGACCGAGAAGTGGGTCGGGTTGGTGACGATGACGTCGGCCTTGGGGACCTCGGACATCATCCGGTTCTTCAGCAACTCCATGCGCGCGCGGCGCTGGCGCATCTTGATCGCCGGGTCGCCTTCGCTGCGCTTGCGTTCGTCCTCGACCTCCTGGCGGCTCATCATGTTGCGCTTCTCGAACTGGTAGCGCTGCCAGAAGAAGTCGGCCGCGGCGATCGCCGTCACGACGGCGCCGACCCACAGCAGGACGTCGAGCGCGATGTCGGCGACGTGGCCGGCGGCAGTGGCGAGCGGTTGCTCGTGCAGGTGCAGCAGCGCCGGCAGGCGGCCGCCGACGACCAACCACAGCACGACGACGAGCACGGCGAGCTTGAGCGCGGCGAAGCCGGTGCGGACCAGCGCCTGCACGTTGAACACGCGCTTCCAGTTGTTGACCGGGTTGACGCGCTCGAGCTTGAAGCCGACCGCCTCCTTCGACCACTTCACGCCGATCTGGCCGTATCCGATCAGCAGCGTAGCGGCCGTCAGCGCCAGCACGAACGCGGCGAACGGCGGCACGACGATCCGCACGGCATCGAGCAGCGTGCGGCAGGCCGAGCCGACGTCGTCGACGGCGGCGCGGTCGACGGCGAGGCCGAACTGCAGCACGCGACCGAACGAGTCGACGAGCCAGCCGCCGAGGACCATCAGCATGACGGCGGCGACCAGCAGCACGCCGCCCTGCACTAGTTCGCGCGAGAGCGGCGAGTCGCCCTTCTCGCGGACTTCCTGTAGCCGGCTCGGGGTCGGCTTCTCGGTCTTGCCGTCCTGGTCGGCGCCAAAGGCCATGGCTCAGGCCCCGAAGACGGCGGCGGCGCCGGCGAGGATGTCGCGGAAGGCGGCGGCCAGGAATGGCGCGCCCTCGGCGAGGAAGAGGGTCATGACGCCGAGCGCCGTGATCACGCGGAGCGCGAAGCCGAACTCCATCAGGTTGATCGACGGCACCGCGCGGCCGAGCAGCACGAGGCCGACCGACAGCAGTAGCATCACCGCCATCACCGGGAAGGCGTACTGCACGGCGAGCATGACGCTGCCAGACACCAGCGCGGCGAGGCCGTGCCAGATGGGCTCGATGTCGAACGGCTGACCGACGGGGCAGGCCGCGTAGGTCGAGTGCAACACGCGCAGCGCGTCGTGGTGCAGGTCGAGCTGCAGCACCAGCAGGAAGCCGAGCGCTTGCAGCAACTGGCCGACGACGGCGGCGTCCTCGCCGCTCTCGGGGTTGATCGAGCGAGCCATCGAGAAGCCCATCTCCGAACTGACGATTTCGCCGGCGCTGACCAGCAGCGACGTCATCGTCGACAGCGCGAAGCCCAGGCCCAGGCCGATCACGCCCTCACGCAGCGCCATGACGCCGAGCGCGAGCAGGTTCTGCGGCGCCGGGACGTCGGGGCCGCCGACCTGCCAGGCGACCGCGCCGAGCGCGACGGCGAGCACGAGGCGGAGCGCGAAGGTGTCGGCGGTGCGGCCGAACAGCGGCACGACGGCGAAGCACGCGCCCGCCCGCACGACGTGCAGGAAGAACGCGGTCGCCTGTTCGACTGCCTGCTGGACGTCCACCGTCGACTCCGTCAGCCGCTCACGCCGTAGGCGGCGAGGTTCTGGAACAGCGTCGCCGTGTACTCGCGCAGCGTGCCGAGGAGCCACGGCATCAGCAGGATGATCGTCAGCAGCACGGCGAGCATCTTCGGCACGATGGTCAGCGTCTGCTCCTGCAGCGACGTCACCGTCTGGAAGAAGCTGACCAGCAAGCCGACGGCCATGCCGACGAGTAGCGCTGGCGCGCAGATCATCAGCGCGGTCAGCAGCGTCGTCTTGCAGAGGTCGAGAAGCGTTTCGTGGCCCATGGCGGGTTGCTCAGGCGGTGAAGCTCTGGGCGAGCGAGACGACAACGAGGTCCCAGCCGCCGACGAGGATGAACAGCAGCAGCTTGAGCGGCGTCGAGACGACGACCGGCGGCAGGCTGAACATGCCCATCGACACCAGGATCGAGCTGATGACGAGGTCGATGACGACGAACGGCAGGAAGAGCACGAAGCCCATCTGGAAGGCCGTCTTGATCTCCGAGAGCACGAACGCCGGGACGGCGACGTGGAACGGCGTCTCCAGCGCGGTGGCTGGGCGTGGTTCCTTGCTGAGTTCGAGGATCAGCGCGACGTCCTCCTCGCGCGTTTGCGACAGCATGAACTGGTTCATGCGGCGACCAGCGACGTCGGCGGCCTGCTTCCAGTCCATCGTGCCGGCGACGTACGGCTCGTACGCCTGCGTGTAGATGTCGCTGACGACTGGCTTCATGACGAACAGCGTCATGAACAGCGCGAAGCCGGTGGTGATCATCGCCGGCGGCAGATCCTGCATCGACATCGCGCGCTTGAGGAACGACAGCACGACGACGATGCGCGTGAAGCAGGTCATCGTCATGACGATCGCCGGCGCCATCGCCAACAACGTCATCAGCAGCACGATCTCGAGCGCCGAGCCGAGGCCCTTGCCGCCCGAGCCGGTGTTGAACGCGAGCGTGACGCCAGCGCCCTGGCCCGACTGGCCCTGCTGCAGACCGGGCGAACTGCTCGGATCCTGCGCCGACGGCGTGCCGGTGACGAACTGCTGGCCGATGACCGGCAGCGTCGCTGGGTCGTTGGCCGATTGGGCGGTAAGCGCGCCGCCGCACGCGCAGCACACGGCGAGCAGCAGCGCGCGCAGAAAGCTCACGAGCGACCTGCCTGCTGCAGCAGGTTGCGGAAGTCGGCGAGCGTCGGCCTGGCGCTTGCGGCGGCCTTGTTGGCTGGCGGCGTCGGCGAGCGGCGCGCGGGCGCCTGCTCCGGGCGCGGGATGACGAGATTCTTTGGCACTGCGCCATCGTCGTCGTCCGCGACGACGTCGAGCGCGCGGCCGGCCGGGCGGCCGACCACCTCGGCTTCGTCGGCGGCGCGCTCGGGCAGGCGGCCGCCGTCGATCAGCGTGAGGCCGCGGTCGGATTCACCGACGAGCACGATGCGCTCGTCGAACTCGATCGCGTGCAGCGCCTGCTTCGGCGACAGGCGCAGCGACTGGCGCAGCGTCAGCAGCGGGATGCCGCCGCTCGCGCGCGCCGGGCCGCGCAGTTGGCGCAGCACGTAGACGCCGGCGACGCCGAGGCCGAGGACGGCCGCGAGCGCTGCGACCATCTGGCTGAAGTCGGGGGCCTTCGGGCCGGCGATCGACTGGCTGCGACCAACCGCGGCGGTGGCGGGCTGGTTCTCGCCGACGTTCGCGTCGCCGGCTTCGGCGACCACGGCGGCGGGGGCCTTGGGGGCGGCCGACTTCGGCGAACCATTGCCCATCGTCAGCGTGCCGAGCACGAGCATCGCGGCGACGGCGGGGGGGATCAGGAACCACTTGGGCATCGATTTCATGGCGTTCTCTCGCCCGCGAGAAGCACATGATGTGCCAAGTCGAAAACCACCATATGTAGTGGTCAATGATCAGCAGGAGCCGATTACTGGTTGGTAAAAGCCAACACTGCTGTGGTGTCCGTCAACGCTGCCGGCGGCGGCACGGCCCGCTACTGTCTCCCGGCATGACGAAGACGCCCTTCGACGAGCTCGTCCACCGGGTCAACAACCTGCTCGGCACCATCGAGATCCAGGCCGAGGTGGCGAAGGCGCTCGGCGACGCGGCGGCCTACGCCGATGCGATGCAGAAGATCGTCGAGTCGGCACGGCGCACGCAGGATGGCGTCCGGCGGCTGCGCGAAGCTGTCAAGGAACGGCCCTGATCGGGCGACCGCAGCTCACACCGTCGGCGTCTCGGGCGCTGGCTCGAGCAGCGCCTGCAGCTTGGCCGACAGCTGCGCCTCCTTGCACGGATAGCCGAGGATGAGGTCGGCCTTGGCGAGGAACGCGCGCGTCACGCGCGGCCGCGACGGATGGTGGAGCAGCAGCGCCACCTTGGTCGTCGGCGAGAACTCCTTGATGCGCCTGCACCAGTCGAAGCGCTTGTCCTCGGTCAGCGGCACGTCGATCAGCACGATCTCGTTGCGATGCGCCGCCGGATTGGGGATTTCGCCGCGACCATAGCGACGCAGCTCGAGGCCGACGCGGCGGCAGCTCTTGTGCAACAGGCAAGGCAGGTCGGGGTCGGCGAGGAAGGCCGCCAGCGCGCCGCGGATCTCCACCTGCGGGATGCTCTCGAGGCCCTCGTCGTCGGCCGTGCGCGCGGCGGCCTCCGGCTGCTCGTCGTCGGCTGCGGCGTCGCCGGCCGCGGGTGTCATCGCGAGCGGCGCCTTGTTCCAGGCCGCGGCGGTCTCGAAGTCGATCGCCAGCGCGCCTTGGGTCTCGGCCTGATCGCCGACCTTCAGCGCGAACGGGAACACGATGCCGTTGCCGATGCCGAGCGAGCCGTCCTTGGCGAGGCCCGGCTTGACCACAACGTGGTCCTGGAAGCGGATGTCGACGTTGCCGACCTGCCCGCGCAGGACGTTGCCGAGACCGGAGTACAGCACATTGCCGAGCTCGCCGAACGCCTCGTCGTCCTCGCCCTCGAGCACGCCGCTCGCGCGGCGCTGCTCGATGACCTGCTCGGGCGCAATCATCAGCCGCCCCGCCAGCGCGATCGCGTCGTGGACCTCGACGATCGTCAGGAACTTCTTGCCGGCGTCGACCTTGTCGAGCGCGCCGCGCGCCATCGCGACGGCCGTGGGCAGCGCGGCAACGTAGGCGTCGACGTCGACCACCATCGGCTCGGCGAGGCGGACCTTGACCGGCTTGCTGATCAGCGAGCCGATGGTCTCGCCCATCGAGCTGGCGAGCATGGCGAAGAGCTTGCGCAGCTCCTTGGCCGTCCCCTGTTTCAGCGTGGCGCTAGTCATGACTCGTTCGCGCTACGCGCGCTCCTTCGCCGCGAAGCGCACGCCGACGAGGAGCTCAAGCGCGGCGCGCTGGCGGGCCTCGACGAGGCGCAGGTCGAGCGTAGCGGTGCTCATGGACGGACCTTCGGCCAGCGGCCATTCCTCACTTGAGGCCGTCCCCGCTCGCTTCCGCGGGCCGATGACTTCCTGGATCTTCGCCAGGGTGAGGGACCGCTGCGGCCAGCCCTTGGCGCGGCGGCCCATCGCTGCCTGGGCGACCTCTTCGCTGCCCTTGGTCGTGGTCATCACGATGGGGGGCGGAGCGCCGAGCCTGGCGGCGACGGCCTTGACGCAGTCGAGGCCGCCCTGTGCCGGAACGACTTGCGCGCCTCGACCGTCACTCGACGGCGGTCTCTTGCGTGCGCTCCAGCTGCGCCTTGAGACGCATCATCACGTTGCTGTGGATCTGGCAGACGCGCGACTCGGTGAGCTCCATGATCTCGCCGATCTCACGCATCGTCAGGCCCTCGTAGTAGTACATGATGACGATCAGCCGCTCCTTCTTGGTGAGGCTGCTCGTGATCATGTCCAGCGCGTCGTCCTGCTGGACGGTGTCGAATGGGTTCGTCGACTTGCGGTCGGCGAGGATCTCGACCTTCTCCATGTCCTTCTCCTCGTCGCCGTCGTCCCACTTCTCCGTCAGCGAGAAGATCGCCTTGGCATTGGCCTCGGCTTGATGCGCCTGCAGCTCTTCGAGGCTGATGCCGAGCGCCTTGGCGATCTCGACTTGGTTGGGCGCGCGGCCGAGTTCGCCTTCGAGCTGGCGCACGGCGCGGTCGAGACGGTGCGCCTTGAGGCGCACGAGCCGCGGCACCCAGTCCTGCGAGCGCAGCTCGTCGAGGATCGAGCCGCGGATGCGGGTCGAGCAGTAGGTCTTGAACTTGATGCCGCGCGACAGATCGAAGCCGTTGATCGCGTCCATCAGGCCGAACAGGCCGGCCGAGGCGAGGTCATCGAGTTCAATCGACTTCGGCAGCGTCTGGAGCACGCGCTCGGCGATCGAACGCACGAGTGGCATGTGCTGCTCGATGAGCGTGTTGCGCAGGTTCTCGTCGCGCGTGCGCTTGAACGTCTTCCAGACCGCCTCCAGCTCCGTTTCCGTCAGCGGTTGCGAGCCGGCGGCGGGCGCCTTCGTCTCGGTGGACTTCGCCTTGTCGGCGGCCGGCGTCTTGGATTCGGTGCGGGCGGCGCGGGAGGGCTTGACCATGTTTGTGGGGACGGCGATGCGCAACGGTCGGAGGAAGTGGGGACACTAACGCAATCGCGGCGTCGTCACTTCCTCCGTCACAGCCAGTAGCTGGACCGGGTTTCCGTCCTCGGCGCCGGGGCGGGCGCCGTCGTCAGCAGGGCCTGCAGCGCAGGCCGCGCGTCCTTCGGGAACCAGGCTGCCATGGTCCGGGGACTGGACCGAAGGCCCTATGGCTTTGCGTCGCCGGCTTTCGCCGGGTTTGCCGTTTCGGGAGGCGTGTTGGGACCGCGAGAGCAAAGAGCGCGACCCGGGGGGGCGGGCCGACGCTGGCCTCATCGGCAGCATCCCGCGAGGGGTTGAGCACGGCCTGACGGATTTCTTTAGCGAAATGTATAAGTCGTTCTCAAATATAGATTTGCGGTGTGCCAAAAGTCTGCGAGGCGGGCCGCTGGCCTACCGGAAGGCGACCAGCGATTCGACCCGGCGCGGGGCCAGACGCTGCCGGCCGGGCAGGAAGCACAGCTCGACGACGAAGGCGCAGGCGGCGACCACGCCGCCACAGCCTTCGACCAACTGGCAGGCAGCGCCCATGGTGCCGCCGGTGGCGAGCAGGTCGTCGATGAGCAGCACGCGTTCGCCGGGCCTGACGCCGTCCTGGTGGATCTCGACCGCGTCCTTGCCGTACTCGAGCGCGTACTCCACGCGGTTGGTCTTCCACGGCAGCTTGCCGGGCTTGCGGATCGGCACGAAGCCGACGCCGAGTTGCATCGCCAGCGGCACGCCGAACAAGAAGCCGCGCGACTCGATTGCCGCGACCTTGTCGACGCCGTCGACGTCGAGGCGAGCGAGGCGCGCGATCGCCTCCTTCATCGCCGTCGGCGAGGCCAGCAGCGGCGTGATGTCCTTGAACAGGATGCCGGGCTTGGGGAAGTCGGGGACGTCGCGGAGGTACTTGTTCAGGTCCATGCTGATCCTTGCGCCGTGGTCGGCCGAAGCCTGTCCGACTTCGATGTAGCCCGTGCCGCCTTAGCGCGCGTCGCCGGACGCGGCGCCATCATACGTCACGAAGCTTCAGCGGCCAGGACAGTATGGCGGCTGTCGCGCGCCGCCGTGGGATTGCTGCGCCAGGCATTGGCCGCAGCGAGCGCGCGCGGCTTGCACAGGGCACGCGGCGCGGTGACAGCGGTCGACGGCATGCCATTCTCGAGGGCGCGATGGAGGCGCGCGTAGCGTTGCTGCGGCGACTCGTCGGCGGGATCCCTGGCCGCGTTCGACACGGGGCTTCTGTCGCTAGGGAAGAACCGTCAGGCAGGCGAGACCTCTTCGACACCGACGCCTCTGGCCGGCCGATCACGCGCCGGGACGCGCGGCGGTCCGATCAAGTCGCGACCGCGATCGCGCCGATGAGGCGCGTCGAGGTGCCCCCCATGGGATCGAAGGTTGTCGGCCGTGTCGCCCGATTGTCCCTGTTCGCCACAGCGCTCGCCGCCCTGCCGGCGCAGAACGTCACCGTGCCCGCCATGCTGGCTGGCGTCGAGGGTGGCGGCGGCACCAGCATCCCGTTCGGCAGCAACCAGGCCTGCCGCTACCAGTGCATCTACGACGCTGAGGAACTGCCGTGGCAGGGGCCGCGCGTGCTGACCGCGATCCTGCTGCGCGCCGACAACAACACGCCCAACACGGTGATCCCGGCCAAGGGCTACCTCGACATCTCGCTGCTCGTGTCGACGACCGACAAGACGGCGGCGACAGCGAGCGCGGTGTTCGCGGAGAATCGCGGCGTCGACGCGACGTGGGTGATCCAGAACCAGCTCGTGCAGTTGCCGATGCAACCGGCGCTGCCGGCCGGGCCGCGCCCGGCAAACATCGCGTTCGTGTTCCAGTTTCCGTGGGCCTACGGCCTCACGCCCGCGACCTCGACGCTGCCGGCGCCGCGCAATCTGCTGATCGAGTTCCACATTCACGCGCAGCCGAGCGGCGTGTACCGCATCGACAACCTCAGCGGCTGCACATCGCCGCAAGCGACGTTCGGTTCGATCGGCCCGGCGTGCGCCGTGCCCGGCAACCCGGCGGTCACGCTGCTGGGCGACCCGTCGATGCTCGCGGGCATGAGCTACGCGTGGAGAGTCGCCAACGCGACGCCGAGCGTGCCGTTCCTCGTCACGCTCGACCTTACCAACCAGGGCGGCCTGCTCGGCAACCCAGCGTGGTCGCTGCCGTACCCGCTGTTCGACCCCGCCAACCCGACGCAGCCGTCGCCGGCGCTCGCGGCGCTGGTCTGGCCGGCGCCGGACTGTTGGCTCAACGTCAGTCCGGTCGCCATGCTCGCCGGCGTCGCCGACGCGACCGGGTCGGGCTCGGTCGTCGGCATCGTGCCGCCGGGCCGGCAATTCGTCGGACAGACCTTCTACGCGCAGGCGCTGGCGTTCGCGCCGACCGCCAATCCGCTGCGCCTCGTCACGTCGCTCGGCCGCAGCACGACCGTATGTGGGCCGCTCGGCGTCGCGCGCGTCTACGCCTTTTACAACAACCTCAGCACGCCGCCCGCGCCGGCGCCGTCCGCCGGCATCTTGCAGGCGGGCGTCGGCATGATCTTCGACGTGCAGTAGGCGCCGTCGTCGGTCGCGGCGGCCTGCTGCCGCTTGCCCGCGACGCGGCCGGGGCGGATGCTGCCCGGCCCGCATGAAGGTCCTTCTCTGCCGCCCGCGCGGTTTCTGTGCCGGCGTCGAACGCGCAATCGAGACCGTCGAGCGCGCGCTCGCCAAGTTCGGCCGCCCGGTCTACGTTCGCCACGAGATCGTGCACAACAAGGTCGTGGTGCAGGACCTCGAGCGGAAGGGCGCGGTCTTCGTCGACGAGCTGCGCGAGGTGCCAAGCGGCGCGCACGTGATCTTCAGCGCGCACGGCGTCGCCCCGGCGGTATTCGAAGAGGCGAAGCGGTTGCAGCTGCACGCCGTCGACGCCACCTGCCCGCTGGTCACCAAGGTGCATGCCGAGGCCCGCCGCTTCGCCGCGCGTGGCTGCACCATCCTGCTGATCGGCCACGCCGAGCACGTCGAAGTCGAAGGCGTCGTCGGCGAGGCGCCGGACCGCACGATCGTCGTCGCCACGCCGGAGGAGGCCGAGACCGTGCAGGTGCCCGACCCGACGAAAGTCGGCGTCGTCACGCAGACAACGCTCAGCGTCGACGAGGCGACGCGCGTCATGGTCGTGCTGCGCCGCCGCTTCCCGGCGCTGGCGACGCCGCGCAAGGAGGACATCTGCTACGCGACCACCAACCGGCAGATGGCGGTCAAGCGCCTGCGCGGCAAGGTCGACCTGTGGCTCGTCATCGGCGACCCGATGAGCAGCAACAGCAACCGCCTGCGCGAACTCGGCGCCGACAACGGCGTGCCGGCGCACCTCGTGCTCGGCCCCGAGCAGATCGAAGCCGGCTGGCTGCGCGGCGTGGGCACCATCGGCATCACGTCCGGCGCCAGCACGCCGGAGAGCAGCGTCGCGGCGGTGGTCGAGCGCCTGCGCGCGCTTGGCGCCACGGAGTTCAAGGAAGTCGCCGGCGAGCCGGAGCTGATCGAGTTCAGCCTGCCGCTCGAATTGCGGTGAGCGCATGCGGATAGCCCTCTGCCAGATCGATGCGACGGTCGGCGACCTGACCGGCAACGCCGCGCGTATCACCGACTTCGCCGGTCGCGCGCAGGCCGCCGGCGCCGAGCTGGCGGTGTTCCCCGAGTTGGCGCTCTGCGGCTATCCGCCGGAGGACTTGCTGGTGCGGCCGGGCTTCCTCGCCGCGCACGATGCTGCGCTCGCGGAGCTGGCGCGCGCCGTGCCCGCGATCCTGCCCGTGCTCGTCGGCTGCGTCGTGCGCAACGAGCTGGCCGAGTCGCGCGGCGGCCGGCCGCTGCACAATGGCGTCGCGTTGTTGCACGGCGGCGTCGCGCGCATCGTCGCCACAAAAACCCTGCTGCCGACGTATGACGTCTTCGACGAGTCGCGCTACTTCGAGCCCAATCCGGCGCCTGAGCGCAATGTCGTCGCCATCGCCGGCCGGCGCATCGGCGTCGTCGTCTGCGAGGACGGCTGGAACGACGAGCGCTTCTTCGGCAAGCGCATCTACGCCGTCGACCCGGTCGAGCGCGTCGTCGCCGGCGGCGCCGAGATCGTCGTCAACCTCAGCGCCAGCCCGTGGTCGGTCGGCAAGGACGCGTTCCGGCAGCGCATGGTCGCCGCGGCATCGGCGCGGCACGGCGTGCCGATGATCTACGTCAACCTCGTCGGCGGCGACGTCGCGCTGCAGTTCGATGGCGGCTCGCTGGCGGTCAAGCCTTCGGGCATCGCGGCGCAGCCAGTCGCGTTCGAGGAAGCGCTCGCCGTCGTCGACACCGACGCGCCGTGGACGCTGGCGCCGCGGCTCCTGCCGGTCGAGGCCATGCAGCGCGGCGCGCTCGTACAGGGCATCCGCTCGTACGTGCGCAAGTTTGGCTTCCAGAAGGCGGTGATCGGCCTGTCGGGCGGCATCGACTCGGCGCTCGTCGCCGCGCTCGCCGTCGACGCGCTTGGCCCGACGAACGTCGCCGGCATCGGCATGCCGTCGCGCTGGAGCAGCGACCACAGCGTCGTCGACGCGCGCGAACTCGCCGTCAACCTCGGCATCGCGTTCCACCTGTTGCCGATCGATGGGCTGCAGGAAGCCTTCGACCGCGCGCTCGCGCCGGTGTTCGCTGGCACGCCGCCGGGGATCGCCGAGGAGAACCTGCAATCGCGCATCCGCGGCACGCTGCTGATGGCGTTCGCCAACAAGCACGGCCACCTGCTGCTCACCACCGGCAACAAGAGCGAGTGCGCGGTCGGCTACTGCACCATCTACGGCGACACCAACGGCGCGCTCGCCCCGATCGCGGACCTGTGGAAGACGGAAGTGTGGGGGCTGGCGCGCTGGCTCAACCGCGATGGCGTGCGCATCCCCGTGCGCTCGGTCGAGAAACCGCCGTCCGCCGAGTTGCGGCCGGGCCAGTTGGACACCGACAGCCTGCCGCCGTATCCCGTGCTCGACCCGGTGCTGCGCTGCCTCGTCGAGGAGGATCTGTCGGTCGCGGAGACGGCGGCGCGCACCGGCATGCCGCGCGAGCGCGTCGCCGACCTGTTCGCCATGGTGATGGCCGCCGAGTGGAAGCGCAACCAGTACGCGCCGACGCTGCGCGTCAGCGAGCGCTGCTGGGGCGGCTGGCGCCTGCCGGTCGCGCACCGCTACCGCGAACGCTGAGCGCCCGAGAGGAGGCGCTCTCCGGGCTCGCAGGTTGTCCTTTGCGGCCGCTGTCGCGGCCACGCCGCGCCAGAGAAGCCGATTGTGTCTCAGGCTCTGAGCGCCAGCGGGCGGTCCGGGCAGGACGCGCCGGCAAGCGCCCGCGGGCGCCGCTACGCGCAAGCGCCGACGTCATCGGCGCGTCCGCGTCGTTCGCCGACCTGCGTCGCGATCATGATCTATCCTTGCCGTCGCTGTGGACCACTCCGACCTGCGACAACTCTCGGTCCTCGAGCGCATCGACCTCGCTCTGGCGAGCCGCATGCTCACGCCGGGCGCGGACAACGAGCCGATCGCGGCGGCGCAGCGCGCGCTCGACGGCGTGCGCCAGCCGGGGGTGGGGGACGTGCTCTTCCTCGCCTCGCTGTTGCGCCTGCGCGGCTTCGTGCTCGCCGACCAGGACGCTGCCGACGTGCTCGGCGGCCGCCCGAGCCGGCTGTCGCCGGTCACGCAGGAGCACCGCCTGCTGCGCGGCCTCGCCGAGTGCCTGCAGCGCATCCGTCAGCGCGCCGCCGACGGCCGCGAGCCCGACGGCTGGTTCCTCGTCGAGTTGTTCCGCACGATGACCACAGAGATGCCGCGCTTCCACAACAACGACCTGCGCCGCGGGCCACCGTGGGACGCGCTGCTCTACGTCGACTATCCGGCCCCCGACCAGTTGCGCGTCGCGCTCGACCGCTTCGAGCCCGAACACTACTACCGCGACGCGGCCATGGTCTTCCAAGCGCTGCACCCGGTGCGGCAAGGCTTCCGCCTGTTCTGGCGCTTCGCGCGCCTCGCGCCATTCGCCGACTTCAACGTCGTCATCGCATGGCTGGGGCTCAATGCCTGGCTACAGGCCAAGGGCTTTCCGCTGCTCGCGGCGGCGCCGGGCGACTCGCAGGCGCTCGTGCGCCTGATTTCGGGGCCGCCGCCGAAGCGCCTGCCGCTGTTCGAGGCGCGGCTGCTGGCGTCCCTCGGCGAAGTCGCCTGACCAGCGGCGGGCGCGCAGCGCTCAGGCGGGTCGCAGCGAGCGCACGTGGCCGAGCGGGAACGCGCGACCGCCGTCGAGCTGCAGCGTCGCGAAGTCGACGTCGACCAGCGTGCCGGCGTGGGCGGCGCCGACGTCGACGATCACTGGCTTGCCGACCAGCTGCAGGCGCGCGCGGAACTCCGCCTGCAGCCGTTGCAGCCGGCCGTCGGCGAGGTCGCGCAGCATCGCGTCGATCCGCTGGGCGACGGCGACCAGCAGCGCGCCGCGGTCGATGGCGCGGCCGCCGGCGAGCGCCAGCGACGTGGCGATCGGCTCGAGGTCGGGCGGGAAGCGCGTGCGGTTGCAGTTGACGCCGACGCCGATCAGCCAGGTGTCCTTGCCAGCGGCGCCGCCGTCGATCAACACGCCGCACAGCTTGCGGCCGTCGACGAAGACGTCGTTGGGCCACTTCACTTGCAGGGCGTGGCCGGCGTGCGGCTCGAGTGCCTCGCACACGGCGACGGGCAGCGCGGCGGGCAGGGCCATCGTCGGCGGCAGCGCCACCGTCGCGCGCAGCGTCACCGCGAGGTCAGCCGCCGGCTCGTCGTGCCAAGCGCGCTGCTGACGGCCGCGGCCACGCGTCTGGTGGTCGGCCCAGAACACCGCGTCGCCGTCGTGTGGCGGCGCGGCGGCGAGGTCCTGTGTCGAAGGGCACGACGGCACGTGCGTCAGACGGCGAAAGCGTGTCGTGCCTTGCAGCAGGGACTCGACGACGGCGTCCGGGGCGGTCGTAGGGGGTAGGGCCAAGCCCCCATGCTACGCCGACTTCAGTCGCTGCTGCACTCCTGCCGATGACTGTCGAAGCGTTGGACGATCAGGCCGTCCCCGCAGGCAAAGGCGATGAAGCAAATCGGCGATGGACTGCCCCGTGGGTTCCAGGGCTTGGTGCAAGGTTGGAGCGCGCTCCAGCCGGCGACCGTTCGCGCGCTGCGCTTGCCGCGCGACCACGCGACGTGGCGCGACGCCGCGAACGGCTGCGACGCCATCGAGATCCAGGCGTGGACCGAGTCGCTGGGCCGCATCGAGACGACGCTGCCGCAACTCGCGGGCAAACTCGCCGACGGCGGCGCCTTGCTGCTCGACCTCGACAACGTGCAGTCGGCGAGCATGCTGCGCCTGGTCGTTGAAGGCCGTCCAGGCCAGTTCGATCCGTCTGGCAGCACCGACGACCCGACGATGTCGGTGTCGCTGCGCCGCGCCGTGCTGGCCGCGACCAATGCCGGCCTCGTCGTCCGCGACGTCATCCGCGTGCCGGCGCCGACCGCCGAGTTCCCGCCCACGCTGGCCGCGGCGCTGTTCCAACAGGGCCTGCTGCCGCTCGACTGGCTACAGGGCCCGCCGCCGGCGCGCTTCTGGCTCGACTGCCGCAAGCAGGCGACGCTCGCCGGCGCCGTGCTGATCGCTGGCGGCGACGCCGCGACGCGCCAGCGCACCGCTGCCGCGGTCGCCGCGTGCCTGCCTTCGACCTGGGAGATCGTGATCGCCGACGAAGCCAGCGAACGCGCCGGTTGGAACCGGGCGCTCGCGCGGTCGCGCGGCGACGTCGTCTGGTTCCTGCGCGCCGGCGCGCAGCCGTCGGCCGCGACCTTCGCGGCGCTGGCGTCGCGCGCGCTGGTTGGCCCCGTGGTCCCGGCGCGCAACGGCGAGCCGTGCCTGCCGGGCGATCTGTGCGGCGTGATGATGCCGCGCACCGACGCGCTGCTGGTCGGGCCGATCGACGAGCGCCGCGCCAACACGCGGGTCGCCCTCGAGGAGCACCTGATGCGTCTCGAGGCGACGGCGCCGCTGCTGACGACCGTGGACGCGCCGTTGCCGGCGCCGCTGGCGCCGATCGAGAATCCGGCGACGCTGGCGGCCGAGACGGCAGACCTGTGCGCCGCCTGGGCGGCGATACAAGCAACTGGAAATACAGAGGTTACGTCGGTGAACTTGGCCGGAACACCGGCCCCGGCGACCCCCGAGCCGGCCCCCGCTCCGTGGGCCGGCCGCGCGCCGCGCGTGTCGCTGTGCATGATCGCCAAGAACGAGCAGCGCTTCCTCGGCGAGTGCCTCGCGCGCGCCAAGGACGCCGTCGACGAGATCGTGCTGGTCGACACTGGCTCGACCGATGACACGGTGGCGATCGCTGAGTCGTTCGGCGCCAAGGTGATCCGCACGACGTGGCCCGACGACTTCTCGGCGCCGCGCAACCTTGGCCTGCGGGCTGCGACCGGCGACTGGATCCTCGTGCTCGACGCCGACGAGTTCCTGCAGCCCGGCGCCTGCGCGCGCATCCGCGACGCGGTGCGCGCCCCGAAGGTCCTCGGCTACCACATGCGCTTCGTCAACGTCTACGGCGAGAGCCGGACGCAAGGCGTGATGATGGTTCGCCTGTTCCGCAACCTGCCGGGCATCGCCTACCAGAACGTCATCCACGAGCAAGTGACGCCGAGTCTGCAACGCATCGGCCAGCCGATGGGGCTCGTGCTTGCCAGCGCCGACATCGAGGTCGAGCACCACGGCTACACCGAGGCGGTGATGAGCGAGCGCGGCAAGAACGAGCGCAACGAGCGCTTGTTCAAGAAGCAACTCGAGCAGACGCCGGACGACATCTACTGCCTCTACAAGTATGGCGATTTCCTCCGCCGCGTGCCCGGCCGCGGCGTCGACGCGCGCGCGCTGCTGGAGCGCTGCTTCGACCGCATCCTGGCCGGCCCGCCGTTGCTGCCGCGCGAACTGCCGTACGCCGGCGAGGTCGCCAGCCTGTGCGCCCTCGAGGCCGCGCGCGCGGGCGACACCGCCCGTGCCCGCGACGTGCTCGACGTCGCGCTGCGACGCTTCGTGCCGACGCCCAACCTGCACTACATGGCCGCGAGTCTCGCGCTCGCTGACGGCCGCGCCGAGGACGCCATCTACCACTACCGCCGCTGCCTGGGCTACCGCGGGCAGGTGCTGGTCGTGCCGATCCAAGAAGGCATCACCGGCCACGTCGCGCTCGTCGGCATCGCCCAGGCGTTCCTGTTGCGCGGCCGCAGCGATTGCGCCAAGACCCTCTTGCACCAGGCGATCGCGTTGGAGCCGGCCAACGAGGTCGCGCACCTAGCGCTGTCCAAGCTGCTGCTCGTCGGCGGCGACATCGGTGGCGCGATGACGACGCTGACGGCGTTCCTCGCGACGCATCCGGACTCGCCGGGCGCCTGCCAGCAGTTGGCGCTGATCCTGCAGCGCGTCGGCCAGCGCGAGGCTGCCCAGCGTATCGGCCGCCGCGCTGTGCAACTGCTGACTGCGCGTTCGCGCGACCAAGAGGCGCAGGCGATGGATCGCCTGCTCGCCGCGATCTGAGCGGACCGCCGCTCCCCCAACCGCATCCAACCCCTGACGACCTGAGCGGAGAGACCGACATGACGACGATGACCCACAATCCGGCTGCCAAGCTGCCGGCGATCCAGCCCCCGCGTTCCGGCTTTCAGCCGATCCCGACGCGCATTCATGACACCCGCGGCGGCCAGATCTCGCCGCTCGGCGTCCAGCCCGCCGCCGCCGAGGACAAGGCGATGGTCGAGCAGAGCCTCGCCGAACTCGGCACGAAGCTCGCCGAGATCCACCGCATCGCCGCCGAGGCCTACCTGTCGCAAGGCAGTTACAGCCAGGCGCTGCCGCACCTAGATGCGGCTGCGACCCTCGCGCCGACCGACGCCGAGTTCCGCCTGCAGCTGGGCTTCGTCCGCTACGTCACCGGCGACGACGCCGGCGCCATCGACGCCTACAACGCCGTGATCACGCAGGAGCCGAACAACAGCGAGGCGTGGTACAGCCTGGGCATGGTGCAGTTTGGCCAGGGCGAGTTCGCCGGCGCCGAGCAGTGCTTCGGGCGCGCGGCCGAGATTCACCCGGACGACGCGCAGGCGTGGAACAACCGCGGCGTGTGCCTGTGGCAGATGAGCCGGCTGACCGAGGCGCGCACGTGCTTCGAGCAGGCGCTGCGCAGCGACGCCAACGACGCCGACGCGAAGTTCAACCTCGCGCAGGTCAACTGCTGATCGGCGCGGACATGCGCGTCGGTGACTAGCCGGCGCCTGGTCCGTGGTTCGTGCCGTGACGAACTCGCTGCAACCTCGCCGCTCGCTCGCGGCGAGCGGATGCGAGCTGCGTAGACCCCAGTCCTGACGCCAACCGAGGATTTCCTTGGGCGCTAGGCTGCGCGGCAGCGCGCCCAGGATGCAAACCGGCGTGCGCTGCCCCGGGTCGCGGTTGAACTGCCGCTAAAGCGACGCAGTCCGTGTGCGCGCACACGCGCTTGTCAGCAGTTGCTAGGCGTTGCGGAACACGCTGTCGTCGGTGCGCGGCGTCGCCTGCGCGTAGCCCCGCAGCGCCTTCCCTCCGACCCGCGCCCGCTCCATCTCGTCGCGCATGCCCTGCAGGCCGGCGCGCATCGCGTGCTCCAGTCGGCCGTTGGCGCCCATGGCAGTGGCGCGCAGTTGCTGCTCGTTGGCCGTGTCAGTGCGGCTGTCGCCTGCCGTCGCGACGTGGTCGTCGATGATGTCGAGCAGGGCCGTGACGCGGTCTAGGTCGCCGCGGACCAGCGCCTCGTAGGCCTGGTTCCAGCAGGCGGTCAGTTCCTGCAACGCGAACGCCTTGGGCGTCGCCGCGTTCTCAGCCGGCGATGATGCCATCCCAGCCTTCCTTCAGCGTGCGCAGGACTTCGAGGGTGTTGTTCACGCCGGTCGGGTTGCGCGTCAGGTTCGACTGGCTGAGCTGATCAAGGCTGAACTCGTAGAGATTGTCGAGCTTCCGGGCGATGTCGCTGCCGGCGGCGTGGTCGAGGCTCGCGCGCAACTCGCCAAGGATGCCCATGGCGCGGCTCAGCGTCTGGCCGACTTCCGGCGAACGCGCCGTCTTCGGGTCGGCGAGGCCGGTCTTCGACTTCTCGAGGTTCTTGATGGCGCCGTCGTAGAGCAGCTTGATCAGCTTCTCCGGCGAGGCGGTAAGGATGGCGTTCCGCTGGTAGGTGGCGGCGGCGTGGGCGTAGGTCATGGCTTCGTGCGGCAGGGGGTGCGTCAAATGCGGGCGATGTTGCCCACGGAACTGCCCTGGCTCTGCAGACGGCCGAGCAGGGTCTCGAGGTTGGCGTACTTCTGCTTCAGCTGCTTCTCGTAGAGATCGAGGCGGCGCTCGGCCTGCGTGATGCGGGAGCTCGCGTCCTTGACCTGTCGGTCGAAGGTGTCGGTGCGGCTCTTGATCAGACCGTCGACGGTGTCGGTGTAGACGTCGATCTGCGCGATCATCCGGTTGGCGATGCCGCCGGTGGCCTGCGCGAACACGGCGGCGACGGCGTCGTCGTCGGCGGCCAGCGCTTCCTCCAGCTTGGCCGGCGCGAGCGTCAGCTTGCCGGCGGTGTCGGCAGTGATGCCGAGCTGCGAGAGCATCTGGTACGACGCGTTGCCGGTGCCGGCCACCGCGCTGCCGACGACGGTGCGCAGGCTGGACCGCATGGAGCGCAGCGTCGAGTCGCCGAACAGCGGACCGTTGGCCTTGCCGTCGGCGTCGAGCTTGTTCTGGTCGGTGAAGAAGTCGACCACCTTGTTGTAGGCGTCGACGAAATCCTGGACCTTCTTGGTCGTCGCGGTCGCGTCGTTGGAGACAGTGATCACGACGTCCTGTGTCGGGCTGCCGTCGGACTTCAGCTCGAGCGTGACGCCCGGGATGATGTTGCTGATCGTGTTCGACGCGCGGTAGATCGTGACGCCGCCGTTGAGCTGCACCTGGGCGTCGGAGCCTTGGGTCAGGACATTGCCCGACAGGTTGTTGATCACGGCCTGGAAGGCCGGATCGCCGTCGTCGAAGCTGACCGAGAACGCGCCCTCCGTGCCGGTCTTGGTGGCGCGGACGACGAGCTGGTAGCGGTTGGCGCCGCCGTTGGCGGTGTTGCCGGTGTCGACGACCTCGGCGCGCACGCCCATGTCGGTGGCGTCGTCCTCGGCGTTGATGGCGGCGGCGATGCGTTCAAGCGTTGGCGGCTCGACGACGCCGTTGACGACCTGCCCGACCGAGATCAGGTGGGTGGTGCCGCCGATGTCGATCTGCAGCGAGGCCGGCGAACCAAGGCTCGTCGTCGGCGACGGACTGCCGGTGGTGGCGTTGACCTGGGCCTTGGCCAGGGACAGCACGCGCAGGTTGTAGCTGCCCGGCGTCGCCGTGCTGCTGGCCGTCGCGGTGACGATTTCCTCCCGGTTGGAGGTGGCCTTGCGCTGCAGGAAGTCGGTGCTCGTCTTCAGCGCTTTGGCGGCGGTGGTCAGCTTGTCGAGCAAGCCCCTGAGGTCGCCGAACAACGACTTCTGCTTGGCGTAACCGGTCTTCTTCGCCTCGAGCTGCCGGATCGGGCGCCCTTCGATGGCGACGAGGGCCTGGATGATGGCCCTCGTGTCGAGGCCCGACGCGAGTCCTCCGAAGCTGATTCCTGCGGTCGACATGGTGGTAGGGCGGACTTGCCGCCGTCCGTCCGGTATCGGCGGCTCCGGGCGCAGGACTTGATGCGGGGGACCCCCGAGGTCGCGATCGGGCCGGGGGGTCGGCCACCGGGCGCCGGGGGGGCGGAGCCGGCGGGGCCGCTCCCGCCTTGCCGACTGCCGCCTCGGCCGCGCCCGGCCCTGGCGGACCCCGGTCCGCAAACGACGCCGCCCGGCAGGCCCTGTGGCCCGCCGGGCGGCGCCCAGCAGCCTCGCAGCACGCCGCGGCTCAGCCGAGCAGGCGGAGCGCCGACTGCGGCTGGGCGTTGGCCTGGGCCAACACCGAGATGCTCGCCTGCTGCAGGATGCTGTTGCGCGTCAGCAACGCGGTCTCGTACGCGACGTCGACGTCGCGGATACGCGACTCGGCGCTGGCGAGGTTCTCGGTCGTGATCGCCAGGTTGTTGATCGTGCTGCCGAGGCGGTTCTGGACCGCGCCCAGCGTGCCGCGCAGCGAGCTGATCGTGTTGATCGCCGCGTCGATGTTGGTGATCGCCGTGGTGGTGGAGCCGCCCGAACCGATGTCGAGCGACTGCAGCGACAGCGACGTGCTCAGGGCCGCCGTCAGGCTGACCGACAGCGTGTCGATGCCGGCCGTGGTGCCGAAGCCGACCTGGAAGCTGACCGACGTGTTCGAGCCGTCCAACAGCTTGATGCCGTTGAACTCGGTCGAGCGGCCGATGCGGTTGATCTCGCTGACCAGGCTCTGGAACTCCTCGTCGAGGGTCTCCTTGTCCTGGTTGCTGACCGAGCCGTTGCTCGACTGGATCGCCAGCTCGCGCAGGCGGGTCAGGATCGAGCTGACCTCATTGAGCGCGCCCTCGGCCGTCTGGACGAGCGAGATGCCGTCGTTGGCGTTGCGCTTCGACTGCTCGAGCGAGCGGACCTGCGAGCGCAGGCGCTCGCTGATCGCGAGGCCGGCGGCGTCGTCGGCCGCGGTCGAGATGCGGAGGCC
>Ga0194131_10002011_pt1 | contig 33927 bp, 27 predicted proteins | sample TA2KigO120mmetaG_FD_148631 | JGI IMG/M metagenome (GOLD analysis project Ga0194131, IMG submission 148631) | Freshwater microbial communities from Lake Tanganyika, Tanzania - TA2015053 Kigoma Offshore 120m | ecosystem: Environmental > Aquatic > Freshwater > Lake | place: Tanzania: Lake...
GCATGACCGGACCCTCCGTGGTCGTCGTGCGCCATGTGAAATTACCAGGAATTTGAACGAAATTGCCCATTTTGACAAGGCCAGCTGCAGCTTTGCAAAACCTTAGTAGTGAGTTTGCCGGCAAGGGAACGGAGCGGCCACGGATTTTACGAAGCGCGTCATGCTTTTTCTTTGACGCGGCCTGACCGTTCGCTTACGTTGATTGGAATGAGTTCGCTTCACGGCTGTTGCCACCTGGAGGTTTGTCCCATGCGACATTGCTGGTTGGTGCTGTTGGCGATCGTGGCCTTGCTGTCGCCGGTGGCGGCGGATTGCCTGGTTTATCGGCTGCCCGAGGACGGCAGCTTCGCACGCTTCGACCTCGAAATAAAAGAGCAGCGCGGCGACGACTCCAAGACGGCGACCGGTTCTTTCACCATGTCCTCGGTGGGCGCCAAGGAAGTGGACGGCAAGAAATGCCGCTGGATCGAGATCAAGATGATCATCAAGCAAGGCGAGCGTGAGCAGGTTCAGATTGTCAAGGTACTGACGCCGGAAGAACACCTCAAGGCGGGGTCGAGCGCCATCGAGCACATGATCAAGGGCTGGGCGGGCCGGCCCGGCAAGGAGGCGCGCGCCGTCGAGGGGAGCAAGGATCGCCGTCTCGGGCCGGTGTCCGCATTCCTGTGCGGCCCCTTCATGAACGCCAAGAAACTGCCCGCCATGGAGATCGACACCAAGGTCGGCAAGTTCACCTGCACCGGCGTCACCGGCAGCATCAAGATCGAGCAAGACAAGACCGTCGTGGAAGTGGTCTTCGACAATCGCCTGAGCGACAAGGCCCCGTTCGGCGTCGTTTCCTCGAACATGAAGTACAAGGCGACCCGGGCGGACGGCGAGACTCGAGACCAGGGAACCGTTTCCTTGAAGCTTGTCGAGGTGGGCAAGAACGCCAAGAGCGACCTGCCGGATTCACAATAGTTTGCGGCGACGGACGAAGAACCCTGCATGAGCACCACACCAACGATCCCTGCTCCGATCGCTCCGCCCCGGCATGCCCTGGGATTGCCCGAAGGAAGCGTGCGCACCATCCTCGCCCTGCTGGTGACGGGATTGGTGTGCGCCGTCATGCTGGTGCCCAGCCGCAACGGCGTCGTCACTCCCATCCCGCCGTATCTTCTGTATCTGCTGTTCCTGATCCTGGGCCATTTCTTTGCCACGCTGGGACATTACCATGCCCGCCCGTGGCCGTTGCACTTGCCCCCCTTTTTCGTTCGACTGATCATCATTGGCGCACTCATGGGGACGGTGGCTTACCTTTACTCGAATGACCCGGACGACCTGCAGCGCAAGTGGGAAGCATCAATGGACATGATCCGCGCCAACTGGTACTTGCCGGTATTGCTGCTTGCGGGCTTCTTCGTGGGCGTGGTGCTGCGTAGCATCGTCGGCCGCACGAATCCTCCGGTATTCGTCCAGGACCTGGAAGCCTGGGTGGCTCTGATCGGCGTCATCGGCCTGTGCATCGCCGGATTCATACACCTGGTCATCAACCCGAGCTTGCAGAACCCGATCGACTTCCCAAACCTGGAAGGCTTCCTGGCCGTGGTCGTGGTGTTCTACTTCGGCGCCCGGTCTTAGTTCTTGCCGCGGATTACCCATCTTGCCGGCGTGCTTGTAGTTTCCACACCGTGACTTGTAACTCCTTCCACAAGGTTTCCTTGCCTCGGCATGGGCCTGCGCGGGGCCACATGTTTTAATCTCCGTGGATGACATGACTTGTGATCATTCTCAACACGCGCCTGCACGCGGCATTGCAATTGCTCATCGATCTACCGCTCTTGAAGGATACCCACAACGATTTATCAAATGCCGGCTGTCACATGGAAGTGACGGCACAACATCGGACAAGGAGCCAGTCCATGCGATATATCGGTCTCGTCCCTGTCACCCTTTTCACGCTCGGCATCACGCTCACGGTGTTGCCGGCAGTCGGCTGGTTCTCCCGCCGGGAAGATTCCCGTTCGTCGTCGCGGTTCTATGAGCCGCGCTTTCACGCCAGCGCCAACGAAACCCATGACACCGTTGACACGCAGGAAGTGCCCGGGGACGTCGCCGCCCGTTGCCGTCGCGCTCAGCCCACGCACTGGCGTTATCTCGTTCTGCACCGCTGATGAGCCTTGCCTTTCGTCCACCTCATTCATTCTCCGTGCCGACACGAAGTCGCGCGGTTCACAAGGAAAAGGAGTTTCCGAATGTCTCTCGATCACCTGTCCGCCGCCAGCCCCCGCAACCTGACCACCGATAGCCACACGCACGCCCCGATCAACGATCGGGACGCCGTCGCCGTTCTCGCCGGCGTCGGCGAACATTTCGACCCGGCGCATGCCACCTGGGAAGCGGCGTGGATTGATATCGGCGGAGAAGGATAAGCCGCGCCGCTTGCAAGCTACAGCAAGATGCCTTGCACAGCCCGACGTGTCAGCCAGGGATGACGTCCCCCCCTCGCTGACACGTCGGTTCTGTTTTCCGTCTCCTCGCTTTCCCGATCATTCGCTCCACGTCAAGCTTGCCATGCACGCAGCCCGGCATGCGCGCCAATGGCCACATCGATACCAGGATACAATTCGTTGCCGGGGTACCGAGATGGGGGGTGGCAACGCAATGCATTTCGATCAACGTCTGCCAGCCGACTTGAGAAAAAATGGACTTGTCGCCGGATTTGCTGTCAAGATCTCGTCATCGCGACAATCGAGCTTGATCTGCGCATCGTGCGCAATTGCGTCCGTGGAAATCGCTGGAAAAGAACGCGTGCTGGCCGCGCGGCGGCGGCGGCGGTGGTAAAGTTGCCGTGGACCTTGGGCGTGCGCCCGCCATCAGGATGATGGACGAGGCCGTTCGCCCCCAACTTCAGAGAACGGTCACTCCCATGAAAATACGGAAATTGATGATAGGCCTGATGTGCCTGTCGGTGGTAGGCGTCGACTTTCCATCCGTCGTGCAGGCCCGCGGCTGTTGCGGTTGCGGCTGTTGCGGCTGCAAGCAGATTCGTTGCTGCTCGGTGATCTGCTGCCGACAGTACAACGCGTTCACGCCGGTTTGCTGCGGCAGCCTGTGCTGCACCGGTTGCTGCCCAGTGGGCTGCGGCTGCTGCCAGCAGCCAAACTGCTGCGGACCGAGCTTCTGCACGGGCTGCTGCCCGGCCCCATGTCCGGCGCCGTGCCCGGCCCCTTGCTGCGACGCGCCGACGTGCATGGCTAGCCCACCGGCCGCCCCCTTTATTCCCAACATGCAGATTCCGCAGGCGCTGCCCTCGACGGCCCCGTCGTCGGCGCCGCAGTTCATGCCGCCGCCCCCCACACCGCTCAACGGCCAGACGGCGTATAACGACGGCTACAATCCCTGGGCCCTCATGCATGCCGGCTACTATCCGGGCTACAGCGCCGGCTACTATCCGCCAGTGACGCCGGCCAGCTACGCTCCAGGCTACGCGCCGAGCAACGTCCCCGGCTACTGGTACGGGCATTAATCGGTCGCCCTGGTAATCTCAGTCTCAACGAAAAGGAGGTCCGTTCATAGTCAAGCCCGGTCCTTTCGGGGACCGGGCTTGTTTTTTTTCCGGAAGCGATCAGGCAGGGCAGCTAGCGGCCGGGATGCATCTGCCGGTTGAAGATCACGGGATCGAACTCATCAGTGGGCTCGTGCGCGGGCTGTGAGTGGCCGCTGGAGAAGCCGGATTCCTGATCGGGCCGCACCGCGGACGGACGACTTGCTGCGGGCGCCTTGGCCGGCACGGGATGCGTCGGAATCGGCGAGAGCTTGGGATCGCCCTGAACGACTGGAGTCTGCTCAACCTTCTCCATTGCCCTCGTCCCGGCTGTCTCCGGTGTCGCGACAAAGCGCAACGGCGTACGAGCTTCCGGCGCGGGCTTGTCTTCTTCCTTCACCACCTCGTGCGCGACTTGGCGGCCCTCGAGATTGGGCACGCCGGCCACTGCCGGAGCCGGCAACGTGAAAGTCGATACCGTCCTTGGCTCCGGTGTCGTCTGGGCGCGCGGCTTCGGTTCCTCTTTTTTCAAGTGTGGATTCTGACGCAGCACGTAATTGACCCAGTCCTGCATGCTCTTGTATGGCTCGCTCAAGCGCTTGATCGGCGGTTGGCCGGTGTTGCCGTGGGCGCAGATGGCCTTGATCAGCAACGGGCTCAGGATGGGATGATCCGGGTCAATCTGCTTCAGGACGGCGCCGAGGTTCTTCTGCGTGGCCGCTTGCGTGCCGCCGTGATAGGAGCGATAAAGCTGAAACTCGCCCCCCTTGCCCGCTGAATGGCAGCTCACGCATGTATTCATGAGGATCGGCTGGACACGGGTGATGAACAAGGCGACGCAATCGGAGCTGATGTCATTGGTAACGGCCGCAACGGGAACCGGAGCCGGCATCTTCGGCGTCGCGGACGGTTGCTGGCTCGTCGTCATGGCGCGCTCGAGTACCGAGACGAGTTGCCGTGACGCCGCGTGGTCCGGCCGCATCTTCGATGCCGCGGTCGCCTCCGCCAGAGCCTGAGCACGCATGTCATGGAGGTGACACCAGCGCGCCAGCCGTAGACGCTCGTCCGGATCGAGTAGATTGGCCCGCGAGGCCATGAGTTCGTAGGCCTCCTGCCAGTCGCAGCACAGCTTCATTTCCGGCGACACCGGAATCCAGACCTCGCCCATGCCACGACGAATGCGATACTGCTGTCCATGCCGCTCGATGTCGCCATCCAGTGTCCGGCCATTGTCCAGTACCAGAACCTTGCCGGTTGTCTGCGGACTGGCCCCAACCGGCGGTGCGGCGCGAACGCTATTCCCGAGGGCGAGCAACGCCCCGAGCGCGAGTGACGCTATTTTGGCTTTCATGATGCGCCGGTCTATACGCCGAGCTGACAAGCATGTCAAGAGTAGCTGGCCTTCAGGAACTGCCGGTAGAGAACACGGGTTCTGGGGCGGAGGGGCAACCGCGCCATGCCGATGCTGCACTGCCAGTTACTTGTGGTGCGGTACGATGCGTCGCACGGAGCGCTTCAGGCGTGACAGGGTGCGCCGCCACCAGGGATGGGCAGCCTCGTTAGGGCTGCCGGCGTTGCGCGGCAGGCGCTCGAGAACCTGATGCAATTTTTGCACCCGGTCCTGCAACTCATGCTCGGGGATGGTCGTGGTCCGCCGGGCCAGGACGGTAGTGCCGTGTGGCGACTGTCCCGGGCCCACGCTGTCGATCTCGAGGATCTCGGGTACGAATCCGGCGTCCAGCAACATCTGCGCCAGGGCAGGCAGAGTCGGCCAGAACGACCAGCCGGACAGGCCCGAAAGCGGGTCGGCGTAGCCGAACTCCGTGTAGCTCATGCCGGCGTAACCATCGATGGTGAGGTCCGCTTCGCTCAGGCGGACGTAATGCGTGTTGATGTAGATGTGATCGGTGATGGCCGCCAGTCGCCTCAGCAACTCCCAGGGCCGCGGCAGGTGGTACAGGAAGCCGACGCAATACACCGCATCGAACCGTCCCAGCGATGTCAGGTCGAATGTCTCCAGATTTTCGCACAGGAACTGAACGTTGGTCACGCCGAGCGTCTTCTGAACAAACTGGGCCTTCTCGACGTGGTAGTCGCGTCCCTCGATGGCCACGACTTCGTGCACCCCCGGATGGGCGGCGAGTTGAAAGGTGCCGCCGCCCTGGCAGGCGCCCAGTTCCAGGATGCGCCTGGCATTAGGCAGGTGGCGGAAGAAGGACGCGGGCCGCACATCTGCTGGTTCCTGGTTTCGGTTCTTGCCGTAGCGCTCGCCATCAACCGAGAAACGGACCAACCACGATGATTCTTTTCGCAGGCGATCCACTTCCTGCTGTACTTTCGCGTCCATGCATTCCCCCGTGCGAAACAGCCAAGATCCCTGGCCAGGCACCCGATGCAAACCGTGTGGGTTTTTTGGGAGGTTGATCCTAATTGGTGTCGCGGACTGGGTCAAGGCCGGGTTGGGGATGTCGTCGCCGCGCTGCGATCTCAGGCCGGGGCCATTTCATAGACACGGACCTGGCCGTCGAAGAATGGGACGGCCAAACGGCGTCCATCCGGATGAATGTGCAGATCGCGCGCGTTGTTCGGCAGGTTGAGCGTGTGAAAGGACCGTTCCTGATCGGGCCGCCAGAACCATAGTGCCCCGCCGCTGCCGCCGCCCGCTGCTGCCAGGAAACCCGAGGGATGGAAGACGACGCCCCATGCCGTTCCCTGAAAGTTCGCTTGTGGGCGCAGCACCTGCCGTCGCCGGCCGGTCTGCCAGTCGAAGAGCACCACCGCCGGCTTGCCAACGCCGGCGAAAGCGTTGGTCACGTCGGTAATGCCGGCGCAGGCCAAGAGCGTGCCGTCGCCGTTGAACGCGAAGCTACGGATGCCGCCATGGTGGGCGCGAAAGCTCGGGTCGTAGCGATGGAGGATGCGCGCATCAAAGGTGCGTTCCTCGGTGCCGCGGGCGATGTCCCACTGCTTGACGTTGCCGTGCAAATCACCGGAGACGAGGAATCGCCCGCCGGGATGGAAAGCAACGTTGTAGACATGGCTGGCGTGCCCTTCCATCTGCCGGACCAGGCTGCCGTCTTCGCTGTTCCAGATCTTGACGAGGTTGTCGTTGCCACAGGTGGCCAGCAGCCGGCCATCGGGGCTGACGGCCAGCATGCGCACCCAGCCGCGATGAGCAGCGAACGTCCGCGCCGGCTCCGGGTTATCGGCATCGAGTTGCCAGATGAAGACCTGCCCGGCCCCGTCGCCGCTGAAAAGTTTGCGCCGTCCCGCATGGAAGGCCAGCCCGCGCACCCAGCTACGATGCCCCGCAAGCTCCGTCTTGCGGCCGCCGGCAAGCTCCCACCGCTGAATGGTATTGTCCTGCGCCGCCGCGAAGACGAAGCGGCCCGCCGGATCAAATCGACAGCACACGAGCGGACTGTTGTGTCGCAATTCCTGGACCATTCGCGTCCGCGCCGGATCAATCGGTGTCGGCATGAGTACGCTCTCCGGTCTGTAAGTGCAACCGCGATTCCCGATTCTTATCATACGACGGCGGACGGCGGCGGGAAACGCCAAGACGGACGCCGGAGCGGAGCGGCGCGATCGCTGGGTTGTTCCCTGTGCGGGCTGCAAGCGGCTGGGTTCTCTGCCGAAGATGCCGGCGTGCGACGACTTGCTCGACGACCGCCTCCAGCTCGGCGCCATGCTCCCGCCGCCAGGCCGAGCGCCCGCCGCGCCAGGTCGCGCAGCCGGAGCGGTTCGCCCAGGTGGCCGACGATGTGATCGATCGCGCAATTGACCCGCTGGGAATACGTCATGGCCGTGACCGCACGTGTTCGCTCAAAGATTCGCAAGATTTGACGAGCCGGCCCCGGCTGGGCAGGTATGATGCATCCACGTACCCGAAGTTACGAATCTACTTGTACCACGGGAGAAACCAACATGCGCTTGGGAAACTTCTCCGTCAGCCTGGCAGTCCAGGATCTGTCCCGTTCCCGCGAGTTTTACGAGAAGCTCGGTTTCCGGGCCGTGAGCGGTGACGCCGCCAGCAACTGGCTGATCCTGCAAAATGAGACCTGCACCATCGGGCTCTTCCAGGGGATGTTCGAGAAGAACACCTTGACGTTCAACCCTGGCTGGGACCGCGCTTGCAACACGCTGCCGGACTTCGACGATGTCCGCGACATCCAGAAGTCGCTCAAAGGTCAAGGCCTGCCCCTGGTCATGCAAGCCGACGAGTCGTCCACCGGTCCTGCACACCTTTGCCTGATGGACCCGGACGGCAACCCGATCCTCATCGATCAACACGTCCCACGCCCCGGGAAGTAGGCTGCCGTCTTGCGAGCGAAGTGGTGGTGTTTCGCTCCGCGCGCCCGTCGTCACCTGCAAGTCGTCATGTCCCGAATGCTGACCCAGCGGTGAGACTTGACAAGTTACCCAAGCTCATGAAACCTGGGCGGACTTTGCCGCGGTGCGCAAGCACAACGAGTATGCACGAATGAACGGCCTTGTCGCAGATAAGGATAGGTGGTTTCTGTGCAGCCTCCGTCGGCATGAGTCCGATGCTCTCCGGTGTCATGACACCGATTCCATTCAATAAGCCTACCATCGTGGGCAATGAGTTGGCCTACGTCGCGGAGGCAGTCCGCTCGGGCAAGGTCGGCGCGGATGGCGTTTTCACCGACCGTTGCTGTCGTTTGCTCGAACGCCGGCTCGGCATCGCCAAGATCCTGCTGACTACATCCTGCACGTCGGCCCTGGAAATCGCCTGTCAACTGGCCGATCTGAAGCCGGGTGATGAAGTCCTTGTGCCGTCCTTCACCTATGTCTCCACGGCCAGCGCGGTGGTGCGACTTGGCGCCCGGCCGGTGTTCCTTGACATTCGTCCCGATACCTTCAATCTGGACGAACTCGAGGTTGAGAAGGCGATCACGCCGCGTACCCGGGCCATCATTGCGGTCCATTACGGCGGCATCGCTTGCGCAATGACGGAGCTACAGGCGATCGCCCAGAAGCATGGGCTGTTTCTCATCGAAGACGCGGCGCATGGGGTGGATGCCTTTTTTGCCGGCCAGGCGCTGGGATCGATGGGAAGTCTGGGCTGCTTGAGCTTTCACGAGACGAAAAACTGCTCGTGCGGGCAAGGTGGAGCACTGTGCATCAACCGGCCCGAGTTGGCAGATCGCGCGGAACGCATCCGGGCCAAGGGCACCAATCGCCGTGACTATCAGCGTGGCGTTGCCGATCACTACACGTGGACCGATCTTGGTTCCGGCTACGCCCCGAATGAGCTGACGGCAGCTTTTCTCCTCGGACAGCTGGAGCAGCTTGATACGCTAACCGCCCGCCGTCGCGTGCAACATGCGCGCTACCACGATCTGCTCTCCAAGTACGCGACCGTGGGCAGGCTGACACTGCCCGCGAGCCTCGAGAATTGCCAGAGCAACGGTCATCTTTTCCCCGTGCTCTTGGCAGGTCCGGAGCAACGTGGCGCCCTGATGTCGGCCCTCGCGCAGGCGGGGATTCAGGCCGCGCCCCACTATGTTCCCTTGCATCGCTCGCCCATGGGCCGGCAGTGGGGCATTGTTCCCTCACCCTTGAGAGTGACGGAAGCCGTCAGCGGCCGCTTGCTGCGACTGCCGCTATTTCACGAGCTAACGGAGGCTCAGCAAGCTCGAGTGGCGGCGACGGTCGGCGAGTTCTTGGAAGGATCGCAACGCCGCGCGGCTTGAGCCGGAGTTGAAGGAATGCGCATAAAGAATCTGAAGCAGACAAGCGTGACGGGACGTCGCTTGGCGGTTTCGCGCACGATGTCGCGCGCGAAACCGCCAAGCGAGCTTCCTACACGCTCGTCTAAATGAACTGTCTGTGAGTGCAACGATGTCATCGCGCTACGACCTGCATCCGATTTACATCCTGGCGCCGCCCTACCACGAGCGGTCGGGAGGCATTCGCGCGCTGTACCGCCTGTGCCACCACTTAAACAAGGCCGGGTTTCACGCCTTCATGGTGTCGAGCCCCTACCAGGCGCCCAGCAGTCTCGAAGCGCCACCGCTCGCCGAGGAACAGCGTCAAGAACACCTCAGCCGGGGCTGCAAGCCGATCGGAGTTTGCGGCGAGTGCGAAATCGGCAATCCGCTCGATACCTCGATCGTCGTCCGCTACCTGTTGAACACGCCGGGCTGGTTCCAGCCGCTCGCACCGTCATCGTTTGGCGACCATGACTTCTTCTTGCATTTCGACGATGCGCACGTGCCGGCCGAGCGCCGGTCGATCGACTTGTTCATGCCGGTGGTCAATCGCACGATCTACCATCTGAGCGAACACCAGGGTAAGCGCCACGGCTATCTTCTTCTTTCGCATCGCGCCGCACTGGACAAGCTTGAACCGCCGTCCTGGGTTCGTCCGCTTGTCACGGTCACCATGGAGAATCCCTTGGCACATGAAGAACTGGCGAGGTTATATCGCCGGTGCCGGGCCATGATCACCCTGGAACGCGGCGTCGCCATTTTCGAGAGCCTGTGTTGCGGCTGTCCAGTGATCTGCATTCCAGGCCCTAAGTTTACTCCGGAAACGTACCAGCGCCGCTTTCGCGGCGCGGGACTGGCATGGGGATGGAGCCAGGTGGAACTGGCCACGGCGTCCGCTCGAACCGGCGAATTCCTGCACCTCTATCAAAAGCTCGAGCGCGGCGTCACGGGACGAGTCCATCAGGTGTTCAACGATATCATCGACAAAGCATCACAACGTTCGCGCTTGATGTCCCTTCCCATGCTCAGGGCTGCGTCATGACGACGAAACCCATTCTCATTCTGGGCACTTACATGCTGGCCGAGGAAATGGCCGACCTCATTTCCGAGATGCCCGGCTGGCGTGTGGCTGGATTTGTCGAGAACCTCGACCGCGCGCGCTGCCGGCCGCTTCTCGGCCTGCCGGTGCACTGGATCGATGACGTGAAAGAGTTGGCCCACGATCATTTCGCAATCTGTGGCATCTCCACGACACACCGGGTGGCTTTCATCGAGCAGGCCCTGGCTGCCGGCCTCCGCTTCCCAAGGCTGGTCCACCCGACGGCGCGGGTGTCATCGACAACGACACTGGATGAAGGCGTCTTCATCAGTGGGGGAGTCCAGGTCGCCGCACATACGAATATCGGCAAGCATGTCTTCGTCAACCGGGGAGCGCTGATCGGCCACCATACCACGATCGAGGACTATGTCACCATTCAACCGGGCGCCAACGTCGCCGGCGCCTGCCATGTCGAGCGCTGTGCCTGGATCAGCATGAGCGCCGTCGTGCTTGATCGCAAGAGAATCGGCTGCCACAGCATCGTCGGCGCCGGTGCCGTCGTCACGCTAGATGTGCCGTCCCACGTCCAGGTTGTCGGCGTCCCGGCCCGCGTGATCAAGGAGAACGTGGCGGGGAAGTAAACACTGGATCAGTATCGCTTGCGGAAACCTCCGCAAGTCAGATTCGGACGCGCGCATTTTCACCCCGCGGAGGCCACGACCCTGCTCGGGAAAGCGACTACGCCAGGATTTCCCCAATCGAGTCCGCTTGTGGGTCGGCCATGGGGATCGGGCGGCCGTTGTGGTGGTGGTTGCGGCGCGGGTTGAGGCCCAGGGCGCGGAAGTAAGTGTGGAACAGGTGGCCGCCGTTGACTTCGCGCTCGACAACTCTGGTACCATTGGCGTTGGTGCGGCCCACGACACCGCCTTGCTGAATGCCACAACCTGCCACGGCTACCGACCAGGCCCGCGACCAGTGGTCGCGTCCGTAGTTGCGGTTGATGGTCGGCGTACGACCGAATTCCGACATCACGATCACCAGCGTGCTCTCCAGCATGCCGCGCTGCGCCAGATCGTCGAGCAGCGTCGCAAACGTGCAGTCGAACTCGCCGAGTTGTTCGATGTGGAAGTCGAAGTTCTCGTGATGCGTGTCGTAGTTGGAGTGCGTGACCTTGACGAAGGGCACGCCGCTCTCCAGCAGCCGGCGGGCGAGCAGGCAGTGCTGGCCGAAGTCATGGGTGCCGTAGCGTTCCTGCAGATGGCGCGGCTCGCGCGACGTGTCGAAGATGCTGCGCCGCCGCATGACGTCCGTCGCCTGATCGTAGGTGTGCGTGTAGGCCTCGGTGTCGGCGGTGCGGCGGCCCTGGGCGAAGCGGTTGTTGAGGCGCACGCGCAGGTCATTGCGCTGGCTGTCGGCTAGTTCAGAAAGGGTCGTCGGCCGGAACAGGTTCGGCGGCGGGTTGCCGTCAGCCAGCGTGACCGAGGCGAAGCGTGGCCCGAGGAAGGCCGCGTCCTGGCGGTTGAAGCCGCTTTGCCCGCGCGGGCTGATGTGGATGTAGCCGGGCAGAGCGTTGCCCTCGCTGGCCATCAGCTTGGCGACGACGGAGCCGAGGTGTGGAAACGTCTCGGCGGGAGATTGACGGCGGCCGGTGTGCATGATGTAGGCGCCGCGGCCATGTTCGTTCTCGGCCGTGTTGATGCCGCGCACCAGCGCCATGCGGTGCATCTGCCGGGCCGTGTGCGGCAGCAGTTCGCAGATGTGCGTGCCTGGTACGGAGGTGGCGATGGGCAGGAATGGCCCGCCGGTGTCGGTCCCGGGCTTGGGGTCCCAGGTCTCGAGCTGGCTCACCCCGCCCGACAGCCAGATGACAAGGACGCGCTTGTCCATGCGGCGGAGCTGCTCCGCCATCGCCGGCTGCACCATGTCGGCGAAGCTGAGCGCTCCCACTCCAGCCAGTCCAGCCGCGGCCCCGCCCAGGAATTGCCGCCGCGACACCACGTGCTGCGGCGAGTTGCATGCGTAGAACGGTTTCATGATCCGGCCCCCCGTGTGGATTGCAGTTCCAACCTATGCCCGCGCCGCTGCCTGGAACACCTGCCGGCAATCGAACTTGAAATCGGGCAGCAGCTTTGTCTCGTAGACATCGCCCGGCTGGAGCACGCGCTCGACCCACTTGCCGCGCGAGCGGCGCAACACCAGCACTTCCTGCTTATCGGCATCGACTATCCAGTATTCCTTGACGCCAAAGTCGAAATACTCTTCGCGCTTCTCAACGTAATAACGCAGTTCCGATCCAGGGGACACGACTTCGACGACGATATCCGGGATCCAGATGGCCCACACTTCGTCATCTTCCCTGGGAGGCTCCGTCAGATAGATTGCCAGGTCCGGGTGGCGTTCGCTCTGCAGGTCGGCTAACAGGATTTTGCATTCGCTCCCGGCGGCGATGGCGTAAATACGATCTGGATGTGCCAGCTTGAAGACCATGAATTGACCGCGAACCGCATCGACCTGGCGAAAGTGCTTCAGCTTTGGAACATCGCTCACGATAACCAATCCCCGCCCAAGCTCGTAAAGATGCCCCTCCTCTACCTGCGCAGGTTCAAACTCCGTGAGGCTCATGCGGCGACCGTGGTCTTGCGGCCCAACTTTGACTATGGTCTGGATCATTCGCTTATTCTATCCGCTCAATGATTGAAGCGAAACTCCGCCGACGCCAGCAATGCCCAGGCCAGGTCCTGCATGGCTGCCGGTCGATCGGCGCGGCGCGACGCCAGAAAATCGGCGAGTTCCTTTCGCTCTTCGGACGTTGGCATGCGTGTTAACACGCTCAGATATAGTTCCTCGGCAATGCCATCGGTGCTCGTCAGCTTGCCGAGGCGGAAGATCAGGTTGCCAGGCCGTGGGGCCAGCCAGCCGCGCACCAGGTCGCCGTTGCGCAGGAACAGCGTCTGGTCGAGCGTCGCCTGGAACTCGCCGGCCGGTTCGCCGGGAGCATTGCCGAACAGGCTGGCAAACGGCGACTCGTTGCCAATGAGCCGGGCATGCAGGGCGGCCTCGTTGGGTTTCTTGCCCTGGGCCAGACGTTCGGCGTCCGTCAATCCCGTCGCCTGCATGACGCTCCAGGCGAGTTGCTCCGGCGACATCGGCCGCAGCAGGGCGCCGGCGAAGGCGCTCTCGGCTACGTCTTCACTCCCCTTGGGCAGAACGCTCGACCGCTGATAGGTCTTGCTCAGGGCGATCTCACGGAGCAAATACTTGATGTCGAACTTGTGGGCTGCCAGCTCCTCGCCAAGCAACTTCAGGAGCGCGGGATGCGAGGGCGGATTGGCCTCGTGGTCGTATTCGACGGGATGTACGATGCCCCGGCCCAGCATCTGGAACCAGAGACGATTGGCCAGCGTGCGGCGGAAGTGCGCATTGCCGATGACTTGCTCCGCGAGCAAGGCACGCCGGCTGTAGCGCGGCACGGGCCGCACGTCCTTCCCCGGCTTGACCGCGTACTCCTTGCCCTTCTCTTGTTTTGGTTCCTGCAACGCCGGCCCGTCGGGCAAGCGCGGGCCCGAACTCTTGCTCACCTTCGGCACGAACACCGACTGGAAGCTGACCTCCCCTTCCGCCTTCTCTGCGAGCATCGCCAGCTTCGCTTTCTTGTCGGTGAACAGGGAAGTGCGGCTCAGGAACGCGTAGATGCCGTAGTAATCCTCCTGGCGATAGGCCGGCACCAGTGGATGATCGTGGCACTGCGCGCAATGAAAATTCATGCCCAAGAAGAGCCGGCTGATGTCGCGCGTCAGCTGATGCGGCTCGGCCAGGCGATCCAGGTAAAAGCGGGCCGGGGCGCGGTTCTTGACATCCGATCCGTCCGCCGACAAAATCTCGCGAACCAGCTGATCAAGCGGCTTGTTGTCGGCGAACGACTTGCGCAGGTACTCCTGCCAATCGGCACGGCGGACGTGCTTGTCCGGCCGGCGATCCATGAAGAGATTGTCGAACACGCGCTGCATGTGTCGGGGATACTGCTCCGAGGCCAGCAAGCGGTCGATGAGCTTGACGCGCTTGTCTGCTGCCTGGTCGCCGAGGAACGCGCGCGTGACCTCGGCAGAAGGAATCACGCCGGCCAGATCGAGATAGATGCGGCGCAGAAACTCGGCATCATCCGCAAGTGCCGCTGCCTGCTTTGCGAACTCCAACTTGCCTGCTGCGATCGACTCGTCAATGCGCTGATGCAGTGGCGCTTGCGCGCCGGCGGTCGCATGCAGCACCAGCAATATCAACAAACACCAGGCAAATCGGCAAGAGTGCGGGTGTGTCATGATTCACCCAGGTTGAGGCAGGCCGGGCGACATCGATCCAGTGGCAGGCAGGCAAACTCCACAATATCCGCTGGCCGGGGCATGTCAAGCGAGAAACAGCAGCAAATCCTTCATCGTCCTTCATCCTCTTGTTTAGGTTCAGCGCACCATTACCCAGCGGGCGGCCTCCTCATGCGCCGTGGCGTGAATGGTGTGGCCGACGGTCGGCATGACGTGCAGTTCGACGGGGACAATCTTGCTTTTCCCGGCAGCGGCGGTGACCAGTCGGCGCGTGAACAGAATGGCCTCGTCGGTACTGACGCGCCTGTCGTCGTTGCCAATGCACAGCCAGACGGGCCGGCCGGCAAGCCTGGCCGCGTGCTTCTTGAGATCGAGATCGCGCATCGGCTTGTCGTTCTTCGATCCCTGAAACTCGCTGACGGCCAGCAAGTCGGTCACCGGCGCGAAGGCCACGACCCAGCCGATGCGCGGCTCGGCGGCGGCCAGGTGCAACGCCATGAACCCGCCGCGCGACGTGCCGGCTGCGCCCACCTTCTTCGCGTCCGTATAGCCGTCCTTGACGAGCTTGTCGAGCACCGCCGACGCCTTCTTGGCAAAGTCCTCCACCAGCGGCTGGCCCTTCTCCAGCCGGGTTCGCCAGCCAGCGATGCCGCTTTCGCCGGCAACCTGGTCCTTGCCGTGGCATGGCAAGTCGAGGGCCACGCTCAGGTAACCCTTGTCCGCGAGGATGTGGCCAATCTCGTTAAACTCGGCGCGCTTGAGCGAATCCTCCACGCCGCCGGCCAGGACGAAGAACGTCGGCGCCGGCTTCGCCGGCTTGCCGCCGTAGACGCCGAAGCGCACGCCGGAGTCGGTTTTGAGCATCTGGATCGCGGGCTTACTCCGGTCGCCGATGCCCCCAGTTCGCCCAGCCACGATTACGCAAGCGGCCGCCAGAAGCAAACGCGTCATATGGATCTCCTACTTCAACGCAATCACATGATTGCTGAGCCGTTCGTAGCCCTTGGGAGTGATGAGGTAGTTGTGCTCGATGCGGATGCCGCCGATGCCTTCAACATAGAGGCCTGGCTCGAGCGTGATGACATCGCCGGTGAGCAGGATTTCATCGGCGTGGCGGACGAGGAAGGGCGCTTCGGGATGGGTGAGGCCGAGGCCGTGGCCGGCGTGGTGCGGGAAATACTCGCCCAGACCAGCCTGCACGAAGGCTGCCATGACGGCATCATAGACCGTCTTGCACGGGACCTCCGCGCGCAGTTCCTTTTCGCCGGCGGTCATCGCCGCCATGCAGGCGTCGTAGAGCCGTTGCTGGTCGGGGTTCGGGTCCTTGCCGACAACCAGGGTGTTGGTGAAGTCGCTGCGGTAGCCCTGGATGACGACGGAGTAGTCGAGGATCATCATGTCGCCGGGCTGAAGAACGCGGTCGGTGGGTCCGCCGCCGCGGCGCGAGGCGCCCGGCGAGACGGCGAAGTCGCCGTAGACGATGACCGGCATGCCGGCGGCGCGCACGCAGGCCGCGTGGATGCCGCCATATACATCAAGCTCGGTCATGCCCGGCTTGACGTTTTCACGGGCCCAGGCATGGCCGGCCTCGGTGGCCTGCATGCAGCGGCGCAGCAGGGCGATCTCGTCGGGATCCTTCTGTCGCCGCAAGCGGGCCAGAGTGCTGACGATGTTGGCCGCCCATTTCTCGCCGGGGCGATCGTGGACGTGGAAACCGTTGCGGCTCGGATTCACGTCTTCCAGCACGGCAAGCTGACGAGGCCCCTTGCCAGGCGACTGGCCATCGTACCAGGTCACGACCCGCGTCTCATCGACATGAGCCTGCTCGACCGATTTCGGCAAGCGATTGTCGTGCAAGAGCTTGGCCCGGCCATCGCCACGTAGCACCAGGTAGCCGGGGAAGCCGGCGCCGAGGCTGATGGGATCGACCCAGAAGTTGGCGAGATACGCCAGGTGAATGAGATCGCCCAGCACCAGGAAATCACTGTCCGGCTTGGGATTGAGTGCCTTGCAGAATCGTAGCCGCCGTTGCCGGCAACCTTCGGCGGTGAGCATGGCTGGACTCCTTTCGTAGGACAAGCGAGTTGCGTTACCGACGGCGGTCATCTCTTGCTGGGCGTGCCGAACACCTGCGTGTAGTAATAGTAGCCGTCGCCGCCCTGAACGACGCCGAGGCCGATTTCCGTGTACCCCTTGTGAAGGATGTTCTTGCGGTGCCCTTCGGAGTCCATCCAACCCTTCATGACAAGTTTGAGATCGAGCGGCCCAAACGCGATGTTCTCCCCTGCCAGGTAGTACTGGTAGCCAGCGCCCTTGATGCGCTGAAACGGTGTCTTGCCGTCAAGTTCGTGCTCCATCTTGCCCTGCTTGGCCATGTTGGCCGAGTGAGCGCGGGCGGACTGGAAAAGCAGCGGGGCGGCCTTCAGTAACGGCAACTCCTCCTTCTTGCGTTCGGCGTTGGTCAATTCGAGCAAGCGCTTCTCGACCTTGGTCATCTCGAACTTGGTGGGCTTGGGTTGCTCGTCGGCCGGGTGGGCTGGCGTGAAGCCGAATCCGGTCAGTACGACCATCGCGAGGGTGCGGTACATGGTTGCTGGTCCTTGGTGAATGGGTTGACGCTCAGCCTCTCCATCTTAAGCCTTCGCCCTGTCACCAGGAAACAGATTTCAGAAATCCCGGCCGCGACGCTCGATATTTCGCTTGACAGGATCGGCAACATTGCTATTGTCCCGCGACTCAAGGAACCAAAAAGCACACACGTTCCCAGGGTCTGCCCGGGAACGCACGCCACGCGAGGTGACGCCTTGCGCGCGTGAACGTCAAGAGACAGAGCCTTCATGGCGAGGCGTTCCCAGGCAGACCGGGGGAACGAGGAAATGGTTGGGAGACCAGGACGGGGGAATCGTCATGCGATCTTGCACGTGGCGGACTTGGGGGGTGTGGACGCTGGGAACGATCTTGCTGGCGTTGCCGGCAGCGCTCCAGGCCCAGACTTCCGATTCGAAGACCATCTTCACCAACAAGCATTTTTTCCAGATGCCTGTCAAGATAGATGATCACCTGCGGGCCGACTTGAAGGAGGTCTGCCTGTACGTGAAGCGCGGCACGTCCGACTGGACCCGCCAGGAAACGGCGTCGCCCGCGGTCAAGCAATTCACCTATCGCGTGCCACAGGACGGGGAATACTGGTTCAGCGTGGCCACCATCGACAAGGCCGGCCGCATGAATCCGCCCGATATCGGCGCCCAGGCCCCCGGACTGAAGGTCGTCGTCGATACCAGTCCCCCCTCGGTCGAGTTGAAGGCGACGAGCGGCCCGGACGGCGAGCCGTGCGTGCAGTGCACGATGCAAGATGCTCATCCGGACATGCAGTCGCTTCAGGTGAACTATCGGGGCCGTGACGGCAGCGAGCGTTCTCTCGAGCCGCATCCCGCCAAGCCAGGGCTGTTCCACGTGCCGGACCCGAATTTCTGGGGCAGCATGGTCCGCGTCAGCGCCATCGACCGTTGCGGTAACCGCGCCAGATGCGAGATTCAAATGAGCGGCGGGCCCGGCGCCCAGCCTGAAAACATTCAGACCGTCAAGAGCGCGCCGCCACCCGTCCACCAACATGGCGTGCAGGAGAGCACACATCCGGTCAACATTGGCGAAGAGCCGCATCTGAAGAAAGCGCCACTGGCGTTAGGATCAGTCCCAACGGTGAGCGGCCGTACACATGTGGAGACGCGTATTGAGCCGGCGCCGCGAAAGCTGCCCATTCAGGTCGGAAGCGACGCCGCTCCGGCCAATCGCCTGATCCTCAATACACAGCAGGCGTCGATGGAGTATCGCATCGATCAGGTCGGCTCCAGCGGAATCGGCAGGGTCGATATCTATGCCACCACGGACAATGGCAACACCTGGCGAAAGCTGGGCGAGGACCGCGACCGCCGCAGTCCTGCGGAACTGGACCTGCCGGGCGAAGGAACCTTCGGCATCCGTCTGGTGGTCGCCAACGGCCTTGGCTTCGGCGGCGGCGTTCCCGCCCGCGGCGAGGCGCCCACTTCCTGGATCGAGGTCGATACGACACCGCCCACGGTCCAGCTTCACGAGATTGAGCCCGTCGCCGACGAGAATGGCGGACATCTCGATATCCACTGGAAGGCCAGCGACACGAACCTGGGCAACGATACCGTGTCGCTGTCATATCGCACGCGGCCAGATGGTCCCTGGAAGATCATCGCCCGCAACCTCAAGAACGACGGGTCGTATAGCTGGGCTTTCCCGCACGACATGGGGTCCAAGTTCTACTTCAAGGTTGAGGCCGCCGACCAGGCCGGCAACGTCGCCTTCGCCGAAAGCCACAACCCGGTGCTGCTCGACCGGACCGAGCCACGCGCCACCGTGCCGTCGGTGACGGCAATTTCGGGAAGGAAGTGACCAAATCTTGGTTGCGTTTCGCGCTCGCAGGTTCACTTGCGACACTGCAAACTTCCAAGCGCGCAACGTAAACAGGGTCATGCATTCTTGCACAACAAAGCGACATCTGTTCGCGGCTATTTCGCATCGCCGTTGATGAGCAAACCCAGCGCGCTACAGCAATTGTTGTGAGCGATGCGGCCGCAGAAGCCGATGACGAAGGCACCGTTGCCGCTGACCGAACCGGAGTCGTTGCCGCCCGGGCCGCCGATCTGCTCGCTCTGGTAGCGATCGTTGGGATCGAGAGCGGTCTTGCCGACGCGCATGAAGGTGAACCTGAGACTGTTGAGCACGAGCGCGCTCTTGATCTCGACGGCCGCCACCGCGAAGCCGTCCTTGGCGCGGACAATCACAGTTCGCTTGGTCGAGACGCCGCGTTCCTGCCCCAGCGTCGCGCCTTCTGAAGTCCAGTAAATGGGTGCCATCGAGCTCACATATTCCTGTTCACCGATTCGGTCGAGGCTGATTACAAAGCCAATCAGCAATCCAGGTGCCGGCGCGACGTCGCTGAACGCGTCGCCATTGGGCCAACCGAGCACGGTGGACTTGGCGACTCCGCGCGTCTTGGCGGCCTTCTGCAAGAAGGCGCCAGCCTCGTCCGGCAGCGCGGACAGCGGCGCCGCCACCATGTCCGGATGAGTCCCCTTGAGCATGACCAGGCCAAGGGCGCGACAGTGCTCGTTCCTCTTGCCGCAAATGCCGACGACCAGGCAACCGTCACTGCCGACATGACCGTTCGATTGCCCGCCGTCGCCGCCGATCCACTCGCTCGCATAGCTGTCCTTGGGATCGAGGCAGCGCTTGGCCAGACGCATGAACGTGACTTTCAGGCCTTTGATGGCCACGTCTGACCTGACTTCGATGCCGGCCACGGCGTAACCGTCCTTGGCAATAATCGTGACCGTACGTTCGCCGGTGCCGATGGCGTCGCCGCGGGTTTCCCCCTTGCCAGTCCAGTAGATTGGTCGCACGGCTTGAATCACATCGTTGTTGAACGACTTGACGAGCCCGAGTTCGAAGCCGATCAGCAGTCCGCCCTTGCCGCGCGCCTCCTCGAAGACCTCACCGATCTGAAAACCGGCGATTTTGCTGTGGGTGCGATCGCGACGTTTGCCGTTCAGGATGGTCAACGTCTCGGCCGGCAGCGCGGGCATCTCCCGGGTGACAACTTCGGGGCGGGTATCCCTGAGGATGGCCAGTCCCAACCCCTGGCACTTGTCGCCTTTGATCTTGCCGCAGACGCCGACGATCAGCGCGCCGTTGCCGCCCAGCATCGTGGCCGCACCGCCGGCGCCGCCGAGCAGGTCGCTCTGATAGCTGTCGGTGGGATCGAGCGCATCCTTTTTCAGTCGCATGTAGGTGATCGGCATGCTGTGCATTCCCCACGGGCCGACCTTGACTTCCACTCCGCCGACGGCATAGCCTTCCTTGCTGATGAGAGTGACGGCCCGCTGACTGGGCAGGCCATGGATGTCGCCGCGCAGCTCTCCCTTCTCGGTCCAGAAGATGGGACGCAAGGACTGGATGGTCTCCTGTTTGAAGGCGTTCGTGTCGAGGCCGACCTCGAAGCCGATCAACAAACCGCCCTTGGCGCGAATCTCCTCGAAGGGATCGCCGTCGGCCACGCCGGCAATGCGCGTGCGCAACAAGTCCGCGCGTTCGATAACCTTGCTGATGATGGCGCGAGTTTCATCGGGCAGCGCTGGCATGGCCTTGCCGAAGACTTCCGGACGCGGCGCCTTGAACAGCACCAGACCGAGGGCATTGCAGTTTGGCCCAACTTTCTTGCCGCGAACGCCAATCACCAGGGCGCCGCTGCCGCCCAGCGTGCCGCTGGGCTGGCCCCCGGGACCGCCGACGAACTCCTGGTAACTGTCCTTGGGATTGAGAGCGCCCTTGTCCAATCGCATGTAGGTGACGGTCATGCCGTCTATGGCCGCGGCGTTACGAAGCTCGATGCCAGCGACGGCGTAGCCGTCCTTGGCGACGATGAGTTCCCGGCGCTCGCCCATGTTTCCCTGGACCTCGCCGAGAACCTGGCCCTTCTCGGTCCAGAAGATTGGCCGCAACGCGGCGATGATGTCGTTAGGCCCCCAGCGACCGAGGCCGACTTCGAAGCCAATCAGCAGTCCGCCGCCGGTCGGCAGCTCGACGAAGTCCTCGCCGAACCGGCCGCCAACCATGCGCGTGAACGCACGCTGGCCCGGCAAGGAGGCCAGCTTGAGCAGTTCCTTCGCTTCGGCGGGCAGCGGCGGCAGCTTGCGATCGGCGAGCCTGCCCGACGGGATGGTGCGTGGCAGCTTGCCGGCGATGCCCTCCTCGCCCGGCCGGCTCGTCTGAATCGGCGTCCAGAGCTTCCTGCCGACGGCATTGACGATCTCGGCCTGCAGAGACAGCAGGGCATCCTTTTCCAAGTCGGCCAGTTCGATCGTCGCCACGGCCTTGCTCTTTGCCACAGTCAGTGCCAGCTTCCTGGCCCCGGGCATGTCGGCGACCTTCTTGGCCGCTCCCGCCGGCCCGCGGCCATAATGCAAATCGACCGTCTTGATCTTCTCCTGCGGATCGAAGATGTCCAGCTCGATCCTGACTGGAATCGGCTTATCTTTCGCTTGCTTCGGGTTTTTCGGCCACTCGACATGAACCCGCGACACCTTGCCAGCCAAGAGATTCTTGAGTGCCCGCGCGGGAATCGCCTTGCTGATATTGGTGTTGCCTTCCTGCTTGGAGACGATCGAGGAGCGGGCGATGCCGACAAGCCCGCCCCTGGCATCCACGACTGGCCCGCCGCTGTTGCCTGGATTCAGCGTGCCGTCCAGCTGGATGGCGTCCAGTTCGCCGTCGTCATCGGTGTGCAGGCTCGACACCGAGGCCTTGCCGATGGTGATCGGCGGGTTCTTGCCCTTGCGTTCGGTCAAGAGATTACCAAAAGGAAAGCCCAGGACAAACACCGGCATCGTCTCCACGACTTTCGGGGTCTGCTCGAACTCAATCGGCTTGGGTAATTCGCGCAGGCCAGTCACGCGCAGCACAGCCAGATCAGCTTTTTCGTCAACGCCCAGAACCTCGGCAGCGACCGACTTCTCCTTGGCCGTGCCGCTCCAGAAGATAACGGTGACCTTCGGTTTGCTCGTCGGCACAACTGGAACGGGAACGTTCATCCGCGGCGCTACCACGTGATGATTCGTCACGACATACCCGCTGTCGCCACTGGTCCGAATCAAGAAACCAGAGCCGGTTCCCACCACCTGGCCGATGCCGACCTTGATGAACACCGACGCGCTCTTGAGCGCTTGCAAGGTCGCCAACGGCAAGGCTTCATCGCCGCGCCCCCGGCCGGCAAGGCAACCGAGCAACACCAGGGCAGGAACGAGATTCCGCATTGCGCGCATGGCCAGGACTCCTCACGCCTGTTTCGAGAACAACCTGAGAATACTCCGGTCCATTCGACCTGTCCACGAAAAAGCCGCCGGTGCTTCATCCTGCATCCTTGTCAAACAGGCTTCCCGGCTTCACCTCGCGGTCCGTGCGCTCGGCGATGCTGTAGCTATCCTCATCGCAGCCCAAGTAGTCAGTGATCAGCTCGGCCAGGAAGCCGATGGACATCATCTGGGCGCCGAGCAGGAGCGCTGCCACGGCATAGATGAGCATCGGCCGGTTGTGCAGCGGCTCGAAGTCGTCCGGGAGCCACAGGCGGATGACCCAGATGACGCTGAGATAGATCATCCCCAGCGCTCCGGCCAGGAAGCTGACCAGGCCGATGCTGCCGAGGAGATGCTGCGGCCGCTGGCCGAAGCCTGTCAAGAACTTCACCGTCATGAGATCGAGGAAGCCCTTCATGAAACGGCGGACGCCGTACTTGGTGTGGCCAAAGCGCCTGGGCCGATGCTGGATCTCGATCTCGCCGACGCGGAAGCCGCGCGCCGCCGCCAGCACCGGAATGAAGCGATGTAGCTCGCCGTAGAGCCGCACCTCGCGGAAGACTTCCGCCCGGTAGCACTTCATGCCGCAGTTATGGTCGTGCAGCTTCACGCCGGTCACGCGGCTCACCAGCCAGTTGAAGATGCGGCTGGGGATCACCTTGTGCCAGGGATCGTGGCGAACCTTCTTCCAGCCGCTGATGACATCGTGGCCTTCGAGCGCAGCGAGAAAACGCGGCAACTCGGCAGGGTCGTCCTGCAAATCGGCATCCAGTGTGAGGATGATGTCGCCGTGGGCGGCATGAAACCCGGCGGACAGCGCCGCCGCCTTGCCGAAGTTTCGCCGAAAGCGAATGCCATGCACCCACGGACAGTCGCGTGCCATCTCGGCGATCACCTGCCAGGAGCCATCACGGCTGCCGTCGTCCACGTAGATGACTTCCAGGTCCAGGCCCGCCTTGCGGGCCGCCTCGGCGATCTCGGCATTGAGGATCGGCAAGCTTTCCTTTTCGTCGAAGACCGGGATCACCACGGAAATCATGAATCGCCTCGCTGGACATCGTCGGCACGCCGGAGCACGAACGCGGTGATCTCCGGCCGCACGTTGAAGCGCACGCGGCGGAGATAGCCGAGTCCCCGGTTAATGTACAACGACTTGCCGCCGGGCACCGCGATCTCGCCCGCGGTGTAGCGGCGATTCTTGACGGGCAGGATCGGCGGCGGCAGGAACGGCGGCCGGCATTGCCCGCCGTGCGTGTGGCCCGCGAGGAACCAGCCGCGGCACGCCGATAACCGCTCGTCGTCGAGCGCGTCCGGGTTGTGACACAATGTCAGCGTCGGGCCATCCCAGCGAACCCGGGAAAACACCGTTGCCACGTCGAACGCCGGACACCAGTAGTCCTCCAGCCCGACAAGCTGCAGGCCCTGGATCGAGCGCACGTCATTGCGGAGGACGTGGATGCCCAGGTCCGTCAGCCGGCGCGTCAAGCGGTCCGCGACCTCGGTCCGCCGCCAGCCCAGCCCGTAGTCGTGATTGCCCAGGCTGGCGTAGGTCCCCAGCTCTGCCGGTCGCAGATGCTCCATGACCTCTGCGACTTTGTCCACCTGCTCATGCAGGTGGCACGTCATGAAGTCGCCCGTGACGACGATCAGGTCCGGCTTCAAGGAATTGACGTGTTCGAGCGAAGCGATCAGGTAATCGGCATCGACGACTGGCCCGACGTGCAGGTCGCTCAGTTGAATGAGCGTGCGGCCTTCGAGCGCCGACGGCAGATTGCGGACGGGCATCTCCCGGCGGACGACTTTCAGCCAGTGGGGCTCGACGCGCCAGGTGTAGAGGCCGACGCCCAGGCAGCCGGCGCTGGCCAGGGCGAGGAAGCGGCGGCGCGTCAGGCGTGGCGTGAATCGCATGCGGGACTCATTCCGTATAACAGCCGAGGCATGGCTTCATCCCTCTCCAGGCTACCATTGTTCCCGACGGCCGTCATCGGCAGTCTGCCGCGGCCCGCCTGGCTGCTCGATCTGCTGCACAAGTACGTATCCGGCCGGCTGCCACGCGCCGACTGGGAGAAGGCTTGCGATCGGGCGGTGCCGTTCGCGATCGCCCTGCAAGAAACGGCCGGCATCGACATCATCAGCGACGGGGAATGGCGGCGCGAAGGTTACTTCCAGGTGTTCTACGAGCGTGTCGAAGGCTTTCAGCCCGACTTTATACCTGGGCGAACGCGGCGCTGGCCGGCCGTGGTGGCGCCGCTGCGCCGCCGCGGGCCCATCGTCGCCGACGGCGCTGCGTTTCTGCGTGCGAATACGACGCGTGCCATCAAGATCAGCTTGCCAAGCCCCTATGTCATCGTGCGCCGTTTCTATTCGCCGGAGCAATCCGCCCGCGCCTACCCGACGCGCGAGGACTTTCTGCGCGCCGTCGAGGACGTCTTGCTGGAGGAAGCACGCGAAGTCCTGGCCGCCGGCGCCGACTGCATTCAGCTTGATGATCCCATGCTCGGCTACTTCGTCGATCCACGGTATCGCGAGCAGCGCAGCGAGCACTGGGGGACCGGACAGTTCGCCGATGTCGAGCAAGAGCTGCGACTCGCAATCGACAGCGTCAATCGCCTGTCACGACCGTTGCGCGACGCCGGCGCTTACGTTGTCCTGCACGTGTGCCGGGGAAACATCGAGCGCAAGAGCGATGCCGCTGGTGATTTTTCGATCATCTGGCCGGCCCTGTGCCATGCGGATGTCGATGAACTGGCGCTGGAGTTCGCCATGCCGCAGGCTGGCTCGCTCGATGTCCTGGCCCACTTTCCCAAACGGATGCGTCTCGGCTTCGGCTGCCTGGACGTGCGCTGCCCCGAAATCGAGCCGCCGGAGAAGATCGTCGAACGTGTGCAAGCCGCGCTCCGCTACCTGCCCCCCGAGCGCCTCACGCTCACTCCCGATTGTGGCTTCGCTCCCAGCGGCGTGAACCCCATTCCGCTGGACGAGCCCTATCAAAAGCTGAAGTCGCTGGCCGACGCGGCTGGGCAACTGCGCGCCAGCTGAACCGTATGGGACTCGCGGCAGCTTTGAGCTGTTTTCCAACTCCGATTCCCCGCGCCTGCCGCGGCCCTCCCGACGTCTCCGCAAATGGTGTCAGGACCGACGGCCGGTGTCCGAGGTCGCCGGCCTTTGGCACGGCGCTATGCCGTTGTGATACCGGCCTGGCCCGCCGCGCAACTAGGCTTGACAGCACCTTGTGATCGTCTAGGAATACACGTATACTTATCATTTGCTCTTTTCCGAGGCTCCCGATGTCTTCTGACGTTTCCTCCGCATCCGCGTCGTCCGGCGACGCCACCGTGCCTCTACCTCCGCTGCCGCCTGCCAAAGACTCGTCGCTGGATGAAACCGGGGCGCGTCCGCAACCCTTGTTGCGGATGGACACGTTTCTGGCCTTTCTCGTGGTGCTGCTGGCCTTTTTTCTGGCTTCCAGCCCGTCGCGCACCAGCGACTTCTGGAGGCACCTGGCGGCTGGAAGAGGTTTGCTGGAGGGGCAGTATCAGTTCGGCATCGACCCATTTTCCTATACCGCCGACGGCCGTTCCTGGGTCAATCATTCGTGGCTATTCGACCTGGCGGCTTATGGGATATACATCGCTGCGGGCGGTGCGGTGTTGCTCTTCTTGAAAGCGCTGCTGATGGCAGGATTGGGCGTCGTGTTGATCGCTTGTGGCCGAGTCGGCAAGAACTTGACCATCCCGGCCATCGCCGCGGCGATTGCGCTGATAGCACTTGGCCCCTGGATGTCTTTGCGGCCGATCACCGTTTCTTACCTGTTTCTCGGTCTGACCATCTGGCTTCTCGAAAAAGGTACAGGGCGCATCGGCATGTCAGGCAAGTCCGCCGGCCTGCACGACGTCCTCAAGTGCTACTGGCCCTTGCTGCTGCTTTTCGCAGTGTGGGTCAATGTCGATCGCTGGTTCTTGCTTGGACCGTTGACGACCGGTCTGTATTTTCTGGGCAAGTTTTTGAACCCGGCCGAGCGACCGGTCCTGTCCAGGGCGGCCATTCTGGTGCCCGCGCTTGGGCTGGCCGCTTGCCTGTTCAATCCGCATCTGGCGGGAGCGATCCGGCTGCCGGCCGAGTGGTGGGCTTCCGCGAACGCCGCTCAGATGCAAGGCGACTTCGCCCTGACGGCACAGCTGGTCAAACCGCACTGGCACATGTATTTTTCGCTGGCGGATCTGCCGACCGCTGCCGGCCTGGCGTACTGGTTCCTGGCCGTCGGCGGGCTGCTTTCGTTTCTTCTTGGCTGGAGACGCTTTGAAGCATGGCGGTTGCTGGTGTTTCTCGCCATGCTGGCGATGAGCCTGGTACAGGGACAGGCAATTGCCTTTTTTGCGGTCGTCGCGGGACCGATCCTGTCCCTCAATATTGGGGGAATGCTTGCGAGTAGCGCAATCCAGATCCGTCCGGAATCGACGTGGGCAGGCCTTGTTCCGGGCGGACGCTTGATCGTCGGACTGCTCGGACTGGTGGCGGTGGCGGCGGCGTGGACAGGCTGGCTCGTCGGCGCTCCCTATGGGCCTCGACGCTGGGAGGTCGCTGGCAATTCTTCGCTCGAGCAAGCAGCCAGGCAACTCAATTCCTGGCGACAGCAAGACATACTGTCTCCGGCGGACAACGGCTTTGCCTTTTCACTGGAGGCCGCCAACGCGCTGGCCTGGCTCTGCCCTGCGGAGAAGTGTTTTCTGGATTCACGCTTGCAGGTTGCTCCCGAGCGGATCGCCGAATTCATCGCGATCCGCAAAGGCTTGATGCAGGTGGGCAATCCAAAGGCCGCGGCCGACGACTGGCGTGCGATCCTGCGAAAGAACAACATCAATCACATCGTGCTCTACAGTCAGAACCGGCCGTACCAGGAAGCGGCGTTTCGCGCTCTCCTGTCGACGCCGGACGAATGGCCATTGCTATTCTTCGGGGACGGCGCCGCCATTTTCGGCTGGCGCGATCCGTCGAAGCCGGCGGCCCGAGATGCCTTCGCGGATCTGGAAGTGACTTTTGAGCAGCTGGCGTTTGATCCGGCCCCCTCGGAGTTGCCGCCGGCCACGTGGAGCGGCCTGGACCCGCGGCCGTACTACTGGTGGGATGCCTTCTGGAAGAATCAGCCTCCGCCGTCCCCGGATCTCGCCGAGGCGGATCTTGCTCTGGTGGCGCACGAATCGCTCAAACCCGTTTTCGCCAAGCGCAATCAGCGGGCCTGGTCGGCGATTCGCAGCGCGGACATCGTCGCACGTAGCGGCCAGATTCTGCCGCCGCTTGAAGAAATCTCGCCAGCGCTGTCCGGGCTGCGCACGTACGCTTTTTACATGGGGACCGACGAAAGTTCGCGCGCCCCCTTGTTCATCGCCGTCAGGGCGCTGCGCCGGGCCATTCACAAGGATCAGTTCGAGAGCGCGCGAGCCTACTTCTTGCTGGGCGAGGTGTACCATCGTTTCGCCAATTCCAGTGAGCGCAAATGGGCTGCCCAGTACACAATGCTGCCACGGTTGCGAACCGTTCAGAGCATATACGGCTATTCGCAGGCAGTCGTGCTCGATCCAGACAACGACGTGGCCCACGGACGGCTGGGCGCCATATATGTCTCCATGAACTACAAGGACCTGGCCGTCAAGCATTACAAGGAAGTCATGCGCCTGCAACGGGCCCGCGGCCCGGAATCGGGCGAAAGCAGGGACGAACACGCGCAGCGGCTCGCGAAGCTGCAAAAACGCCTTGACGCGAGCGACGCGGAACTTGCGGAAGCGCAGCAAAAACTCGATCTGCGTCACGATAGTCTGAAGGTCGCCGAGCGGGCCGAAATGGCCCTGTCCAGCGGGCTGGCGGGCAAGGCCCTGGAGATTCTTCTGAAGTCGGACTATGCCGCCTTTGGCAACGCGGGCATGGCTCTTGAGCTGAAGCTGCTGCTGGCGACCGGCGCCATGGAAAAGGTGCGTGCCTGGAGCGAGCCTGGGCAGGAACGATTCTTGAATCCATTCACCTATCACTGGAACCTGGTGCAGGCGGCTGCGGCGACGGGCGACTACGACGAGGCGGATGTGAACTTGCTGGCGGCGGTCGCCAAGTATCCCGGTCTCACGAAAGAAGCCTTGCCCATGAGGCAAGCCGCGGCTTTCGTGATCGGCGCGGCGGCGCTCGACGCCTGCGAGGGGCTGTTTCCGAAGTTCCGGCCGCCGATCCTGACCAACGAAGATCCCGGCATGACTTCCTATATCCCCGATCTGTCAACCGCGCCGCTCATCCTGCGTCTCATGGCAAGCCGGCTTACCGATGAGGCGGAAATCAACACGACGCGAGGACTGCTGGCCGTGGAAGCCGGACGCATGGATCGCGCCGACAAGTGCTTTGGCGACGCGGTGGCCTATTTCGCGAGCCCGCTCCATGCCATGGGGGAACATGGCACGCGATCCGGGCCGTACCTTGCCGACGAGATGGCCGCCATGATCACACGCGGAAAGCGCCACGACCAGAAGCGGCGTTGATGATTGCTACTTGGCGAGAGGCGAGGGCAGACGTTGCCAGTTCAGCTTGCGATATGACCGGGCATTCTCGGTAATCTCAATCGCCTGATTGACATCGATGTTCTCAAAGGTCTGGACCGCGTTGCCGTGGGGCCAGCGGACTTCAAGCGTCGCGATGCTGCTGGCCTTGCCGACGCCGATGGTCTGTTGCAGCGGGTTGGCGCCCCAGCTGCCCCCGGTGCTGACGTGGCGATGCACTTGCAACGGTTTCTCCCCCGCGGTGACAATGCGGATGCGGGCGCCGATGGCCGCACGATTGGACTTGACGCCGACCAGTTTCACCGTCAACCAGTGATTGCCTTGCCCCGGATTCTGAAAGAGGGCATTGTGAAAGCGATCGCCGGGTGTGGCGCCGCCAACCTCCATGAAGATGTCCACGTTGCCGTCGCGGTCCCAGTCGCCGCAGCTACAGCCGTGTCCCTTCTGTAGATGTCCGGTCCCCGAAGTCGCCGTGATATCCGCAAAGCGCTTGCCGTCGACATTCTTGAACATGCGATTTGGAATCAGCGTCTCCAGATTCGGGTCGCCGGTGCCCAGGTAGAAATCCAGCAAGCCGTCGTTGTCGAAATCGCCGAAATTGGAGCCCATGGCCGCATAGACACCGGCAATGCCCGCTTCCTTGCTGACATCGCGAAACTCCTTGCCGCCGAGGTTGCGGTAGAGACGTGTCACCTCCCGGCCCGACTTCGGCGGCTGGCCGAGCAGATCGCGGACAAGATCTGCCAGGCTTCGATCATAAGACGTGGCCAGAATGTCCAGCCAGCCGTCGTTGTCATGGTCGAATACCCAGCAGGCAAAGCCCATGCGCGGCCCGGTGATGCCCATGGCCGCGGAAACGTCGCTGAAGGTGCCGTCGCGATTGTTGTGAAAGAGTTGCGGCGTGGCGTCCAGATACGTTGCGAACAGGTCCGGATAGCCGTCGTTGTCGTAATCGATCCACTGGGCCCCCTTGCAGGTTTTCTGGCGGCCCTGTACTCCCGCTCGCGCCGCCACTTCCTCGAAGGTGCCGTCACCCTTGTTCCGGAACAGCTTGTTCGGACCGAAATCACAGCACACGAACAGATCGACGAAGCCGTCATTGTCATAGTCGGCCCAGGTAGCAGCCAGTGAGTTGCCCGCGTACATCAGTCCGGCTTCGCGAGTCACGTCGTGAAAGGTCCCGTTGCCGAGGTTGCGCAGCAGCGTCGGCCGCACGGGATACGGCAGCCAGCCGCCACGCGTCACGAAAATGTCCAGATAGCCGTCGTTGTCGAAATCGGCCTGGACGATGTTGGCGCCAGCCACCTGGTCGCGAATCCCGGCCCGCTCGGTGCGATCCTCGAATGTGCCGTCGCCCTTGTTGCGATAGTACGTCATGCCCAGCCCCGCGTCCCAGGCGCTGACGACGATGTCCATGAGGCCGTCATTGTCGAAATCGTCCATGATGGCGCCGCCGGCCGTGTTCAGACGCTTGACGCCGACGATATCGGCCACATCGCGGAAACGGCCGATGTCCAGCTCGCGACCAAAGCCGTCGAGCCGCAATATGTGCCGGGACGGTATCTGCCCAGGGTGCTCGCCAAGGGTCATGGCCGCCAGGTTGAGGAGCCAGCGCGTTCCCTCATCCTCGGGGAATTGCTCGAGATACTCGGTAAAATGCTTGATCGCCTGCCGCGAGCCGGCCGGTTGATCGTGTATGGCGGTGGCCCGCAACGGGAATAGACAGCTCCCCTCGCCCCGGCATTCGACGCAGTTCTCATTCTCGCCGCGGCGCAAGCCGGCCACGCCCTGGTAAAAAATGATCGTGTACAGCAACTTTGCGCTGACGGCGTCGGAGGTCACGGCCAGGCGGCGAGCGCCGCGCAACACGTCGTAAGCCTGGATCGCGTCCCCCTCATACAGCAGCAACGACGCCTGCGCCAGCATGTACTTGACCGCCGTCTCCGTCGGCTGCTCACGCTTCAGGTCCGTCTCGATGCGCTTGGCGAGCCGGTAGCCGATCCTGTCAAAGGCGAGCTGCACTTCCTTCAGCGAGGTGGGGTCCTTCCACGGCTTGAGTCCCATGAAGGCAAACATGACCCCGCCGGTGTCCAGCGTCTCGTACGGCTGGTACGGCAGCCCCTTCTTGGGCGCCGGCTCGACGTCGCGCCCGGAGGGCGCGAGATAGATCGCCCCCGCAATGCACCCCACCATCACGATCAGGGCAACCAGGATCCGCTTGCTCGGCATGGGATCATTGTCGCCGCGACAGCGCGCGACTTCAAGCGAATTGTGGCAGCGCGGGTGAACTTGTAGCGTTCTGCGCGTTGCAAGGCGGTCCTGGTCGTTGTCGTCCGGACCAATCTCCGCCGCCAGACTGCCCGAGTCGCCTCCGGCGATTACAATGAACGCCACACGAATAGGAGGGTCGCCCGCCAGCTCAAAAGGTGATCATACATGCAACAGACCTTGATCGTGCTGAAACCGGACTGCGTGCAGCGTCGACTGGTGGGGACCATCATCGAGCGCTTCGAGAAGAAGGGCCTGCGCCTGGCCGGACTCAAGCTGCTGACGCCCAGCCGCAAGCTGGCCGAGGACCACTATGCCGTCCACAAGGGCAAACCCTTCTACGATTCGCTCTTGCAGTTCCTGACATCGGGTCCGACGGTGGCGATGGTCTGGGAAGGCCGCGAAGCCGTGACGGTGGCGCGTACGCTCATGGGCGTCACCGACGGCACCAAGTCGCCGCCGGCCACCATCCGCGGCGACTTCGCCCTGAGCGTGCAGAACAACCTCGTCCACGGCAGCGACAGCCCGGAAAACGCCGCCGCCGAGATCAAGCTCTGGTTCAAGCCCGACGAACTGGTGGCGTATCGCCCAACCGATGCGGACTGGGTGGGGTGAAAAGGAGCGTCTGGCCGCCACAGCGAAGGCACTCATCGAGGATCCGAGGAATTACAAACTGGTCAGCATCGCCGCCAGCGGGCGCGAAATGATCCCGGATCGCTTGGCAGGCGGACCATTCGCAGATTGCCACAAAACGTTGCTGGGACATAGCTTGCGGCAACCGACCCCTCTCGCGCGTATTTGCCGAGGAGGTGTATGCCTATTTCCGGACGAATATTGGACGAATATTCGGACCGATGCCTATCGCTCGGCTTGCCCCAGTTCCTTCACATAGATGTTCGCGAACTGCACCGGATCGCCGTGGTGCTGCAGGGCGATACGGCCGGTCCTGGCGATGCCTGGAAGCTGGGCGTTGTCGATGACGTGCTTGCCGTTGAGATCCACCGTCAGCCGGTCGCCCTTCATGATGATGTGGAAGCGGTTCCACTGTCCGAGCGGCTTGTCGGCGCGCATGGTCGGCGTCACGCCCTTGCGGACCTCGGCGGACAGCTTCGGATCGGTGCGGTAGCCGTAGACCTCGCCGGAGCCGATGGGCCAGCACCACATGTTGACCTGGCTCTTGCTGCTGCCGCGCAGGTAGATGCCGCTGTCGCCGGCGTCGTCCACCTCGATCATCTTCTGCTTGCCGTTCTCCATCTCGTAGTCGCCGCTGGGGAGGATGATCGGCCGCAGCGTCTTCTTCGGCTTGGCGGTGAAGCGCCAGTCGCAGATGAGCTCTATGTCGCCGTATTCCTTGTCGCTCCACAGGTCGCCGGCCTTGCTCTTGCCGTCGTAAGAGAGCGCGGTCCCAATCGGTACCCAGTGCCCCTTGTGGGCCGGGTCATCCTTCCAGTTGCGCAAGTCCAGGCCGGTGTATAGCGAACGATAGCCCTCTTCGACCGTGGCGATTTCTTTCGGTCCCGGCTTGCTGCTCGGCAACTCCTTGACCTTGAGGTTCTTGAAGAGGATGGGGGCGCCCTCGGCCTCGAGGCAGATGTAGCCCTTGCGCGGATTGCAGACGCCGCCCGAGACGACCTTGCCGTTCACCGCTAGCTTGAGAACGCCGTCCTTGCACTCGACGCGATAGTGGTTCCACTCGCCGGCCGGCTTGGATCGGCGTTCGCTGGGCAGGCAGCGCTCCCAGTCAGCAGGGTGCGGCCGATCCGGCTTCATCCTGGCGCCGTGGATGCTGAACACATCGCCGTGACTGGTGTAGCGGTCCTTCACCTCGATGCCGTCCATGACCTGCACTTCGATGGAGCGCGGATAGCAGTTGCCGGGCACGGGCAGGGCGTCGCTCCAGATGAAGAGCCCGGAGTTGCCCTTGGCCTTCAGGTGCATCCACTCCAGTTCGAGGATGAAGTTCTCATAGTGCTTGTCGGTGCGCATGAAGCCGCTGGGCTGACCGGTGCAGTAGATCATGCCGTCCTTGACGGTGAACGTTTCCGGAGCACAGTTCACATTCACCCAGCCCTTCAAGTCCTTGCCGTTGAAGAGCGAGACGAAACCGTCATCGTCGCCGCGCAGGCCTGAGGAAAGCGCGACGGCCAGCAATGCAGCGAGACACATGACGACGCCGGTGCGAATCACGGATGGCATGGCGGATCCTTTCATGAAGTCAAACGCGGAGAGATCATGCAGAAGATTGTCGGCGATCGAGCGGCGAGGGTCAAGCGTCTTGCGCATTCGCCGCGTCGGCCGCGTCGGCCGCGTCGCCGCGTCGTGTGTCGTGCGTCGTGTCAAACCAAGATAAAAATGCCCCCATGTGATGAATGGGAAGCAGCGAATGCGAGCCAGTTGCGTTGCTGGGCCGGCGGGGGGGGCAGGCGCGGGGCCGCGGGGTGACGGGATGACGCGACGCGGGCGCGGAGAGGCCGGGCACGCGATGCGGACGGGGGACGGGACCAGGGGGTGAGCGCGGGTCGGAGGCGTGGACGTTACACGGCGGCGTCTTGCTCGGTCGGCGCCATGGGTGCTTGGATCAGGGCGCGCAGCGATTTAGCGATGGGCGACAACTTCATCTTGCCGTACGT
>Ga0194131_10002012_pt1 | contig 33919 bp, 28 predicted proteins | sample TA2KigO120mmetaG_FD_148631 | JGI IMG/M metagenome (GOLD analysis project Ga0194131, IMG submission 148631) | Freshwater microbial communities from Lake Tanganyika, Tanzania - TA2015053 Kigoma Offshore 120m | ecosystem: Environmental > Aquatic > Freshwater > Lake | place: Tanzania: Lake...
CTATGGCAGGCCATCGCTGACGCTCTCGACGCCTTCACACCACACGAATGCGCCAACTACTTTCGAAACTCAGGCTATGAACCAGAATGATCGGAAAATGCTCTAAACGGCTCCGCCTCTTACTTCGTCCCCTCGAGCTGCTTGTAGATCGCTGCCGGCTCGCCCCAGAGCGCGGCCCACTCCGCATCGCCGTATGAGAAGTGCCACCACTCGCCGTTGAAGGGCGCGAAACCTGCGTGGACCATCGCTTCGCGCAGCCGCGCACGGTTCCGGCGTTGCGGCTCGGTAAGCCCCTCTGCGAAGGCAATGTATTGGGGCGACTCGAAATCGGCGTAGATGTGGCCCATGTCGATGGGCTCGCCATCCTCGGCGATGGTGACGTCGACGGCGCCGCCGGTCGGGTGCCCGGCGACACTCGGCACCGCGACATGCCGATGCACATACTCCGCAAGATCGTCGCCCGTCAGGTGCGGATGCTTCTCGCCGAAGATCTTCGTGTATTTCTCGAAGCCGGCGACCTGCACCGACATGAGGCGATGCGCGTCCCAGACGAGAAGGGAGTGGCGTGGGTTCTGCTCTCGCAGCGACTGTGCCGCGACTCGCAGCCGTTGGAGCGCACCTGAGCGAATCCAAGGCGATTTGAGATTTCCGGTCAGAACGGCCCTCGCCGGATCGGCTGTCGCCGGCACCAGGGGCTCGCCATTGTCGCGCACGGGCACCTTTGCGAGGTCGCGATAGGTGAGCTGGCGGCGATCCGCGAGCATGGCGCGGATCGCATCATGCGAGGGCGACCAGGCATCACCCACCGGCGACGCCCTGGGTATTGACGTAGAGCGCGTAGAGCCCGTGGCTTGCCGCCATGAACAGGCGGTTGCGATAGCGGCCGCCGAAGCAGACATTGGCGCAGCGCTCGGGCAGGTCGATATGGCCGATCGGCTGGCCCGACGGCGAGAAGACGCGCACGCCGTCGAGCTCGGGCGTGCCCATGCCCCAGCCGCACCAGAGATTGCCGTCGACATCGACACGGAAGCCGTCGGGCGAGCCGCCGGCGGCATCGATCAGCACCTTGCCTTTGCCGAGCTTGCCGCCCGACCGAACTTCATAGGCGCGGATCGTGCGGTTCGGCGCGTCGCGCGAGGCGACGACGTAGAGAATCTTCTCGTCGGGCGAGAAGGCGAGGCCGTTGGGGCCGGGAATATCGTCGGCGACTTTTGCGATCTTTCCGCTCTTGCCGTCGATCCGGTACACGGCGGGCTCGAGCTCGGAGTCATCCTTGTGACCTTCGTAGTATCCGAGGATGCCGAAGGGCGGATCGGTGAACCAGATCGAGCCATCGGACGTCACCACGACGTCGTTCGGCGAGTTCAGCTTCCTCCCGTCATAGGAGTCGGCAAGCACGGTGATCGAGCCGTCATACTCGGTGCGGGTTACGCGGCGGGAATCGTGCTCGCAGGTGACGAGCCGGCCCTGGCGGTCGCGCGTGTTGCCGTTGGCGTTGTTCGACGGCTTACGGAAAGCCGAAACCTGGCCCGTCTCATCGTCCCAGCGGAGGATGCGGTTGTTCGGGATGTCGCTCCACAGCAGGTAGCGGCCGTCGCCGAACCAGACCGGGCCTTCAGACCAACGGCAGCCGGTGTAGAGCCGCTCGACCGAGGCCAGCGCCAGCTTGTACCTGGCGAAGGACTGGTCGAGCACGCGCACGGCGGAATCGGGGTAGCGTTCGTTCGGCTGCCACATGGCGTGAATTCCGTCTCGGTTCGGCGGGGCTTGCCTTCAAGGCAGGAGAGGGATGACCCTGCTCCCGCTCCACACTTTGGATGGTTCCATGGACACTGTCACGCTCGGCCGCACCGGCCTCAAGGTCGGCGTTGCCGGCCTGGGTTGCGGCGGCTTCTCGCGCCTTGGGCTCGCTACCGGCAAGACCGAGGCCGAGGCGGTTGCGCTGGTGAAGCGCGCCCTCGATCTCGGCGTCACTCTGTTTGATACGGCCGCCGCCTACGGCACCGAAGGTGTGGTCGGCCAGGGCCTCGCGGGATCGCGCGACAAGGTGGTGATCGCGACCAAGGGCTTCATGAACGATGGCGACACGCTGCTGCCGACGGGCAAGCTCGTCGCCAGCCTCGACAGCTCGCTCAAGCTCCTGCCTACCGATCACGTCGATGTCTTCCAGCTCCATGGCGTGCGCGCGGCGCACTACGACCACGCGGTAAAGGTGTTCCTTCCGGTGCTCAAGCGCGAGCAGGAGAAGGGCAAGTTCCGCTTCCTCGGCATCACCGAGTCGGCGGCTAGCGACCACAGCGCGCAGATGCTGAGCCGCGCGGTCAAGGACGACCACTGGGATACGGCGATGCTGGCCTTCAACCTGATGCACCAGCATGCGCGGAAAGCCGTGCTTCCCGGCACCATGGCGAAACGCATCGGCACGCTGGTCATGTTTGCGGTGCGCAACATCTTTGCCAAGCCCGAGCGCGTCGCCAAGGCGATGAAGGAGCTTGCCAACGAGGGCAAGGTGCCGAAGGCGCTGGGCGACGATCCGAACCCGCTCGGCTTCCTGATCCACGAGGGCGGTGCCACCAGCCTGACCGATGCCGCCTACCGCTTCGCCCGCTACGAACCCGGCATCGACGTGGTGCTGTTCGGCACCGGCGATGTGAAGCACATGGAGACGAATATCGCCTCGCTCAACAAGCCGCCGCTGCCGGCCGCCGACCGGCAGAAGCTGATCGACCTGTTCAGCCACCTCCTCGGCGTCGGCCTCGAAGGGGCGACCCCGGCCGTGCGCGCCGAAGCGGAGAGGCTGAGGGCGGCACAGAAGATGTAGCTTTCGCGCTCCCTCTCCCGGATGCGTAGCAGACGGTGGAGGGGAGACGAGGGGGCTTCGCATCTTTACGCGAGCGCTCGCTCCAGCACGCGGGCGATGTGGACAGCCCCGCGGGCCGCACCGTCGGCAATCTGGTGGCGGCAGGAGGTGCCGTCGGCGACGACAAGCGTGTCCCGGCCGGCGGCGCGCACCGCCGGCAACAGCGCGAGCTCGGCCATCTTCATCGAGACGTCGTAATGCTCGGCGGCATAGCCGAAGGCGCCGGCCATGCCGCAGCAGCTCGACTCGATCGCCTGCACCTCGAGGCCGGGAATCTGCTTCAGGAGCGCCAGCGTCGGCTTGAAGGCATCGAAGGCCTTCTGGTGACAGTGGCCATGCACCAGCGCCTTCGTCTCGGGCAGCGGCTTCAGCGACAGCTGGGCACGCCCGGCCGATTGCTCGCGCGCCAGGAACTCCTCGAACAGCATCGCCTTGCCGGAGAGGAGCGCGGTCTCCTCCGGTGTCAGCAGCGCTTCGACCTCATCGCGCAAGGTGAAGAGGCAGGAGGGCTCGAGCCCCACGATCGGCAGCCCGTCGGCGAGATGCGGCTTCAGCGTCTCGACCAGACGCCGCGCCTCGCGCCGTGCCTCCTCGACCAGGCCCGCGGCGAGGAAGGTGCGCCCGCAGCAGAGAGGCGGCCCGGACTCCTCGCCGACGACGATGACGTCGTAGCCGGCTGCCTTGAGCACGGCGACGGCAGCGCGCGCATTTTCCGGCTCGAACCAGCGATTGAAGGTATCGACGAGCAGGACGACGCGCGGCGCGTCGGATGTCGGGGCGGTCCCGCCGCGGAAGGGGCGTGCGCTCCAGCGCGGCAACCTCCGTTTCGCGCTGAAGCCGAGCCAGCGCTCGGACAGCGCGGCCAGCGCCGGGGCGCGGTCACGCAGGTGCAGCAAGCCGCGCAGCCTCGAGGCGAAAGGCGCGTAGCGCGGCAGATAGGCAACGAGACGGTCGAAGAGCCGCAACCCGTGACGCTTTCGGTAGTGGTGCAGGAACTCGACCTTCATCCGCGCCATGTCGACGCCGGTCGGGCACTCGCGCTTGCAGCCCTTGCACGAGACGCAGAGGTCCATCGCCTCGTAGACGGCCTCTGAGACCAGCGCGTCGCGGCCGAGGTGGCCTGAGAGCGCGAGCCTGAGCGTGTTGGCGCGGCCGCGCGTCAGGTGCTGCTCATCGCCGGTCGCACGATAGGACGGGCACATGGTGCCGGCATCGAACTTCCGGCAATGGCCGTTGTTGTTGCACATCTCGACTGCGCCGGCGAAACCGCCGGCATCGGGCCAGTTGAGCGCCGGCGTGAAGGGAAGCGGCTGGTAACGTGGGCCGAAGCGGAAGAGCGCGCGGTCGTCCATCCGCGACGGGCGCACGATCTTGCCGGGGTTCATCAGGCCCTTCGGGTCGAATAGATCCTTGATCTCCTCAAAGGCCCTGGTTAGGCGCGGACCGAAGAAGGGCGCGATCCACTCCGAGCGCACGAGCCCGTCGCCATGCTCGCCGGAATAGGCGCCCTTGTATTCGCGGACGAAGGCGGCCGCCTCCTCGGCGATCGCCCGCATCTTCTTAGGTCCATCCTCGGTCTTCATGTTGAGGATCGGGCGCACATGCAGGCAGCCGACCGAGGCATGCGCGTACCAGGTCCCCTTGGTGCCGTTCTTCTCGAACACCTCGGTCAGCCGGCGCGTGTACTCGGCGAGATGCTCGAGCGGCACCGCGCAATCCTCGATGAAGCTGACCGGCTTTCCGTCGCCCTTCATCGACATCATGATGTTGAGCCCGGCCTTGCGGACTTCCCAGGTGTCCTTCTGCAGCGTCGCATCGACGATCTCGACGACGCTGCCGGGAAGCCCGAGATCGCCCATCAGCGCGACGAGATCCTTGAGCTTCCCGATCTGCTCGTTGCGCTCGTCGCCCGCGAACTCGACCAGGAGGATCGCGTCCGGCTCGCCTTTCAGGAACTGCGAGACCGTCGAGGCGAAGGCCGGGTTTCGGCGGGCGAGATCGATCATGGTGCGGTCGACCAGCTCGACCGCCGTGGGGCCCAGCTTGACGATGTGCCGGGTCAGCTCCATCGCCCGGTAGAAGGTCGGGAAGTGGCAGACGCCCAAGGTTCGGTGCTTTGGCAGGGGCGAGAGCTTCAGGTGCAGCCGGCGCGAGAAGGCGAGCGTGCCTTCCGATCCGACCAGCAGATGCGCGAGATTATGGCCTGCCGGCTTGACGGTATCGAGGTTGTAGCCGCCGACCCGGCGCAGCAGCTTCGGATATCGCGCCTCGATCTCGCCCGCCTCGCGCGCGGCGATGGCGCGCACGCGCTCGATCAGGTCGACGAAACGGAGAGGGCCCGAGAGGCCGGCGAGATTTCCGCCGACCTCGCCGAAATGCGCCTCGGTGCCGTCGGCCAGCAGCGCGTCGATGCCGGCAACGTTATGCACCATGTTGCCGTAGCGGATCGAGCGCGAGCCGCAGGAATTGTTGCCGGCCATGCCGCCGATCGTCGCCTGAGCGCTGGTCGAGACATCGACCGGGAACCAGAGGTCATGCGGTCTGAGGAAGGCGTTGAGGTGGTCGAGCACGATGCCGGGCTGGACGACGATTGTCGCCGAGCCCTTGTCGAAGTCGATGATCTTGTTCAGGTGGCGCGCATTGTCGATCACCAGCGCATGCCCGACGGTCTGGCCGCATTGCGAGGTGCCGGCGCCGCGCGAGAGGATCGGGGCACCTTCCTCGACCGCGACGGCGATGGCGGTCTTGGCATCCTCCTCATCCGCCGGGACCGCCACACCGATCGGATCGATCTGGTAGATCGAGGCGTCGGTAGCGTAGCGGCCGCGATCAGCGGCGCCGAAGAGCACGGCCCCGCGCAGCTCGCGCCTAAGGCGCGTCTCCAGGCGCGATCCGCCGCCGTCTATGCCCATGATCTGCCTTTCTCCACGGTCGCCGCGGCCGTAAGATTACCGCCCAGCCCAAGCGAGCGGAACCATGGTCAAGCTGAGCAACGCCCCGAGCGGTCGTCATTTCCTGCAGATTCCGGGCCCGACCAACGTACCCGACCGGATCCTCAGGGCCATCGACAACCCGACGATCGATCACCGCGGGCCCGAATTCGGCGTGCTCGGCCGCAAGGTGCTCACCGAGATCAAGCCGATCTTCGGCACCAGGGCCGATGTCGTGATCTACCCGGCTTCCGGCACCGGGGCCTGGGAAGCGGCGCTCGTCAACACGCTCTCGCCCGGCGACCGCGTGCTCATGTTCGAGACCGGGCACTTCGCCACGCTCTGGCGCGAGCTTGCCGAGCGCGTCGGTCTCAAGGTCGATTTCGTCTCGGGCGACTGGCGTCAGGGCGTCGACCCGAAGCTGGTCGAGGCACGTCTGGCCGAAGACAAGACGCATGCGATCAAGGCGGTCATGGTCGTCCACAACGAGACCTCGACCGGCGTCACCACGCGGATCGGCGATGTCCGGAAGGCGATCGATGCGGCGAAGCACCCGGCGCTGTTCATGGTCGACACCATCTCCTCGCTCGCCTCGATCGACTACCGCCACGATGAGTGGGGCGTGGACGTCACGGTTGCCGGCTCGCAGAAGGGGCTGATGCTGCCGCCCGGCCTCTCCTTCAACGCGATCAGCGCCAAGGCACTCGCCGCGCACAAGGCTGCCAAGTCCCCGCGCAGCTACTGGGACTGGTCGACGATGCTGGCCGCGAACAAGACCGGCTACTTCCCCTATACGCCGGCGACGAACCTGCTCTATGGCCTCGCCGAAGCCATCGACATGCTGATGGAGGAGGGGCTGGCCAACGTCTTCGCCCGCCACGACCGGCATGCCGAGGCAACGCGGCGCGCGGTGAAGACCTGGGGACTCGAGATCCTCTGCGTCAACCCGGCCGAGTATTCGAGCTCGCTGACCGCGGTGCTGATGCCGTCGGGGCACAACGCCGACGAGTTCCGCAAGAAAGTGCTGGCCGCCTACGACCTCTCGCTCGGCGCCGGCCTGACCAAGGTCGCCGGCAAGGTCTTCCGCATCGGGCATCTCGGCAGCTTCAACGACCTGATGCTGATGGGCACGCTGGCCGGCGTCGAGATGGGCCTTGCCGTCGCCGGTGTGCCGCATGCCCAGGGCGGCGTGCAGGCGGCGATGAGCTACCTCAGCGGCGCCGTGAAAACAGAGGCGCCGAAGCGTTCGGTCGCCTGAGGCAGCGATAGCTTCCTAGTCGACCTCGTCCATCAGCACGGGCACGCCCAAGGGCGCGCGTGGCGTCAGGTTGTAGGGCGGGTTCGCTGCGAATCCGAGCAAGTACATCACTCCGATCGTGCCTTGGTGGAAAGTGAGCACTGAGATGAAGCCGGCGACGAAGCCCAGCAGCAGCCAAGTAGCTAGCGGCGCGGGCAACGCAGATGAAGCCGTCGTGTCGCTCATGATGGTCCTCCCCAGCGCCCCGCGGCCCGAACAGTGACACCGGACCCGGCGGCGGACAAGGCCGGCTGAAGTCGCTTCGCCGCTACCGCCTTTCGGTTGCCGCGACGCCGGCCAGCAGCGAAGATCGGGTCAATGAATCAGGGAGGGACGCGTGACCTCGGTACTGCCGTCCTATGACCACGGAACCTCGCCGATCAAGCTGATCGGCGACACCATCGGCCAGCATTTCGACCGCATCGTCGCTGCGCATCGCGACCGCGATGCGCTGATCGTCCGCCATCAAGACGTCCGCTGGAGCTATGGCGAGCTCGGCCGCCGCGTCGACGATCTCGCGGCCGGTCTGCTCGGCCTCGGCCTCGAGCCCGGCGACCGCATCGGTATCTGGTCGCAGAACTGCTCGGAATGGGCGCTGACCCAGTTTGCCACCGCCAAGGCAGGGCTGATCCTGGTCAACATCAACCCGGCCTATCGCCGGGCCGAGCTGGACTACGCGCTCAATAAGGTCGGCTGCAAAGCGCTGATCACCTCTCCGGCGCTCAAGACCAGCGACTATCTCGCCATCCTCAACGATCTGATGCCGGAGCTGAGATCGTCGGAGCCGGGCAAGCTGCACGCGCAGAAGATCCCCGAGCTGCGCTGGGTCATCCGGCTCGGCTGCGAGAAGAGCCCCGGCATGATGAGCTTCGAAGACGTGCCGTCGCGCGGCGGCAATACGGAGCGTGTGCGCCTGAGCGAGCTCGCCGGCACGCTCCAGTTCGACGATCCGATCAACATCCAGTTCACCTCGGGCACCACCGGATTCCCCAAGGGAGCGACACTCACCCACCACAACATCCTCAACAACGGCTACTTCATCGGCGAGGCGATGCGGCTGACGGCTGACGATCGGCTCTGCATCCCGGTGCCGCTCTATCACTGCTTCGGCATGGTGCTGGGCAACCTCGCCTGCCTGACCCACGGCTCGGCGATGGTCTATCCGGCGGAGGTCTTCGATCCGGTCTCGGTGCTGCAGACGGTGGCCGATGAGAAGTGCACGGCGCTGCACGGCGTGCCGACCATGTTCATCGCCGAGCTCGATCACCCGGATTTCGGCAAGTTCGACCTCAAGAGCCTGCGCACCGGGATCATGGCGGGATCGCCCTGCCCGATCGAAGTGATGAAGAAGGTCGTCGACCGCATGCATATGAGCGAGGTCACCATCGCCTATGGCATGACCGAGACCTCTCCGGTCTCGACCCAGTCCTCGACCGACGATCCGCTCGACCGCCGCGTCTCGACCGTCGGCCGGACCCAGCCGCATATCGAGGTCAAGATCGTGGGATCCGACGGCCGCATCGCGCCGCGCGGCACGGCGGGCGAGCTGTGCACCCGCGGCTACTCGGTGATGCAGGGCTACTGGAACGACGAGGAGAAGACCCGCGAGGCCATCGACAAGGCCGGATGGATGCACACCGGCGACCTCGCCACCATGGATGCCGAGGGCTACGTCAACATCGTTGGCCGGCTCAAGGACATGATCATCCGCGGCGGCGAGAACGTCTATCCGCGTGAGATCGAGGAGTTCCTCTACCGCCATCCGAAGATCCAGGACGTGCAGGTGATCGGCGTCCCCGACGACAAGTATGGCGAAGAGGTCTGCGCCTGGGTTCGGCTCCGCAGTGGTGAAACCCTGGACGAGGAGGCGGTGCGCGCCTACTGCAAGGGGCAGATCGCGCACTACAAGATCCCGCGTTATGTCCGCTTCGTCGACGGCTTCCCGATGACCATCACCGGCAAGATCCAGAAATATGTGATGCGCGAGCAGATGGTGAAGGATCTCGGCCTCAAGGCGCAGAAGACGGCGTAGCTCTGCCGCCGGCGTAGTGCCACCTCACCCGTCGACAAGCTCAGGATGAGGTGGACTGATGGATCGAGGGCGATGTCGCGATCCTATCCGTCGCCCTCATCCTGAGCTTGTCGAAGGGTGAGGGCGCGGCTCCGCCGCTAACATTAAGCCGCCAGCCGCTCTCCTAGCGCGCGGATCAGCGCGGCGCCGTCACCGCGCCAAGCGGGGCCGTGCATGAGGGCGAGGGTCTTCGGGCTGGTCGAGGCGACCTTCTCGATCATCGCCGGCTCGTTGCGGGCATGGGCGTAGAAGTCGAGGCGTGCGCGCAGGGTTTCGCTCGGCTCCAGGACATCGGCCTCGGTCATCACCGGATGCCGGGCGCCGCCATGGGTGAAGAGGTCGCTGCAGAACAGCGTTCCTGTTGTCTCCTCCAGCAGGAGCCCGCTTTCCCAGCCATGCGGGAAGTGCGGCGTTGACACCCAGCGGACCGAATGGCGGCCGAGCGAGACTGTTTCGCCATCCTCGAGCGGTCGCGCCGGACGGCTGGCGGCATCGTTGATCGACACGCGCGCGGCGAGCACGCCGCAGAGCGGCGCCGAATGCGGGGCGGCGGCAAGAAACTCGTTGAGCGCGCCGGACTCATCCGCCTCGTAGTGCGAAAAGGAAATATGACGCAGCCGCTCGACCGGCATCAGGGCCGAGATCGCGCCTTTGACCAGATCGAACATGCTCCGCTTGCCGGCATGAAAGAGCAGCGGCTCCTCGTCGGCGATCAGGTAGTGGTTAAAGATGAAGCCGCCCGGGATCGCCGTCACCGGAACGGAAATCCGATAGATGCCGCCGGCGATCTCGTCGACGCGGGTGCCGGTGTCGCGATCGGTGATCATGCCGTCCTCCGTTCTACGAGAACGGAGGATATCAGTGCCCCGGACGATCGAGGAGGACAAGCTTAGGAGGTGACTTGCCAGGAGCCGTCCGGCTGCAGGCAGGCGGTCCCGTAGGCCTGTTCCGTCCGGCCGCCGATCGACACGGTCTGCTGAAACTCGCGGCAATAGCTGCCGGTGTCGCTCCAGCCGTCGCGCGTGGCGACAGCGGTGCCATGCGCAATGCCGTCATGCCAGGCGATGGGCATGCCGATGGCGGCCGTGGTCGCGGCGATTTGCGCATCCTCATGGGCGCGAAGCTGCGCTTCGTTGAGATAGGTGAGTATGCCGAGCGTGATCGCGGTCAGGCCGAGCCATGGATAGGCGTCGAGGTCGCGGTAGTAGCGCCCGTATCCGTAGTACCAGGGACCGTAGGGGCGGAGGATCACGGTGTTGCGATAGACGCGGCGGCGGTCAGGCCGTACGTCGAACCGATAGTGATCCACCCAGGCATGGCGCCGATAGGGCGAGCCATGCGAGGGGCCGTGCCAACGACGATCGCTCCAGCGCGGGCTGTCGGGGTGCCGGTCGCGCCAGTTGGGGACGCCATCGCCGTCCCGGTCCCGATCGCGATGATCGGGAATGCCGTCCCGATCTCGGTCGCGCCAGCGGAAACCGGCGCCGCCGTCATTGTTTCGGTCCCGGCGCCGATCGCCGTCACGGCGGCGCTCTTCGGTCAGACGGCGCTCGCGCGCCCGCTCCTCGGCGGCCTGCCTTTCGCGCACGAGCTGCTCGGCGCGCGCGCGTTCGTCGGCGGCACGCCGTTCGCGCCACTGCTCGCCGCGGTTGCGATCCTCGCCTCGATTGGCGTCGCGCTCGCGCGGCTGTTGTACCTGCTGCTGGGCGCGACGGCGGTTGTTCTGCTGATCCTGAGGCTGAGCGGCGTCCGCCCCCTCAGCCAGGGCCGGCGTGCCCGACAGGGCGAGGCACATGAGGCCGATGACGCCGATCAGGGGAGGCTTTCTGCGTGAGCTGGGCACTTGCGCTCCTCTTCGCGATCCGAGTGGCACTCTTTCGGCCAGTACCCGAGACACGCGAGGCCGCGCCCCGATCCTGCGTCGCAGCCGGTGGCGGAGCTGAGGTATCTTCGCGGCGAAAACAAGGCAGATGCCCGAGTCGAGTCGCGCGCGCGGTCCGGCCGCCCTTTCCGGAGGACGCGGTTCCATGATCCTGCGTCTTGCAGGTGCCGCCGGGGACGAAGCTGATAGCTTGCCGGGTGTGAAGGAAACGGCGGAGAAGGCTCGATGAACCGGCTTGACGGCAAGGTGGCTCTGATTTCCGGTGCGGCGCGCGGGATTGGCGCGGAGACGGCGCGGCGCATGGCCGGCGCCGGTGCGAGCGTCGTGCTCGGCGATGTCCTCGACGAGGCCGGGCAGAGGACGGCGCGCGAGATCGAGGCATCCGGCGGCAGGGCCGCTTATGCCCATCTCGACGTGACACGCGAGAGCGACTGGAACCAAGCGGTGTCGACGGCGGTCTCCCGCTTCGGCGGGCTAGACATCCTGGTCAACAATGCCGGCGTGTTCCTCGGCAAGACCAGCGAGGAGTCGACGCTGGCCGAATGGAACTGGCTCTGCGGCGTCAACCTGACCGGCGTTTTCCTCGGAACCAAGCTGGCGCTGCCGGCGCTCAAGGAAAGGGCGAAGGCAAGTCCCCATGGCGGCAGCGTCGTCAACGTGTCCTCGACCGCCGGCATCGTCGGCTCGCCGCTGGCGCCGCTCTATTCGATGACCAAGGGCGGCGTGACGATCTTCTCGAAGTCGACGGCGCTGGAGTTCGCGCGCAAGGGCTATCGGATCCGCGTCAACTCCGTCCATCCGGGCGTGATCGAGACCGACATGGGCGAAGAGACCTTCCGCACGCGGGCTCGCTACGCCGGCAGCAACGATATGGATGCGGCGCGCAACCAGGGCCTGGCGACGCACCCGATCGGGCGTTTCGGCCAAGCCGGCGACATTGCCAACGCCATCGTCTTCCTCGCTTCCGACGATGCCGCCTTCATGACCGGCTCGTCGCTGATCGTCGATGGCGGGGTTACCGCTCAGTAAAGCTCGGCAACCAGGGAAAAGGAGGCATCGCGATGAGCGCCTTCGACGCCTTGCCGCGCGGTCGCCGCTGATGCAGGCGATCCTCCGGACCGTAACCGCGCTTCTCTCTATCGAGCACGGTACGGCGAAGCTGTTCGGCGTCTCACCCGATGTGTGGGTGGCCGATGTCCAACTCGTCTCGCGGCTTGGCCTCGCCGGCATCCTCGAAGCCTTCGGCGGCCTTCTGATCCTGGTAGGCCTCTGCACGCGCCCGGTTGCCTTCGTCCTCTCGGGCTTCATGGCGGTCGCCTATTTCATGGCGCACGCGCCGAGGAGCTTCTTCCCGCTGCTCGACATGGGCGATGCGGCGATCCTCTACTGCTTCGTCTTCCTCTATCTGGTGGTTGCCAGGCCCGGCGCCTGGAGCATCGACAGCCTGAAGTCGCCCGAGCCGGTCTCGACCGGAACGCCGCGGCATCTGTAGGCGGAAGAGCGAAGCGAGAGGGGACAGTGCAAGCGTCGCGATCCCACCTCGCTTCGCTCGCCCCCACCCTAACCCTCCCCCGCCTGCGGCGGGAGAGGGGACGCGAAGCGCGAGAGAGGAGACCGTGGTCTTCGCCCACGGGTCAACGGCGAACGGCCCAGTCTCGACTCACCAATCGACGATCGTTCCGTCCTGAAGCCGCGCTTCCATAGACGGGATTGGCTCGGCCTTGAACGGGTGCTTGGCGGCCACGCGCTCGTCGATCTCGATGCCGAGGCCGGGCGCTTCCGGGATCTGCCAGCTTCCTTCGACCATCCGGATCGGGCCTTTCACCACCTCAGCGTACCAGGGGACGGCACCGACCATCTCCTCCTGGATGACAAAGTTGGGAGTGGCGATGTCGAAGTGGAGCGCCGAGACGCCGGCGATCGGCCCCAGCGGATTGTGCGGCGCCACGCCCATCATCGCGGTCTCTGCCATCGCTGCGATCTTGCGGCCCTCCCAGATGCCGCCGCAATGGCAGAGATCGGGCTGGATGATGCTGATGGCGCGCTGGCGGAACAGATCCTCGAAGTCGCGGCGGTCGACCAGGCGCTCGCCCGTGGCGATGGGAACGCGCGTGCGTTCCGCGACTTGGCGCATGGCGTCGGCATCGCCGGGCTGTACCGGTTCCTCGGCGAACATCGGCCGGTAAGGCGCCAGCGCTTCGATGCACTGCACGGCGAGCGCCACCGACGCCGGCTTGCCGTGGAAGTCGACCATGATCTCGATGTCGTCGCCTGAGGCTTCGCGCAAGGTCCGCATCCAGCCGTCGATGCCGGCGAGCGACTTCGGATCGATCATGTAACCCATATAGAGCGGGAACAGCACCTTGAAGGCGCGATAGCCCTTGGCGAGCACGTCATGGACGTAGTCCTGGAGCTGGCTGCGCTCCTTCTGGTCGTAGACCGCACGCATGTTGCCGAGGCCGAGATGGGTGTAGACCGGCACCTTGTCACGGGTCTTGCCGCCGAGCAGCCGCCAGACCGGCAGGCCGACCGATTTGCCGAAGATGTCCCACAGCGCCTGCTCGATGCCGGCGATGGCCGAGCGGCCGATGACGCCCAGCTTCCAGAAGCCGTGCTTGGTCATGGCGCGGACGGCATTCTCGATGTCGCGCGGATCGGTGCCGAGGACCAGCGGCGCCAGGTCTTCGACGCAGCCGACGACGGCGCGTGTCTTCCATTCGAGCGTCGCCTCGCCCCAGCCATAGAGGCCGTCTTGATCGGTTTCGACCTTGACGAAGACCCAGTTCCGCATCTCGGCATTGACGACAAGCGTGCGGATGGCGGTGATCTTCATAGGGAACCTCGGGAGGCGGAGAGGGGATGCCGGCGCGATCCTAGCCGAGGCTGTGGCAACTCACCTTTAGAAATCGAGCAGGCGTTTCATGTCGCTGCCCTTCGGACGCTCGAGTTTCCGATCGCCATTCCGCGCGCGCCCGACGCGAATCCGCGATCGCCGGGGCCCATGATAGCGTAGCGTCGTGATCTCTCAGCCGACGTCTTCCGGCACGAGCGCCGGGCTGCGCGCGATCCTGCTGACGATCGCGACCGTGACCGGCTTCGCGATGATGAACGCCGTCAACAAATACCTGACGCGCGACTTTCCGGTGCCAGAGGTCGTCTGGGCCCGCTTTTTCTTTGCTAACATCGCAATCCTTGCTTTCGCCGCCACGCATCCCGGCGGCTGGCGCGGATTGCTGCGTACCAAGCGTCCTGGGCTTCAGGCCATCCGCTCGGTCCTGATGATCGCCTCCACCTTGATGTTCGTCGGCGCTCTCTCGATGTTGCCGCTGGCGGAGGTGGAGGCGATCAGCTTCGCCGGCCCGCTCTTCGTCGTCGCGCTCTCCGCGCCGCTGCTCAAGGAGCGCGTGCCGCCATCGCTCTGGGTTGCCGTCGCTGTCGGCTTCCTCGGCGTCCTGATCATCATCCGGCCGGGGCTCGGCGTGATGAGCTGGGCTGCAGCCCTGCCGCTCTGCGTGGCGATGCTCTATGCCGCCTTCCAGATCGCCACGCGCCGCCTCGGTGGCGCCGATCCGCCGCTGACCTCGCTGTTCTATTCGGGTCTCCTCGGCGTGATCCTGACTTCGGCGTTCGCTCCCTTCATCTGGCGCTGGCCGGACGCGCAGGGCTGGGTCCTGATGGCCATCTCGGGGTTTCTCGGCGCCGGCAGCCACTTCATGCTGATCAAGGCGCTTGAGCTGGCGCCGGCGTCGCTGCTCCAGCCCTTCACCTATGTCCAGCTCGTCGGTGCCGTGATCATCGGCTATGTCGTTTTCGGCAATGCTCCGGACCTCTGGACCTGGATCGGCGCCCTTGTCATCGTCGCCAGCGGCCTCTACGTCGCGCTGAGGCAGCGGCGGTGAGGATTTCTCAATTTGTTCCGAAAGACGGACGTGCCATTCCGGCGCGGCCATGCGAAGGTGGCCTCCGATCGATACGCCAAGAATGACCGCGTCCTGCTTCGTCGACCTGTCGCAGAGTTTCCATGACGGCATGCCAGGCATCCGCCGGCGGATGCCGGACGGGTCTACGCGCGAGGAGACGGTCCGGCTTCGCGTCACGCGCACGCGCGAGGAGTCGAGGAAAGCGAACGGCGGCAAGGTCGGCTTCGAGTCGACCGAGGTCGCCTATCCGACCGCCATCGCCACCTATCTTGACGCGCCCTATTGCCGCTGGCCGGAGAAGCGCGACATCGCAGGGCTCTCGCTCGAAGACGTCATCCTGCCCGGCATCGCGATCGACTGCCGCGGCCGTGCCGACCGGGCGATCATCGGCGCCGAGGTGCTGCCGAAGCAGAGCCTCGCCGGTCATGCGGTCCTGTTCAATTTCGGCTGGGACGTGCACTGGGGGACCGAGCGCTACGGCGCGCATCCGGCGATCGGACCGGTGGTCGTCGACCGCCTGATCGCCGATGGCGCCAAGCTCATGGCCGTAGACGCCGGCAGCGCCGATGCGCCGGGCGACGCCTGGTCGCCGGTGCATTCGCGCCTGCTCGAGCGCGACATCCTGATCTCCGAGAATCTGGTCGGGCTCGACCGGCTTCTCGGCAAGCGCTTCCGTTTCTTCGCCGTGCCGATCAAGGCCAAGGGGGCGACCTCGATGAGCGTGCGCGCCTTCGCCGAGCTTCTCTAGAAGAGGGAAAGAGCCGATGACCTGGTCCATCGTGGCCGTCGACAAGGCGACCGGCGCCTTCGCCGCCGCCGTCAGCACGCGCGCCTTTGCCGTGGGATCTCGCTGTCCCTTCGTGCGTGCCGGCGTCGGCGCGGTCTGCACTCAGTCGATCTCGAACTGGTATCTGGGGCCGAAGATCCTCGACCTGATCGAGCGCGACGTCGAGCCGGCGGCGGCGATCGAGGTGGCGCTGCTCTCCGATGAGGGCCGCCATCTGCGTCAGGTGCATGCCGTCGACCGCCATGGCCGCGCTGCCGCCTGGACCGGGCGCAACTGCGTCGACTGGGCCGGCGACCGGCCGGGCGATGCCTTCAGCGTCGCCGGCAACATGCTGGCCGTCGCTGCCGTCCTCGACGCCACTTTCGACGAGTTTCGACGCGATGCGTCTCTGCCGTTGCCGGAGCGGATGCTGGCCGCGCTCGATGCCGGCCAGCGCGCCGGCGGCGACCGCCGAGGGCGCCAGTCGGCGGCGATGCTGATGGTGACGACCGAGGACTATCCCGATCTCGACTTCCGCGTCGACGACAGCCCCGAGCCGCTGGTCGAGATGCGCCGCCTGCTCGGTGTCTACCGCCGCGATGTCGCCACCCAGCGCCCGATCCGCCCGACCCGGGCTAATCCCTCGGGCGAGACCGATCTCGACTTGATGGAGTCCGACTGGAAGGCGCGCGGCGTCGAGCTCCGGTTCAGACGCTAGGGCGCCGACGGGTTGTACATGAGCATGAACATCAGCGCCTTGCTGACTTCCTCCATGTCCTTGCCGACATAGCGGATGGTGTAGGCGTCGGTGCGCTCGAAGCATTTCAGGTAGGCCAGGTACTCGACCGGCAGCCGGTGCTTCATCGTCACCTCGAGCGTGATCGGCGCCTTTGGCGGCTTCGCCTTGAAGTCCTTGAGGCGGTGGATCGCCGCCCGCACCTTGTCGCGGATCAGCGCATAGGCCGCTTCCGGCACCATCGAACGCGCCGAGAGCGTGCCATAGGCCCATTTCACCACGGCCGCCTCGACGTTGCCGATCAGGCCCTGAGTCTCGTCGCAGAAAGCATCGTCGCCCGAGATCATGATGATCGGTGCGCCGTAATGGTTTGCGACCTCGGCTGAGAAGCCGCCTTCCGAGACCGTCCGGCCGTTGAGCTTCACCTCGCGGACCATCATGCCCATGAAGCTGTGGCCGAGAATGCCGGTGAGGTGCGTCGATCCGGTGTGGTAGCCGATCAGCATGGAGCCGTCGAACCTGCCGACCTCGATACCCTGCATCATGCCGAGCGGACGCGGCCAGCTCCGCACCAGCTGCACCTGGCGCGGCAGGCGGTCGATCAGGATGTTCATGCCGCTGCCATGGGAGTCGCTGACTACGAGCTCGGTCGCGCCGGCATCGATCGCGGCTTCGCAGGCGGCGACCACGCTCTCGGTCATCCACAGCCGCGCGCGCTGCCAGTCGAAGCCGTCGGTCTTGGTCTCCGGCCGGTTTACGACGCCGACGATGCCTTCGATGTCGGCGGAGATGTAGAAGCGCATGGAGACTCCTTCGGATCAGGCGAACGGGTTCGGCACGCGCGGCCAGAACGGCGTCGTCTTCTTGGTATAGGGGATGTTGGCGAAATCGGGCGGGATTGCGCCCGGCGTCGAGACGTAGAGAACCTCGACGGCGAGCGGCGCGAAGCGGGCGTGGAAGTGCTGGGTCGACTTGACCACGACGATCTTCCTTTTGGTCGGATCGAGCCCAAGATTGGAGAAGGCGTCGGGGGCGTAGGTCTGCCCGCGCAGCGTATTCAGCACGAGGTCGATGCCGGCGCCCTCGACCCACGCCGCCTCGCCCAGGGGGATCTGGCCGCCATTGTTGCCGGTCTGGGTCAGGGCGTCCGAGACCGCGCGCACGGTAACGCGGAGGTCGACCGCGTCCCCCGAGGCCTTGCCGCACTTGCCGCCGATGCGGAGATCGAAGCTGGCGCCGACGCCGGCTTCCTTGCAGATGCGGACGGCGACCGGGTCCCAGTAGCAGCCGCTGGCGACGTCTCGGACGCCGCGTTCGAGCAGGCGCTTCAGGATGAAGGTCGAGTCCGAGGGGGCGCCGCCGCCGGCATTGTCGGCGACATCGGCCATGACGACCAGGCCGTTCCTGACTTCCAGAGCGCGGTCGATCGCCTCATCGACGCTCAGATGCGGCGTCACGGTCTGCTCGCGCAAGCTGAAGATCTCGCGGCCGAGCTTCGCGGCCAGCGTCTCGGCCTTGGCCCGGTCGCCATCGGCGATCACCAGCATACGGGCGCCGACATCGGCGACATCGCCCCAGGGAAAACCATGGGCGAAGGAGACCGAGAGGATGTCGTCCCTGCCTTCGAGCGCCATCATGCGGTCGACGAAGCCTCGCATCGGCTGGACCGGGGTGCGCCACATATTGACCATGCGGCAGTCGAAGAGCGCGCTGACAGGCTTGGTCTTGCCGGCGCCGGCGTCCTTGCAGAGCTTGTAGACCTCGCGCGCCCGTGCCGCGGTGTCGACATGCGGGTACTCCTTGTAGGTGACGATGGCCGTCGCCGCGTCCAGCATCTGCTGGGTCAGGTGGCAATGCAGGTCGAGCTCGCAACCGATCGGCACCTTCGGGCCGACGATGGCGCGGGCGCGGGCAAGCACATCGCCTTCGCAATCGTCATAGCCGTCGGCGACCATCGCGCCGTGCAGGAAGAGCAGCACCATGTCGACCGGCAGCGCTTTCCTCAAGTCGCCCAGGATCTCGTCGCGGAACGCCTCGTAGACGGAGCGGATCGTGGTGCCGGCAGGTTGCGCGAAGGTGCTCAGGCTCTCGACCACGTCATGGCCGTCGGCCTCGGCGGCTTTCCGCCACTCGATCACCGGGGCGGTGCCGATCGCCGGGGCGCGTCGGCTCGCATCGCGGTTCAGCAGCGTCTCGGCAAAGGTACGATAGCCGGTCGGCAGCGGCGAGAAGGTGTTGGTCTCGGTCGCAAGCGAAGCGATGAAGATCTTCATGAGGGGAGGCGATCCGGAGCGGCGGGAGCTTTGAGCCTAGCAGCAAACGGGGCGGCGGACCGGCGTTAACGCTTCGATCCGGAACGCCTCCCCTCGGAGCCGCGCCTTCGCTATTGTCGGCTCCGATGAGCGCCCTCGACATCAGCCATGTCAGCGACTCCGACCTCAGGCAGGAAGGCCTGGGGTTGCTCGGGCTGGCTCTGGACGAGGTCGGCGTCGCCGCCTGCTACATAGACGCGGAGGAGCGGATTCAGTCATGGAACCGCTCCTACGAGCGATTTTTCCCAGAGCATGCCGGGCTTCTTGAGCGCGGCTGGCCCTATGCGGAGAATTTGCGCCGCTACTTCGAGGCCAACTCCAGCGCGACGGATCCCGTTCACTTCGAGGAAATCCTCGCGGCCGGCATTGCGCGTCACCGCAATCAGCGGCAATCGACGCTGTTCCAGAAGAGGGACGGGCGTCGCCTGCGCTCGCAGGCCATCTGGTTCGCTGACGGGGCTTGCCTCAAGATGTGGACCGACGAGACCAGCGCCCACATGGTGCGCGATCCGTCCGCGCCCGACGCACCGATATCGGCTACCGGATACGGGGTCTCGATCTTCGATGCCGCCGGGCGCTTCGTCCGTGCCAACCGGCAGCTCGAGGAGCTGTTCCCGCGCGCGGTCGATCTTTTCCATCCGCGTTCCAGCTATACCGATCATCTGCGCCGCTATGCCGAGACCGCTTTCGCCGAGGGAGAGCGCGACAAGATCGATGCGCTGATCGGGCGCGGCGACCCGCCGCTGCAGCCGCTCGACCGGCCGCTGATCATCCGTCGCCGCGACGGCGGCTGGCTGCAGCTTGAGGAGCGACGTCTTTTCGACGGCAACTTGAATGCCCTCTGGCTCGACATCTCGACGGTGAAGTCGCTGGAGGCGACCAATGAGGAGCTCAACCGCCTGGTCGGCGAGCTGACCGAGGCGCGGCTGAAGGCGGAAAGCGCCAACCGGGTGCGCTCGGAGTTCGTCGCCATGATGAGCCACGAGCTACGCACGCCGCTGCACTCGATCATCGGCTTCGCCGAGGTCATTCGGGATCTGGCGTCCCGCAAACCGGAGCTTAGCGCCTTTGTCGGCCATGCCAACGACATCCTCGAGGGGGGCGTGCGTCTGCTCGGGGCGATCGACGAGATGCTGGACCTTGCCCGCGTCGATGCCGGCCGCATCCGTCTCCATTCCCGCGAGATCAATCCTGAGAAGCTGCTGGCCACCTGCGCGAGGCTGGCCGCCGACGGGGCGATGCGCCGCAGCATTTCGATCTCGGTTTCGGTCGATGCCGGCTGCCCGACGATCTGGGCCGACGAGCCGGCGCTGCGCAAGGTGTTGCTCAACCTGCTCTCGAACGGCATCAAGTTCACGCCGCAGGGCGGCCGTATCTCGCTCGGCGCGGTTCCGGCCTCAGGGATTAGGGTCAAGCTCACCGTTGCCGACACCGGTATCGGCATCCCCGCCGACCGGCTATCCGGGATCTTCGAGCCCTTCGCCCAGCTCGACGTCTCCTACACGCGCGAGGCTGAGGGCGTCGGCATCGGACTGGCATTGGTCCGCGAGCTGGTCGAGTTCATGGAGGGCGAGGTCGGGATTTCGAGCGAGGTCGGGCGCGGCACCCTCGTCGAGGTCAGGCTGCCCTCGGCGCGGATCGTCAAGAGCTGAGGCCGGACCCGGACCGTGACTGCCGGTCGGGTTGAGGAGCCGCCGGTCCGTCAGGTGCCGATGCAGTATCCGTCGCGTCTCGGATCGCAGCCGCCGATCTTAGCGCCGGTCTTCGGGTCGATCGAGATGCCGTGCATGCCGCCCACAACCCATGTCCAGGGATCGGTGACCTCGACATCGTGGCCGCGCTTGCGCAGGCCTTCGACCGTCGACGCCGGCATGCGCGACTCGACCTGCACCTTCTTGCCGTCCCAAAGGCGCCCGCGCGGCTCCTCGACCGCGTCCTGCATGAGGAGCCCGTAGTCGGCGTGCTGCACCATCACCTGGGTCTGGGTCTGCGAGATCCCGTAGCTGCCGGGCGTGCCCAGCGCCAGCACCGGCTTGCCGTCGCGGGTCGAGACGCTGGGTGCCAGGCACAGCGGCAGGGGGCTGCCGGGCTTGAGATAGGCTTTGCCCTGAGGATGCACCTCGCCCCAGTAGAGGAAGTTGTTGAGGCAGACGCCGGTGCCCGGCACGACGACGCCGCAGCCGAACTTGTTGCCGAGGCTCTGCGTCAGGCAGATCACGTTCCCCTCCGCATCGGCAGTGGAGAAGGAAGTCGTGTGCTCCTTGTTCGGGTTGGGCCGGGTTGGGACCCACTGCTCGGTCAGACCCTCGACCGGCTTTCCGTCCTTCACGCGCGCGCGCAGCTTCTCGATCTCCGCCGATGACAGGATCTCCTTCAGTTCCTCCGGCGAAGGCCGATTGCGCTCGATGCGGACGCCGGCGGCAAGCCGGATGGCGCGGAAGACGGTGTCGATGTGGTCGATGCCGTTCCGCTCCAGCTTCTTGAAGTCGAAGCCGTCGAGGACGGCCAAAGTCAGCAGGTATTGGAAGCTCTCGGCCGGCGGCGGCACCGAATGAACCGAGAGACCGCGATAGGTGACGGCGATCGGATCGAGCCATTCCGGCTTGACGCCCTCGATGTCTTTCTCGGTCAGCGTGCCGCCGATCGAGCCGAGGTGCTTGACAATCGCCTTGCCCAAGGCGCCGCCATAGAGATGATGGGGCCCTTCGGCGACGATAGCCTCGTAGGAGCGGGCGAGATCGGGCTGCTTGAATAGCTGTCCTTGCGAAACCTCGCGGCCGCCGCCGAGATAGTTTTTCCGCCACCCTTCGAAGATGTTCTTGTACGGCTCGATCTCCGGGGTCGACGCGTTGAAGGAGTAGCTGCCGAAAGCGGTCAGCAGGAAGCCATCGCGTGCGATCGCGATCGCCGGCGCGAACACCTCGGCGAGCGACTTCCGGCCATGGGCTTTCACCAGCTCGCACCAGCCGGCAAGGTTGCCGGGCGTGCCGCAGGCGAGCGGCCCGCGCGCCAGGTCCTCGCGATCCCTGAGGCGCTCGACCGGTAGCTTCTCAGGAACGGGCGGAACGAAGCTCAGGCAGCGGATACGCTTCTCCTTGGCGATGTGGCAGGTCGCCATGCCCATGCCGGCAAGGCCGGACATGAACGGTTCGACGACGTTGAGCGCGGAGGCGATGGCGGCGATGGCATCGAAGGCGTTGCCGCCGGTCCTGAGCATGGCGGCGCCGGCCTCCGCCGCCAGCGGATGCGCGCAGGCGACCATGCCGTGAACGGAACCGATCATCGGGCGCTTGCCGGTCATGGACATGCTGGGTCTCGCGGAAGAAGGGACGGGATCGGGCGGATGGTAGCGAAACAACGAAGGTTGCGCCTAGGGCTGAGCCCTATTTCGTGAAACCTCGCGGCAGATCATCCGTCCAGCGCCTCGCGCTTCATTTCGAGTTCGAGCCATTCCTCTTCCATGGCCGCAAGCTCGGCCTGGGCGGCGGCCAGGCGCCCGGTCGACTTGTCGAAGGCGGCGCGGTCGCGCGCGTAGAGATCCGGATCGGCGAGCGTCGCTTGAAGCCGGGCGAGCTCCGCCTGGGCGGCCTCTAGACGTGAGGGCAAGGTCTTGAGCGCGTGCTCGTCCTTGAAGGAGAGGCGCTTCGCGCGCGGCTTTGCCGGGGCTGGCGCTGACCCCTCCGGCGCCTTGGGCGCTTTCGCCGTCGTCTTGGCGACGACGCCATGGCCGCGCTGGGCGATCATGTCGGAGTAGCCGCCGGCATACTCGACCCAGCGGCCAGCGCCCTCCGAGGCGATGACCGAGGTGGCGACGCGGTCAAGGAAGTCACGGTCGTGGCTGACCAGCAGTACCGTGCCGGCATAGTCGGCCAGCATCTCCTGCAGCAAGTCGAGCGTCTCGAGGTCGAGATCGTTGGTCGGTTCGTCCAGGACCAGCAGGTTGGAAGGCCGCGCCAGCACGCAGGCAAGCACCAGGCGCCCGCGCTCGCCGCCGGAAAGCGCGCCGACCGGCGTCTTAGCCTGCTCGGGCTTGAACAGGAAGTCGCGCATGTAGCTCATGACGTGCCGAGGCTTGCCGTCGACGATCACCTGATCGCCGCGGCCCTCCGTCAGCGTGTCGGCCAGCGAGCATGCCGGATCGAGGCTCGAACGAAGCTGGTCCAGCGTCGCCGGGGCGAGATTGGCGCCGAGGCGCACGCTGCCGCTGTCGGTCGGGAGCGTGCCGGTCAACAGACCGAGCAGGGTCGTCTTGCCGGCGCCGTTGGGGCCGACGATCCCGAGCCGGTCGCCGCGCAGAATGCGCGTTGAGAGATTCGAGACGATCCGCGCCTCGCCGAAGGATTTGGACAGGCCTTTCGTCTCGATGACGAGCGTCCCGGATGTCTCGCCTTCGGAGGCGGCGAGCTTGACCTGCCCAGCGACGCGCCGGTGCTCGCGGCGCTGGCGGCGCAGCTCCTTGAGCCGGGCGAGCCGTCCCTGGTTGCGCTTGCGCCGGGCGGTCACGCCGTATCGGAGCCAGTCCTCCTCCTGGACGATCCGGCGATCGAGCTTGTGGTGCTCGGTCTCCTCCTCGGCCAGCTTCTCGTCACGCCAGGTCTCGAACGCGGCGAAGCCGCGATCGAGGTGCCGCGTGGCGCCGCGATCGAGCCAGGTCGTCGCCCGCGACAGGCGCTCCAGCAGCCGGCGGTCATGGCTGACGATGGCGAGCGCCGAGCGAAGCGCGGCAAGCTCGGTCTCCAGCCACTCGATCGCCGGCAGGTCGAGATGATTGGTCGGCTCATCGAGCAGCAGGATGTCCGGTGATGGCGCCAGCACGCGCGCCAGCGCCGCGCGCCGCGTCTCGCCTCCGGAAAGCCGGCTCGGCGCCTCGTCGCCGGTGAGGCCGAGCTGTTCGAGGAGAAAGCGCGCCCGGTGGCGATCGTCGCCGGGAGCCAGCCCGTCCTCGACATAGGCCAGCGTGCTCGCGTGCCCGGCGAGGTCGGGCTCCTGCGGAAGGTATCGGAGGGTCGTTCCCGGCTGCACGAAGCGGCTGCCGCCATCCGGCTCGATCAGCCCGGCGGCGATCTTCAGCAGCGTCGACTTGCCGGAGCCGTTGCGGCCGACCAGACAGAGGCGGTCGCCCGCGGACAGAGAGAGCCCGGCGCCGTCGAGCAGCGGCGTGTCGCCGAGGGTGAGAGCGATGTCTTGGAGCAGAAGGAGAGGCGGAGCCATGCGCGCCGCATAAGACGCGGCCCGCTCGCCGGGCTCAAGCGGAGTTTTGGCGCTCGGTTGTGTCGTCGGAGAGGCGCGATCCCGCAGCAGCGGAGTTACGATGGTGCCGGCACCTCGCGGCGAGCCGGGTTGAGATTCAAATACCCCGAGTTGAGGCCGTTCCGACAGGGTGTACGCACGCGCCGAACCGTGCTCGAATGCGGTTGCCGCGAACACAGAAAAGCGAAGGAGGACGCGCGGTGCGCATCACCAGCCGACTGACGCTTGCCGCGACGGCTTTGCTCGCCGGGCTCGCCGGTGCCCAGGCCCAGACGCTCAAGGTCGTGCCCTATGCCGACCTGCGCAACATCGATCCGATCTGGACGACCGCGACCGTCACCAACAACCACGCCTACATGATCTACGACGTGCTGTTCGCGTTGGACGAGCGGTTCCGCGCGCAGCCGCAGATGATCGAGACGGTCACGACCAGCGCCGACGGGCTCACCTACGCCTTCAGGCTCCGCGCCGGCCTCAAATGGCACGACGGCAAGCCGGTGACTGCCGCTGATTGCGTGCAGTCGATCCGGCGCTGGGCGCAGCGCGACGACGAGGGCAAGGTGGCGATGAGCCTGACCGCCGAGGTCGCGGCGGTCGACGAGCGCAGCTTCACCTGGAAGTTCAAGGAGCGCTACGGCGCGCTGCTCGAGAATCTCGCCAAGGGTGCAGGCCTGACGCCGTTCATGATGCCGGAGCGCGTGGCGAAGACCGACGCCTTCACCCAGATCACCGAGAATATCGGCTCCGGCCCCTACCGGTTCAAGGCGGATGAGTGGGCGCCCGGCAACAAGGTCGTCTACACCAAGAACGCAGACTACATCGCGCGGACCGAGCCGCCGAGCCTGATGGCGGGGGCCAAGCAGGTGAAGGTCGACCGGGTCGAGTGGATCTACATTCCTGACGGCGCCACCGCGGTCGCCGCGCTCAATGCCGGCGAGGTCGACTACATCGAGGTGCCGCAGGCCGACTTGGTGCCGATCCTGCAGAAGAATCCCGATGTCGTCGTCAAGCTGGTCAACAAGGTCGGCTCGATGGTGATTATTAGGCCGAACCAGCTCTTCCCGCCGTTCAACCATCCGAAGGCGCGGCAGGCGCTGCTGTACCTCACCGACCAGGACGACTACCGCAATGCCATCGGCGTGCCGAACGAGTATTTCGAGAAATGCGGCTCGTTCTTCTATTGCGGCACGCCCTATGAGTCGAAGGCCGGCAATCTGCCGCTCGGCGGCAAGGCCAATTACGAGAAGGCCAGGCAGCTCATGACCGAGGCCGGCTACAAGGGCGAGACGGTCGTCGTCCTGCACCCAACCGACCATCCGACCGCGGGCGCGGCGCTGCTGACGGCGGAAAACCTCCGCAAGATCGGAGTCAACGTCGAGATCCGTGCCATGGACTGGGCGACGCTCACCTCGCTCCGCACAAAGAAGGACGAGCCGACCAAAGGCGGGTGGAGCATCTTCCATACGCGATGGGACGGCATGCTGAGCAACCCGCTGTCGCTGGTACCGATGGGCGGCGCCTGCGAGAAGGCTTGGTTCGGCTGGCCCTGCGACGAGACGATCGAGAAGATGCGCGTGTCCTGGTCGCGCGCGCCCGACGCCGCGACGCAGAAGAAGCTCGTCGACGAGATGCAGCTCCGCATGACCGAAACCGTGCCTTACGTGAACACCGGCGGCCTCAACCAGCCGGCGGCCTGGCGCAAGAACGTCGAGGGCGTCCTGCTCTCGACCACCATGGTGCTCTGGAACATCTCGAAGAAGTAGATGCCGGCTTCGACGCTCCCCTATCTGCAATGCGGAGGGGGGCGTCGGGCTCGCGCTCGCTACCCCTCGGGCAACCCCACCACCTGCAGCGCCAGCAGGTGATCGATGCTGCCGTCCGTCCCGGCGAGCGGCAGGACCAGGGTCTCAGTGACGACCTCATGATCGAGGAACCGGCGAGGGGCGGTGCGATAGTGCGGGGTCCGGCTGGTCGCGACGGCTGAGAGAGTCGCGAAGATCACCTCCCGGATTTGCGGGTCAGGGTGCTCGTCGAGATACCGGCCGGTCATGTCGAAGCCGACCCGGCGAACGATCCCGGGACCGCACTGCAAATAGAGGAACCGCAACGGCCGGCGCTCGACCTTGTAGAGGAACAGCCAGTCCATCAGCTCGCCGAGCTTGTCGGGATCGACGATCTCCTTTGTGGGTGGCTTCCCGTTCCGGATCGCCGCCGACCAATGCGTCAGCATCAGCCGGAGGCGGGAATCCTTGAGCCGGCTTTCGTCCTCGACCGGCGTCCAGGTGATGCTGACCATCGAGCCTCTGGGGGAACCCTATTGACCGAAGTCTAATCTACTTCCCCGGCGGGGGGATCGGCGTCCTCGAGCTCCTCGAGAACCTGCGCTGCCATTACATGGTCGATCGACCGTCAGGGCCTTCGAGCGGCATCACGACCGCTTCGGTGACGAAGATACGTTCGGCCATCCATTGCGGCGATACTGCGTGGTGCGGCCGCCGATGCTAGGGCCTTTTCCGGTGCTGGGGCAACGTGCGTCGGGCCTGTTATGCTCAGCTTCCCCGCTGACTCTTCCCCTCCCGGCAGGAGCCTTCCATGGACGTCTCACGGTTTTTTGCGCCCAGCTATCAGGAAGCGCGGCGTAAGTTCATCGCCTCGGCCGAGAAGGCGGGTGCCGAGCTCGATCACTTCCGTCATCCGGTCGAGAGGGCACCGGACGGCAGCCCGCTCTATATCGACACCGCCTGGTTCGGGCCGAAGGACGCGTCGGTCGTCTTGCTGGCGCTCTCCGGCACGCATGGCGCCGAGGGGTTCGCCGGCTCGGCGGCGCAGATCCAGTGGATGGAGGAGGAAACGGCCAGGCGCCTGCCGAAGGGCGTCGCCGTGCTCAAGGTGCACGCCGTCAACCCGTTCGGCTTCTCCCACATGATCCGGGTCAGCGAGGGCAACGTCGATCTCAACCGCAACTGGGTCGACTATTCCAAGCCGCTGCCGTCGAACCCGATTTTCGACGAGGTAGAGGCGGCGCTGCCGACGCGCGAAGGCTATGACGACGAGCTCGTCGACCAGCATATCGCCGCGGCGAAGCCATTCTACGAGAAGTACGGCGACTGGAAGATGTCGGATGCGCTGTCGCGCGGCCAGTACGGCCACCCGCAGGGTTCGCAGTTCGGCGGCCAGAAGCGCGAATGGTCGACGCATGCGCTCGACTACATCATCCGCACCAAGCTCCAGAACGCCAAGCACGTCGCCTATATCGACTGGCACACGCTGATCCGCATCGGCGACGGCAAGTTCGTCTATCTCTGCTTCAACGACATCGGCGACCCGCTGCACCAACGCGTCGGCAGCTGGTACGGCGCCGACACGATCGACCGCAAGACCATCAACCAGCAGTGGAGCGAAGGAGTCGCCCGCAGCGGCGGGCGTCCGGGACGTCATGGCCTGGTGTTCTGGGGCATCCAGCACATCCTGGCGCCGCATGCCGACATTGCCGGGTCGGTGATCGAGTTCTGCGCCAAGAAGGAGGAGCACAACGACCCGCTCCGCCACCGCACGCAGCTCCAGCTCAAGTCGCGCTGGCTCTACCGCAACCGGAAATACGACAGCAAGGAAGGCAAGGCCGTCGTCGAGGAGCTTCGCGACAACACCACGCCGCTCCGCCGCGATTGGGAGGAGTCGGCGATGGCCGCCGCGCACGACACCTACGAGAAGATCCTGAAAGGCGCCGGCGACTGGGCCAAGGAGAACGCGCCGATCAAGGTCGGCAAGCTCACCCTCTCCGATCCCGGCGGCGAGGCGGCGTAAGTCGGCGCGAGGCGTCCGCGACGCCCCCTATCCCGAGGGAGCCAAGCCCTGGTTCACGGTCGGATGGCCTTTCGGACTCCTCCCTCGGCTGCGAAGCAGACGGTGGAGGGTAGGGTGGGGGCCCGGCTCAATCGGTGACGAGCGCTTGCTGTGGCGTCGTGACGACCTCGCTTCGCTCGGCCCCCAATCTCGATCCTCCCCCGCGCTGCGCACGGGGGAGGAGGCACGAAGCGTCGGCCGGATTGTTCGACCTCGTGTCGCCTGCTAACTTGTACTTATCGCGGGCCCGGCAGACGCCCGCCATCCCAAAGACGGTCATCGTCCAAGCGCTGCCTTTGCTCGATGGAAAGGAGCAAGGGATGGCTATGCGCTTGTCTTCGCCTGAGGCCCCGCTCGTGCTGAGCGGCGCGGAGATCGCGGAGAGTCTCGACATCGACGCCTGCCTGGAAGCAGTCGAGCTCGCCTTCCGCCTGCATGGCAGCGACGCAGCGACGGGACCGGCCGTGCTGGAGCTGCCAGGCATCGGCGGCGGCTTCCACGTCAAGGCGGGCGGTCTCAAGCTCGACCGCACCTATGCCGCGGCCAAGATCAACGCCAACTTCCCGAAGAACCCGGCCGAGCGCGGGTTGCCGATGATCCAGGGCATCGTCATCCTCTTCGATGCCGAGAGCGGCAGCCCGCTGGCGCTGCTCGACTCGGCCGAGATCACATCCAAGCGCACCGCGGCGGCGACCGCGCTCGCCGCGCGCCACCTCGCGCGCCCGGATGCATCGGTCGCGGCGATCCTCGGTTGCGGCCGGCAGAGCCGCGACCAGCTTCGCTTCCTCTGTCGCGTGCGCCCGATCCGCACGGTCTTCGCCATCGATCGCGAGCGCGCAACGGCCGAGCGTTTCGCCGCCGAGATGTCGGCCGAGCTCGGCATCGCCGTCACCGCGGCCGAGACGGCGGAAGGGCGGGCGGCAGCGGTGTGGATCACCTGCACGCCTGCCGCCGAGCCGGTTCTCTCGCGGAGGGATGTAGCGCCCGGTGCTTTCATCGCCGGTGTCGGCGCCGACAATCCGCACAAGCGCGAGCTGGCTGGCGATCTCTTCGAGCGCGCTCTCGTTGTCGTCGACACGCTGAGCCAGTGCCTGGCCATGGGCGATCTGCGCCATGCCGTCGCCGAGGGCTGGATGCGACCCGAGGAGGTTCATGCCGAGCTCGGTGAGGTCCTCGCCGGCCGCAAGCCCGGACGGCGCGAGAGCGAGATCGCGATCTTCGACTCCACCGGAATGGCGCTTCAGGACGTCGCCGCGGCGACCGTCGCCTATCGCTCGGCCTTGGCGAAGGGGCAGGGCCGGCGGATCGCTCTCTTATAATAAAGCGTCGCGTCGACGCGGAAATAAGTACGGAGTGTCTGTTGACAAAAGTCCGCGATTTTGACAGGATGCGGGTTAGCTGGTCAGAGCTGGGTCGCGGGACGGCCCGGCTCTTTTTCTTTTGAAATCAAGCCCAATGGTAAGCTCGCGACTTCCATTGGAGAAGCACATGTCCAACAAAGTCGCCCTCGTCACCGCCGCCGGCTCCGGCCTTGGCGCTGGCATTGCCAAGGAGCTCGCGGCGCAGGGCTGAAAGGTCGCCGTCTCGTCCTCCTCCGGCAAGGGCGAGGCGCTGGGCAAGTCGCTGGGCGGGCTCGGCTTCACCGCCTCGAACGAGGACCCGGCGGCGCTCGAGCGCGTTGTCACCGGGACGCTCGATGCCTTCGGGCGCATCGATGCGCTGGTCAACTCCGCCGCGCATCCGCCGAAGGGCGATCTGCTGGCGATCTCGGACGCCGACTGGCATCGCGGCCTCGACATCATCCTGCTGAGCGTCGTGCGACTCTCGCGGCTGGTGACGCCCGCGATGGAGAAGCAGGGCGGCGGGTCGATCGTCAACGTCTCGACCTTCGCCGCTTTCGAGCCGGATCTCGCGTTTCCCGTATCGTGCGCGTTGCGCGCGGCGCTGGGCAGCTTCGCCAAGCTCTATTTGGATCGCTATGCGAAGGCCAACATCCGCATGAACAACGTGCTGCCCGGCTTCTTCGACAGCTTGGCTGAAAAGGAAGCGGCCAAGCAGCGGGTGCCGCTCGGCCGCTATGGCAAGGTCGAGGAACTGGCGAAGACCGTCGCCTTCCTCGTTTCCGACGGGGCCGGCTACATCGCCGGCCAGAATCTGCGTGTCGACGGCGGCGTCACACGTTCGGTGTGACGCCACCCGCGCTCGTTACTTCGTGAATGTGGCGTACCAGACGCGATCCTCGTTGACCTTGAAGTCCTTGACCACGTTCGAGAGGCCCATGACGCGGTAGGTCTGGAAGAGATAGGCGAAGGGACCGTCCTGCATGTGACGGCGCTGCAGCTCCTTGTAAGCCTCCTCGCGCTTCTTCACGTCCTTCTCGAACAGCAGCTTCTCGCGCATCTCGTTGTAGTAGGGATCGAAGAAGCTGGCACGCCAGGTCGGATACTGCGCATTGCCCTTGGCCTCGGCCGAGTTGTCCGGGTTGAAGGCCATCTGCTCGACGAAGCCGTCGGCATCCGGGACCGTGATGTAGTAGGCCGACATGGTCATGTCGAAGTTGCGCGCGCGGTGGCGGGCAACGACCTGGCCATAGGCCATCGTGACGACGTTGAGCTTGATGCCCACCTTGGCGGCATTCGCCTGGATGTGCTGGGCGAGGTCTGGATAGGGGAAGGCGTTGCCGACGATCCATTCCTTCTCGAAGCCGTTGGGATGCCCGGCCTCGGCGAGAAGCTGCTTCGCCTTATCGAGATCGAGCTTGAAGGGCTTGCCTTCCTCGTAGGAGAGCGCACCGAAGGCTCCCATCGGCACCAGCGACTGGCGCGCGCGGCCTTCGTACTTCATCACCGTCTTCTCGAGGCCCTCATAGTCGACCAGATACTTGATCGCCTGGCGGACCTTGGGCTTCGAGAGGATCGGATCCTGCATGTTGAAGGTGATGTAGTAGAACTGCGTGCGCGGGGTGCGCACGACCTTCGCGGCCTTCCCGCCTTCGATGCCGGTCAGGTCGTTGCCGTTGAGCACACGGCCCATGTCGATGTCGCCCTTCTCGAGCTGCAGGCGCTGGGCGGCGGATTCAGGCACATGGCGGATGATCACGCGGCGCATCTTCGGCTGGCCGCGCCAGTAATTGTCGTTGCGCTCGAGCACGACCGTGTCGTTGGCCGCCCAGCTGCGCAGCCTGTAGCCGCCGACGCAGGCGGTGTTGGATCCGAGCCACTTGTTGGCCTTGTCGTTGTTGACCTCGTGCTTCATCGCCTCAACCGAGTCGAGCACGAAGGCAGCGCGGCCGGAGAAGACGACCGGGCCGATCAGCGACTGCGGATAGCCCTTGTCGAAGGTGACGACCAGGGTGTCGTTGTCCTTCGCCTGGATCGCCTGCTCGACATTGTCCTTGGTGATGCCCCACTTGGTGATGATGTTCGCCGAGTTGAGGTTGAGCTGGACGACGCGGCGCATCGACCACTCGGCGTCCTTTGCCGTCAGCTGATTGCCGGACGGGCTGTGCTTCAGGCCTTTGCGGATCTTGAAAGTCCATTGCTTGCCGTCCTCGCTGATCGACCAGCTCTCGGCGATGCCCGGAATGAGGTCGGCCGATTTGTCGTAGGACTGCAGGATCAGCGGGTCGCAGACGCTGTTCATGATCTCGTCGGTCGTCGTCTCGCCGATCTGGGCGGGATCGAAGGTGTAGAGATTGTCCAGATTCCAGGCGATCACGAGCGTGTCGCGCGGGGTGGCGGCGCCCGCCGGCGTCGCCAGACTCGCCGCCAGGAGCGCGGCGGCGCCCACGGCTGTGCTGATGTGTCGCATTGAGGCCAACTCCCCGAGTATTGGGACGTTTTCGGTCGGAAAGCCTGTCTCAAGCGCGCCGTCCGTGCAACCCCGTCCCGTTTATCGCTGGCATTTCGAGAGGAGGCACTCTATATGCACGTCCAGAGTGCAGGTGCGGGTTCGCCCGCATGGTCGGCGCAAGAGCAAGGCTCGGGGCGTCGGATGCCCTCGGCCTCGACGGCCTCCATCTGGATCTTCCCCTCCTTAAGTAAGAGTGGCTTCCCGGTGGTCTCGCTGCGTCCGCGCGGATCGCGGACTTATGTCTCTTGCAAAGGTTTCAGTGACTCAGTTTTCCGACCTCGGCCTCGCGGCGCCGCTTCTTCAGGCGCTCGCCACGATCGGCCACACCATTCCTACGCCCATCCAGTCGGGCGCCATTCCTTCTCTTCTTGGCGGCCGTGACCTGATCGGCATCGCCCAGACCGGCACCGGCAAGACGGCGGCCTTCGGGCTGCCGATGCTGCAGCGCCTGACCGCGAACCCGCATCCGCGCCGGGCGAAGCGCCCTCGGGCGCTGATCCTGGCGCCGACGCGCGAGCTTGCGAGCCAGATCGGCGACAGCCTGAAGCAGCTCGCCCAGCATCTGCAGGGCGTGCGGATCGCCGTCGTCTTCGGCGGCGTCGGCTACCGCCCGCAGACCGATGCGCTGGCACGCGGCGTCGACATCCTGATTGCCTGCCCCGGCCGGCTGCTCGACCTCGTCGAGCAGAAGGCCTGCGACCTCACGGGCATCGAGATCCTCGTCCTCGACGAGGCCGACCGCATGCTCGACATGGGCTTCATCCATGCGATCCGCCGGATCGTCGCGCTGGTTCCGAAGGAGCGGCAGACGCTTCTTTTCTCCGCGACCATGCCGACCGAAATCGCCGGCCTCGCCAAGGCCTATCTCCGGAACCCGGAGCGGGTCGAGGTGACGCCGCAAGCGACCACGGTCGAGAAGATTGATCAGCAGGTCGTCCATGTCGACCACACGAAGAAGTCGGCGCTGCTCGCCCATCTGCTCGGTGACGCGCGCTGGGCACGCACCATCGTCTTCACCCGCACCAAGCACGGCGCCAACCGCGTCGCTGAGCGGCTGGAGAAGCAGGGGATTGCCGCTTCCGCGATCCACGGCAACAAGAGCCAGACCGCACGGGAGAAGGCGCTGGCCGGCTTCCGCGCCGGCGAGCTTCGCGTGCTGGTCGCGACCGACCTTGCCGCGCGCGGCATCGACGTGCAGGGCATCAGCCATGTCGTCAACTTCGACCTGCCGCATGAGCCCGAGAGCTACGTCCACCGCATCGGCCGCACTGCGCGCGCCGGCGCCTCGGGCACGGCGATCGCGTTCTGCGCGCCGGATGAGCGCTCGATGCTGAAGGCGATCGAGCGCACCACGCGCCAGGCGATTCCGGTGCTGGCGCTGCCGGCTTTCGCCGTGCCGCCGGGGCCGCAGACGCCTGCGGGCGCGCGCGAGGACGGGGCGCCTCGCCATCGCCAGTCGCGTCCGCAGCAGCGCCAGCGCAACGGCAAGAGCAACGGCCACGGCCAGGGTCAGCAGCGGGCGAAGACCTCATACGCGCCGAAATCGGCTCCCCGCCATCGCCCGCCGTCACGGCCGATCAGCGGCGGCGGCAGCAGCAGCCTTGCCGATATCGGCTTCCTTCGCGCGGCGCCGCCGCGCGGACAGGATCGGTAGAAAAATCGAAACGCTCCCCCCGGCTCTGCCGGGGGACGGTAGGGAGGGGGCCGAGCGAAGCGAGGAGACGTCTCCGCTTTGGGGTGGGGCACGGTTTCCTGAGACAGCGCACTGCGCTACCGATCGCGGATTCAACTCGCCAGTGCATAGAGATTTAGGAGCCAGCGAGGGAGTCGAAAACCTCTTGCGGTGAACGGAAGCCGAGAGATTTCCGAGGTCTTGTGTTGAGCAAACGTTCGACCATGGCCACCTCGGCATCGGAGATCGTAGAGAAGTCTGTACCCTTTGGGAAGAAGTCGCGAATGAGGCCGTTGGTATTTTCATTCAAGCCTCGCTCCCACGCATGGTACGGCGTTGCGAAGAAGATCTCTGTCTTCAGCGCACGGGCGATATCCTGATGTGCAGCGAACTCCTTTCCGTTGTCGAAGGTGATGGTGTGCACGAAGTCGCTGACCGGCTTGAGACGGCGCACGGTTGCCGCTCGTGTAGCGCGAGCGGTCGAACGCGGTAGCTTGCTGATCTTGGTCAGCAGAGACTTTCTCTCGA
>Ga0194131_10002013_pt1 | contig 33915 bp, 32 predicted proteins | sample TA2KigO120mmetaG_FD_148631 | JGI IMG/M metagenome (GOLD analysis project Ga0194131, IMG submission 148631) | Freshwater microbial communities from Lake Tanganyika, Tanzania - TA2015053 Kigoma Offshore 120m | ecosystem: Environmental > Aquatic > Freshwater > Lake | place: Tanzania: Lake...
GTGCTCGGCGGGAGCGCGGCCGGCGCCAGCGCCGCGCAGCCCGCCTACGGCTACGGGTCGCCGCAACGCCAGTACGACTCCGCGTACATGCAGTGCATGTACGCAAAGGGGCACCAGATCCCGGTCGCGCGGGGCTCCCTCTCCGGCTACTCCTCGCAGCCGCCGCCGCCGCCCCCCCCCGCGCCGATGCCGAAGAACGTCCCGATGCCGCCGATGGGGACGCCGCCGCCACCGCCGCCGGGCGCCACGCGCTAGCGTCCGCCCCTCGCGCCGGTGACCGCCCGCAACGCGCGTACGCCGCACACGCTCGATCCGTCGCTGCGCGCGGTCCTCTGCATCGCCGCGCATCCCGACGACATCGAGTTCACGATCGCCGGGAGCGTGGCGCGGTGGACCCGCGACGGGCGCGTGGTCGACTTCTGCCTCGTCACCACCGGCGGCGCGGGCACCAACGAGTACACGCCCGACGGCGCGGGGCTCGTCCCTCGGCGCGAGCGGGAGCTGCACGAGGCGGCGAGGATCCTCGGCGTCCGCGAGGTCGTGCTCCTCGGGTACACCGACGGCGTGGTGGAGCCCACGCTGGGGTTGCGGCGCGATCTCACGCGGGTCATTCGCCGGCTTCGCCCGGACGTCGTCGTCTGCAGCGATCCGACCGTGCGCTACTACGGCAACGAGTACATGAACCACCCCGATCACCGGGCCGTCGCCAGCGCGGCACTGGACGCGGTGTTCCCCTCGTCCGAGACGCGCGGCATCTTCACCGAGCTGCTCACCGAAGGTTTGGAGCCGCACAAGGTGAAGGAAGTGCTCATCAGCGGCGCCGACCCCGCCGACACGTGGATCGACGTGACGGAGACGATGGAAACGAAGGTGGCGGCGCTGCGCGCGCACGTCTCGCAGGTCGGGCCGGGGGACTGGGTCGACGCGCTGCTGCGCGCGTGGGGCAAGCGCGACGGCGCGCGCGTCGGCGTCGCGTACGCGGAGGCCTACCGGCGGATGATCCTCGGGCGCGACACGGAGTGACGCCGGCGCGCGTGACGCTGGCGATGCTCTTCTTCGGCTTCCTCCGGGTCGCGCTCTCCGGCTTCGGCGGCGTGATGCCGTGGGCCCGGCGCCTGATGGTCGAGCGGCAGCATTGGCTCAGCGAAGCGGAGTTCGCGGATCTGCTCGCCCTCTGCCAGCTCCTCCCGGGCCCCAACATCGTCAACGTCTCGATCGCCGTCGGCGCGCGCTTCCACGGGGTGACCGGCGCGGTCGTGGCGTTCGCGGGGTTGATGATCGCGCCGACGCTCCTGGTCGTCGCGCTGGGCACGCTCTATCTCGAGCTCGGCCACCTGGCGCCGCTGCGTCGCGCGTTCGGCGGCGTCGCCGCCGTGGCCGCCGGCATGGTCATCGCAATGGCGCTGCGGATCGGGGTGCTGCTGCACGGGCGGCCGTGGGCGATCGGCATCGCCGTCCTCGCCTTCGTCGGCGCCGGGCTCCTGCGCTGGCCGCTCGGCTGGATCGTGCTCGGGCTGGCGCCGCTCAGCATCCTGATCGCCGCGCGCACGCGATGAGCCCGGTGCTCGGCGACCTCGTCCGCCACTTCGCGCTCCTGTCGCTCCTCGCCTTCGGCGGCGCCAACGCCGTCGTGCCGGAGATGCACCGCACCGCGGTGGACGTCCACGGCTGGATGAGCAGCGCCGAGTTCGCCGACCTGTTCGCGCTCGCGCAGGCGGCGCCGGGCCCGAACATGATGATCGTCACGCTCATCGGCCTGCGCGCGGCCGGTGTGAGCGGGGCGCTCCTCGCCACCGCGGCGGTCTGCCTGCCGTCGTGCCTGCTCACGTTCGCCGTCGCGCGCGCGATGGACCGCTTCCGGTCGAATCCGTGGCGCGCCGTGCTCCAGACGGCCCTGGCGCCGATCACGGTGGGCCTGGTGCTCGGGACCGGCTGGGTCCTCACGCGCGCCGCGGATCACTCGATCCCGGCGTACCTGCTGACCGCCGGCACGGTGGTGTGGCTGCTCACGCTACGCCTCAGCCCGCTCTGGCTCATCGCCGGCGGCGCGGCGCTGGGACTGGCGGGCCTCGTGTGAGGGCGCGATCCGGCGCGCGCATCGGGGAGGGGTGACGAGGCGTTCCTCGCGGGCGTCTCCTCCTGCGGCGTCACGCTCATCGAGTGCACGCGCGCGACACCGGCGTGCCGCTCCGCGGCGCCACCGTGACACGCTTTACCAGCTTAACTGTTTACGCAGTATCATCAGGCTCCATGCTGACCCAGCGCTCCCGTCGCGCCGGCAGGCGGGGCCGTCCCGCGGGACTCGCCACGGACGCCCAGCGCCTGCTCGTCCTGTTGAACGACCTCGGCAGCACGACGTTCCGTCAGATGGTCTGGCAGCGCCTGTCGGAGCTCGACCTCACGTTCGCCCAGTCGCAAGTGCTCTTCTACGTCAGCGACCATCCGGGCTGCCCGATGGGCGACGTCGCGAAGGCGTTCGGCGTCACCTTGCCGGCCGTGACGCACATCATCGACCGGTTGGAGCAGAAGGGACTCGCCACGCGAGGCGCGATGCCGGGCGACCGGCGCGTCACCGCGCTGGAGCTCACCGCCACGGGCCGCGCGCTCGCGCTCGAGCTGCACGCGACGCGCACGCGCGCGATGGAGGCGATCCTCGCGCGCGTGTCGCCGGTCGAGCGCCGCCGGATCGTGCAGGGCGTCGAAGCACTGGTCGCCGCGGCCATGCGGGCCGCCGAGGAGGGGCGAGGATGAACGGGAGAGGCGTGCGGGCCCTCGCGCTCGCGACACTGGCCGTGGCGGCGTCGGCGTGCTCCGACCGCGCGACCGCGCAGAAGGGGCCCCCGGTGCCGCCCGCCGTGCCGGTGCTCGTCGCCGACGTGGCGCAGCGCACGGTGCCGCTCCAGGTCTCGGCCATCGGCAACGTGCAGGCGTACACGACGGTGGCGGTGCGCTCGCAGGTCGCGGGGGAGATCCGCGACGTGCACTTCTCCGAAGGCCGCGACGTCAAGCGCGGCGACCTCCTGTTCACCATCGACCCGCGGCCGTTCGAGACCGCGTTGCGGCAGGCGGAAGCCGCGCTGGGGCAGCGCCGCGCGGAGGTGAGCCAGGCCCAGGCGAACCTCGCGCGCGACCTCGCGCAGCAGCAGTGGGCGGCGGCGCAGGAGAAGCGGTACGGCGAGCTGCTCGGCAAGGAGCTGATCGCGCGCGAGCAGTACGAGCAGATCCGGACCAACGCCGCCGCGATGGAGGCGTCGGTGCGCGCGGTGCGGGCCGCGGAAGAGAACGCGCGCGCCGCGGTCGCCGCCGCGCAGGCGGCGGTCGACCACGCACGCCTGCAGCTGAGCTACACGAGGATCCACGCGCCGAGCGACGGCCGCACGGGCAACCTCGTGGGCCAGCGCGGCAACCTCGTCAAGGCGAACGACGGCGAGCCGCTCGTGGTGATCGCCCAGGTCACGCCGATCTACGCGTCGTTCGGTGTGCCGGAGCACCAGCTCGGCACCATCCGCAAGCACCAGGGCCCGGGCGGGCTCAAGACCGAGGCGCGCGTGCCCGGCCATGGCAGCGAGCACGGCACGCTGACCTTCATCAACAACACCGTCGATCCGAACACCGGCACGATCCAGCTGAAGGCCACGTTCGCCAACGCCGCCCGCGTGCTGTGGCCCGGCCAGTTCGTCGAGGTGACGCTCACGCTCGCGAGCGAAGCGGCGGTGGTCGTCCCGTCGCAGGCGATCCAGGCCGGGCAGCAGGGCTCGTTCGTCTACGTGGTGACGCCGGACCTGAAGGTGGAGTCGCGGAAGGTGCAGCCGGGCCGGCGGCTCGAGCGCGAGACCATCGTGACGAGCGGCCTGAAGCCGGGCGAGCGCGTCGTGACGGACGGGCACCTCCGCCTGGTGCCCGGCGCCAAGGTCGAGATCAAGACGGCGGCGCCGGCGAAGACGTCGTGAAGCCCGAGCTCTTCATCCGCCGCCCCGTCCTCACGACGCTGCTGATGGCGGCGATCGTGATCTTCGGCCTGATGGCCTACCTGCGCCTGCCCGTCAACGACCTGCCGAACGTCGACTATCCGACGATCCAGGTCCTCGCGCACGTGCCGGGCGCGAGCCCCGAGACGATGGCCTCCGCGGTCGCGACGCCGCTGGAGCGCCAGTTCTCGACCATCGCCGGCATCGACTCGATGACGTCCACGAGCGCGCTCGGCGTGACGCAGCTCATGATCACGTTCGCCTTCGACCGCGACATCGACGCCGCGGCGCAGGACGTCCAGGCCGCGATCGCGAAGACCGCGCCGCTGCTGCCGCCCGGCATGCCGACGCCACCGACCTACCAGAAGGTCAACCCGGCGGACCAGCCCATCCTCTTCATGGCGCTGTCCTCGCCCACGCTGCCGCTCTACACCGTCGACGAGTACGCCCAGACGTTCCTCGCCCAGCGGATCTCGACCATCAGCGGCGTCGCCCAGGTCAGCGTATTCGGATCGCAGAAGTACGCGGTGCGTGTGCAGGTCGACCCGCGCGCCCTCGTGAGCCGTGGCATCGGCATCGACGAGGTGGAGCAGGCGGTCGCGCGCTCCAACGTCAACAAGCCGACGGGCACGCTGTCGGGGCCGCACCAGGCCGTGAACGTCCAGGCGACGGGGCAGCTGATGGACGCGGACGCCTACCGGCCGCTGGTGGTCGCGTACCGCAACGGGGCGCCCGTCCGGCTCGCCGAGCTCGGCCGCGTGGTCGACGGCGTGCAGAGCGACAAGGTCGCGGGCTGGTTCAACGACGAGCGCGCGGTCGTGCTCGCGGTGCAACGCCAGCCCGGGACCAACACCATCGAGATCGTCGACGCGGTCCGTGCGATGCTCCCGAGCCTCCGCCAGCAGCTCCCGGCGGCCGTGAACCTCAACGTGGTGTTCGACCGCTCGGTGTCCATCCGCGAGTCCGTCCACGACGTGCAGTTCACGCTCATCCTGACGATCACGCTGGTCGTCATGGTGATCTTCCTGTTCCTGCGCAACCTCTCGGCCACCGTCATTCCGAGCCTGGCGGTGCCGCTGTCGATCGTCGGCACCTTCGGGGTCATGTTCATGTTCGGCTACTCGGTGAACATCATCACGCTGTTGGCGCTGACCCTCTGCGTGGGCTTCGTGGTCGACGACGCGGTCGTGGTGCTCGAGAACATCGTCCGTCACATGGAGAACGGCGAGGACCGCCTGACCGCCGCTCTCCGGGGCACGCGCGAGATCGGCTTCACCATCGTGTCGATGACGCTGTCGCTCGCCGCGGTGTTCCTGCCGGTCCTCTTCATGGGCGGGCTCGTCGGCCGGCTCCTGCAGGAGTTCGCGGTCACGATCATGGTGGCGGTCCTCGTGTCCGGCGTGGTCTCGCTGACCCTCACGCCGATGCTGTGCAGCCGCTACCTGCGGCCGCCGCACGGGGGGCACAACCGCCTCTACCGCTGGTCCGAGGGGATCTTCGACGGGATGCTGCGCGTCTACGACCGGACGCTGCAGTGGGCGCTCCGTCACCACCGCGTGACGATGGCCGTCCTCGTGCTGACGTTCGTCGGCACCGTGTGGGGCTTCCGCGTGATCCCGACGGGCTTCATCCCCACGGAAGACAACGGCACGATGTTCGCGTTCACCGAGGCCGCGCAGGACACCTCGTTCGAGGCGATGGCCCAGCGCCAGCAGGCGGTCGCGGACGTCGTGCGCCGGCACCCGCACGTGCAGCAGCTCGTGTCGTTCATCGGGGCGTCGGGCGCGAGCACCGTCCTCAACAACGGCCGGATCTTCGCGCTCCTGACGCCGCGCGAGGCGCGCCCGCACGCGGAGAAGATCATCCAGGACCTGCGCCCGCAGCTCGCCACCGTGCCCGGGATCCGCGTGTACCCGCAGATCCTGCCGACGATCCGCATCGGCCAGTTGACGAAGGCCGTCTACCAGTACACGCTGCAGAGCCCCGACACGCAGGAGCTCTACCACTGGGCGCCGCTCCTCTCCGAGAAGCTCCGCGGGCTGCCCGGACTCCAGGACGTCAACAGCGACCTGCAGCTCTCGAGCCCGCAGATCACGGTGGACATCGACCGCGACAAGGCCTCCGCGCACGGTGTGAGCGTCGACCAGATCGAAAGCGCGCTCGGTGCCGCGTACGGCTCCAAGCAGATCTCCACGATCTTCACGCCGTCGAATCAGTACTGGGTGATCCTCGAAGTCGACCCGGCGTTCCAGCGCGACGCCAGCGCGCTCGAGCAGCTCTACATCCGGTCCAGCCGCGGCGCGCTCGTGCCGCTCAGCTCGGTGGCGCGGCTGACGCCCGGGCTCGGGCCGCTCACCGTGAACCACCTGGGCCAGCTCCCGTCGGTGACGGTGTCGTTCAACACGCGGCCCGGGGTCTCGCTGTCCGACGCGGTCGCGCAGGTCGAAGGCGTGCAGCGCGAGCTCCGCGTCCCGGCCACGGTGTCCATGACCTTCCAGGGCACCGCGCAGGCGTTCCAGGACTCGCTGAAGGGGCAGGGGATCCTGCTGCTGGTCACGATCCTGGTGATCTACCTGATCCTCGGCGTGCTCTACGAGAGCTTCATCCACCCGCTCACGATCCTGTCGGGCCTGCCGTCCGCGGGCTTCGGCGCGCTCGCGACCCTGCTGTTGTTCAACCTCGAGCTGAACGTGTACGGCTTCGTCGGCCTCATCATGCTGGTCGGCATCGTGAAGAAGAACGCGATCATGATGATCGACTTCGCGATCGAGGCCGAGCGCGCCGGCGCCACGCCGCGCGAGGCGATCTACCAGGGCTGCCTGCTGCGCTTCCGGCCGATCATGATGACCACGATGGCGGCCCTGCTGGGGACGCTCCCGATCGCGCTCGGCATCGGCGCCGGCGCGGATGCCCGGCGCTCGCTCGGCCTCGCGGTCGTCGGCGGGCTGCTGGTCTCGCAGGTGCTCACGCTCTACATCACGCCGGTGCTCTACCTGTACATGGAGGGCGCCCAGAAGTGGATGGCGACCAAGCCGGTCACGCGGCTGCTCCGCTGGCGCCGCGGCGAGACGCCCGCGCCGCACCCGGCCCACGGCTGAGGGGGATGGGGGGCCATTTCGTGGCCCCCCATGTTCCGACTACCCGCCGAACCCTCGCGCCATCAGCGACGCCACGAACACCATGGCGACGGTGACCGCCATCTGAACGTGCGTGAGCACGTAGAGCCCGCGCGCGCGCGCGGTGTCCGGCCGCTCGCCGCGGCGGTGCTGGGCGCGCCACCGGATCAGCGTGATCATGGGGCGGAGCTCGAGGAGCACCACGAGGACGAAGAGCGCCATCTTCGTCCAGAAGAGCGTCGATCCCAGGTAGAACGCGCTACCCTTTTCGAGGCCCGCGAAGGCGCGCAGCAGGCCCGTGGCGAGCCACAGCGCCGCCGCGATGCCCCACACGGTGTCGGCGGCGAACAGGCGCCGCAGGCCCGCGTCGTCGAGCGGGCCGCGCAGCGCGCGACCGCGCAGGTAGACGGCGGGCAGGCCGAGGGCGAGCGCAAGCAGATGGAGGCTCGAGACGATGGCGGCGACCGCGGGCACGATGCGGGCATTGTACGAGGGCGGACGACCGTGAGCCACCTGTTCGCCTGGCTCTCGCGCATGAAGTTCATCAAGCGCTGGGGCCTGATGCACAACACGTATCCGGAGAACATCCAGGAGCACACGCTGCGGGTGGCGATGATCGCGCACGCGCTCGCGGTGATCCGCAACCGGCTCTACGGCGGGCAGGTCAGCCCCGAGCGCACCGCCGTGCTCGCGCTCTATCACGACGCGGGCGAGGTGCTCACGGGCGACCTGCCCGCGCCCGTGAAGTACTTCACCCCGCAGATCCGCACCGCGTACCACGACATCGAAGCGGCCGCCCACGACACGCTGTTCTCGATGGTCCCCGACGCGCTCAAGGACGACTACCGCCCGCTGCTCTTCGCGGCGGACGCCGACCGCGCGCACTGGCAGCTCGTGAAGGCCGCCGACAAGATCTGCGCCTACGTGAAATGCCTCGAGGAAGTCGCCGCCGGCAACAACGAGTTCGTGCAGGCGGAGAAGGCGCTGCGCGCCGCCGTCGACGGGCTCGACCTCCCCGAGGCGCGCTACTTCCTCGAGACGTTCGGGCCGAGCTTCCGCCTGACGCTCGACGACCTCCGTTGAACATGGGGGCCCCGTGACACCGGACCCCCCAACCCCCTCGACGCGAAAGGACCCCATGGCCACGACCGACGCGCGCATCCTCGAATCCACGCCCGAGACCTGGGACATCGTCACCGCGGGCGCGGGGCCGCAGGGACGCCTGCCGCTCACGGCGGAGATGCTTCTCGAGCGCCCGAGCGGCGACATCTTTGGCCTCACGCAGAACGCGGGCATGGGCTGGGATCCGCGCGAGCTCGGCCGGCCGCAGTACCTGATCCTCAGCACGCAGGGCGGCGTGCGCGCGCCCGACGGCCGGCCCATCGCGCTCGGCTACCACACGGGGCACTGGGAGATCGGCCTGCTCATCGAAGCGGCGGCGCGCGAGCTGGCGGCGCTGGAGTGCCTGCCGTTCGCCGCGTTCTGCTCGGACCCGTGCGACGGCCGCACGCAGGGCACCGTCGGCATGATGGACAGCCTCGCGTACCGCAACGACGCCGCGCTCGTGTTCCGTCGCCTGATCCGCTCGCTGCCCACGCGGCAGGGCGTGCTCGGCATCGCGACCTGCGACAAGGGGCTGCCCGCGATGATGCTGGCGCTCGCCGCCATGCGCGACCTGCCGACGGTGCTCGTCCCCGGCGGCGTCACGCTGCCGCCGAAGGACGGCGAGGACGCGGGCAAGATCCAGTCGATCGGCGCGCGCTTCGCGCACGGCGAGATGACGCTCGACCAGGCGGCCGAGCTCGGCTGCCGCGCGTGCGGCTCGCCGGGCGGCGGCTGCCAGTTCCTCGGCACCGCGGCGACGTCCCAGGTGGTCGGCGAGGCGCTCGGACTCACGCTCCCGCACGCGGCCCTGGCGCCCTCGGGCCAGCCGGTGTGGACCGACATGGCGCGCCGCTCCGCGCGTGCGCTCGTCGCGCTGCGCGCGCGCGGCGTCACCACGAAAGACATCGTCACCGACGCCGCCGTCCGCAACGCGATGGTCGTGCACGCCGCGTGCGGCGGCTCGACGAACCTGCTGCTCCACCTGCCCGCGATCGCCCACGCCGCGGGCCTCGCGCGGCCGTCGGTGAACGACTGGATCGAGATCAACCGCCGGGTGCCGCGCCTCGTCGACGTGCTGCCGAACGGACCGGTCGGCCATCCGACCGTCCGCCTGTTCCTCGCGGGCGGCGTGCCGGAGGTGATGCTCCACCTGCGTGGCCTGCGCCTGCTCGACGAGACGTGTCTCACGGTCTCGGGGCAGCCGCTGGGCGAGATCCTCGACTGGTGGGAGAAGTCCGACCGCCGCCGCGCGATGCGCGAGCGGCTGCGGAGCGCGGACGGTGTCGATCCCGACGACGTCATCATGGCCCCCGACCGCGCGCGCGCCCGCGGGCTCACCAGCACCGTGACGTTTCCGCGCGGCAACCTCGCGCCCGAGGGCTCGGTCATCAAGAGCACCGCGATCGACCCGAGCGTCGTCGACGCCGACGGCGTCTACCGCAAGACGGGGCCCGCGCGGGTCTTCACCCGCGAGCGTGACGCGATCGCCGCGATCAAGAGCCGCGGTGACGACCGCCTGAAGGCCGGGGACGTCCTGGTCCTCATCTGCCGGGGCCCGATCGGCGCGGGGATGGAGGAGATCTACCAGATCACCGCGGCGCTCAAGCACCTGTCGTTCGGCAAGCACATCGCGGTGATCACGGACGCGCGCTTCTCCGGCGTCTCGACGGGCGCGTGCATCGGCCACGTCGGCCCGGAGGCGCTCGCGGGCGGGCCGATCGGCAAGGTGCGCGACGGGGACACCATCCGCATCGTGGTCGATCGCAACCGTCTCGAGGGGACGATCGACCTCGTGGGGCGGGCGGGGACCGCCGGCACGCCGGCGGACGGCGACCGGCTCCTCGCCGAGCGCGCGCCGCGCCCGGACCTCGCGCCGGATCCCGAGCTCTCCGCCGACACGCGGCTGTGGGCGGCGCTCCAGCAGGTGGGCGGCGGGACGTGGGGGGGATGCGTGTACGACGCCGACGCGGTCGTGCAGGCGCTCGCGCGGGCGGCTCGCGCCTAGCGTTCAGGGCGCTTCGACGCTGACCGCGAGCGTCGGAGCGGCAGGCGCCGGGGGCTTCACGGGGGCCGGCGCCGGCGCCGGGGCCGCGATCGGCGTCGCGACGTTGACCGGCGTCAGGAGGTCGCTCGACTCCGCGAGCACGACGTGGATCATCGGGCTGTCGTCGGCGCCGTGCTGCAGGCGCTCCGGCGTCATTCGGGCCATCCGGATGCGGGGCGGCGGTGGCGGCGTCCCGGCGGCCGGAGCGAGGGCCACCGCCGGCATCACGACGTGTCCAATCCGGCCCATCACGCGCGCCACGAAGGCGCGCGTCTCCGGATACGGCGGGATGCCGCCGTGCCGCACCACGGCCTGCGCGCCCGCGTTGTAGGCCGCCAGGGCCAGCGACGTCTCGCCGAAGCGATCGAGCAGGTCACGCAGGTGCTTCGCGCCGCCCTCGACGTTCTGCCGCGGGTCGAACGCGTCGCGCACGCCGAGCAGGGCGGCGGTGCCGGGCATGAGCTGCATGAGCCCGAGCGCGCCACGGTGGGAGACCGCGCGCGGGTTGAACTCCGACTCCACCGAGATGACGGCGGCGACGAGGGCCTCGGGCACGCCGTGGCGCAGCGCGGCGCCGCGGACGTGCGCGGCGATCGACGTGGCGGTGAGCGGCGCGGGGCGAGAGGCCGAGCGGAGCGCGGCGGAGCGGAGTGCCAGGCCTTCGGCGGGGGAGTCCGCCACCGAGGTCGCGAGGGCCGCGGGGATCAGCGCCGTCGCGGGCGACACGCTGACGCGATACGCGCCGTACGCAAGGCCGCCGACCGCGAGCGCCACGCCCAGCCCCACGACGTCTCGTCGCATCGGGCGCGCAGGGGAGCAACGCGGGTGCCAGACCTCGGCATGGCGGAGGGTGTCGTAGCAGCGCGGAGTTACGACGCGCGCGCTTCGGCGAAGCCCGTCATCCGTCCGGGAGTTGACAGCGGGCTGTCAGCGACGCATTCAGCCTGTCGAGGCAACCGGTACCACGGTCCGGCACAAGTTTTCCACGTGCCGGGACCCGCGCCGCGCGTCAGCTGGTGATGCGGGACAGCGAGAGGAAGCCGATCCACACGAGTCCGCCGAGCACGACGCCGATGGCGACGCCCGCGAAGTCCCGCATGGATTCACGGCGTGTGACGTCCTGCCGCTCCGCGACCGTGGCAACCGCCATCGCAACTGACGCCGTCCGTGGGGCCATGAAAGCCCTCCTTGTGGGCCGACCTGCCATGTCGACGACGCAAGCGACGTGCCGGACGCAAAAACTTCAGGCGGCGAGGCCTCCCAGGCTATGCTGCCGATGCTCCCGGGCCTGTGTCAGGTGTAAGAACGTGGGTGCCGACGGGGTGACACTCGCTGACGGCGGCGGTGTCAGCAGCACCCCCGAGTAATTCTTTTAAGCCCGTAGTATCGAGTAGTTAACCCCTCGTCCCGCATGGCTCGCCTCTTGCCCTGACTGACCGCGAACAGCATCACCCGTCGAGGGGGGAGAGCGTCACATGCTTGGAGAGATCCGCGGTACCGTCCGGTTCAAGGAGCCCCTCAGCTTCTACACGTCGCTGAGGACAGGGGGCACGGCCGACGTCTTCATCGTCCCCCAAGACCTGGACGACGTCCGTCACGCCCTGTCGTTCGCCGACCGCCAGCAGATGCCGATGCTCGTGCTCGGCGGCGGCAACAAGGTTCTCATTCGCGACGGCGGCGTCCGCGGCGTCGTGCTGCGGCTGGAGGGCTGTCTCTCGCGCGCGGAGTTCCAGGGGGAAGAAGCGATGGTCGGCGCCGGCATGGGCCTCTCTCAACTCGTGCGGCACGCCGCGGGACACGACCTCGGCGGCATCGAGCCGCTCGTCGGCATCCCGGCCACCGTGGGCGGCGCGCTCGCGACGAACGCGGGCACGGCGGACGGCTGGATCGGCGACTACCTTTCCGCGGTGTACTTTCTGTATCCCGACGGCACCCTCGGCGAGTACAAGCCGGGGCCGGGTCCCTTCACGGAGCGCCGCCTCGAGATTCCGGCCGGGACGGTGACCGTCGGCTGCCGGCTGCGGCTGCAGCGGCGCGCGTCCGGCGAGATCCAGCAGGACATCAAGCAGCGGCTCAAGCAGAAGAACATCGCGCAGCCGCTCGCGCTCGCCGCGGCCGGCCCGATCTGGCGGGACCCGCCGGGCGCGAGCGCGTCGCGGCTGATCGAGCGCTCGGGCCTGCGCGGCAAGCGCGTGGGCGCGGCGGAGATCTCCGCGAAGGCGCCGAATTACATCATCAACCGCGGGGGCGCGGGCGCCGCGGACGTCCTCGGCCTCATGGACCTGAGCCGCGACCGCGTGCGGGCGCAGTTCCACGTCACGCTCGAGGAGGACATCAAAGTCCTGGGCGAGTAGGGGGGCCGTCTAGCGGCGGGGACCGCGCCCGCCACCGCCGCCACCCGGGCCGGAGCCGGTCGATTTCTCGACCTTGATCGTGCGGCCGTCCAGGCTCGTTCCGTTGAGCCGGTTGACCGCCTGATCGGCGTCCTCCGGAGTCGCCATCTCCACGAAGCCGAAGCCGCGCGAGCGGCCGGTGTCACGGTCGGTGACGATGCTCGCGGACTCCACACTGCCCACCGCCGCGAACGCCTCACGCAGACGTTCCTGCGAGGTGGAGTACGACAGGCCGCCGACGAAGAGTTTCACGGCCATCCGGGAGCTCCTTGCTTGACTGCGGTGCACGGCGCCGAACCACGTCCTGCGAGCGAAGTATACACGTCCATCTGGCGCGCTTCTTGATTGGCTCCCGGCTGAGATGAAGACACGTCCGGGCCAGCCCTATCCCCTCGGCGCCACGTGGGACGGCGCGGGCGTCAACTTCGCGCTCTTCTCCGAGAACGCCACGGCGGTCGAGCTCTGTCTCTTCGACGACGGCGGCCACGAGCGGCGCATCGCGGTCACCGAGCGCACCGACCAGGTCTGGCACGTGCACCTGCCGCAGGCGCGGCCCGGCCTCCGCTATGGGTATCGCGTCCACGGGCCATGGGACCCGGCCGCGGGGCATCGGTTCAACCCGGCCAAGCTGCTCCTCGACCCGTACGCCCGCGCGTACGAAGGGCGGCTGCGCTGGAGCGACGCGCTGTTCGGCTACTCCCTCGGCCACCCGGAGGCCGACCTCGCGCGCGACGAGCGCGACAGCGCGCCGGGCATGCCGAAGGCGGTGGTCATCGACACGGCGTTCACGTGGGGCGACGACCGCCCCCCGCGCATCCCGTGGAACGAGACCGTGATCTACGAGATGCACGTGAAGGGCTTCACGGCGCGGCATCCCGACGTCGCGAAGGAGGTCCGGGGCACGTACGGCGGCGTCGTCGCGCCGGCGTCGATCGAGTACCTCAAGTCCCTCGGCGTCACCGCGGTCGAGCTCATGCCGATCCACCAGTTCGTCACCGACAAGCACCTGCTCGACCGCGGCCTCGAGAACTACTGGGGCTACAACTCGATCGGGTTCTTCGCGCCCGAGCACCGCTACGCGAGCGGACGGGCGCCGGGCGACCAGGCACGCGAGTTCAAGACGATGGTGAAAGCGCTGCACGATGCCGGCATCGAAGTGATCCTCGACGTCGTCTACAACCACACGGCCGAGGGCAATCACCTGGGCCCGACGCTGTCGTTCCGAGGCATCGACAACGCGTCGTACTACCGGCTCGTCCCCGACGACCGCCGCTACTACATGGACTACACGGGGTGCGGCAACACGCTGAACATGACCCACCCGCGCACGCTGCAGCTCATCATGGACAGCCTGCGGTACTGGATCCAGGAGATGCACGTGGACGGGTTCCGCTTCGACCTCGCCTCCGCGCTCGCGCGCGAGCTGAACGACGTGGACCGCCTCGGCGCCTTCTTCGACATCATTCACCAGGACCCGGTGATCTCCCAGGTGAAGCTCATCGCGGAGCCGTGGGACCTCGGCGACGGCGGCTACCAGGTCGGCAACTTCCCGGTCCTGTGGGCGGAGTGGAACGGCATCTACCGCGACACCGTGCGCGCGTTCTGGAAGGGCGACGAAGGGCAGGCCGGTGGCATGGCGTTCCGGCTCACGGGCTCCAGCGATCTCTACGGCAACGGCGGCCGGCGCCCCTACGCGAGCATCAACTTCGTCACCGCGCACGACGGGTTCACGCTGAACGACCTCGTCAGCTACAACGACAAGCACAACGAGGCGAACGGCGAGGACAACCGCGACGGCCACGACCACAACCTCTCCTGGAACTGCGGGGCGGAGGGGCCGACGGACGACGTGAAGATCACCGCGCTGCGCGCGCGGCAGATGCGCAACTTCATCGCCACGCTCCTCCTCTCCCAGGGCGTGCCGATGCTGAGCGGCGGCGACGAGCTCGCGCGCACGCAGGCGGGCAACAACAACGCCTATTGCCAGGACAACGAGCTCTCGTGGTTCGACTGGCGGCTCGATCGCGGGCGGCGCGAGCTGCTCGACTTCGTGCGCTACGTGATCGGGCTGCGCAAGCGCCACCCGGTGCTGCGACGCCGGCAGTTCTTCTTCGGGCGGCGCCTCCGGGGCTCGGAGGTGAAAGACCTGTCGTGGTTCCGTCCGGACGGGCGGGAGATGACCGACGAGGACTGGGCCAACCCGTTCACCCGCTGCTTCGGGCTGCGGCTCGCGGGGGATGCGATCGCGGAGGTGGACCGGGACGGCGCGCCGGTGGTGGACGACACGCTGATGGTCCTCGTGAACTCCTACCACGAGCCGATCGACTTCGTGCTCCCGGCGACCAGGCGCGGCGGGCGCTGGGAGGTGGTGCTCGACACGCGGAGCCGCGACGGCCGGCGGCGCCATCGCCCGCTGCGCGGCGGCGAGAGCTACGACCTCGACGCGCGCTGCCTCGCGATGCTTCGACTATCCAGATAGGGGGGCTCCGGGCTCCGGGCGCCCCCCTGGCCCCCCACGGCGCCGGGGCGGACGTGAAGTCCGCCCTCCGCCGGGTGCCCGTTACCAGCCGATCTCCTGGCCGGGGCTCAGCGGCGCCATCCGCTCCTCGATCCCGCGCCGTACGGCTTCGGCGAACATCCGCGCCGGCGGCTCGTGGTTCGGCTCCTTGTTCAGCTCGAACGTCCCCCAGTGCATCGGCACCATGACCTGCGCGCGGAGGTCTTCGAACGCACGCACGGCTTCCTCGGGATTCAGGTGGTTGGGATGGTGATCGGCCCAGCCGCTGTACCCGCCGATCGGCATCAGCGCGAGGGTCAGCGGGCCCAGCCGGCTGCCGATCTCCTTGAAGCCCGCGAAGTAGCCCGTGTCGCCCGCGAAGTAGACCTTCTTCGCGTCGGTCCCGAAGACCCACGACGCCCACAGCCGTCGGTACTGGTCGTGGAGCCCCCGCCCGGAGGAATGCTGTGCGGGGGTCGCGGTGAAGGTGACCGGGCCGAGCCTGGCGTGGCTCCACCAGTCGAGCTCCACCACGTCGTTCGCGCCGACGTCCGCGAGCAGCGGCTTGAGCCCGAGCGGGACGAAGAAGCGCGGCGCGTGCGCGGTCACGAGCCGCCGCACGGTGTCCAGGTCCAGGTGATCGTAGTGATCGTGGGAGATCACCACCGCGTGGATCGGCGGCAGATGCGCGAACGCGAGCCCGGGGGGAACGAGGCGGCGCGGCCCCGCGAACCGCACCGGGCTGGCGCGGTCGTTCCAGTTCGGATCCGTCAGGATGTTGAGGCCGCCGAGCTGGATGAGGAACGTCGAGTGCCCGACCCAGGTGACGGTCGGCTTCACGCCGTTCGCGCGGATCGCCGCGCCGTCGTTCTCGAGCACCGTGAGCGGCGCGCCGCGCTCCGGCCAGCCCTCGAACGTCCGCCGCAGGAGCTTCCTCGCGCGCAGCATCATCGGGTACGCGTACGCCGCGTCGAGGTTTCGGAACCCGTTCTCCAGGTGGTGGATCGGGGTCTCGCGGCCTTTCGGCTGCGCCCGCAGCACGGCCTGGTCGGCGATGAGGGCGCACGCGAGCACGATGGCGAGCATCAGGGCGGTTCGACGCACGACGACTCCTTGGAGGGAACTTCGCGACCGTTTCACGTTACCACCCCGCGCAAGCGGCCCAGCTTCAATTGAACCAGCCGGCCTGCGCGAGCTCGCGCCGCATCGCCAGGAGGGCGGCGAGCTCGTCGTCGCGGCAGGCGGCGTCGCCGGCCATCGTGCGAAGGATCAGCGACACGCGGAGCCACGGCAGCTGCCAGCCCCCGGCGCTCGCGTGGGACGGTTCGAACACGATCATGACGACCCCCCTTGAGACGTCACTCGAAGACGTCTGCGAAGGAGAGCGCAACTGCCCTGCCAGGGGGGTACGGATGTAAGCTACTGAACTTTCAGGATAATTGACAGGGTCCTAACACCGAGGCCCGGGAGAAGCTCCCGCGCCGGGGAGCTTCTCCCGGGGACGCCATCACGGGTCGAGGATGCAGACGGCCTCCGGCGCGGCCGCCTGGGCACCGATCGTCTCGGCGCAGAACAGATGGACGGCCTCCCGGTCGTGGAGGCGATAGCCCACGCTCAGATCGCCCCCGACGCTCAGCATGAAGTCGCCGCCGCGCACCGAGAACACCGCGCCGGCCTCGTGCACCACCGGCGAGCGGTGCACGCCGCCGACGACCTCGCGCAGCTGGCGCGCGGCCGGATAGCCCTGATCGCCCTCCGCCTGCAGGTAGGCGAAGTAGCGGGCGGGCGACAGCACGAGCTCATACGGCCCGCCGATGCCGCGGGTGTCGAGGATCTCGATCGCGTCGAGCACGTCGCTGAGCATCCGTCCCGGCTGGCCCCAGTCGCCGGCGCGGACGCGCGGAGACTCCGGGGACGTGAGGAAGCCGCCGCCCATCGGCTCGCCGTAGAGCGCGAGACGATCCTCGGCGAGCGCGACCTCGCGCGCCGCGTCCTCGGCCGGCTTGGTGTCCAGCCGCGGGGCGCCCCGCTCGAACAGCTCCATCGCGTTCCACAGCAGGCTGAACTCCGCGCGCACCTCGGCGAGCAGGATGATCTCCGGGCGGCAGACCGTCGCCTTGCCTTCACGCGTCTGGCAGGGCGTCATCGTCCCGAGGCGCGAGGCGACGAGCTGGTCCCAGCCGTGCGGGCCGTCGAACGTGGCGATGCGCCGCGCGGTGAGCACGTGGCGCGCGGCCTGCGCGACGGCAGCGTCGATCTCTTTCCACGCGCGCGCCGACAGCGGAGCGGCGTCGCGACGCAGGGTGGCGGTGGTCCCGTTCATGACGCGTCCTCCTTCTTGTCCCGGCCGGCGCCGCGGAGCGAGCCGATCGTCGCGGGCGGGCGGGCGCCGCCGTGGGCGCCGCCGTTCGTGTGGCCCGCCGCGACCGCGGCCTTGCCTTCGAGTGCTTCCTCACGGCCCACGATCGAGCCTTCGGTGAACAAGTACTCCCGCAGCTTCGTGTCGAAGACCGGATCGCGCCGCCGGATCCACTCCAGCATCATCGCGGCGTGCTCCTTCTCCTCGTCACGGTTGTGGCGCAGGATCCCGCGCAGCTCGCCGTCCTGCGTGGCGTCCATGCGCTGCTGATACCAGTCCACGGCCTCAAGCTCTTCCATCAGGCTCACGATCGCGCGGTGCATGTCGCGCGTCGTCTGGGGCAGGTCGTCTTCGTGCAGGGTCGTCGAACCGGTCGGCATGCTCGCTCCTCCTGGATGAGCGCTCTATTGCAATCCTCTTGACACCGACCTCCGGAAGCCCGACGGTGGCAGCGGGCAGGGCGCGCGCAAGCGCCCGGAAAGGTGTCGCATTCGATGCGCGTACGCGTGGCGGGCGTGGGCGAGCTGGGCGCGGGCGAAGCGCGGGTCGTCGAGGCCGAGGGGCGCGCGATCGCCGTCTTCAACGTCGACGGCGCGTACTACGCGGTCGACAATACGTGCCCCCACCGCGGCGGGCCGCTCGCCGACGGCGATCTCGACGGCGCCGTGATCGCGTGCCCGTGGCACGCGTGGCGCTGGGACGTCCGCTCCGGCGCGAACGTCAACAATCCCGCGGTGAAGCTGGCGTGCTTCCCGGTCCGCGAGGAGGACGGCGGCATCTTCGTCTTGTTGACACCCCCGGAGCCGCTTGCCTAGCATGGCCGTCGTGGAGGTGGGCCTTGCCCCTGCGACGGCGATTTCCATCGGCGCGGCGGTCGTGGCGGGGCTCGGCCTCGCGTACGGCTGGCGCACCTACCAGCGCTGCCCCCACTGCGGCCGCATGGTGCGGCGCGTGCTCCGCGGCTGGAAGCGATGCCACGCATGTGGCCGGCAATACCGGCGAGGCCTGAGGCTGCGATGAACGCACTCCTTCGATTCTTCGGACTCAGCGACGGGCCGGCGACGCCGGGCGTCTACGTGCCGCCCGCGGACGCGCACACGGTGCTCGGCGCCGGCATGACCCTCAAGGGCGAGCTCAAGGGAGAAGGCACCGTGGTCATGCTCGGGACGTTCGAGGGCGACATCGTGCTCGACGGCACGCTGCACGTGGGCCCGGGCGCGGAGGTCGACGCGAACATCAGCGCGGCCGCCATCGTCATCGCCGGCGTGGTGCGCGGCAACCTCTCGGCCGACACGCGCGTCGAGATCCTCGCGAGCGGCGCGCTCACGGGCTCGGTCCGGAGCGGCAGCTTCACGGCGGCGGACGGCGCCGTCGTCAAAGGCGACCTGTGGGTCGAGCGGCCGCAGGCGGCGCCCGCCGTGGCGCCGGCGCCATGAAGAGCGCGCTCGCGGCCTGGCGTCCGCCGACCCCGCGCGCGCTGCTGCTCGGCGGCGCCGCCGTGCTCGCGCTGGTCCTGGTCGCGGGCGGCGGCTGGTTCTGGTACTCGAGTCAGGTCGAGCGCGGGCAGACGGTCCACGCCGAGGCGCTGGCGCTGGCCGCCGCCGCCCGGAGCCCCCAGGCCGCCGCCGAGGCCAAGCGCGGCGCCATGGCCGCGCTCGACACGGCGCTGACCGCGGCCGCGAGCGCGCCGTTGGCCGCGCAGAGCGCGTACATGCTCGGCGACCTGCGGTACGAGGCCGGCGACCTGCCGGGGGCGCGCGCGGCCTACCAGGTCGCGCTCGCGAAGACCTCCAGCGGCACCATGCGGACGCTCGCGCGCGCGGCCGTCGCGGCCACGTGGGAGGCCGAGCGGAAGTTCGGCGAGGCCGTCACGGCCTACACGGCGGCCCTCGCGGAGGAGAAGGCGGGGCGGTTCTACTACGAGGACCTGCTGATCGGCCTCGCGCGCAATCAGGAGCTGGCCGGGCGCAAGGACGAGGCGATCCAGACCTACCAGCGCGTCCTCAAGGACGTCCCGAAGGCCCAGCTCCGGCGTGAGCCGGAAGTCCGCGGCCGGCTCGCAAGCCTCGGGATCGCTGGTTAACGGCACCCCTTCGAAACTCTGATAAGCGGCATTATGTTAATTAAACGCCGGAGCGGTTCGGCCGCACCGTGACTGACGATTCCGCGCTCGCCGCCCAGCGCGAGCTGCTCTCGCGCATGAGCCGCGAGCTCCGAACTCCCCTCGTCGCCGTGATCGGGATGGCAGGGCTGCTGCTCGAGACCGAGCTCGGCGCGCGGCAGCGCTACTGCGCGGAAGCGATCCGCCATTCCGGCGAGAGCCTGCTCGAGATCCTGAATCGCCTGCACGAGGAGCTCGGGGTCGCCGCCGAGCCGCCGGCCGCCCCGGAGCCCGCCGAGCCTTCGGAGGCCGGCACTCCGGTCCGTCGCCGGGTCCTGGTGGCCGAGGACGACGCGATCAACCGCAAGGTGGTGTCGCACATGCTGGAGCGCCGCGGCTGGATCGTGGACGTGGTCGGCACCGGCCGCGAGGCCGTGGACGCCGTCCATCGCCATCGGTACGACCTGGTCGTGATGGACTGCGACATGCCCGACGTGGACGGCTACGCGGCCAGCGCCGCCATCCGGGCCCGCGAGACCCCGGCCCAGCGCATCCCGATCGTCGCCATGACCGCCGCCGCGATGCCCGGCGATCGCGAGCGCTGCCTGGCGGCCGGCATGGACGACTACGTGGCCAAGCCGTTCAGCGCCGACGCCCTTGACGGCGTGCTGCGCCGCTGGACGGAGCCCGCCGCGCCGGCGACCGGCTAGCGTCCGCCGCCCGCGCCGGCCGCGAGGAAGGCGCGCAGCGCGGGCAGGAGCGCGGCCATCGAGGCGCTCAGCGCGGCGGCCGGCTCCGCGGCGCCGATCACGCTCCCCTGGCGGCCCAGCGTCTCGAGCCGCGCGGCGAGGTCGTGCGCCTCCGTGCTGAGGTGTCCGACGCTGCCCTTGAGCCGGTGGGCGGCCGCGTGCAGCGCCCCGGCGTCCCCGGCCCGGACGGCGGCGTCGAGCGCGGGCAGGAGCACCGCGCTCTCCTCGATGAAGGCCTCGATGACCGCGACGGCCAGCTCCCGGTCGCCCTCGAACCGCGCGAGCACCGCGGCGGCGTCGAAGCCCGGGGGGGACGACGGGGGGCGCGGCGGCTCGGCGCGCGTGAGGGCGTCGCCGGCGCCCCACCGCTCGACGGTGGTGAACAGCAGCTCGGGGTCGAGCGGCTTCGGCACGTAGTCGTCCATGCCGGCCGCCAGGCAGCGCTCGCGATCGCCCTTGAGCGCGTTGGCGGTCATGGCGATGATGGGCAGCCGCACGTCCCGCGCGCGCAGGGCCCGCGTCGCCTCGAAGCCGTCCATCTCCGGCATGTGGATGTCCATGAGGACCAGCGCGAACTCGTGCGGGCGGGTCAGCGCCTCGACCGCCTCGCGGCCGTTCGGCACCACGGTCACGCGATGGCCCCAGCGCTCGAGGAAGCCGCGCGCCACCTTCTGGTTCGGCACGCTGTCCTCGGCCAGCAGGACCTCCAGCGGCCGGGCCGTCCGCCGCGCGATGGTGGGGGCGCTCCCCGCGGGGGGCGCCAGCGGAGCGCTCCGCACGTCGAGGGCGGCCATGAGCGCGTCGAAGAGCTCCGACTGCGTGCACGGCTTGCGCAGATAGGCGCCGATCCCCAGCGCGCGCGCGCGCGAGACCTCCTCCGGCCGGTCGAGCGACGAGAGCATGAGCACGATCGCCTCGCCCTTGCCCGCGGTGCGCTGGATCGTCTCCGCGACCGTGAAGCCGTCCATGTCCGGCATCTGCACGTCGAGGAGCACCAGGCGGATCGGACGCTGCTCGGCCCGCGCGCGCTCGAGCGTGGCGAGCGCGGTGGGGCCGTTCTCCACGGCGACGGGCTTGAGGCCCCACGCGTGCAGGATCTCGACGAGGATCCGGCGGTTCGTCGGGTTGTCGTCCACGACGAGCACGGTCTGGCCGTGCAGGTCGGTGACGTCGATCGGTGCCGTCGGCACGGCGGCCTTCTCGAAGCGCGCGGTGAAATGGAAGCGGCTGCCGCGGCCCGGCTCGCTCTCGACCCACAGGCGCCCGCCCATGAGGCTCACGAGCTGCCCGGAGATCGCGAGGCCGAGACCGGTGCCGCCGTAGCGGCGCGTGGTCGAGCTGTCGGCCTGCGTGAACGACTCGAAGATGCGCGCCTGCTGCGCGGGCGCGATGCCGATGCCGGTGTCGACGACCGTGATCTGGAGCACCACCCCGGTGCCGGTCGACGACGCGAGCGCCACGCTGAGCACGACCTCGCCGGTCTCCGTGAACTTGATCGCGTTGCCCACGAGGTTCACGACGACCTGCCGCAGCCGCCCGGGATCGCCCACGAGCGTGTCCGGCACCTCGGCGTCCACACGGTGCGCGAGCTCCAGCCCCTTCTGGTGCGCGCGGACGGCGAGGGTCTTGAGCGCGGTGCCGAGGTGATCGCGCAGGCCGAACGTCACCTCTTCGAGATCGAGGCGGCCCGCCTCGATCTTCGAGAAGTCGAGGATGTCGTTGAGGAGGCCGAGCAGCGACTCCGCCGAGGACTTCGCGGTCACGAGATAGTCGCGCTGCTCGGGCGTGAGCGCGGTCTCGAGCGCGAGCTCCGTCATGCCGAGGATGCCGTTCATCGGCGTGCGGATCTCGTGGCTCATGTTCGCGAGGAACTCGCTCTTCGCGCGCGTGGCCGCCTCGGCGGTGGCCCGGGCCGCCTCCTGCGCCGCGTAGAGATCGGCCTCCTCGAGCGCGGTCGCGAGCTGCTGGCAGATCAGCGCGAACGGCTGCACGAGCAGCGGGCGCAGCGGCCGCCGGGTCCGCTTGTTGTCGGCGCCGGCCACGCCGATCACGCGGCCGCCGGTCACGAGCGGGCCGACGATGTAGCGGCGGCTGCGCCCCTCACGCTCGTCGCGCGCGGCGCCCGTGAGGCCCGGCGTGCGCGCGAGCGCCGCGTCGTCGAGCGCGAACACCGGCGCGGCGGTCCGCATCGCCTCCGCGAACGGGCCGACGGGGACCTGCGTCGCCGGCGTCTCGTCGAGCCCGTGGGTGGCGACGGTTTCCAGGCGGCCGTCCGTGTCGACGAGCGCCACCCACAGCCGGTCGAAGCCGAGCACCTCGATCGCCGACGTCACGAAGCTCGCGATGCGGTCCGCCCGCGCGGTGGAGGCGCGCATGGCGATCGACGCGCCGTAGAGCTTCTCCAGCATGCCGCGGCGCTCTTCCTCCTCGCGCCACGCGCGCGCCTTGTCGAGCGCGAGCGCGGCGTAGCCGGCGAACGCCTCGGCGATGCGGATCTCGTCGGCGCTGAACACGCGCCCCGTGGTGTCGTAGATGCCGAGCACGCCGACGACCTGGTCGCGGACGATCAGCGGCACCGAGAGGCTCGCGCGGTTCGGGCTCGCCGCGATCCGGGCGAGGACCGCCGGCGGATACGTGATGCGCGCGTCGTTGCGCCAGTCCGACGTCGAGACCACGCTGCGCGTCCGCACGGACAGGCCGATGGCGCCCGCGCTCACGGGCACGCGCAGGACGTCCTGCGAGTTCTGGAGGACGCGCCACGAGAGCCCGTAGTCGCGGGCCGCGACGAGGTCGCCGCTCTCCTGGTCGAGCGCGTAGAGCAGCGTGGACTTCGCGCCGAGCAGCGTCCGCGCGCTGCGCAGCACTTCCTCCTCGACGCTCTCGATGTCGGTGCCCTGCCCCAGCCGCCGCGCGATGTCGGCGAGCGCCTCCGCGGTGGCGCGGGCGGCCGCCTGCGCCGCGTAGAGCCGGGCGTTGTCGAACGCGACCGCGGCGTGCCCGGCGAACGACTCCACCAGCCGGATCTCTTCCGAGGTGAAGACGTGCGGCTCGAGGAAGTGCACGATCAGCACGCCGAAGAGCTGTCCGCGCGCCTCGATCGGCGCCGCGACGTACGCCCGCGGCCCGCCCAGGTGCACGGCCTGGAGGTAGATCGCGGGCAGCCCGGTGGCCAGGCGCGGGTCGGCGAGGCGGTCGTCGGTCCACGCGGTCGCGTGGTCCTGATAGGCGCGGCCGGCGATGCCCTCGCCGACCGGCAGCCGGAACTCCCGCTGCAGCTCCGGCGCGAGCCCGAGCCCGCGCACGTAGACGAGCGCGTTCACGGTGTCGTCGAACGCGAGGATGCCGGAGCTGTCGCCGCCGAGCAGCTCCCGCGCCTTCGCGACGATGAGGTCGAGCACCTGGTGCACGTCGAGCGTCGAGGCGAGCTCGCGGCTCACCTCGCGCAGGCGCGTCGCCTCGCGCTCGCGCGCCTGCATCGCGGCGTAGAGGTCCGCCTCGACCAGCGCGGTCGCGAGCTGCTGGCCGAGCAGGCTGAACGGCTCCGCCGCCACCGCGCGCAGCGGCCGGCGGCTCGGCTTGTTGTCGCCGACCGCGATGCCGATCACGCGGCCGTCCGCGACCAACGGCGTGATGATGAAGCGCCGGCTGCGGAACCACGCCCACTCCGCGGCGTGCGGCGTCGGCACGGCCGGCAGCTGCGCGAGCGCCGCGTCGTCGAGCACGATGACCGGCGCCCCCGTCGTGAGCGAGCGGTAGAACGGCACCGCGTCCGGGCCGACCGCCACCCGGGGCGGCGGCGCGCACCCGTGCGCGGCGGCGGTCTCGAGGGAGCGGCCGTCGTGGCTCATGAGCGCCACCCACAGGCGATCGAAGCCGAGGACGTCGATCGTCGCGGCGACGAAGCGCGCCACGCGGCTCGCGCGATCGGGCGACTCGCGCAGCCCGATCGCGACCTGGTAGAGCTTCGCGAGCAGCTCCCGGCTCTCGGACGCCTCCGCCCACGACCGCGCCTTCTCGATCGCGAGCGCGGCGTGGTCCGCGAACGCCTCGGCGAGGCGGATCTCCGCCGGCGTGTACACGCGGCCCGTGCGGTCGTAGATCCCGAGCGCGCCGATCACCTGCCCGCGGGTGGTGAGGGGCACCGCGAGGCCGGCGCGCCACGGGTACGCCCGCGCGCGATCCGCCAGCTCGGGCGCGAGGTGCACGCGCGGATCGTTCGCCATGTCGGGCGTGATGAACGGCGCGCGCGTCCGCACCGCCTGCCCGACGGTGCCGTGGCCTCCCGGGAGGACCGCGTTGTGCGGCAGGCGCGTCATCGCGTCGCCCACGACGTCGCGAAACACGAGGTCGCCGCTGTCGGGCGCCAGCCAGAACAGGGTGGCCGAGCGCGCGCCGAGCAGCTCGCTCGCCGCCTCGATGACCTCGCGCTCGACCTGCTCGAGCTCGAGGTCGCCGGCGAGCCGGCGCGCGATGTCGGCCAGCACGGTGGCTTCGCGCGCGCGCGCCTGCACGTCCGCGTAGAGATCGGCTTCGACCAGCGCGGCGCCGAGCTGCTGGCAGAGGAGCCCGAACGCTTCGACGACGCGCGGCCGGATGGTCTCGCCGCTCGGCTTCTTGTCGCCGGCCGCCACGCCGAGCACGCGGTCGCCCACCGTGATCGGGTACACGATGAACCGCCGGCTGCGGAACTGCACGTCCGGATCCGCGAACGCCGGCGTCCGCGCGAGCGCGGCGTCGTCGAGGACGACGACGGGCTCGCGCGTCGTCACCGCCGTGTGGAAGGGCCCCGCGCTCGCATCGAGCCGCAACCCGGGGGGCGCGTCCCATCCGCGGGCCGCGACGGTCACGAGGCCGTCCCCGTCGATCAGCGCGACCCAGAGCCGCTCGATGCCGAGGAGGTCGACGGCGGCGTCGGTGAAGCCGCGCACGCGCGCCTCGCGCTCCGGCCGGCTCCACAGCGTCGTCGCGGATTCGTAGAGCTTCGCGAGCAGCGCGCTGCTCTCCTGCTCTTCCGCGCGCACGCGCGCCTGCTCGAGCGCGAGCACGGCCTGGTCCGCGAACGCCTGCCCGAGGCGGATCTCGTCCGGCGTGAACGTGCGGCCCGTGCGGTCGTAGACCGTGAAGACCCCCACCGGCTGCCCGCTCACGAAGAGCGGCATCGCGAGCGTCGCGCGGTGCTCGTAGCCGCGGACGGCGTCCCGCAGGCGTGCCGGATACTCGATGCGCGGGTCGTCCGCCATGTCCGGCGTGGCGATCGGCACGCGCTCGCGCAGCGCGAGACCGCCGGAGCCCACGCCGCGCGGCAGCACGGCACCGGGCCGGGTGTTGAGCACGGCCTCGCCGACGCTCCGGCGGAAGATCAGCCCGCCGGACGCGGGATCGTACGCGTACAGCACCGCGGAGAGCGCGCCGAGCAGCTCACGCGCGGCGTGCAGGACCTCCTCCTCGACGTGGCCGAGCTCGCCGCCGCGCGCCAGCCGCGCCGCGATGTCCGCGAGCGCGCCCGCCTCGCGGGCCCGCGCGCGCGCTTCGGCGTAGAGCGCCGCCTTCGCGAAGGCCGCCGCCGCCTGGTCGGCGAAGGCCTGCGCCAGCCGTACCTCGCGCGGCGTGAACATCCGGCCCGTGCGGTCGTAGACGGCGAGCACCGCGATCACGCGATCGTCGGCGACGAGGGGCGCGGCGAGCACCGCGCGGTTCGGCGACGCGCCGCCGCGCGCCTGGTGCGTGGGGCTTTGCGGCACCATCGCGTCGGTGAAGTAGTCGGTGGAGAGCATGACCTCGCGGCGCCCGGCCGCGACGCCGGGCGCGCCGGTGCCCGGAGGCAGCACGAGCCCCGGGGGCATCTCGACGTGCACTTCGCCGTGCGTGCGGCGGTACACGAGCGCGCCGCTGTCGGGGTCGACACGCCACAGCACCGCCGACCGCGCGCCGAGGATGTCGAGCGCCGCGCTCACGAGCTCGGCTTCGACACCGTCCAGATCGGCGCCGCGCGCGAGCCGGCGCGCGATCTCGGCGAGCGCCCGCGCCTCGCGCTCGCGGAGCTGCGCTTCCGCGTACAGGCGCTCGAGCTCGGTGCGGCGCGCTTCCGCCTCGCGGAACAGCCGGACCTTCTCGAACGCGACGGCGGCGTGGTCGGCGAACGTCTGCGCGAGGCGAATCTCCGCGGGGGTGAACTGCCGTCCCGCCGGCGCATAGAACACGAGGCCGCCGGGGACGTGGTCGTCGACCATCAACGGCACCGCGAGCGCCGCACGGTTCGGCGCCTGCGCCATGAGCTGGCGGTGCGGCTCGGGGAACGAGAGCCGCGGGTCGTCCACGACGTCGAGCGACGTGACCGGCGCCCGGTTTTGGATCGCCAGGCCCGCGGCGCCCGTGCCGGGAGGGATCGTCAGCCCGACGAGCAGGCGCGCCCGCTCGGCGCCCTCGCCCGCGACGCGCCCGCGGATGAGGTTGCCGGTGCCCGCCTCGACGCTGAACAGCGACGCGGTCCGCACGTCGAGCAGCGAGAGCGCCGCCTCGAGGATGTGCGTCTCGACGGTCTCCAGGTCGATGCTCGCGGTGAGCCGGCGCATGAGATCGGCGAGCACGCGCGCTTCGTGCTCGCGCGCGCCGGCTTCGGCGCGCACCCGCGCCTGTTCGAACGCGAGCACCGCGTGATCGGCGAACGTCTGCGCGAGGCGGACCTCGTCGTCGCTGAAGACGCGGCCGCGGCGATCGAGGAGGACGAGCACGCCCACCACGCGGCCCTGGAGCAGGAGCGGCACCGCGAGGGTGGCGAGGTCGCCGTCCTTCGCCAGGCGCGCGCGGGTCGACGCCGCGATGGTCAGCCGAGGGTCGGCGAGGAGATCGGGCGTGGTGACCGCGGCCCGTGAGCGGACGACGAGCCCGATGCTGCCGCGCCCCGGCGGAATCCGGTGGCCGCGGGCGAAGCCGAGCGCGCTCGCGCCGTCGGCCGCGTGGAAGATCAGGCCGCCGTCGCCGTCCGGATCGGCGGCGTAGAGCGCGGCCGAGCGCGCGCGCAGCAGGCGGCGCGCGGTGGCGAGCAGCTCGTGCTCGACCTGCGCGAGATCGGTGTCGTCCGCGAGCACGCGCACGAGGCCCGGAAACGGGTCGACCGCCGGCGCCGCCGCCTTGCGCGTCCCCGCGCGCTTCTTCCGCGCGGCCACTAGACCGCTCCGTCGCGGAGGGCGTTCTTGACGCGGAGGAGGAGGACTTCGGTGTGGATCGGCTTGCGGATGTAGTCGGAGGCGCCGAGGCGCAGCCCTTCGACCTCCGGCTCGGAGCCGGTCATCGCCGTGAGGAAGATCGCCGGCGTGTCGATGCCGCGCTGGCTCATCACCCGCAGGAGCGCGAGGCCGTCGAGGTTCGGCATGTCGATGTCGGAGAGCACGAGGTCGAAGCGCTGCGCGCCGAGCGCGATCAGCGCCGCGGCGCCGTCCTCGGCGGTCATCACCTTGTATCCGGCGCCGCTCAGGCAGCGCTCCACGAGGCGGCGCGCGACCGCCTCGTCCTCGACCACCAGGATGCTCTTCGGCCCGAGCGCGGCCTGGCTCACCGCCGCCCCCGCTTCGGCGGGCGGCGTCACCGAGATCTCCTGGTGCAGCTTGCGGGTCTCGGCCGACGGCGTCGCGCTCAGCTCACGCCGGAGCACCCCCGCGCAGACCTGATACTGGCGGAGCGCCGCCGTGCGCCGGCCCTGGCGCGCGTACAGGCGCATGAGAGCGCGGTGGCCCGCCTCCTGCGCCGGATCGAGGCCGACGAGCCGCACCGCCGCCTGGATCGCGCCCGGTACGTCGTCGGCCTCGAGCCGGTGCTTGAGGAGCCGACCCGCCGCGTCGACCGCGCGCTCGCGCAGGCGCGTGCGCTCCGATCCGAGCCAGTGCTCGAACGCGCCCTCGTCGAGGTCGAGGCCGTCGAGCAGGTCGCCCTCGTAGAGCGCGAGGCCCTCGGCGAGCGTCGCGGGGTCCCCGAGCCGGCGCTCGAAGTCCGCGACGTCGATGGTGGTGGCGCGCGGGTCGATGCGAACCTCGCTGGCCCCGATCACGAGGGCCGCTTCGGAAGGCCCCGCCACCGCACGCCGGAGGGCGAACAGCGCCTGGCGGAGGTTGTGACGGGCCTGCTCTTCGGGCATGTCGCCCCACAGGAGGCTCGCGAGCGTTTGACGGGTGACGGCGTGCCCGGGCGCCAGGGCGACGTAGGCCAGGAGCGCTTCCGTCTTCCGGGTGGGCAGCGTGACCGTCTCGCCAGACCCGAGGCGCGCGCGGAAAGGGCCCAGCAAGCGCAAATTCAACACAGTCATGAGGACTTCGGGACTATAGCACCCGGGCTCCGGAGCCACCAAAAGAGGTCGCCGATTGACGCTCTTTTTGACGCCCCCCTTGACGGCCGGCTGACGCCCGGACGGCTACAACTGCGCATGGAAAGGAGCGTTCCATGCCCCCCTCGCTGGTAACGGACGTCCCGGCCGCAATGCTACGCGCCATCGACCTGGTGGCGTGGACCGCCCCCAAGGCGCCGGCGGCGGACCGCGCTCCCGCGGAGCGCCGCCGCCCGGCCGATCCGGTCGCGGTCGACGTGCTGTTCGAGGAGGTGCAGGCCTTGTTCGCGGAGGACGCCGCGAAGGCGCGCACCGGCGCCAAGGCGGACCTCGCCGCGCTCCGGCGGATGATCGAGCGCACCGCGCTCGCCCTCGAGGCCTCCGACGTGATGCTCGGCCTCGCGTGCGCGACCACGAGCCGGCCCGTCGATCCCGTGGCCCTGCACCGCGCGCGTGCGCTGGTCTTCGCGCTCGCGACGGGGCTGCAGCTCGGCTACGCCGGCGCGCGTCTCGTCGACCTGGGCCTGACCGCGGCGCGCGTGGACGCGGGGACGCCGCGGCCGGCGGCCGCGCTCGACGACACCGCGCTGCGGACGACGACGGAGTGCTTCGCGCGCCTGCTCGGGCCGACGGTCGCCGGCCGCGGGCTCTCGCCGTACGCGGCCCTGCACGGCATGGTGCGCGGGCGGCATGGCGTGCACGTGCCGGCGGCGCTGCGCGCGCTCATCGGCGCCGTCGGATGCTTTCCGCCCGGCACGCTCGTCCGGCTCAACTCCGGCGACACGGGGCGCGTGATCAGCGTCAACCGCCGCCACCCGCTCCGTCCGGGTCTGGAGATCGTCCGCACCATGCAGGGCCAGCGGCTCACGGAGCCCCGCCGCGTCGATCTCGCGGAGGCGCCGTTCCTCCACATCGTGGGGCCGCTGGAGGGCGAGGCTTGACGCCGGCGGTGGACGCTCCTAGCGTGCCCGGCATGGGCGATCCGATCTTCGACGAGGCGGCGGCGCTGGCGCTCGTCGAGGGCGATCGCGACTTCCTGCGCGAGCTCCTGACGATGTTCGTGAGCGCGGCGCCCCAGCTGGTCGTGGACGCGCGCGCGGCATGCGGACGGGCGGACGCGACGGCGGCGGCGCGCGCGGCGCACCGGCTGCGCGGCAACGCGACGCAGATCGGCGGGCGTCAGGTCGGCGAGCACGCGCTGGTCGTGGAAGAGCAGGCCCGCGCGGGCGAGCTCGCCGCGGCGGCGGCGTCGCTGGACCCGCTCGCCACCGCCGTGGAGACGTTGTGCGCGCGCGTGCGGGCCACGCTCGCGCGCTGAGTCAGCGGGCGCCGCGCAACCCCGCGATCACGTCGAGCACCCGCAGCACCTCGGCCCCGTCGCGCACCATCTGACGGTCGCCCGCCTGCCCCCAGCGCAAGACGCCGTCACGGTCGATCACGAACGTCGAGCGCCACGCGACGTTACGGTCTTCGTCGAGCACGCCGTACGCCCGGATGACCTCGCGATGCACGTCGCTCAGCAGCGGAAATGGCAGCGCGCGGGCGTCGTGGAAGGCGGTGTGGCAGAACGGGCTGTCCCCGCTGATCCCGAGCACCGCCGCGTTGCGCTCGGCGAGCGTCGCGGCGACCTGTCCCAGGCCGCCCAGCTCAGGCGTTCAGATACTGCCCCAGTCGTAGCAGTAGAAGACGAGGACCACGTCCTTGCCCCGCAGGTCGGCGAGACGGATCGAGGTGCCGCCTGTCGCGGGCAGCGTGAAGTCGGGGGCGGGCTGGCCGAAACGGAGACCCGTCACGGCGCCGAGTCTAGCAGGGCCGCCTCAGTCCCGCTGGATCACGCGCACGGCCTTGCCTTCCGAGCGCGGGATCGTCCGCGGCGCGACCAGCCGGACGTCGACGGTGAGCCCGATCGCCGTGCGCAGGCGCTCGCCGACCTGGCGGCGCACCGCTTCGACGGCGGGATGCGACTCCGCGAACGCGCCGCCGCACAGGCGCACGAGCGCCGCGGCCGGCTCGACGTGCACTTCGATCTTCGCGAGCGTGCCCGCGCGATCGACCACGAGCTGATAGTGCGGCTCGAGCTCGACGACCGCGAGGAGCGCGGCCTCCACCTCCGACGGGTAGACGTTCACGCCCTTGATGACCAGCATGTCGTCCGCCCGGCCTTTGAGGCGTGCGATGCGCGCGGAGGTCCGGCCGCAGCGGCACGGCGCGGTGGTGAGCGCGGTGATGTCGCCGGTGCGATAGCGCAGGATGGGCAGCGCCCGCTTGGTGAGCGAGGTCAGCACGAGCTCGCCCTCCTCCCCGTCTCCGCGGGGCGCGCCGGTGACCGGATCGACGATCTCCGGGAGGAAGTGATCGTCGACGACGTGCAGGCCGTCGCGCGCTTCGCACTCGCCCGCCACGCCGGGGCCGATGATCTCGGAGAGGCCGTAGATGTCGTACGCGGGACAGCCCCACGCGCGCTCGAGCGCGGCGCGCAGCGCTTCCGTCCACGGCTCGGCGCCGAACATCCCGTAACGCAGCCCGAGGCGATCGGGACGGCCGCCCGCCGCGCGCATGCTCTCGGCGATGTGGAGCGCGAACGACGGCGTGCCGCAGAGCCCGTCGGGCCGGAAATCCTCGAGGAGCAGGTGCTGGCGCGCGGTGTTGCCCGACGAGACGGGGACCACCGCCATCCCGACCCGCTCCGCCCCGTCGTGGAAGCCGAGCCCGCCGGTGAAGAGCCCGTAGCCGAACGCGACGTGCAGCATGTGGCCCGGGCGCGCGCCGGCGGCGACCATGAGGCGCGCCATCGCCTCGCGCCAGACGTCGAGATCGCCCGCGGTGTACGCCACGACGGTAGGCTTGCCCTTGGTGCCCGATGAGGCGTGGACGCGCACGAGCTCCGTGCGCGGCACCGCGAGCAGGCCGAACGGGTACTGCTCGCGGAGATCGGTCTTTCGCGTGAACGGCAGCGCGGGCAGCTCGTCGAGGCTCGCGAGCGTGGTGGTGGTCACCCGCTCGCGGTAGAACGCCACGCGCTCCACGGCCCAGCGCACGGACTCGCGCAGCCGCTCGAGCTGCAGCGCCCGGCGCCCGCCCGCCGCCATCGTCTCCGCCGCCGCGTTCCACAGCATGCTCAGGACCTCCGCGTGCGCAGCAGCCGCTCGAGGGTCGGCGGCTCCGGAAACTGCTGATCGACGGTCGTGTGACGCCGGAGGCCGAGCGCTTCGCGCTGGATCATGAGGACGAGCCGTGCCTGGACCGCACGCGCCCGGGCGGCCGCGTAGAGGTCGCCGAGCCGGGCGCGCTCGTCGTCGTCCCGCGCGGCCAGGAGCCGCTCCGTCGCCGCGCGCACGTCCTCCATCGCCTGTTCGAGCCGCTCGCCCGCGCGGCCGAGCGTGGCCGCCTTCTCGCCGGCGATCTCCTCGTCGATCCGCCGCAGCCCTTCGCCGCGCGTGCCGCTCACTCGACCACCACGCTCTCGAGCAGCCAGTGCTGGCGCTCGAGGAAATGCCGGAGCGTGTCCACGACCGCGGCGTCCGTCCCGCTCTCGAGGCTCACGCGGTCCGGGAGGACGTGGCGCACGTCGGGATACGTCACGAGGACCTTCCGCAGCGTGCGCGCCCGAGGATCCGACGACAGGAGCCCCTGCGCCGGCGACGACGCGCGCAGCACGACCCGCAGCTGCCGGCTCAGGAGCGACCGGCTCCGACCCGCGCGGCCGCCTCCGCGTACACGGCGAGCGTGCGGTCGATCTGAAGGCTCACGTCGAACTCGCGCACCGCGACGGCGCGCGCGCGCGCCGCCATGCGCAGCCTCCGCTCGTGGTCGAGCAAGAGGCCGATGATGGCTTCCGAGAGCGCCGCGGCATCGGGCTTCGTGAGCACGCCGGTCTCGCCGTCGCGCACGACCTCGTCGCAGCCGGGGCCGCTCACGGTCACCGCCGGCACGCCGCACGCGGCGGCCTCGGCGAGCACGAGCCCCTGGGTCTCGGTCTCCGAGGCGAACACGAAGAGGTCCGCGGCGCGATAGCAGTCCGCCAGCGCCTCGTGCGCGCGGACGCCGAGGAAGCTCACGCGGGCGTGGGCCGCGAGGGTGGCCGCCTGGCGCTGGAGCGCCTCCGCTTCCGTGCCGTGGCCGGCCAGCACGAGCCGCGCGCGCGGCAGCGTGCCGGCCACGCGGTCGAACGCCGTGAGGACGCGCCCGACGCTCTTCTCGCGATCGAGGCGGCCGACGTAGAGCAGGACCTGGTCGTCGCGGGCCAGACCGAGCGCCCGCCGCGCCACGGCCGTGTCACCGGGCGCGAAGCGCGCGAGATCGACGCCCGTGGGCACGACGGCGATCGGCGCGCGCACGCCCCGCGCGGCGAGCTCGTCGCGGATCAGCGCGGAGGGGGCGATCACGGCGTCCGCGCGCGCGGCGAAGCGCGTGCTGAGACCGATCGCGGCCGCGGCGACGACCGCGCGCGGGAGCGGCACGTAGTGCGCGTACTTGTCGTAGCGCGTGTGGTACGTGAACACGAGGGGGCGGCGCGGGCGGCGCGCGAGGCGCCGCGCCGCGGGTCCGAGCAGGAACGGATGGTGGGCGTGGAAGACGTCGAAGCCCTCGGCCGCGACGCGTCGCGACAGCGCCGGCGCCCACGGCACCGCCAGGACGAACTCCGGATACGTGGCGGCGGGGAGCGAGGGGTACCGGACGACGCGCTCGGAGACGTCGGCCGCGCCCGGGAAGCGCGGAGCGAACACCCAGGCGGCGTGGCCGCGGGCGTCGAGGCCCTGCCGCAGCGTCTCGACCGAGGTGGTGACGCCGCCGCGGAACGGCAGGTAGTTGTTCGTGAACAGCGCGACCTTCAACGTTCGGGCCGTCACGCCTTGTTGAACTTCTCGAAATCCTCCGGCTTGATGTTCTGCAGCCACTCCCGCAGGCGGTCGGGGTCGTCGGCCTTGACCGGCTCGCCTTCCTTGCCGACGACCTCGAGGCTCTTCGCCTTCCGGACGACTTCCTCGTCGACGTAGATGGGCGCGCCCACGCGCAGCGCGAGGGCGATGGCGTCCGACGGCCGCGAGTCCACCGTGTACTCGGTGGCGCCGGCCTGGAGGTGGAGGACCGCGTAGAAGGTGTTCTCTTTCAAGTCCGTCACCATGACCTTGAGCACGCGCGCTTCGATCGTCTCGAGGATGTTCTTGATGAGGTCGTGCGTCATCGGCCGCGGCGTCTCGATCTTCTCGAGCTCGAGCGCGATGGCGTTCGCTTCGTAGATGCCGATCCAGATCGGGAGCGACCGC
>Ga0194131_10002017_pt1 | contig 33896 bp, 38 predicted proteins | sample TA2KigO120mmetaG_FD_148631 | JGI IMG/M metagenome (GOLD analysis project Ga0194131, IMG submission 148631) | Freshwater microbial communities from Lake Tanganyika, Tanzania - TA2015053 Kigoma Offshore 120m | ecosystem: Environmental > Aquatic > Freshwater > Lake | place: Tanzania: Lake...
ACCCACGGTCACGAAGGGGAGGTCAGATGAGCTTTGAACCGCTTGAGACTCCTGATTTTAAGGACTATTTTATCTCGCTTGAAAACTTAATTGGAAAATACCAAGAACTAATTGTTAGTAAAATCATCCCTACTGGCTCTGGCTTGCTGCGCAACATTGTAGCGGACTTGGAGCCAATTGATGCCATAAGATGCTTTTTTGCCATACTATTCCTAGCCAGGGACCAAAAGGTCGAACTTGAACAAATTGATGAAGATATCAAAATAACGATGGTAAATAAGGAAATAACAGGATTAGGCACAACTGAGGTGACCAAATAATGGTAGACATAAACGATGATGAGGCTACGGCAAAACTAGAGGCAGCCCTTTATTCTGCAGGAAGACCTTTGAGCGTAGAAGAGCTCATCAAGGCTTCAGGTACAGAATCTAGGAAAAGAACCCTTGCTTTGCTTACAAACATTATGAAAAAAACCAAATCATCCTTTAAGGCACTTGAGATTGTTACTTTACCTGATGGATCTTATGTGTTTCAGTTAAAACCAGAATACAACTCCTCGATTAGACGATATGCATCAAAACCAATTCTTCCAAGTGCAACACTCAAAACTTTGTCTTACATTGCATACATGCAACCAATTTCATCAAAACAGCTAGTTGAAACAAGGGGCAGTGGAGTCTATACGCATCTTAAAGAATTAAGACAGCTTGATTTTATTGAACACCAAAATGTTGGCAGATTAAAAATTTACATGACTACTGAAAAATTCAAAAAATACTTTGGCATTCAAGGTGATGCAGATACATTAAAGCAGAAACTGTTCAAAAAGGTCAGAAAGACCTCTCATTTGCAAGCACCAACAGAGCAACCCATCCCTGCAGTCCAGTAATCAGTCTATCAATCACACATTATCCGCGTTTTGTATAAATTAGAGTATTGTATGGTTTTTTTGTGAAAAAATCAATCGAGAACCTGGCAACAAGCAAAATAACAGGTGGAAGACGACACCCATTAAGAACAAGAAGAAAATATGAAATAGACAGATATCCAAACGAAGCGCTAACACAAGCTCAAGTTACAGTGACAAGAAAAGTTCGCGGTAAAAATCAAAAAACAGCTTTGAAAACAATTGATTTTGTAAACTTGGCATTATCTGATACAAAAGTGAAAAAAACAAAAATTCTTCGAGTTCTTGAAAATCCAACTAACAATGACTATCAACGACGTGGCGTTATCACAAAAGGTGCAATACTTGAAACCGAAGATGGCAAGTGCAAAGTAGTTTCAAGACCTGGACAGCATGGCATAGTCAATGCAATTTTAGTAAAGTGATTGTATGAAAGATTACGAGCATGTCGTAATCTGGCTTGATTATTTCAATAAAACATTACCAAAAAACAAAGGAAGAAAATTGGCAAAAGAAAAATGTGTTTTTGATCCATCACTTAATGAATTAATTGATGCCGTAAAAGATGCTGGATTTGAAATAAAAGAATCTGATGACAAGGTGCGATTTCCAAAACGACCTTATGTTAGATCAGGATACGTTGTGTTACCAAAAGGATCATCAAAAACAAAAATTCTTGACAAGATTTCTGAAAAACTGGTTGCAAAAAGAGCAAAACAATCAAAGTAAGACACAATATTACTTTCAGCTAAAGTAAAGTTGACAGAAGTCTATGATAACGACGGAATAGTTTTGCAATTAATTGCAGGAGGTAGGGGAAATTTTGCATTTGGCCAACAGTGGCAGGGTAATTGTAAAACTCACCAAAGTTGTTGATGAGGGTCAAGTTCTCTGTGACGAAAAGCTTGACAAAGTTGCAAAAGTGACGGAATTAATTGGCCCTGTTGCAAAACCATATGCATCAGCAATTCCGTTAACCAATAACGTCAAGAAATACATTGGCAAGAAAATTTTCGCACTTGTATCAACTCCTGCAAATTATAAAAAATTCAGGAGAAATAGAAAGTGAATACATTAGAAATACAATCAAGCTGTCCTGAATGCAAATCATCGCTTATTGATGACGTTCAGAGTGGCGAACTAATTTGTTCTACATGCGGCATTGTCGTAGCAGAACAAATGGCAGACTATGGTCCAGAGACAAGAAGTACAAACCTTGAAGACAAAATGCGATTAGCTAGAGCAACAGGTCAAACTACCTATTCTCAACACGACCTTGGAATAACAACAGAGATTTCCATTAGCACCAAAGACTTTAGTGGAAAAACTATCAGCTCCCAAGTAGCAAACCAAATGTACAACCTAAGAAAATGGCAACAAAGGGTACGAGTCTCATCACCCCGAGAAAGGAGGCTCTCAAATGTTTTATCAAGAATTGGTGAAACGTGTGAGAATGTTTCTCTTTCAAAAAACGTGCTTGAGACAGCATCTATGATCTATAGAAACTTGGATGGAAAAGTCGAGGTAAAGGGAAAATCGGTAACAAGCATCTCGGCAGCAACAGTATACATGGCATGCAAACAATGCAACGTAGTAAGATCCCTTGAGGAGATCTGCAGGGGAGTGTGCCAACCAAAGGATGTAAAGGCAAAGACAAAACTTGCAGCACGTTACTATCGAACTTTGGTAATGGAGCTTGGTACTGATACTGCACCGGTACTGACAATGGACAAGTACATCTCAAAAATTGCTAATCTGACAAAAACAGATGTACGAGTAGAAAGACTAGCTTTAGAAATTGCACAAAAAACAAAAAACAACAATCTTGTAGATGGAAAGGCTCCAAACGGTATTGCGGCAGCATATTTGTACGTAGCATCGATTCTGCTTGGACAAAGCGTTCTTCAACGCGATGTATCAAGCGTTGCAGGCGTTACAGAGGTCACAATACGAAATAGGTGTAAAGAGATCCTAGCAAGCTACAGACTGAAGGTAACTCTAAGACCATTACTTGCCAAAAACTAATCTCTTTTTTTCTTTTTTACTTAGACGTTCTAGAAAACTAGAATGAATCTGGTTAGGATTAGCTAAAATTCGTCTATGTTATATTGGAGAAAAGGCCTCAAGAGCACAATATGGCCACTTTAGAAATCAAAGATCTTCATGTTCAAAGAGAAGGAAAGCAGATACTCAAAGGAGTGAATCTAAAGACAGGACCTGGTGAGGTTCATGCTCTTATGGGTCCAAACGGATCAGGCAAAAGCACACTTGCATATACACTACTTGCCCACTCAAAATATGAGGTTACAAAAGGCGACATTTTACTTGATGGACAAAGCATTTTAGATCTTTCAACAGATGAGAGAGCAAAACGAGGTCTTTTTTTAGGATTTCAATATCCAACTGAAGTTTCTGGAGTTGGTTACTCACATTTTCTTAGAACAGCTTACAATGCACTAAGTAAATCACTTCAAGGAAGCAATAGAGAAGTTTTCATTACAGTAAGAGAATTTCAAAAATATCTTAAAGATAATTTGCACAAAGTTGGATTACAAGATGATTTTCTAACAAGATATCTTAATGAGGGATTCTCTGGTGGAGAAAAGAAAAGATCCGAGGTCTTGCAGATGGCAGTACTAAAACCAACAATATCAATATTAGATGAACCAGATTCTGGTCTTGACATTGATGCTGTCCAGTCTGTTGCAAAAGCAATTAGCGAGGTTTCAGACAAAGATTCTACAATAATTGTTATTACTCATTATGCAAGAATTTTAAAATTTCTCAAAAAGTTAGATTATGTTCATGTTTTTGCACAAGGAAAGATTCTCAAAAGTGGAGATGCTTCCTTGGCAGATGAATTAGAACTAAAAGGCTATGATTGGGTTTTAGAAAGCCAGTAACCAGATAATTCAAAAAACAGGATTTTATTATTATAAGGCATAAAGATTCAAGCTGATATTATGAGTAATGATGCTAAAAAATACCAAGACGAATTACAAAATATATTAAAAAAAGCGCAAAATGCTATGCAAGAACTTAAGGATAGTGTTGGACAAGAGATGAAAGCAATGAAAAACAAGCCGCAATCTAATTTTAGTGAGAAAAAAGTGTTTTTTAGCTTCGCATTTTTCAAAATTGACCCTAAATGGAGATGGATGGCAGATTTGGCAAAGGAAGAATCTGCAAAAGAGGTTGAAAACGTCATTAAAAAGTCCAATGTAAAGTTCCGATCATATTCAACGCTAGGATTACGCGACGATGCCGAGTTCCTGCTCTGGTTTGCCTCTGAATCGCTAGAGGAAATACAGGATGTTGTTTCAAAAATTTACCTTACAGTATTTGGAAAATACATCTATCCAACACATGTTTATCTGTCAAACACCAGGCCATCAATTTATGCAAAAGAATCAAAGGACCATGGATGGCTTGCAGGAGAAGAACAAAAAAAATATGTTATTGTGTATCCGTTTATCAAGACACGAGAATGGTACTTGCTTTCTGTCCAAGAAAGACAGCAAATGATGGATGAACATATTCAAATTGGCAAGAAATATCCACAGGTTATCCTCAATACGACGTATTCTTTTGGAATTCATGATGCGGAATTTATGCTAGCTTTTGAAACAGATGATCTGCATGCATTTCAAAATCTGATCATGGAGTTAAGAGAAACCAAAGTTTCTCGTTACATCAAAGTCGATACTCCGATGATTGTTGGCCTTAAAAAGGATATTATTCCTCTAATAGCCAGTCTTGGATAAATGGATGCATTAAAGGAATGGGCCACCATAGTTAAAGCGCTAGAAGGCGGAGACCAGACAGTTATTTTACGAAAAGGTGGAATTTTAGAAACAGAATCTGGATTTAAAATTGAATCAAAAAAATTTCTTTTGTTTCCAACATTTGAACACCAAGATCAAAAACATATCAAACCACAATACCAAAAATATCTTGATGAGGTAAGAAAAAATTCTCCAAGAGACAGTCATAATAAAATAACATCGTACGCTGAGGTTCTAGCTGATGCAGATATAGATTCAAAAGAAAGAATCAATGTATTGTCTTCATTTCATATCTGGAGTGATTCGTATGTCAAAACGCGAGTTGATTGGATGTCAGACAAGCCAATAAAGGCAGTATTTCTCAAAGTTTTTAGAATTCCAGAACTTGAAGTCCCAATAAAATCTGAGTACCAAGGTTGCAAATCTTGGATAGACATAAATGCAAACATTACTCCTGGAAAAGCTGTTTTGAGTGATACTGTTCTTGATTCAAAATTAAAAGAATTCAGGGAAATTGTGAATTGAAATACAAGATTTTAGGAAAAAGTGGAATCAAAGTTTCTGAGATAGGGTTTGGAGCATGGACTATTGCCCTTGACTGGTGGGGCAAAAAAATTGAAGATGATGAGGCAAAACGCATGCTAAAAAAGGCATATGATCTTGGCATAAACTTTTTTGAAACTGCAGATATGTATGGGAAAGGAAAAAGCGAGAAGCTAATTGGTGAAGTCATTAAAGAAATGCGAGATGAAGTAGTAATTTCTACAAAATATGGTTATGATTTTGAAAATGTTGAACAGATTGGACACAAAGAGCTGCCACAAAGATTTGATTCTGCATTTACAGAAAATGCACTAAAAAATAGTCTAAAGCGACTTCAGACAGACTATATCGATGTTTATGGATTGCACAATCCAAAATTAAATCACATAAGAGATGATGATATCTTTCAAACATTAGATAAAAAAATTACAGAAGAAAAGATCAAGACATATCAAGTTGCGCTAGGACCTGCCATAGGATGGACACAAGAAGGTATTGAGGCAATGAACAGAAAAAATGTTTCTGCTGTTCAAACAGTGTACAATATTTTAGAGCAGACCCCAGGAAACGATCTTATCGAAAATGGTAAGAGAAAAAATGTTGGAATTCTAGTTCGTGTTCCAGATGCCTCGGGAATTCTTACAGGTAAAGTCAAGGTAGACACAAAAATTGATGAAAAGGATCACCGTTCTGTAAGAAAAGGAGAATGGATAAAAGCATCACTTGCAAAAGTTGAGCAGCTAAGGCCAATAGCTGTGAGAAATGGTTTTACTATAACAGAGCTTGCAATCAAGTTTATTCTTTCAAAAAATGCAGTATCTTCTGTATTTCCTACTGTAATTAGTGTAGATGAGATTGAAAGCTTTGTTGCAATGTCAGATGGAAGATATCTTAGCCCTTCAGACATGAAAGAGATTAGTGATTTATATTCAAGCTGGCCTCCTTATGAGATAAAGGCAACAATACAAAATTAAGTCTGATTTCAGTGTTTCAGAATAAAAATACTATCTAAAAATAGTTTAGAAAGTCACTAATTTCTTCGTAAAGTTTCAATTTCTTAAAACATAGGCTGTATTTAGTATGTAAAATTTGACCTTTCTTATAAAAAATGAAAAATTTTACATTAATGAGTGTTACTTGAGATATTTAGCATATGTAGCTTGCTTTCTGTCGCACCTTTTTACGACTGTTCAGAAAAATGGGAAATCAGATTATACGGTGATTTTCCCACAATACAATGCAATAATCGCGACCAACATCTAGTTTCACTTGGTTGTGCCAATCTAGATCGAGATTTGATTCACATAGTTGACATTCCTGATTATAGAGATGAGTTTGGCCAAACTGTTCTGTCACATGAATTAGAACATCTAAGATGCAGATGTAATTTTCATAATTAGGCCTTATTTTGTCTTCAAACATTAGATTATCTATATAGCAAACATAGTTCTATGAAAATATTCTAAGAGTATGTTTTATCCATAAAAAATATGCAGATATGTTAAGTATACTATTTTGTTACGCAAGCTAATGAAGCATCAAAAAATAACTTCAATAACAGCAATTATTGCAATAGTTGTTTCAATTACAATAGTATTTGGAACAAATCAAAATATAGTAATTGCTGAGGAAAAAAAAGATCCATATCCAGCAGCAAACGACGTAAAGATCCATACAATAATGACCTTCAAACAAGGCGTAGAGGAAAGTGATGGTTTTCAAGCATTCACACAGTCTAAAGGCTTTAATCGTGAAAAAGAATCTCCACAGTTTCAGCTAATAGGTGTTGTTGATGCAGATAAAAGACTTCTTTACAATGCGGTAGATGTTATATATCAAAGAGGTCTTAGTGATCAAAATCATGAGTATACTGATTTTGATGTAAGTGTATATCTGCAAAATGGAATGATACTACGAAGTTTCCACTATGCCGATTGCCGTGTCACAGACTATAAGGTATCTACAGATTTTGACAAAGAAGAAGGCTGGTTTGGTAAGGGTTTTGCCACTTTGGATACATTCGCGTTCGCATGTGCAGGGTATAGTCCAGAAAATCCCCTAGAAAAATACTATAATCAACATGATAAGGCAAAAACAACATCTTCACTAAGTCTAAAGCAACAACCGGACTTTACAACGCATCCAAAATTCCAAAACTAAACTTTTTTTTATTTTTTAATTATGCAGTGATTATTTCTTCTAGCTTGAATTCATGCTCAACAAAGTATTCAACGCGTGTTTTTTTAAATTCCCGTGCACTGAATAGAATTTTGTATTCTGGAATGTTGATCTGTTTTTGTATTATCTTTGCTACATCTTCTGCTTCATCTTCTGCTTTGCAGTGTATCATTGAAAATACGTTATATGGCCAGTCCTTGTAAACTGGTCTCTGATAGCAGTGACTTACTTGTGGAAAAGCGCCTAATTTCTCACCTACTTCAGATATTCTTTCTTCGGGAACTTTCCATACAATCATGCCATTTGCAACAAATCCTACATCTCTATGTCTTAGAATAGCTGCAAATCTTCGCATCACTCCGATTTCTTCATAATATTTCATTTTTTCAAATAATTGATCTTCTGAAATTCCAAGTTTTTGTGCTATTTTTAGAAACGGTCTATTAATAATTTCTAAATCCTTTTGCAATTCACGGATAAATTCTTTGTCTTTTTCTGTTGGTACAAACTTTACATCTTGGATTTTTTTCTTTTCTTCTGTTGGTTTTACATCATGTTTTTTTTCATCAACCATGTCAAGCTTCACACCGATTTTGAATAGTTTGATTGTTGGAAGCATTCTAATTTTTTTAATGCCAGATAGTTTTGAAAATTTATCAACTTCAGTTTTAAGATCAGAGCCTGGTGGAACCGCTAAGGTAAACCACAGATTAAATTCATGATTTCTTTCATAGTTATGACTTACGCCGGGATGTTGATTGATTTGTTTTGCAACAGACTCTAGCTTGTCTTTCTCAATTTCCATTGCTACAAGCGAGCTTTTGTATCCAAGCCTTCGAGTGTCAAAAATTGCGCTTAATTGTCGTAAAACTCCTGTTTTTTTAAGATGAGTTAATCTTTGTTTTATTATATCTGGAGTTACTCCAAATTTTTTTGCAATCTCATCAAAAGGTGTTGAAACAAGAGGAAATGTCCACTGTATCTCATTTAGGATTTCTCTATCAAGATTATCCATTTCTGTTTTCAATGCAATCTACATTTTTCTTTGTAATTAAAAATGTAACGTGATTCTTTGAATCTATAAATATAATTCAAAAGCTCGCTGATTGTTGATTGTAGATCTCAACTTAAAGGGAAACTTAGTCATTGTTGTAGGAGGCGGAGAAGAAGGTCTAAAAAAAGTCAATTCGCTACTAACGCAGGATTGCAAGATACTAGTTGTCAGCGATAGTATAAACACTCAACTTGCAAATTATATCAAAAAAAAGAAAATCCAGTTTAAAAAAATAAAATTAAAGGATGCAAACTTTCTTTCAGAATACAAGCCATTTCTTGTCATGGCAACAACAGATAACAGAGAGCTAAATAGAAAAATCGTACAAAAAGCAAAGAAAATGAGATGTTATGCATATGCAGCAGATGACCCTGATGTTAGTGATTTTGCCCATCCCTCTGTCATTAACATAGACGATACGGTACAGATCGCAATTTCTACTGGTGGCAGAAGTCCTGCTATGGCAAGAAAGATAAAACTACAGGCAGAAAAGGTTTTTAAAAAAATCATAAAAAAAGAAGACATTTACCAAATAAAACTACAGCAAATAGCAAGAACCGCAGCTAAAAACAAAATAGCTACTCCGATGGAACGAAAAAAGTTTCTATACTCTATTTTAAATGATAACCAGATTAAACAATTAATAAAAGACAACGACCTCAAAAAAGCACAGAAGCGAGCAATGGTAATGCTAAGGGAGTGGAAATGACAAAAAAGGTAATAAATGCACGAGTAACATATCGTAATTCTCCTGTTCAGATATTAGAAAGATTTACCTTCAAAGATCTTGATACAGCATACTCTTCTTTTAAAAAACATTCAGGACTAAACGAATGTGTCATTGTGCAAACGTGTAATCGCGTAGAAATATTTGGTATTTCAGAGGATGTTAACATTTCTAAAATTAAAAAAACTTGGGCATCTTTGGCAGGTCTTGAAGAAACTGCATTTAAAGAAAATCTAGAACTGTGTGAAGATGCCGACGCAGTTCATCATTTACTTACACTAACATCTGGTCTTGATTCAATGGTTGTTGGAGAGGAGCAGATACTAGGACAGATAAAAAATTCTATAACATCTGCAAGGCAGACTAGAGCCTCAGGAGATCATCTCAATACGTTATTTGATAAAGCTGTTAGAATAGGCATCAGGATTAGAAATTCTACAGGGATTAGTCAAGGCGGCATTTCCATTGGCTCTATGGCTGTAAAACTAGTAGAAGAAAACATTGATGATCTAAAATCAAAAAGTATTCTATTGATTGGGACCGGAGAATCTGCTACACTTGTCGCAAAGTCGCTTAAGAAAAGAGGATACAAGTTTTTTGTATCAAGCAGAACAATAGAAAGATCAAAAGCATTTGCAGAGACAATAGGCGGCGTTTCACTAGGATTTGAACATGTGTTATCAGAATTTCACAGATATGATGTAATTTTTGTTGCAACCTCAGCTCCATACTTTCTTGTAACATTTGACAGAATTGCAAGTGCCATAAAACAAAAGAAAAAGGGAATTATGATACTTGACTTGTCAAATCCAAGAACCGTTGATGAGAAAGTAGCAACCATTGCAGGCATAAAGCTGATGAATCTTGATCAAATTGCAGAAATGGTTGATAAAAACATGCGAAGCAGAAAAGGCAAGGTATTAACAGTTGAGAATATAATTAATGAGGAATTACCAGTAATAGAAGCGTCAATGAAAAGACTGGATGCAGAACCATTGGTAAAAGAGGTGTTCAAAAATATAGATTCGCAGCGAGTAAAGGAACTGCAAAAAGCACTTCAAATGTTAGGCGAAACAGATGAAGATAAAATCAAGATCATAGATGAGCTAACAAAGGCTGTAGTTGAAAGCATTGTCTCTGCACCAATGAACAATCTTAGAAGGGCTTCAGAACATGGTGATCCTAATTTGCTTGAAGCTGCTACAAAACTTTTTGATTATAAAAAAAAGGAATAGCTCTACATGTTCTAACATAGTTAGACTAGGATTATATTGCTAACAAAGGAATTTTTGCGCATGTCATTTTTCCCATCAAGGCGTCTTCGAAGATTACGAAAAAACGAGAAAATACGTGACTTGGTTCAGGAGATACGACTCTCACCAAAGGATCTTATTTGTCCAATTTTTGTTCAAGAGGATTTGAAAAAACGAACTGTGGTTGAATCAATGCCAGACATAGAAAGACTACCACTAAATGAGGTTGTAAAGGAAGTAGAATCTATTGTAGATTTGAAAATACCTGCAGTCATGTTATTTGGGATTCCCGCGGTAAAAGATAATGCAGGCACATCAGCTTTTGCCGATAATGGAATAGTTCAAAAAACAATATCAGATATTAGGAAGAGTTTTGGTAAAAAAGTTGTCATTATGGCAGATGTTTGCCTCTGTCAATATACGACACCAGGACATTGCGGTCTAGTTAAGGAAAACAGGATTGACAATGATTCAAGCATAGCAACACTTGCAAAAATTGCTGTAAGCCAAGCACAAGCTGGTGTAGATGTTGTTTCGCCTTCTGCAATGATGGATGGCCAAGTTTTTGCCATAAGGCAAAGTCTTGATGATGCAGGATTTTCTGATGTTGCGATCATGTCACACTCTGCAAAACATAGATCCGCATTTTATTCACCATTTCGCGATATGGCTGACTGTGCACCAAAGTTTGAAGATAGAAGGACATACCAAGTTCCATTTACTAATCCGATGGAATCTCTAAGGGAAGTTGAGATGGATATCAATGAAGGGGTTGACATTGTCATGATAAAGCCTGCATTAGCATATCTTGATCTAATAGCAGAAACAAAAAGACGATTCAATGTTCCAGTATCTGCATATAGTGTATCAGGTGAGTATGCTCTAGTAAAAGGGGCTGCAAAACAAGGATGGATAAATGAAAATGATGTCATTTCAGAAATTCTCTATTCTATAAAAAGAGCGGGAGCAGACATGATTGTAACATATTTTGCAAAAGCTGGCGCAAAAATTTTACAAGATTGATCTATGAGAAATGAGCAACGATTTGAAATTGAACGTGCCTTTGATTTATTGCCACACATAGTAGGCGCAAGCTGGGCTGTACTTTGGTTTCGTTTAAATTCCATAAAAAGACCTACAAGGCAAGAATTTAGAGAAAAGGCAATCGAGTATTTCAATTTGTTAGATCCGCTTTTCGATATATATCCGCAATCAAATGATTTTTCTGAACTAATTAGTTACATAAAAAGACGAAAAGATGAGGAAATTAAAAAAATAATTCAAGGGAAAAATCTTGAAGTTGAAAAACGATATGACAGATATGTTGATTATGGTTAGATTTCTCTTTTCAAGTCATTAAGATAATTCCTAATTACTCTAGTTCTTTTTTTAGCCTCAATTTTGGCTGATTTTGTATTCATTAATTTTTCTAAGAGCAAGAGTTTTCTAAAAAAATGATCTAGCGTCCATTTTTTATCGTTAGGGGATCGTTTCGTACAAAATGGATCTAATGCGTTGTAAAAGGATCTATTTGCGTGACCACCAACAGCAAATGCTCTTGCAATTCCTATCGCACCTATAGCATCAAGCCTATCTGCATCTTGCAAAATTTTCCCTTCTATTGTTTTTGGGGTTTTGTTCTTTGAAAAGCTATGATCTAAAATGGCATTACAAATTATTTGTATTTCATTTTTTGAAAAATTGTGTTTTTTTAGAATCTTTTCTGCTAAAATTGAGCTTTTTTTGGATGATGTTTTTGATCTTTTATCAGATTTTGGAAATGATACTATGTCATGCAGTAGTGCTGCGCACAATACCAGTTTTGGATTTGCTTTTTCATTTTTACAAATCTTTTTTGCATTTCTATATACACGCATTATATGTTCAAAATCATGTGCCGCATCATTTTTTGCAGTTAATCTTTCTGTCTCTTTTTTTAAAAGTTCAATAATTTTCAATTTAGATTTTCCAAATTTTTGGTTTAATTAACTTGAATTTTCGCTTTGTAATCAACAAAGTCCAATTAATGCAAGAAAATAATATCACAGAGCCTATTCCTACACCATCTGCAAGCAATATTCCAATGTATGCATCTTCAAATAATTGCAAAAATGGTACCAAGACAACATTGCTAATTGAGATCATAATATAGTATGATATTGCTCGTCCAAGCCAAAATCCGAAATAGAGCCCAAAACTTTTTGCCTTCATCATGCCATAAGCTACAAACAAAAAGTTGTCAGGAAGCGGGGTTGCAGCAAAAATAAAAGACGCAAAAAGATAGCCAAATCTTTTCTTGTTTAGAAAATTTCCAATTACATCAAGATTGGATTGTTGCTCTTTTCCCATAAATCGCCTAAAAAAACTGCTATAACGCTTCAAGAAAACTCTGCCTATTGTTGCACCTGTTGCCCCTACTATGGCAAGTGCCAAAGGATCAAAAGATGCGTCTAGTGCATAAAATGATGCTAGAATAATCCACGTTGGAATCATCAATATTGGGACAGCGTTAATTCCAATCAGTAAAAAAAAGACACCAAAATAAGAAAACTCGCTTAACATCTCAAGAATGTCAGTCATTATTCATCATGGATTTGCCTTCTTTGCATGTAAATCCTTATGGTATACTGCAGTGTAATTAAAAGAAAAAAATGATCGATTAATCTAAAAAAATTCAAGTTTATTGAAAAAATACAAATCTAATTCAAGAAAAATGACAATTTATTCAATATCCTTAAATGCAAAATTGTGGTATGTATAGTAATGAGTCTCAAGGTGTGGCAATGTTATAGGTGTAACTTGACATTCAAAGATGAGGCACTAGCAAAGTTACATGAGGATCTTTCACGACATTCTGTAAAGACAGTAAAAACAGCTGAAATCTAAGTTTGAAAATTTGTCAGAAATTAATTATTCCATTTAAGGTGCAGGAGGTGGGATTTGAACCCACGAACCCCTAAAGGAAAGGATTTCCTATTTGTACAATCTTGAGTCCTTCTCGGTTGGCCGGGCTTCGATACCCCTGCAAAATCCATTCCAAAAACTGAATATATTAACTAGAAGCTAGGCAGATTAAAAATTTACATTACAAAAAACCAAATTCGAAAATTTTTCATTAAGATTGTGCCATTTAAAAAAAGCTTTATAATAAACGCATAAAGAGGTTCACTAAATGGTAACTGCAGAACAAGCAAAAAACATGAGAAGCGGTATTAACATAGAGGGAACCGTAGAACGAAAAGGCGAGCCAAGAACAGTCAATATGAAATCTGGTGGAACCATCCAAGTTTGCGATGCATTCTTGATTGATGAAACTGGAGGAGAAATCAAGCTAACATTGTGGGGAGACGAAGTAGAACAAGTAAAAGATGGCGCCAAAGTAAAGATAGAAAATGGATATACGACCTCCTTTAAAGGCGAAGTCTCTCTGACTAAAGGAAAATATGGAAAACTCGAAATTATATCCTAAATATATTTAGATTTTGAGTCTCGCTTCCAGTCTACTAGTGAAAGTATTATGCCAATTCCAAGGGATATAATCCCTGCTATAACTAGAATTCCAGAGATGGCAAGCGGGATGACTGTTTTCATAAAAGGCGAGTTAGGATTTGTCATAGCTTGTGAATTTTGAGGATCTTCTGAAAACATCATTATAACAGACAGAGGCCTTTCTACATTATTTCTAACCACAAAATTGTAAATGTCGTTTTTTGATATCATAAATATCTCAAATGCTATTGGCTCGTCTTGTTCATGTTTGCCAAAATTGTCTCCAAAAATGTTTGTAATCTCTACTGATACGCTATCACCATTTTGAAAATTTGTGATTTGCAAGCCCCAGAGAAGAGATACATCTTCCTTTGTTGTGGTAAAAGAAAATGTGTTTGATTCACCAGCAAAGATTTGCGTTTCTTCTGTAGTGTATTCAAACATTCCTTCAAATACATCTGGAACTAAAATTTGGTTAGACATGGCAAGGCTTGTTTCTAATAATGTAGATTGAACAATCAAAAATGAAATTAGTAATAAGCCTAATCCACCTGCTGAAATTATTGGACCGCGTTTTTTCATTTCAGCTAATGTATTCTAGATTTTTACTGCTTGGTTGTGGCATAGCCATTTGCCCATAACCTTCCCTTGATGCTTGTGATTCAATTGATTTTATGATCTTTTCAGTATCTTCTACTTTTTTGTCAAGCTCTGTCATATCTAATTTGATGTCAAGCATCTGCAACAGTGTTTGCAAGACAGCCTTTGATGCTTTGGCATCAACTACATAGCCTGAAGTCTCGCCCAAAAGACAAATTCCTTTCATGTTAAACTTTTTTGCAACGCCAATTATTATGCCATTCATACCTGTAATGCTTCCTCTATCCATTGTTTGTATTTGGTATTTGGAAAACTTCTGGATTAAATCTGAAGAAGTACTTGTTCCATAAACTTTTGGTGTTTTTGAAAATGTTCCCGTAATGTATGCTGCCAATGTGTAGATTATATCGATATGAAGTTTTTTACAGATGTTAATAATTTCCTCTGCAAGTAAATATTCTGATTGTGGTAAAACAGGTTGTGCGTCTCCTGTAAGTAAGACAAGATCATGTAATTCTGTTTTACAGTAATACAAGGAATTTTTTATCAGATCAACAGTTCCGTCTTTCTGTATTGTAACTTGAGGCGGAAATGAAGAAGAGTAAATATCTGCAATTTGCCTCCCCTGTAATTTGTCTATTATATAATCAACTGCGAGTTTTCCGACAAATCCACTACCTGGCAATCCACACACAAGTTTTGGGTTTTTCAGGTCAGGCAGTGATGAAATTTCCACTAGAAATTTTTCATTAAACGACATTGAATATGTGAAAAGTTAAACTGTATTAAAATCTTAGAATGTTTATCTTTTTCTTCGTTTTGTTTTTGATTTTTTTGTTTTCTTTCCCTTTCTTTTATGAGTAATTTTTTTTGTTTTGGTCTTTTTTGCTACTTTTTTTCGCTTTGGTTTGGTTTTTGATTTTTTGCGTTTAGGTTTACTTTTCTTCGATTTAGCTAGAGTTTTGTTTATTTTTTCAAGTGTTGATTTGACTGCCTGTTCTCGTTTTTCTCTATTTTCAAGTTGTTTAGCTAATCTAGTCGCAGTTTTTTTCGTATTTTTCATCAGGTTTACCAGTGCAGGTTTTGCATGGGTCTGTTTTCTAACTTGACTTGTAATTCTTGACTTTGAGCTCTTGTATTCGTCAATGGCATCAGTTATTTTTCTTGCCATTGCATTTCGTTGTCTTATTTCTGCTGTTAATTCGTTTATTCTATCTACTATTGTTTGAAGCCTTTCTTGGATTTGTTGTTTTTCTTCCTTTGAGCTGGCAAATTCTAGTTCTTGCTCGGTTTGCTCTTTTAGATCTTTTTCTTGTTTTAGACGTTCTTGTGCAGCTGCGATTAGCCTCATTATGCTTTCTTGTTGTGCCGTACGTTGATTCAGGTGAAATGAAACATCATCTAGTTTTTCATGGGTATTTTCTAGTCTTTTCTGTAGTGATGAAAGACCCGAGCTGGTTTTACGAGAAAGTTTTTTGACCTGTTTAAATTTTTTTTCGCTTTGTTTTCTAAGTTTTGCCGCTTCAATTTTCTTTTTTTGTAGCTTTGTAGCTAATCTAGCTAGGGAGGTCAATATTTATTGTGAAATGTTGTAGTTGATTAAGTTATACTAATAACTAGTATTTGACTTACCAGTTAAGAAATTTAAATTCGTATTTGAACAAAACACTATGGAATTTCATCCTTCACAGATACCGGTTGTAAAGGTTTTCGATATCAAAGACGAAAAGGATGCTGAAGATGCTGTAGAAGAAATGGTTGGATTGGGATTTTCAAATAAAAAAAAAGGCTACAAGGTTTTGCTTCCAAAAGAAAGTCGTGTAGCAAAAAGAATTGGATACATAGTAACAACTGGAGTTAATTTTGGTTTACGAAAAACAAACCAAGAACGAGATATAAGATACTGGACTTATCACCATGACAAAGAACATTATGCAATAGTTCTTATCGGTACTAAAGCCTTTGATGAGCTAGGCCTTTGATTCAAAAATTTTATCTAGTTTTGCTTTTTTTATGACAACACCTGTAAGTAGAATTCCAAGTATGACACCACCAATTACATCCATTGGAAAGTGTTGTAATACATAGATTCTGCTAATTGACATCAGAATTGGATACAATAACAACAGATAACATCCCCTTGGGAATTTTTGTGATAGTACGAATCCAAGAACCATTCCAAAAACAGTAGCTCTGCTTGCATGTCCTGATGGAAATGATGCGTTTACACCACCTTCGCAAAAAAGTGCAAAGGTATCCTGTGTGGCCTCAATAAGAAAAGGATGTCCCAAAAAAGGAAGGTTTGGCCTGTCTCTGTCGACTCCACACTTTATGTAGCCTGTAAGCAATGTAGTAAGAACTAGTAAAATCATAAGAACTACACCAATTCTTCTTGTTTTTTTAATGATTGTTAAGACTCCCGCAAATGCAAGCATGTAAAAAACATCGCCTGCTTCTGTAAAGGATTGCATAAAAAGATCAAGTGCTGAATTTCCAGCGATTGATTGAAAGAACAAAGCTGTAGATTCGTCAAATTGTTGAGTTGCCTTTGAGTAAACAAGTAATGTTACAAGCAAAAACAATATAGTTAGAACAAAAAAAGGCCTTGAACGTATATCAAAAATCCATTTTTGCAACTAGACAAACCTCAATTGTGTCATTTTTAATTTTTGTCATGTTATACTAATATGAAGTACTACTGAAAAAACTAGTCGCAAAATGAATAATCATAATAAGCGTCTGATCGACTAAAAGATTTTAACCGGAGCAAAAAAAGAAAGGACGTGAACATATTAACACTTGATGATTTTGATCTAAAAGATAAAACCGTTTTTCTCCGAGTAGATATGAATTGTCCTATTGATCCTGACACTATGGAAATTTCTGGAACAAAGCGTATTGAAGAAATAACTGAAACAGTTAATGCACTAAAAGATTCAAAAACAGTTGTAGCTTCCCATCAGGGAAGAGTAGGCAACAAAGACTATACAGGAATGAACAAACATGCAGAAGCTCTTGAGAATCTTCTTGGACGTAAAATCAAGTATGTTGAAGATGTAATAGGAGAGTCGGCAAGAAAAGAGATAAAAAATTTGAAACGTGGCGAAATATTATTACTTGATAATCTTAGACTGTGTGCAGAAGAAAACTATGAGTTTGCGCCATCTGATGCTGCCAAGACAATTATGGTTACACGACTAGCTCCGCTTTTTGATCTTTGTGTACTAGATTCTTTTCCAAGCGCCCACAGGGCCCATCCATCACTTGTAGGGTTTTCACATGTATTACCAGCTTGTGCAGGAAAAATTGTTGAGCGCGAGGTTAGAAAGCTAAATGAAATAATGACTGTTGCAAAGGCTCCACACGTAATTGTTCTTGGCGGATCAAAAGTTCCAGATAGATTAGAAGCAATAAAGGCACTCATAAAAAATGGAAGAGCAGACCACGTATTGCTTACAGGTCTTATTGGAAATGTGTTTATGCGAGCACAAGGAAGAATCAAGGCTCCACTTGGAATAAAAAGAGAAGAGGAGGTTGTGGCAAAGGCTCATACGTTAATAGGTGAATATCCTGACATATTTTCAACTCCTGTTGATGTTGCAATAAACAGAGATGGCTCTAGAGTTGAAGTTGATGTACGTGATCTAGGCAAAGACGATCAGATATATGATCTTGGGCCAAAGACCGTTGAATATTATAATAAATTCATAGCAAGCGCAGGAACCGTTTTCATTAGCGGCCCACCCGGGTTTTTTGAAAAAGAAGAATTCAGTTATGGTACACGATCACTTCTTGAGAGAGTGGCAAATTCAATGGCTACAACCATAGTCAGTGGAGGGCATCTTACTTCGGCATTAAAAAAATATGGTTTAGCACAAAAGATTACCCATATTAGCACGGCAGGTGGAGCACTGGTGCTTTACCTGACAGGCCAAAAATTGCCAATGATCCAGTCCCTTGAAGAGGCTGCCAAAAGACACCGCGCTAAATAGCTGCACCACACTTAGGGTTAGGGCATACACGTTCTTCTGATTTTCCAAGATGGATTTCGCAATTACATGAATTACAGTGAATTTTTTCTACAAGATCAAAGAGCCTGTACCACTGCGTTGTAAAGTTCTGTGCAATATTTCTAACCAGTCCTTTATCACAAATTTCTTTAAAGTATTCTTCCATGTTATCAATTATCCAAGATTTATCAGTATCATTATTTTTTTTAACTAGATCAAAAATTTCATCATTTGTAAATCTGATATTTACATCGTTAAATTTTTCAAATATAGCTTTTCGCATTTGTAGTTGTATTGGAACTGATGGAGTAAATCCACTCATACTAGTATAGGTTTGTGGCTTCTTCTTTTAAGTTACCTGCTGATTTTTCGTCCTTCATTTTTTCTATAAAATAAGAGTAAATTCCATATTTTAGTGCCTTTAGTGACAATAGTGCACATTTAATTCGCACAGGACTTGTTCTGATAAGGTGTTCTAGTCCAAGCTCACCTAACACATCATCCTTTTCAATTTTTTTTACTTCATCAAGATCCTTTCCTTTAACCAATTCTGTTAGAACTGATGTACATGCTATGCAGATAGAACATCCCTTACCTTTGAATTTTACATCAGAAACTTTGTTTTCATTAATTTTGATTTGCAAGTCGATGCTATCCCCACACAGCGGATTGCTATCATGTCGTGAGATGTCTGGATTTTCAATTTCGCCAAAATTAGATGGATGTTTTGAGTACTCTATTATCATCTCAGTATAGATTGGATCGCCAGTCATAGCTTGAACAACTCTGCAACCTTGTTTAGTGAACCAATCAATGCGTCTACTTCTTGTTTTGTGTTGTAGACATAAAAGCTTGCTCGATTTGTTGCTGCAACGTCTAGTCTTTCCATCAATACCTGTGCGCAGTGATGTCCTGATCTTACCGCCACACCATCTTTATCAATTATAGTTGCAACATCATGTGGATGAACATCATGAAAATTAAAAGAGATTACTCCTCCGCGCTTTGCAATGTCTTTTGTCCCGTAAATTGTAATTCCTTTTACTTTTGACATTTTATCCAGTGCATATTTTGTTAGCTCGATTTCGTGGTTTCGTATGTTATCCATTCCAATTTTGTTAAGATAGTCTATTGCTGCAGAAAATCCTATCACATCTGCTATGTTTGGTGTGCCTGCCTCAAACTTGTAGGGAAGATCATTCCATGTTGTCTCGTATTTGTGCACCTCTCGAATCATATCGCCTCCCCCATGGAATGGTTGCATTGTCTCAAGAACCTCCTTTCTTACCCACAAAACCCCGACACCTGTTGGGCCTAACATCTTATGAGCTGAAAATGCAAAAAAGTCACAGCCTAGCTTGCTCAGATCAACTTTCATGTGAGGTACAGACTGGGCTCCATCGATGAGAGTTTTCACTCCAGCCTTTTTACAGCGCTTTATGATTTCCTCGGTATTTGTTATTGTACCTAAAACATTAGACATCTGGCTAAATGTGACTAGTTTTACTTTGCCAGTTGCTAGGTAAGAGTCTAGCTGATCTAAAATTAACTCGCCATTATCATCAATTCCAATGTATTCTAGTTTGGCCCCCTTTTCTTTTGTTAATAGCTGCCATGGAACAATGTTGCTGTGATGCTCGTATTCTGTTGTAACTATGATATCATCTTTACTGACATTTTGCCTGCCCCATGAATATGCGACAAGATTGATTGCCTCAGTGGTACCCCTTAGAAAAATTATTTCTTCACGTTTTTGTATGTTTAAGAATTTTGCAATCTTTTCTCTGGTATTTTCATAGGCTTCAGTTGCCTCTTCTGCAAGCGCATAAACTGCTCTATGGATATTGGCATTTTGGTTTTTGTAATAGTTATTTATTGCATCAATAACCTGAATTGGTTTTTGTGAAGTTGACGCATTGTCCAAGTAGACGAGCGGCTTGTTGTCTCGCACCTTTCTTTGTAGAATTGGAAAGTCTCTTCGAATTGTTTCAATTGATATAGTAGTTTGCAATCCTTAAACCTCCACGTAAATCTCGTTTTGATCTATTTTAACATTGTAAGTTCTTAGCGGTTTTTCTGCAGGAGGGTTTTGTGGAATACCTGTTTCCAAATTAAAAACTGAAAGATGTAGCGGACAACGTACACCTTCCTTGCTTAGCATTCCATTTGAAAGATCTGCTTCAGCATGTGTACAAATCAAATCTGTAGCATATATTTTGCCATCAAGATTAGCTAAAAGAATTTGTTTTTCGTTGTGATGAAATCCGTATAGCTGACCGCTAGTAACTTTGTCTATACTGCATGCCTTTACCCATTTTGCCATAATTATCACCTATACTTGTAATGTTGTTCGATTTCGGTATTCTCGTTGTATCTTGTTTCTTCAACTTCTACTAGTGCTTTCAGCTGTTCATCGCTGTTGATGACAAGTTCATGTCCCTCCCATTTTGATTCAATAAGGTAGGCAATCCATGCCCGAACTTGGTAAGACATTGTCCTTGAAAGAGGTTCTACAAAGCCTTCCACAATAATTCGTTCTGCCTCTTTTCTGCTAAGGCATCTTGTGCCAAGATAGTAGATCTGTTCTTCATCTACTTGGGCTACGGAAGCTGAATGTGTTGCCTTTACGTCATTTGTAAATATTTCTAGTCCTGGGATGGAGTCGGATTTTGCATCCTTGTCTAATAGAATTGAACGGCCAGACAAAAATGACTGGGACTTTACAGCCTTTTCTTTAATGCGGATCATTCCCTTGAATAGTGACTTTGATTTATTTTTTAGAATGGATTTTTCTATGACCCTTCCTTCTGTGGATGGTTTTTCATGGTTTACGTTTGCTGAAAGATCAAAAGACTGTTCGTTATTTCCAAAAATTACCTCAGAGTCATTTGCCGAGGCACCTGTTCCATTTAGGTAGTAATCTATCCTATAACGAGACAGCATTGCGCCAAAAAGCCCCAAGTACCAGTTTATCTTTCCGTCTTGTGCTATGTCTGTTCTTCTAGTTGAAAAGTTGATTGTACTCTGATTCATTACCTGTAGTGTGGTTACATCAAGGCGGCTGTTCTGGCCAACACTTGTGTTTAGCAACTCAAGATATGCCTGTTGCTTTTTTGCTTTTGGCGAATATAGTTCCTGGACAACGCTTGCCTTGCTACTTTCTCCTGTAACTATCACGTTTCTTGATATTGTAGATATGCCGTCAACTGATAGACATGATAAAATGTGTATTGGTTTTTCTAAAACTAAATTTTTTGGAACATGTGCAAATATTCCAGAGTTAAATGCTGCGTTGTTTAATGCAATAAACTTGTCATCATTTGAGTTTGTTGATTCTAATACTTTTTTTATTATATCGCCATGATTTTTTAATGCATCATCAATAGAACATAATACAACGCCTTTTGATTTTAGCTCATCTGAAATGTTGATTCTATGTATGTTTGAGCCGATTTGTATAATGCAGGTTTCGTTTTCAAGCTCCTTTAGTCTATTTTTTAAAAAGTCTGGCACTGATGCATCAGACTTTATTGTTAGTGAGACCTGCTCTGGGTCCATTTTTTTTGCATCAGTATATTTATTGTAAAGTGGTGAGGTTTCTAGTGGAAGCCCTTGATATATGGAAAGTGATTTTTTTCTATATTCTTTTAGCCAGGATGGTTCGTTTTTTGATGTTGAAATTTCATCAATGTGATAGGAACTTAGTGTGGATAAAGCAAGTTGTTGCATAGATTATCGTTAGGAAAAGACAAATAGGAAGTTTATCCTACTGAACCATCCATCTCTAGTTTTATGAGTCTGTTTAGCTCAACTGCATATTCCATTGGAAGCTCTTTTGTAAATGGCTCCATGAATCCGTTTACAATTAGTGTTAGTGCCTCTTCCTCTGTAAAGCCTCTACTCATTAAATAGAAAATTTGTTCATCACCGATCTTTCCTACAGTTGCCTCATGTGTGATTGTTGCATCTTCTTGGTTGATTTCCATGTATGGATAGGTGTCTGTTTTTGATGTATCATCTAATAGTAATGCATCACATCTCACAGATGCCTTTACATTGGTTGCGCCTTTTGCAACATGGAGTAGTCCTCTGTATGTTGATCTGCCGTTAAGACGACTAACAGACTTTGATGTTATTTTTGAGGTTGTATTTGGAGCCAAGTGTACCATTTTTGCACCAGTGTCTTGATGCTGATTCTTTCCTGCAAATGCAATGGAAAGTGTTTCGCCATGTGCACGTTCACCTAAAAGATAAACTCCTGGATATTTCATGGTAAGTTTGCTTCCAATGTTTCCGTCAATCCATTCAACTGTAGCGCCTTCATATGCATAAGCTCGCTTTGTCACAAGATTATACACATCATTGCTCCAGTTCTGAATTGTAGTGTATCGTAGTTTTGCGTCTTTGTGTGCAACTAGCTCCACTACTGCAGAATGTAATGACTCAGATGAGTACACAGGTGCAGTACAGCCTTCAATATAGTGACATTCTGCTCCCTCATCTACTACTATCAGAGTTCGCTCAAACTGTCCAATATTTTCTGCGTTAATTCTAAAGTATGCTTGAAGTGGCATGTCAACTTTGACGCCAGGGGGAATGTAAATGAAAGAACCACCACTCCACACAGCACTGTTTAATGCTGCAAACTTGTTGTCTTCTGGAGGAATTATCTTGCCAAAGAATTTTTTGAAAATTTCTGGTTGCTCTTTGAGTGCAGTATCAGTGTCAAGGAAAATAACACCTTTCTTTTGTAAATCCTCTCTTAGATTATGATATACAACTTCTGATTCGTATTGTGCGCCTACACCTGCAAGGAATTTCTTTTCAGCCTCTGGAATTCCTAGCTTGTCAAAGGTTTTTTTGACATCTTCTGGAACATCATCCCAGTTTTTTTCAGTCTTTTCAGAAGCCTTTGCATAATAGTAAATATTTTGAAAATCAATTTTGCCAAGATCGCCGCCCCAATTTGGCATTGGTTTTTTCATAAAAATATCATAAGATCTTAATCTAAAATCAAGCATCCATTTTGGCTCATTTTTCATTTTGCTTATACTTTCAACTGTTTCTCTTGAGAGGCCTTTTTTGCTAAGATGGACATACAGCTCTGTGGAATCCTTAAAATCATATTTTGAATAATCCATCTCAAGATTTTCTGTAGTCATCGAGCTTACAACGTCGTTATATTATAAATACATGAGGAAAAATAGGGAGAGCTAAATAGCTTGAGCTAAATTTCAGAATTAAGCTAGAGAAAATATGTTCTTGATTGTTTCAAAAGCACCAGATACTGTATGAACTGGTGCAACAATGTTTTCAACTTGGAATTTTTTTAATTCTTCTGCAGTAAAGGGACCAATAGCAACAACTTTAATCTTTTTTAAATTATTTAGCAAAGTTTTTTGATCATAATCTTTTGTCATTATCTCAAAAAATGCCTGTACTGATGATGCACTTGTAAAAACTATACCATCTATATTATTTTTTGAAAATAGTTCTCTAAACCCATTCCATTGTGTTGTATCATTAAACGCGCACACGTCATAGAGATAAATTTCCTTTATCTCAAGCCCTATCTTTTCTAAGAGATTTTTCAGAAAAGGCGTTGATGCGCCACTTCGTGGAACAATTACCTTTTTGCCAACCGCGTTTAGTCTTGAAAGTACCTCTCCAACACCAACAGAAGAGTACCTATTTGGCATATATGCGACCTTGATTCCTTCGCCCTCAAGTGCAGCTTTTGTTTTGGGCCCAACTGCAATTACCATAGTGTTTGCTATGGCAAGCTGCAGTTTTTCATATAGTGAGATCTTTTTTGACTCATCAAAAAGAAGATTTACTGCTTTTGAGCTCATAAAAACAGTATAATCTGGGTTATAGTTGTGTAGCTCATCAAGAAACTCGTGAACTATCTTTTCTCCTTTACTTATTAATTCAATTGTTGGAAGCGTAATTGGTCTTGCCTTTTCTTTTGAAAGTAACTGGATAAACTCTTCAGCATCTTCTTCTGAGCGAGTTATTGCAATAGTTTTTCCCTCAATCATTTTTATCTCTCCATTGTAATTCTTTTGAAAGACCTACTACCTTACCTATTATAATTATAGATGGGGGTTTGATGTGGTTTTGATTTGCAAGTTTTGATATGTTAGACAGGTTTCCTGTAATCATTTTATGATTTTGAGTGGTACCGTTTTGAATTACTGCGACAGGCGTATTTTTACTCATTCCACCTTTGATTAATTGCTTGCAGATTATGTCAATACGTGAAAGGCCCATCATTATAACTATGGTATCAACTGATTTTGCTAACCTTTTCCATTTTACAGACTCTTTTTGTTTTTGAGGATCTTCATGACCTGTAACAAAAACAACAGAAGACGCAAACTTTCTGTGCGTTAGCGGAATTCCTGAATATGTTGCAGCACCAATTCCTGATGTTATTCCTGGGATGAGCTCAAACTTTATCTTGTGTTTTTTTAGATACTCTGCTTCCTCCCCACCACGGCCAAAGATTATTGGGTCACCACCCTTTAGCCTTACAACCATTTTGTTTGCTTTAACATGCTTTACCATCAAGTCATTTGTACTGTCTTGGTGTTTGTAATCATCGCCGACTTCGCGTCCCACGTAAATTTTCTTTGTAGACTTTGGAATCATATCAAGTATTTTCTTGCTTACAAGCCTGTCGTATAGCACAACATCTGCTTTTTTTATCAACTCAACTGCTCTAAGTGTAATTAGCTTTGGGTCCCCTGGCCCTGCACCTACAAGAAATACCTTGCCCCTCATTGTTTGTTCCATTCCTCTACTTTTTTTCGCCAATCTTTTGCAAGCTCAGATATCCCTTTACTTTTTAGCATATCAGCTACTTTCTTTCCCAATTTTTCAGGTTCGTCTTTTTTTCCATTTTTTTGTACAACTATAGACTGTTTTCCATCAATTGAATAGGCCATTACCGTAAGTGACAGTGTACCGTCAACTATTTTTGCAAAGGCACCAACAGGAAATCGACACCCCGAATCAACATATTCAGACAAGGTTCGTTCTGCTTCTATCTCTAGTCTTGATTTTGGATCTTCGATTTTTTTTAACATTGAAATTGTTTTATCGTCATTAGAACGGCAAACAATTGCCAGTGCTCCTTGTCCTGGAGAAGGAGGAAAATCATCTATTGGTAATTTTGAGAATTTGACATCCAGTCCCAGCCTTGCAATACCTGCTTGTGCAAGAACAACTGCATCATATGCACCTTCAGAAATTTTTTTTATTCTTGTTTCAATGTTGCCTCTGATTGGTTTAACGTTTAGATCAGCTCGCTTTCTTGTAACCTGAACTGCCCTTCTTAGGCTACTTGTCCCAACAGTTGCACCAGATTTGATATCTTCAAGACTTGAGCCATCTACAGATACGAGGATGTCGTTTACGTTTTCCCTTTTTGGTACACATGCTAAAGTAATTTCATCTCCAAGTATTGATGGAACATCTTTGAGGCTGTGAACTGCAAAATCGATTTGGCCTTCTGCTACTGCCCTGTCAATTTCTTTTTCAAATATTCCTTTTTGATTTATTGTAAAAAGTGGCCGTGCATCTGTATCCCCTTTTGTCTTTATTGTTTTAATTTCAAATTCTGCATCAGGATTTTTCTTTTGAAGCTCAGATATCACCCAGTTTGTTTGGACAAGCGAAAGCTGGCTTCCACGCGTTCCTACAAGATACTTCATTTTTTCACACCTTTTAGCGCGTAACGGTAAGCGTCAATAGTCTTTTCTAGGTCTTGATTTGTGTGTGCGTCTGATAAAAAGATGGTTTCAAATTGTGATGGAGCTATAAACACCCCATGTTGTAAAAGCGTTGAAAACATCTTTTTGAATTTTTTTGAATCTGCTTTCTTTGATGATTTATAGTCAACAACAGACGTATTTGTAAAAAATATCTGAAACATAGAGCCAATAAAGTTGATGCGATGTGGGATTTTCAGATCTGTTGCGATTTCATCGATTATGTCTACTAGCAATCTGCAGTTTTTTTCAAGCTTTGAATAAAGACTGTTTTTTAGCTTGTTAATAGTTTGAATAGAGCTTATTGCTGCACAAACTGAGATTGGGTTTCCAGCAAATGTACTTGCTTGGTATACTCTGCCTTGTGGTGAAAGTTTATCCATAATGTCCTCTCTTCCACCAACTGCTGCAATAGCAAATCCATTTCCTAGAGCCTTTCCCAGTGTAGTGATGTCAGGCTTAATTTGGTAATACATTTGTGCTCCACCTGGAGACATACGAAAACCTGTTACAGTTTCATCAAAGATTAAGGGAATATCATGTTCCTTTGTTATTTTTCGCATTTCAAAAAGAAAATTTTGTTCTGGTAAGATCAAACCCATGTTTGCAAGTACCGGCTCTACTATTACTGCTGCAATGTCTTTATTTTTTCTAATTGTATTTTCTAGCTCATCTGAGTTGTTATACTGTACAACTAGAGTGTTTTTTGATACTTCACTTAACACTCCTTCAGATGTAGATATTCCAGCATGCGCAACACCAGATCCTGCTTTAACTAAGACAGAATCATGTGCGCCATGATAACATCCTTCAAATTTTATAATTTTCTTCTTTTTTGTAAATCCTCTGGCAAGTCGAATAGCTGTCATTGTTGCCTCAGATCCTGTGTTTACTAGACGAATTTTTTTCATGGATTGGAAATTTTTCTGGATTAATTTGACAAGTTCTACTTCAAGTTCTGTTGGTGCACAGTATAGTGTTCCTATTTTTAGCTGTCTTGAAACAGCAGAGATTACCTCTTTTCTTCTGTGTCCAAGCAACAAAGCCCCGTATCCGTTACAAAAGTCAATGTACTTGTTGCCATCCTCATCCCAAATCAAGCTCCCCTTTGATTTTTTTACAAAGAATGGATATGGCTCAAAATATCTAACAGGACTGTTTACGCCTGAAGGGATAATTTTTTTTGCATCTTGGAATATGTGCTTTGATTTTTTCAACGCTAAAAGTGATCTTTGGTTATTATTATTCGTAATATCCTGTAAATTGTCAGCTTATCTGACAATCTTTTTGTAAACAAGACCTATAATTGCTGCACCAATAAAAGGCGCAGTCAAATACAACCACAAATCGTTTGGCAGATTAGAAAGAATGGCTGGTGCTAATGAACGGAATGGATTCATCGATGCGCCAGAAATTGACCCCAAGAAAAATACATCCAGTGCCACAATTCCACCTATAGCAACACCAGCTAGTCGATTTAGTTTCTTGATATGAACAACTATCAAAATTATAGCCATTAAGAATATGGTTGCTGCGATTTCAACGCCGTAAAAAAATGCTACATCATATTCGTAATTTGGAAAATTAGTTCCTAATTTAGCATAATCACCTATCGTATATTTTACAGCTAGACTGCCTAAAAATGCACCAATGACTTGAGCTGCAAAATAAATTATGATTTGTTTTCTTTTGATGTAACCAGCTAGAAAATATCCAATTGTGACTGCTGGATTAAAGTGGGCCATAGAATACTTGCCAAACAAGTATACTACAATTGCAAGGCCAACAAAGTGAATGGCTGCAATAAATACACCACCCAACATGTTTTCCATTTTTGCATCATAAACTATTGAGCCAGTTGCTGCTAACACAAGACCAAACGTTCCAATTATTTCTGCAAGAAGTATTTGTATAGAATTATTCATAACATGTCCTAAAGACTTTGCAATAATTCTTTTATTTTGGATTCTATTTCATCACGAATTTTTCGTATTTCTTCTAATGACTTTCCTTTTGGATCATCAATTTTCCAGTCAACTATATTTTTTGTAAATAAGGCTGGACATCCATCTTTATCCATACAACCCATGTTGATTGCTTTACCACAGTTTAGAATCATATCTTCAGATAGTTTTTTTGGTTTTTGTTTTGTTAAATCTATGCCAACCTCTTTCATTACCTCAATTACTAATGGATTTATTGTAGTGCTTGGATTTGTGCCTGCACTATGAACTTGGTAACCAACTGGCACATGTTTTTTAAAAAACGCTTCTGCCATTTGACTTCTTGCTGCATTTTCAACACAAACAAAAAGAATGGATTTGTCATTCATTAGAAATCTAAAAAACTTGGAATAGTATATACTTCTTCTAAATACACTATATTGAAATCATAGAAAAACAAATCCTCAGCTCAATTACACAAATAATTGAATTATCATTGTGCTCAAATATGCAATTCCTGCACTGCCTGGAATGGTGATCAGCCACGCAATAACAATTTGTCTTCCAACCTTCCACCTTACTGCAAATTTTCTTCGCACTGCTCCAGCTCCTATTATAGAACCTGTTATTGCATGTGTTGTGCTTGCGGGAATTCCCAAAGTAGCAAAAATTGCAAGTATGATACCTCCCCCAGTTTCAGCTGCAAAGCCTTGATATGGTTTTAATCGTGTTACTCTGATTCCAAGCGTCTTTATCACCTTAAAGCCGCCAATGAATGTTCCTAGAGAAATAGCAGATGCTGCAATTAGAATAACCCATATTGGAACATGAAACTCTGTTATCAAACCTTCCGACATTAAAACAAGAACTATAATTCCCATAGTTTTTTGTCCATCATTTGCTCCATGAGTTAAGGCAAACCAAGCTGATGAAAAAAGCTGCAATCTGCCAAAAGTTTTGTTGACTCTTACAGGATGATATCTTGCAAAAAAAGTAATGATTGCCCCTGCAAACAAAAGTCCAATTATCAATCCTCCTATAGGAGATGATATAATACCAATTCCAATTTTTATCAGACCATCATAAAGCAGTTTTTCGGGACCGAGTGATGCAAGCCCTGCTCCTATCAAACCGCCAATTAGAGAATGGCTAACAGATATCGGAAGTCCAAGATAAGTGCATATCGAAGCCCAACTTATCGCACCTGCAAGACCCGCTATTATCATGTAAATTGTGACATCTTCTGGATCCATGATGCCTTTTGCAATTGTTGTAGCAACTGCAACACCAAAGACAAAAGGTCCTGCAAAGTTAGCAGCTGCTGATAACAAAACAGCATGCATTGGTCTTAGAACCCTTGTTCCAATGACGGTTGCAACAGAATTTGCAGCATCGTTCCAACCATTTACAAAATCAAAAATCAGTGCTGCTATTATTGCTCCTACCGCTAATTCTAACATAAAAAATCTAGCTGTACTTTAAGACAATGTCTTCTACAACATCTGCAACATCAACACATCTATCAGAAGCTGCTTCCAATGCTTCATAGATGTCCTTCATCTTGATGATATAGACAGCGTCGTTTGTTTCAAATAATTTGCCTACTGCTTTTCTATAAAGATCATCAATATTGTGTTCAATATCGCTTGTATTTCTGCAATGATTGATAATTTCTTTATCACCTTTTACGTTATGTAATCTTGAAATCATATAGTGAAGTTCTTTTGTTGCCTTGTTCAGCTCTTTTGCAATATCTACAACAAAGGGCGGTGTAGAGAAAATATGATAACTAATGAACCTACCCGAGATTCCCTCAACAAAGTCAATTACATCATCGGTTTTTGATGCGATTCTCTGAATGTCTTCTCTATCCAGTGGAGTAATGAAGGTCTTGTTTAGCTCGGCAAAAACGGAACGAGTGAGCCCATCTGCGTCTCTTTCTAGTTTTTTGATTTTAATGTGGTATTCTTCTGCTTTTTCTATATTTGAAAAGAGTTCGATTAATTCATGTGATGTTTCTACGGCTTTCTTTGCAAGCTCATCTAAGATTGAAAGTATCTCCTTTTCATTTGATTTTACCCATGAAAGCCATTGTCCCATAGCTTCTGCTCAGAATACGGAATTAAATCTCTGTACTACATATACTATACTGTAACTATATAGAAGATCGGTTCGATTATGTGTTGAAACTATAGGATTTTTGAAAAATTAGTATTCACACTTTACGATCAAGTCTTCCTTTGATTGATCGTCAACATTACAAGAATCTACATCATCGCCGCCGTCAATTACATCTATACCAGAACCACCGTTTAGCGTATCATCACCTGAAAGACCCTTTATGACATCAGTGCCTTCTCCGGCAGATATGTTATCGTTTCCCTCATTTCCGTAAATAATATCATCGCCTTCACCACCAAGTATGCAGTCATTTCCTTTTTCACCAAAAACTATGTCATCTCCACCAAGTGCAAATACTAGATCTGGAAGATTTGTTCCTGTGATCATATCATCTTCTTCGGTTCCCAAAATCATATTATAGTAAGAGTGTGGTTTTCCACATGCCTGTACAGTAACTTTTTGTGTCATACTTATGGAATTTCCTAATTTATCGATTGTAGTCCAAGTGACTATGTTTTCACCTAGAATAAATGCAAATGGTGCATCGTTTGTGATGGCAGGTGAAGGATCAGTTACATCTATTGCGTTGGCTTCTCCTATTGATATCGGTGTTGCAATAGACACCGCGTCTACTGTTATATCAGCTGGAACAGTCAAGGCCGGAGCAGTTGTATCAATTACAGAAACTTGCTGTGTCGTAGTGACAAAATTTCCTGCTTCATCAGTAGCCTGCCAAGTCACGATAGTTTCCCCAAATGGAAATACATTTGGGGCGTCGTTTGAAATTACCACATCACTTACAGAATCTTGTGCTTTTGGAGTAGCAAGTGACACTGTATTTGCATCAAGTGATGTTGCTTCTACTGTTATAATGGATGGTGTTTCTATTGTTGGTGCAGTCGTATCTACAACTGTAACAGTTTGAGTGGCATTTACTGAATTACCAGAAGAATCAGTTGCAGTCCAAGTTACTATAGTGTTACCTAATGGAAATACATCTGGGGCGTCGTTTGTTACAGATGCTACTTCTACCTCATCTGTGGCAATAGCATTGCCTAAATCTACAATGTTGTTATTTGATGAAACAGCCTCAATTACCAGATTGTTTGGTGCAACAACACTAGGTACAGTTGTATCTATAACAGAAACTTGTTGTGTCGCATTAACACTGTTTCCAGCTTTGTCTTGAACTGTCCAAGTTATTGTAGTCAAACCAAACGGAAAGACTTCTGGTGCGTCATTAATTATTGATGTAATTCCTACTAGGTCAGTAGCTATAATTGTTCCAAGCTCAACATAATTTTGATTTTTATTTGTAGCCTCTATTGTAATGAGTGACAATAGCTCTATTGTTGGTGCAGTCGTATCTACAACTGTAACAGTTTGAGTGGCATTTACTGAATTACCAGAAGAATCAGTTGCAGTCCAAGTTACTATAGTGTTACCTAATGGAAATACATCTGGGGCGTCGTTTGTTATTGATGCTACTTGAATCTGATCAGATGCAGTAGCATTTCCAAGCAATACTAGAGTTTCAAGTTCAGAAGTAGCTTCTACTTGTAATGATGATGGCGGAGTTAGTACTGGTGGAGTTGTATCAATTATTGATATTTTTTGTGTAGCTGTTGCCGAGTTTCCAGAAGAATCAGTTGCAACCCAGGTTACTATGGTTTCGCCTAATGGAAATACAGCTGGAGCATCAACTTCAATTAAAGCAACTCCAACAATATCTTCTGCTGTTGCAATGCCAAGTGAGACTTTATTAGATGCTTGGTTTTGTGCCTCAATTATAATATCTGCTGGAGGAGTTATTGATGGTACTGTTGTATCTATTACAGATATTGTTTGATTTGCAGTTGCAATATTTCCAAAAGAGTCGATTGCAGTCCAAGTGACTATGGCATCTCCAAGATAGAAGGTTTCAGGTGCGTTACTAGTAATAGAATCTATTTTTATTACATCAGTTGCTGTTGCTTCACCTATGCTTACTGCCATTCCTGATGGGCCTGTTGCCTCTATTGTTATGTTTTCAGGAATGCTAAGTGCTGGAGGAGTTGTATCATGAACTGTTATTATTTGCGTATCAGATGCGGTATTTCCTGAGGTATCTGTCACAGTCCATGTAACTGTAGTCATCCCCAGCGGAAATACTTCAGGTGCGTCGTTTGTTATAGACTCTATACCAATGATATCCTTAATTTTTGGTTCTCCAAGCTCAGCAAAGTTTTCTTCTAAAGAGGCAGCTTCTACAACTAGATCTTTTGGCGCATCTATTGTTGGCGAAGTTGTATCAACTATAGTTACTTTTTGATCAGCAGTTATTGTGTTTCCATAGTTATCTGTCACAGTCCAAGTTACAATGGTTGTTCCCAACGGGAAATGTTCAGGTGCATTATGTGTTATTGCTGCTATACCTGTTATGTCCTCAACTGAGAGTTCACCCAAATTAACAACATTATTTTCTAATCCTATGGCTTCTACTGTTACATCATTAGGTGCTGTAACTTTTGGAGCAGTCGTATCTACAACTGTAACAGTTTGCGTGGCAGTTACTAAATTGCCAGATGAATCAGTGGCCATCCAAGTTACTATAGTGTCACCTAGCGGAAATACCAGTGGTGCATCGTTTGTGATTATTACTGGCTGTACATCAATAACTGATGGTGCAACTAGTTTCACTACATTTTCATCAATAGATGTAGCTTCAAAAATTATATTTTCAGGTGAAACAATTTGTGGAATTGTTGTGTCAATTACTAATACTTTTTGTGTAGCTGTTGCAATGTTTCCTGCTTCATCAGATGCCATCCATGTGATTGTTGTATCACCAATACTAAATGAAATAGGAGCATCATTTGTTACCGATAAGATCTTGCCATTATCAACTACAGTTGCCTGACCTAACTCAATAATATTTTCACTAAAACTTGTAGCTTCAACTACAATATCTTTTGGTGCAGTAATAGTTGGAGGAATAGTATCAACTATAGTTACTTTTTGAGTTGTGGTTGCAGAATTTTTTACGACATCAGTTGCAGTCCAAGTTACTATAGTGTCACCTAATGGAAAAACCTCAGGTGCATCATTTGTTAGAGAAAGAACGCCTACTGTGTCCTTTACATCTGGCATTGTTAGTTCTATGGATTTTGAGTTTGATGCTTCTACGACCAAATCAGGCAGAGAAGAAAGCACGGGCGGGATTGTATCAACAACTGTAATTGTTTGGGTAGCAATACCTACGTTTCCTGCCCCATCTATTGCAGTCCAGATTACTGTAGTTGCGCCTATTGGGAATTGTGCAGGAGCATTACTTGTAAGTGATTGTATGCCACTTTCGTCACTTGCTGTTGCCTTGCCGATCGAAATTGGTGTTAATCCACCTACTGCTTCAACTAACATGTCATTTGGCGCAATGATTAGTGGTTTTGTAAAATCATTTGGAACGGGGTTGACTGTTGTTAATGGTTGTGTTTTTTGTACTGGTTGGGCCTCTTCAATTATTGGTTCTACT